>Ga0181558_10001787_pt1 | contig 20564 bp, 19 predicted proteins | sample 011ome_22_FD_133754 | JGI IMG/M metagenome (GOLD analysis project Ga0181558, IMG submission 133754) | Coastal salt marsh microbial communities from the Groves Creek Marsh, Skidaway Island, Georgia - 011507BT metaG (megahit assembly) | ecosystem: Environmental > Aquatic > Marine > Intertidal...
ATGAGGTAGCAGTAGCGCTGCCCATGTATCAATCCTTTGCCATTGTTATCGTCAACAAACTGCAACAGATCTATATCGTCAATTTCCCCAACAAGCTCGTATCCCAATCCACTCGGAACACCTGTAACACATTCTGATGCTTCATAACCTAAGCTATCATTGTAACGGTAAACATCATATCCAATAGCTTGCTCGCATTGGGCTTTCGTCCATTCTACAACCAATGATGTGCCAGCAGGCTCAACAGAGGTGATGGAAACAGCTGGCGATTTAACTTCGATTTCCAATGTTTTGAAAATTACCAGATCAGACGAAAGACCTTCGTTTTCTTTCGCTTTGAAATAAACCCAATAAGGCGCTTTGCGGACATGATCGCACGAAGTCTGCCATCTAAATCTCAATTCAATGGGCGGAAAGCCTGAAGCACTATCAGCCGGCCCAACTGAACCTCCGTTCCCTTCATCCAGCGGAAATCCCACCGCAGAAAACGTTAATCGATCTCCCTCTAAATCAGTTGCAATGGCGTTTCTTTGAAGCACAGAACCCGCTGTAACGCAAGCTTTTTCATCAACTTCAATTATCGGAGGATTATTTGGAGGACAGTTTCCAATATCAATTTGCATGTCGCGCATGATTGAACCAACCTTAAAAACAGCTCCACTGTTTGGATTTGTGCGGTATTCTTCAATCAAGATTGCTACGTTATATTCTCCTGCTGTTTGAGGCGAAACCCAAGAAAGCGTGCCTGTATTGGGGTCAATTGAAAGCACATTATTAATACCTGGTTCAATATCATCGGGAAATTGATATCCTGATATTTGCTGACCACTGTAAGACCTGCTCTGCACAACAGAGTACACTAAACTATCGCCATCTAAATCTACAGCCCCTGGATTGTGATAAAATGGAATACCAACACAGCCGTTATCAATCGGAGGGTTCTGAAGAACTGGAGCACGGTTTCCACCTGTAGCTATATCAATGGTAAGGTAACTTTCCAAATAGAATGGAACATTGTCAGAATTTGGAATATTGAGTACACCACCGTTGCGCATTGGATCTTCCATGCTCAATTTATAAGTGCCTGCACCCGGAAATTCATGGGTGGTAGAGTATACGTTATAACGTGTTTGAGTGGCAATCATCACCCCTATTCCCACGCCTGCATCGCATCCTTGGTTTAAAGGTCCATTGACACGATTGACTACGGCACTCGATCCATCGCCAAAAAACAATTCCAATTCGCAGCGATCGGCCGCATCACTTTGTCCGCCAGTTTTAGTGTATGTGATAATCGAAATTTCATACAAAAAAGGATTTGTCGCGTTGACACGCGAGTATATGATCTCCCCAGCGCGATTATGTGTGGCCATAGCGGGTAATACCATCATCATCGCGAACATCAAAAACAGTATACACAACCGCGTCTTGTTCACTGAGATAAAGACGTTAAAATCATGTGTATCGTTGTAGCAGCTATTCATACATTTGATCACCGAAATTCAAAGTAATACATTTTGAACAGACAAATGTTGATCAATAAGGAATACGGTAAATAAATTAGCGCATGAGTAAACACAAGAAACTTAAAGTAGGAATCACATGTGGAGACATTAATGGTATTGGTGTAGAGGTGATTTTGAAAGCACTTTCTGACTCTCGTGTTTACGAACACTGCACTCCCATCATCTACGCTTCGAAAGCATTGATCGAACAACAAAGGCATGAGCTTAAATTAGACGGGTTTCATTTTCATACCATAGATTCCGCAGAGCGTGCAGATGCCAATAAAGTGAACGTACTGAACGTTTGGAAGGAACAAACGAATTTAGAATTCGGGCAATCAACCCCCACGGGAGGTTCTTTTGCTTTTAAATCGCTAAAGGCGGCTGTCGAGGATATTGCAAGCACTAAAATTGATGTCTTGGTCACTGCTCCAATCAACAAAAAAAATATCCAATCAGAAGAATTCAACTTTCCAGGTCATACTGAGTTTTTAGCGGCCTATGCGAACGAAGAGCATCCGCTAATGATTTTGGTGCACGACACACTGCGTGTTGCAGTAACTACTGGTCATATAGCATTGGAAGATGTGCCTGCGCATCTAAATTCAGACCTTATCTTAACTAAATTGAGGGTTTTCGCAAAATCACTCACTCAAGACTTTGGAATTCATCGTCCAAAAATTGCAGTATTCGGATTAAATCCGCACAATGGTGACGCTGGGTTGATGGGTGATCAAGAGTCTAAGATCATCATACCTGCTATTCATAATGCAAAGGAAGAAGGCATTTTAGCCTTTGGTCCCTTTCCAGCTGATGGTTTTTTCGGATCTCCCAATCGGAATAATTTCGATGGAGTTTTAGCGATGTATCATGACCAAGGCCTTGCTCCTTTTAAAGCCTTAGCATTTGAAGAAGGGGTGAATTTTACGGCTGGTTTACCAATCGTTCGAACTTCTCCAGACCACGGAGTTGCATATGATATTGCCGGAAAAGGTATTGCTTCAGAGGCATCACTTCGTCAGGCCATATTAGCAGCTTGTGATATTGCGCACGAGCGAATTCACTACCGAGAAATCTCTTCAAATCCGCTACCTATTTCCAAATAAGATTCAAAATAATAATAGTCGCTTGTTTTTCAAGGTATTCATTACATTTGCAACCCTTTTTTAGATAGCTCTTTGAAACCTAAATACTCATACGATCTCAAATTTGTGAGTCTTGCGCTAGGCAAACATGAATTCAACTATAAGATTGATTCATCTCTGTTCGAGGCTCAAGGCATAAGTGATTTTGACAATGTTGACTGTTCTGTTACCGTTTACCTCGAGAAGCAAGAGCGGTTGATGATATTCGACTTTGAAATCGATGGATTTGTCATTACGCTATGCGATCGTTGTGGTGAAGACCTGAGAATTGACCTGAGCACCGAAAATAATTTGGTGGTTAGATTTGCAGAAGAAAGCGACTTCACCGATGACGAAGTTATTTTTCTCAACGAAAATGAGTCGTCCATAGATTTAGGTCAATTTTTGTATGAATACATTATGGTAGGTTTGCCTACCCGAAGGATTCATGAAGAAAGCAAATGTGACCCTGAGGTGTTGCGATACTTAAAAGAAGTAACTGAAGAAGAACAAAAAGAAGAAGAAAATGCGTTAGACCCGAGATGGGAAGCGCTTAAAAAACTTAAAAACTAAAGCTTGTAAAATGGCACATCCTAAACGAAAAATCTCGAAAACGAGAAGAGACAAGAGAAGAACTCACTACAAAGCTGAGTTACCTACCATCGCTACTTGTCCTACTACTGGCCAGCCTCACTTATTTCACAGAGCACATTGGTACGAAGGAAAACTTTACTATAAGGGTAGAGTTGTTATGGAGAAAGAATCAATGGCCTAACATCGGATGGCCATGAAAGTAGGCCTTGATGTTTTAGGCGGAGATTTCGCCCCTGACGCGAACATTCTTGGAGCAATTGCTGCAAAAGAAGAACTTGGCGACAGGGCTTCTATTGTCCTTTTTGGAGATGCGACAGAAATTGAAGAAATTTTAGTTGCGAATGGTAAAGCAAAGGACGAATTCGAAATTGTTCATACCACCGAGAATATCTCGATGAGCGAACATCCAGCGAAAGCCTTCCTTAAAAAACCCAACTCTTCCATAGGTTTAGGGTTCAAATCGCTTCAAGAAGGAGGTATTCAAGCATTTTCAAGTACAGGAAATACAGGCGCAATGCTTGTGGCTGCGATGTATACCATTCGCACCATTCCTGGAGTGATTAGACCTTGCATTACTACGGCACTTCCAGTATTAAATGGGGGCATGAGCATACTGCTCGATGTAGGCATCAACTCTGATTGCAAAGCAGATGTGCTTTATCAATTTGGTGTTTTGGGAAGTATTCTTGCCGAGCAGATTTATAACATTGAAAACCCTAAAGTGGGTTTGATCAACATTGGTGAAGAAGAAGAGAAAGGCAACATGCTCACTCAAGCTGCGCATCAATTGATGAAAGATACCCAAGAGTTTAATTTCATTGGAAACATAGAAGGAAGAGATTTATTCAATGGGAAAGCCGATGTTGTTGTGTGCGATGGATTCACTGGAAACGTGATCCTAAAACAAGCTGAAGCTTTGTACACGTTGATTCGAAAAAGAGGCATCAAAGACGAATACTTCGAACGTTTCAATTATGAAATTTATGGAGGCACACCTGTGCTTGGTGTCAATGGAAATGTTATCATTGGACACGGTATTTCGAATTCGAATGCTGTGAAAAATATGATTAAGCTTTCTGTAGATACTGCCGAAGCTAAGTTGGCAGAGCGTATCAGAAAAGTGTTTAAGTAGAAACCTATGACAAAAATTAACGCTGCTATCACTGCGGTCGCATCGTATGTTCCTGATTACATCCTATCCAACAAGGAACTTGAAAAATTGGTAGACACCAATGACGAATGGATCACCAGTCGCACAGGCATTAAAGAAAGAAGAATTCTTAAGGGCGAAGATCAAGGTGTAACTGAAATGGCCAAAGTGGCTGTAGAGCGACTTCTAGAAAAAAGAGGAATTGGCCCAGAAGAGATTGATTTGGTTATTTTTTGCACCGTTACTCCAGATAAAGTTTTCCCGGCATCGGCCAACATTGTGAGCAGAAAGGCGGGTATGAATAACGCTTTCGGATTCGATTTAAATGCAGCGTGCTCTGGTTTCATTTACGGACTTACAACAGGTTCGAAATTCGTTGAAAGCGGAACTCACAAAAAGGTCGTTGTTATAGGTGCCGATAAAATGTCTTCCATTATTGATTACACCGACCGAGCTACATGCATCATTTTTGGAGATGGTGCAGGCGCAGTTTTATTGGAAGCCGATGAAAGCGGCAACGGAATTATAGATGCCATTCTTAAAAGTGATGGTGCAGGAGAAGAATTCTTACATCAAAAAGCCGGAGGTTCCGAACGCCCAGCTACAGAAGGCACTGTAGAGCGCAGAGAGCATTTCGTCTACCAAGAAGGCAAGACGGTATTCAAGTTTGCAGTTTCTAACATGGCGGATGTGAGCTATGAAATTATGAAACGCAATAATTTAACTTCCGATGACATCGCGTGGCTTGTTCCTCATCAGGCAAATCTTAGGATTATTGATGCCACGGCAAATAGAATGGGCGTTGGAAAAGAAAAAGTAATGATCAATATAGATCGTTATGGAAACACCACCAATGGCACTATCCCATTATGTCTGGCCGATTGGGAAAACCAACTCCACAAAGGAGATAACATTATACTTTCAGCATTTGGAGGAGGCTTCACTTGGGGTTCTGTTTACCTCAAATGGGCATATGATCCTTCTTAAGCTTGCCGATCACGCATATTAAATTACTTTAGTATCCCCTTAAAAATAAACCCATATGGATATTAGTCAAATACAATCGTTAATCAAGTTCGTATCTAAATCAGGTGTGAACGAAGTAGAACTTGAGACAAAGGATTTCAAGATCAATATCAAAACAAATAAAGCCGGTGATTCTACCACTCAGATGGTAGCTATGCCACAGCAAAATTTTGTGCCACAACAGCAAGCGGCTCCAGCTCCAGCAGCAGCTCCAGCTCCATCAGCGAGTGATTCAAACCAAGGTGGCAACACGAAAAAAGATGACGACAAATATATCACCATCAAGTCGCCAATGATCGGAACATTCTACCGTTCTGCAAACCCTGAATCGGATGCTTTTGTGAGCGTAGGTGATGATATCAGCAAAGGAAAGGTTATCTGCATCATTGAAGCGATGAAGCTTTTCAATGAAATTGAAGCGGAAGTTTCTGGTAAAATCGTTAAGGTGCTTGTAGATGACGCCACGCCAGTTGAGTATGATCAACCTCTATTCTTGGTAGACCCATCATAGGTTCAACTGAGAAGTCACAAAAACATTAAAGCATATGTTCAACAAAATATTAATCGCAAATCGCGGTGAGATTGCATTGCGTATTATTCGCACTTGCCGAGAGATGGGAATTAAAACCGTAGCTGTGTATTCAAAGGCAGATGCGGACAGCTTGCACGTTCGCTTTGCTGACGAAGCAGTATGTATTGGCCCCGCATCGAGCAGTGAATCTTACTTGAGAATCCCCAACATCATAGCAGCCGCAGAAATAACTAATTCAGACGCCATTCACCCTGGTTATGGATTCCTTTCTGAGAACGCTAAATTCTCTAAAATATGTCAAGAAAATGGCATCAAGTTTATTGGTGCACTTCCTGAGCAAATCGAGGGAATGGGTGATAAATCAAGCGCTAAAAAAACAATGAAAGATGCTGGTGTTCCGACTATACCAGGATCGGAAGGCTTGTTGAAATCACTCGATGATGCTCTTAAAGTAGCGAAGCAAATCGGTTACCCGGTGATCATGAAGGCCACTGCAGGAGGTGGTGGAAAAGGTATGCGTATGTGTCCCAATGAGGAAGAAGTTAAAACCGCGTGGAGTTCTGCCAGAAAAGAGGCGCTTGCAGCTTTTGGTAATGACGGAATGTACATGGAAAAGTTCATCGTTGAGCCAAGACACATCGAAATTCAGATCGCTGGCGACCAACAAGGAAGGGTTTGTCATCTTTCGGAACGAGATTGCTCCGTTCAAAGAAGACACCAGAAACTGGTAGAAGAAACTCCATCTCCATTCATGACGAAAGAACTTCGTAAAAAAATGGGAGATGCAGCCATTAAAGCTGGAAAAGCCGTTCGCTATGAAGGGGTGGGTACAGTAGAATTTTTGGTGGATAAAGACCGCAATTTTTACTTCATGGAAATGAATACTCGCATTCAAGTAGAGCATACCATCACCGAGGAAGTAATCAATTATGATCTCATCAAGGAACAGATCAAAATTGCTGCGGGTATTCCAATTAGTGGCAAGAATTATGAGCCTGTGGGGCATGCTATTCAATGCCGCATCAATGCTGAAGACCCGCTGAATGACTTTAGACCAAGCCCAGGAAAAATTACCGAATACCACGAACCTGGTGGACATGGGATTCGAATTGATACCCATGTGTATGCTGGATATGTCATTCCTCCTTTTTATGACTCTATGATCTCAAAACTGATCACAGTTGCACAAACTAGAGAGGAGGCCATCACAAAGATGGAACGGGCACTTGGAGAATACATCATTGAAGGCGTGAAAACGACCATTCCTTTTCATCAGCAACTGATGAAGCAACCAAAGTTTAGAGATGGTAAAATAACCACTAAATTCTTGGAAGAATGGGACTTCAAGAAAGACATGACATCTTAGTTGTAGGATAAATAATTAAAAAGCCCCGAGTAATAACTACTCGGGGCTTTTTTGTACTGTAAATTCCTAAAAGTATTATCCCGCTATATTCGTCTTGCTCCCTTGTTTTGATGAAAGCGCCTTTTCAACTGCTTTTTGAATTCCATCAGCATCAAAACCACACTCAGCCCATAATTGAGGCTGAGAGCCGTGTTCAACAATTCGATCTGGAATGCCCAATCTGATCACTTGCGACTTATAACCATGATCAACCATAAACTCTAAAACAGCACTTCCAAATCCTCCTTGAATGCAACCATCCTCAACCGTAACAACCTGATCGAATTTACCGAAGATCTCATGCAAAAGCACTTCATCCAGCGGCTTAACAAACCGCATATCGTACAACGCTACAGAGATGCCTTTCTTCTTCAGCTGTTCAATGGCTGTCAATGCAAGATTTCCAGGGTGGCCAAACGTTAAAATTGCAATATCAGAACCAGAAATAACTTTTCTACCTGAACCAATCTTCACTTTTTTCATTGGCGTTTTCCACTCCGGCATTACTCCTTGACCTCGAGGATAGCGAATAACAAAAGGAGCGTTTGTTTCTTCCAATTGAGCGGTATACATCAAATTCCTCAACTCCTCTTCATTCATAGGTGCTGATACAATCAAATTTGGAATACACCTCATGTATGAAATGTCATATACGCCATGGTGTGTAGGACCATCATCACCTGCAAAACCAGCGCGATCAAGACAAAATACGACATGCAAATTTTGAATGGCCACATCATGCACCACTTGATCATACGCGCGCTGCATAAATGAGGAATAAATATTACAGAACGGCACGAGCCCCTGAGAAGCAAGACCCGCACTGAATGTTACGGCATGCTGCTCAGCGATACCCACATCAAAGGCCCTGTCAGGCATAGCCTTCATCATAATATTCAAAGAGCTTCCAGAAGGCATCGCTGGGGTAATTCCCATAATTTTTTCATTCTTCTCAGCTAGCTCGACAATGGTATGTCCAAATACTTCTTGGTATTTCGGAGGTTGAGGATTGTTTGGAGTTACTTTAATAATCTCACCTGTATCTTTATTGAAAATGCCAGGAGCATGCCATTTTGTGGGTGATCCCTCTTCGGCAGGTCCATAACCTTTGCCTTTTTTAGTAAGGCAATGCAAAATTTTCGGTCCAGGAATGTCTCTGAGGTCTTCCAAAACTTTGGTCAAGTGGATTACATCGTGACCATCAATAGGCCCGAAATACCTAAAGTTCAAACTCTCAAATAGATTCGAATGGCTTAAAAGTGTAGACTTAATGCTCTGCTCTACCTTTTGAACGATTTCTCTAGCTGAAGGACCAAATTTGCTAACCTTACCGAGTAAATGCCATACTTCATCCTTCACCTTATTGTAAGTATGTGAAGTAGTTATATCGGTCAAGTAATCTTTTAGAGCACCAACGTTCGGATCGATGCTCATGCAATTGTCATTAAGCACTACAAGCAGGTTGCTGTTCTCAACACCTGCATGATTCAAGCCTTCAAATGCCAATCCTGCCGTCATCGCTCCATCACCAATTACAGCTACATGCTGTCTTTGTTGGTCGCCTTTCAATTTTGATGCAACAGCCATTCCAAGTGCGGCCGAAATTGAAGTTGAAGAATGGCCCACACCAAAGGTGTCGTATTCACTTTCTTTAATTTTCGGAAAGCCACTGATGCCTCCGTATTTCCTATTGGTATGAAAAACCTCTCTTCGTCCAGTTAGAATTTTATGACCGTAAGCTTGATGCCCCACATCCCATACCAAACGGTCTTCTGGAGTATTGAACGCATAATGCAATGCAACAGTAAGTTCAACAACTCCTAAACTGGCTCCAAAATGCCCTCCCTTCTGGGAAACCACATCGATGATAAAGTCACGCAATTCATCGCAGACTTGAGGCAATTGCTCTACAGAGAAATTATCGCGTAAATCTTTGGGGTAAACGATTTGAGATAAATATTCTCCAGCGCGAAAAGAAGATTCAGACATACCAGCTATGGGTTTTCAATTAGAAACAATACGAGTTTTATAAAGTTCTAATCTTTATCAATTTACAAAAAAACCTATACACACCATCTAAGCTAAAACCTCAGATAGAATGGATTCAAATATTATTCTACCGTCTTCATTGCCAAGTTCAGCATCTGCTGCACGCTCGGGATGCGGCATCATACCGAAAACATTTCTTTCAGCATTGCAGATACCGGCTATATTGTTGATCGCCCCGTTTGGATTCGATTCTTGGTTTACTTCTCCACTAGCCGAAGAATATCTAAACAACACCTGATCATTCTCTTCCAATTTCTTTATTGCCTCGGGCGCATCGTAATAGTTCCCCTCGCCATGGGCAATCGGGATCTTGAGCACACTTCCTTTTGAAATATTTCTCGTGATCATTGAATTGCTAGATTCTGTGCGCAGATAAACGTTCTTACAAATGAACTGCCTATTGCTATTATGCTGCAAAGTTCCTGGAAGTAAACCAGATTCACACATTATCTGAAAGCCATTGCACACTCCAAACACGTAACCCCCATTCTTTGCAAATTCAATCACCTCCTTCATAATTGGTGAAAACTGTGCGATGGCCCCAGAACGCAAATAATCACCATAAGAAAACCCTCCTGGCAAAACGATGAATTCACATCCTTTAAGATCGTGATCCTTATGCCATAATTTTTCTACTTGTTGCCCCATGATGGTCTCTAAAACATAGACCATATCTTGGTCACAATTTGAACCAGGAAAAGTGATTACTCCAAACTTCATTTGCATGTCAATTAAGCCTCAAAAATAGCAATAGTTGACAGTCGGAGTATTATGTATTATACAAGAAAAGAATCAATAGAAATAAGGTCAGATAAAGTGAGCCTAAACGTTGGTTTTTAACCGTAATCAGCACTTTAGATATTACAATGCTAAAAGGCAATACAACAAACATGGCCATGTCTCTGTAGTCAGAATTTAACACAATGAAGGACGAAATAACCATGAATGATACTACGATCATCCATCGCCTTCTAACCCTTAATGTGCTGGACCCAGCGGTTCCATAAAGCGAATTTATTGCCATAAGCAGCATAAAGACGATTAGCATAACAGCGGTTATTGACTGCCTTTCGAATGGCAATAGGACAGTCGAAAAAGCAAATTCAAGACTTGGAAGGTGATACGATACATTAAAGAGAAATAAAAAAGCATTGTAGAAATAAAATGGCACGATCAAACCCAAAAAACCTATAGCAATTCGTTTTAAAGTGACCATCCCCACTGCTGCCAGGGATTGAATAATAAGCAAAAAGTAAAGCATTGCCCAACCTTCAAGCAAAGAAAGTATACCTATCACCAAGGAGGCATTAAACACAAAAACAGAGAGTTTTTTCTGTTCGTCAGGAATTTGCTCCACCCATCGCAGTACCGCTAGCTGAAGAAAAAAAATACCCCACAAATAGAAAAAATTGCCTTCTTCAGGAAGCATAAAAAAAAGCAGAACCACAAAGAGGTTGGGTAAATTGGAAATTCTCCCTAATATTCCCAAGTTCTGCAATGCTTGATTTGCAGCAAACCCCGTGATTAAAGCAAGTGCAGCGCAAATACAGTAATTAAGCCAAGTAGGCCAAGCATTTAAAAACCCTAAATAAAAAATAGAATCTGCGTGCAATGGTTCAAGACCATCGACCATCTTGAGGACAACGCCAACTAACATTATTGCAGGCGCAAGCAAGATTATCAGGCGATCGTTTTTTAAAAGTACTTTAAGCAAATGAAATAATTTACGCTACAAACTTAAATGACTGCGCTGCAGTATTGATCCGTTTTTTAGATTTGCGCAAAGTTTGATTACATGGATGCTGAATTTGTAGACGCTATTGGACAATTATTCGCGGATTCTTTCGCAATTCTTCGTTTGCTTGAGAACGGATTCAACTGGTTTATCATCGGGATTATGGCTATCCTAATGGCAATTTGGATCAAGAAAATGGGCGACTACAACAAAGAAGCAGATCAAAACGGAACACTTCGTTAGTCTACTGTAGGTCAAATCCTATATCTTTTCTATAATTCATCTTTTCGAATTCAATATTCGAAAGTGCTTTGTACGTTTTATCCAAGGCAGTCTCTAGGTTATTTTCAAGCGAAGTGAATGCAATTACGCGTCCTCCACTCGTTTTTATTTTTCCATTTTCGGATTTGGTCCCTGCATGGAATACTAAGGTCTCTTGAACACGCTCTAATCCTTTTATTTCCTTGCCTTTTTCGTAGCTTTCTGGATATCCTCCCGAAACAACCATAACGCATGCTGCGGTGCGGTGATCAATGATTAAATCACTACCTGATATTGTGCCTTTTCCACAATTCCATAATACGTGAAGAAAGTCGTTCTTGATGCGCGGCACAACGCTCTCGGTTTCTGGATCACCCATTCGACAGTTGTATTCAATCACTTGTGGATCTCCATCAACGTTCATTAAGCCAATAAAGATGAATCCGTTGTATGGAATTCCCTCTTCTATCAATCCGTTTACCGTAGGTTTAATGATGCGTTCTTCCACCTTGCGCATGAAGTCGCCTTTTGCAAAATGCACCGGTGATATAGAACCCATTCCACCTGTGTTTAGGCCCCTATCTCCTTCCCCAATACGCTTGTAATCTTTCGCTTCTGGTAAGATCATATAATCTTTACCATCGGTTAATACAAAAACGGAAAGCTCTATGCCCGAAAGAAATTCTTCTATCACCACTTTGGAGCCAGCTTCACCAAACTTGCCATCCAATAGCATTTCCCTAAGTGCATCTACCGCTTCTTGTTTATCATCGATGATAAGCACTCCTTTTCCTGCGGCTAAGCCATCGGCTTTCAATACGTAAGGAGGATTAAACGTATCTAAGAATGTGATTGCATCGTTCAACCGACTGGCATCAAACTCTCCAAATCGTGCTGTTGGAATAGCATGTCTTTGCATAAACTGCTTAGAAAAGCTTTTACTGCCCTCTAATTGTGCCCCTTCCTTTCCTGGCCCTACAATTTTCACATGGCTTAATGCGGCATCACCTTCAATGAATTCGCGCACCCCATGCACTAGTGGCGCTTCGGGCCCAACCACAACCAAATCAATTTTGTGCTGGATCAACGCTTCTTTTAATGCATTAAAATCCGTTTCACTGAACAGTAAGTTTGTGGCAATTTCTTCGGTTCCGCCATTTCCAGGCGCAACAAATAACTGATCCAATAATTCACTTTGAACAATTTTCCATGCAATGGCATGTTCTCTTCCGCCACCACCCAGCAATAAAACGCGCAGTTTATCCATTTTAAATTCAATTCAGACTGCAAATAAAAAGATGCCCGCTCACACGGCAATGAAATAAAAAAGGCGACCCGTTAGGATCGCCTTTTCAGTTCATTTATAATTGGCTTACAACTCTCTTTTGATGCTACAACCAATTGACTTTGTTACTTCAGGATCAATTTTATCATTGGCGATCATCGCCTTAATTGCATTCTTCAAATAGGGTTGAGTTACCGCTTCTTTTTCCTTTCCATTGTCATCAATTAACCCTCTGTAAGCAAGCTTAGCATCACGGTTAAACAAGAAAATATGAGGTGTAGTGGTAGCTCCAAATGCATCTGCCAATTGATGTTTCTCGTCTACAACGTAGTGCATTTTATAGCCTTCCTTTTCTGCTTTCTCTTGCATTTTTTCGAACGAATCTTCACCATCTCGCTTGGCCTCGTTGCTGTTTACCAGCACCATACCAATGTCATTGGCAGCGCACAAATCATACAATTCGTTGTAACGATCTTCCCATTGAATCACGAACGGGCAGGTATTGCATGAAAAAATCACCAATAGACCATTTTCTTGATTGAGCTCTCTCAAATTAAGTTTTGCTCCAGAAATGTCCGTCATTTTGTAGCTCATCATGGGGATGATATCTCCAATTTGAACTTGATCTTGGGCTTGAACGCTAGATGCACCTGCTAGCAATGTCATAGATAGCACAGCTGCCCCAATGGCTCTCTTTAAACTTCTCATAAAATGTATTTTTCGATTTATTCAGATCCTTTTCAAGACGATGAAGATAACATAAGTTGCTTTGAAACGTTTAGTTGTTGGAATGTGAATAAGGTATTTTAAGACTTTACTCGCATTCTTTATTATCGAAAATTCGAAACGTTTATCAGCCATTAAACTGCACGATAACTTAGCTTCGCGCAGATTTAGCCACCTCGGTGCGAGATAAACAGACCATAACCAACACTGCTTTTATTGTTGTTTTCATTACAACAACATTTCTTTTTCACGGCTGCGCCCTGGTGAAATGGACGCAGCAATTGATGGGTGAAAGCGAAGATGGTGCGAAGAATTTTTTCACGTTGGCGTATCACATAAAACACAGCGAATCCTTTTTATGGTTTGATGGAATGAATTACCCCTACGGTGAGCATGTGATGTATACGGACAATCAACCCTTATTGGCTGCGGCACTCAAAATGCTCAATTGGATCTTTCCTATCGCTGATCACCTCACATTTATTCTTCCTATCATTCTGTTGTTCTCCTTCATGCTTGGGGCCTATTTCCTTTTTAAAATACTGAAGTCTACAGGAGGGCCAGATTGGTTCAGTATCCTGGCCAGCATCGGAATAATATTTCTATCTCCGCAATGGATGCGCCTGAAAGGGCATTATTCGTTGACCCATGGAATCATTATCCCAATGATGATGTTTGCTGCTTGGAAGTTTTATGAAACACGATCAAAAAGTTGGCTTGCTATACTTCCCATCCTAGCAGGCTTTATTCATCCATATTTTCTAGTGATGCTGTCCTTTTTTGCAGGTTGCTATTTGCTTCTCACTATGGTTAAGGATTTAGAGTTTTTTAATGCCAAGACTTGGGGCTACACTTTGCTTATTCCGATTGCTCCACTCATCGTTTTTCAGGCGTTCATGTGGCTGACAGATACCGTTTCTGATAGGCCAGAGGTACCATACGGCTATTTGATTTATCGCGCTACATGGCCTTCGGTTTTTATCCCACTTGACCTTCCTCACGGTGCCTGGTTTTATGACAATATCGAAGGAATCTATCGTCCTGCGCAAGAGGGAAATTTCTATGTCGGTGCCTTTGGTACTCTCAGTGCACTTGGGGGAATAGTCGCCTGGATATTCACCAAAAAATTGCGCTTTCATCCTGCGACAAACTTCACGTTTATCGCATTGATTGCCTCTATTCCCATTCTATTCCTGGCATTGGGACTTCCATTTACCCATTGGCGTTTCGAGCATCTATTGGATCAAGCTGGTCCGCTGAAGCAATTCCGTGGAATTGGTCGTTTCGCTTTTGTGTTTTTCTACGCTTTAAATCTATTTGCTGCTGCGAGTATTGCTTATTTGTTAAAATCAAAGTCAAAGGTGGCATTGATTGTGAGTGCCGCGGCTTTGTTGGTCCTTTTTTCGGAAGGTGCTCTATTCTCAAAAGAAGTGAATCAACTGACTCAATCTGGGGACAATCAGTTTGCCAACAATGCATGGATGAATGATGACTACACCGCTTATTCAGCCATACTTCCTTTGCCTTTTTACCACACTGGTTCTGAAAACTTCAGGACTTTGAATGTGATGCCAATTATGGCTTCTTCCATGGCATTGAGTTACGCCAGTGGCCTTCCCTTGCTTTCCGTTCAAATGAGCCGAACATCACTTTCACAGTCTCTTCAAACCATTTCTTTGGTTAAGGAGCGTTTGACCCCGTCAGAAGGGTTGGATGAAAATGAAAATTGGCTCCTCATGGTCGATCCTTCCTTCGAGTTGTCTGTACATCAAAAAAAATTGATAGCGGCCTCTTCTTTTATAAAGGAGAAGTCTGGATATCAACTCTATGACCTGCCAGCGAAGGCCTTTGATGCACTGGCCCAAGCTAATGCGGCAGAAGCGTTGGCGCTGATTGATTCAAGTTTCCACTTAAATGCAACAGCCATTCATGAGGCAGATAAATACATTTTCTTTAATAGCCTTGATATGGATTCATTTCAAACGAACAAAGCGTTTAATGGAAAGGGGTGCCTTGAATTTGACCGTACAAAATGGTTGTCGTTACTTCCTCGAGGAAACTATATTGACACCATTTCACCTCTAGAATTAAGTTTTTGGGTCTATGCAGGAGATCAACACGCTGTGAATACGCAAATTTGGTATTGGGAAAGGCAGGGCGATAATGAACTGCATTTCCAGGCAACAGAAATTGGCGACCATATTGCAGCAATCTTCGGAAAATGGGCATTGGTGAGTTACCCAATCCTACCTCACTCAAACGAAAGCGAATTTGAAGTTCTTTTGCACCGTGATGGTGCTTCAATGAACGTACTGATCGATGAAATTTTGTTGAAGCCCGTCCATCTCAATGTACACAAACCTGGCTGTCTGAACATTAATAACCGTTATTACCAACCAATCGAAGTAACTGCTGTTAACTAGGAAGAAAATTGTAGAATGAAGAAAGCAACCGTACTATTAGTTAATCTTGGAACTCCAGACAGCCCGAGTGTTTCGGATGTAAGAAGTTATTTGTCGCAATTCTTAAACGACCCGCGTGTAATTGATATTCCTTGGCTACTTCGCAAGATTTTAGTCAATCTTATCATCGTGCCCTTTCGCGCCCCAAAAAGCGCTAAGATTTATAAGGAATTATGGACAGAGCAAGGCTCTCCCATCATCACGCATGGAGAAAGCGTAAAACACCTACTGCAGGAAAAATTGGGGGAGGAATACAATGTAGAATTGGCCATGCGCTATAAAAATCCCAGTGTTCCTTCAGTGCTAGAAAAAATCAGGAAAACCAATCCAAACAAGATTATCATTCTTCCCTTGTTTCCGCATTATGCATCGGCCAGCACAGGCTCTGCCTTGCAAGAGGTAATGGATGTGATTCGGAAATGGTGGGTCATTCCCGAGCTTTCGTTCATTAGCCAGTATTGGGATCACAAAGGCTACATCAATGCCTTTATTGAACGCGGAAAGCAATACGACTGGAAAGACTACGATCATGTATTATTCTCTTACCATGGATTGCCAGAACGTCAAGTAGATAAGGTATATGATGAAGGTTTGTGCAATGAAAAACACTGCGAAAGTGAAATTACCGAAGAGAATAAATACTGCTACAAAGCTACTTGCTTTGCGACCACGCGCCTGCTCACTGCTGCTTTAGGAATTCCTGAAGATCGCTACACGGTGTGCTTTCAATCGCGATTGGATAAGAATTGGCTCGAGCCATTCAGCGATAAAGTTGTGGAAGAGCAAGCTAAGAAAGGTGCTAAAAAATTGCTCGTATTTCACCTGCATTCGTTGCCGATTGCCTTGAAACTACCATTGAAATTGGTGAAGAATACCAAGAAATTTTCGAAGAACATGGAGGCGAAAAGGTCCAACTGGTAGAAAGCCTGAACGATCATCCATTGTGGATTGAAGCTTTGGAAGACCTTGTGAAAACCCATTAAACAATGCGAAGCAGCCGTTCATTTCAGGTTGACGAACACTTTGCCGATAAGCTTTGCCTATGGATCGAACAGCAAGAATTAGCAATGTGTTTTCGAGGAAATGGGTGGCAATTCGAAGGCGAAATCCTTGCTGGATTTGGGGCCTATAAAACGTTTGAAGGAGACCTATCAGAAATTGAAGGCTTCTTTGAAAATGCAGAAAGCACCATTTTTTGCCATCTCAATTATGACGTGAAGAATCAATTGGAGCAATTGCATTCCAACAATAAAGACGGCATAGACTTGCCGCTATTCAATTTCTTCATTCCTCGGGTTATCATTGAGATAAAAGATAGTTCAGCCATCTTTTCATTTTCGCAAGGAGATGATCATTTCATTGATTTATGCTTTCGCGCAATTTTAGATCATAAACCCAATCAACTCCCAAAAGGAAACTACATCGCTGAAAAGCGAGTAAGCAAGCCCAAATACCTTGAAGATCTTGCTACTTTAAAAACTCATCTTCAACTTGGTGATATCTATCAAGCAAACTATTGTCAAGAGTTTTATTGGGAAAATGTTTCCATATCAAGCGCTCGGCTTTTCAATGAAGGATATGCTGCCATGAAAAACCCATTTTCCGTGTACTACAAAAACGGAAACAAGGCGGTGATAAGCTTTAGTCCTGAGCGGTTTTTATCTGTAAAAGACAATGTCATCACTTCACAACCAATGAAAGGAACCGCGCCAAGATCAAACGATCCACTGGCCGATGAAGCCAACAAAAACTGGTTGCGTAGCTCTGAGAAAGACAGGCGCGAAAATGTGATGATTGTAGACTTGGTACGAAATGACTTGTCTCACTTTGCCGTGAAAGCTTCGGTTAAGGTTCCAGAGTTGTATCGCATTGAAAGCTACAGCCGGGTGCATCAAATGTACTCTACTGTAACTGCAGAGCTGAAGCCACAAACACCCATCATTTCTGCACTGCTCAAGGCGTTCCCGATGGGCAGCATGACAGGCGCTCCTAAAGTTCGCGCGATGCAAATTTTAGAGGAATTGGAGCATAGTAAGCGAGGAATGTACAGTGGTACGATTGGATTTATCGACCCAAAAGGAGTAGCTGATTTCAACGTGGTAATTCGCAGTCTAATCTACAATGCCGAAGGTGGCTATTTATCTTGCCATGTTGGTGGGGGAATCACCCATCTTTCGAACCACGATGATGAATATGAAGAGTGTCTGGTAAAAGTGACTCCGATGCTCGAATTGGTTGAAAAGCACTTCACGGAATCCCCTTCCACTATTCTACCTTTGAAGGATGAAAAAGCAGCTTCTTGATTTTTGCCAACTGCACCAACTTATTGAGAACAACGATAAGGTACTGGTTGCGGTGAGCGGAGGACGAGATAGCATGGTTTTGGCCCATCTCCTTCATGATGCCGGAATAGAAATTGGCATCGCCCACATGAACTATAAACTGCGCGGAGAAGATTCCAACTTAGATGCAAAAACTGTGGAAAATTTCGGGAAACTGCTTGGCCTTGATGTGCATTCGACAGAAGTCGATTGGGACTTGACACCAGAGCTCAACATTCAAGAAGCAGCACGCGAAAAGCGTTACCAATTTTTCGAAGAGCTATGCGATAGACATAACTACTCCAAAGTAGCCACCGCTCATCATTCTGAAGACAATACAGAAAGCTTTTTCATCAACCTCCTTCGCGGAACCGGAATTTATGGTTTACAAGGCATCCCAGTGAAGCGAGACAATATTATAAGACCGCTCTTATGGGCCAGCAGAGAAGAAATTACCAGCTATGCCCAGCAACATCAGCTGCCCTATCGCGATGATGCATCCAATGAATCTGATACTTATTTACGCAATCGTATTCGTCATCACCTCATTCCGATGCTCATTTCCTTGGCCCCCCATGCCGATAAAAAACTGGCCACTAGTTTTCAAAATTTGAAGGAAGACGCAGAGGCAATGGCTGCCATGGCCAATCATTTTCGCCAAGTTATCGGAAACAATTTTTCGATTGATCTGCAAGCTTTTCCAAAAACATCAACTGCTATATGGCTCTACCACGCGTTGCGGCCCTTCGGGTTTAATCGCACTCAATGTGCTGACTTACTCAACGCACAGGAAGCGGGGAAAAAAATTGAAACGGATAAATACATTGCCGTTTTGGGGAAAAATGCAGTGGATATTCTCCCTAGAGAATTTCCACAGTACAAGCCTGTAGCGATCGATAGTCCGGGTAAGTATAACAATGGAGATGCATTCATTGAAGTAACCAGCAAAACCTTCGATGGCGTATTGAATTTGGGCAGCGAACACAAAGCAAGCTTAGACTCAGGTGAGATAACCTTTCCTTTAACCTTGCGTATCATAGAAGATGATGACACATTTCAACCCTTGGGATTGGACTATAAAGTGAACGTGAGAAAATTTTTAAAGGAAAAAGGAATTGGGCCAGCCCAAATGAAAGAAATGTACGTCTTAAAAACTTTTGAAGGACGCATTTGTTGGATACCTGAAGTTCAAATTGCAGAATGGTGTAAAATTGATGCGGGCACTTCGCAAATTCTTTCCTTATCTTTCGGACGCTATGGCAACTAAACACGATTACAGCGAAAAACAATACCTCGGATACAATAGATTCGGGATCATACGCAGATCTGTGATAGCTCTCTTTTGTCTTGCAGTATATTTCTTATCGGAAGTGGATGACCAAATGAAAGAAACATTTCTTCTTTTGGCCATCGTCATACTTGTATTATCCATAGCCTCATTACTTATTCAGCACTTAGAAACCCGATTAGACGGATCAACCCTGACATTGATAGGCCCGATGACCTTTAAAAAAGTTGAGTTAGACCTGGAAGGAATCAAATATGTAGAAGTAAAGCCTTACTCAAAATTCCTTCTGAATCGCCCGATGTTCAACCTTCACAAAAACAACACACAACGTTTTTTCACTTATGGAAACTGGTGCGTGGAGTTTGAAACCAAATATGGCCAAGTAGTAAGGCTGGGAACACAACGCCCCAATGGATTGAAGGAGATTCTTTCGAAGTTTGTGAAGAGTGATTAAGCTATTCCTCAGTCGAATCTATCTCTTTGCTGTATTGCTTTTTCATATCTGAGTACCAATAATCATCATCGAACTTTTCCTTTGGAGTAACACCAAACTTCAGCACGCTATAGACCAAATAGAGCAGGAGAAAATTTCCAACAATAAACAAAGAAAACATCAGGTTATATCCCGCTCCGGCATGGGGCATTGCTGCGTAAAAGAACAGGAATACCGTAGCCGCAATCACTAAAAGTTTTATTGGTTTCATGCTTGATGTATGAGCCAACGTGCAAAAACGTTTATTCTAGAAATTAAGCACCCCGCTTACCAAAGGCAAGCGGGGTGCAATCAACTATAAAGGTTAGCTTAGTTCTTAATGAATGATTTGGTCTCTCCGTCTTGATTGCTGATGAAGTACACTCCAGCATTGTAAGAAGAAACATCTATCGTATTGGCGTTAGAAACATTACCCATCACCCGACCAGATAGATCCGTGATGCGATAGTTTCCTTTTTCTGAAAGCCTAATAACACCATTCGCTGGATTCGGGTAGAGTGACCACTGCTCAGCATTTTCAATGTTCTTTGTTCCAACTACGCCATTGATTTGGAATACGGAAACCGTTCCGCTCACTTCGTTTGAAGTAACGATGTAATAATTTCCAT
>Ga0181558_10001789_pt1 | contig 20560 bp, 19 predicted proteins | sample 011ome_22_FD_133754 | JGI IMG/M metagenome (GOLD analysis project Ga0181558, IMG submission 133754) | Coastal salt marsh microbial communities from the Groves Creek Marsh, Skidaway Island, Georgia - 011507BT metaG (megahit assembly) | ecosystem: Environmental > Aquatic > Marine > Intertidal...
GGTGAGCTAGGCTATGAAGTGATGTGCCACCCAAAAGATTGTTCAGAAATATTCGATGCAATTTGGGAAATCGGACAAGATCACGGCTTGACCCCAATGGGATTAGAAGCGTTGGATATGGTCCGTATTGAGGCTGGGCTAATTTTTGCCGGATATGACTTTTCAGACCAAACTGATCCGTTTGAGGCGGGAATCGGGTTTACTTGTCCGCTGAAATCCAAAACTGACGACTTTATAGGTCGAGAGGCACTTATACGCCGCAAGGAAAATCCAATACGTAAACTCGTCGGCCTTGATATAGATAGTTCGGTTGATGTTGCGCATGGCGATTGTGTCTATATTGGACGGGCGCGAATTGGTGAGGTATGTTCTTCCATGCGCTCTCCTTTGTTGGGTAAAAATATCGCAATGGCGCGAATTGATGTGACGCACGCGGAAGCTGGAACATCAGTTGAAATAGGTAAGCTAGATGGCCAACAAAAGCGCCTGCCCGCTACAGTGCGATCAGACCTTGCAGCCTATGATCCGACAAAATCCAAGCCACGCACACCTTGATACGTTTATGCGACTTATACCCCTAAGCGAACGAATCCGCACCGGAAAAATACGCAAGTCTAGCAAACGCTTTTCGGGGGCCAAAGTGAATACGATTGACAGCCGATTGCATCCCTATCGTGCCGTTTTGCGCGTTTGAATGCTTTGTTGCGTGCAATGAATGAAAATTCACTAGGTTGCCATCAGCTAACAGGAAAGAATATTGAAAACATTAAGTAAATGTCTATTTGTCCTGATTTTTTCTGCGAGTTTGGCAACGGCAGATGCAGTCAAGCTTGATGGACAAGTGATCCGCAGTCTTTTCGCGGGAAATACAGCTATTGGTCGCCTAGACGGTGAAAAATACCGTCAATGGTTTGGCGAGGATGGTAGCATGTTATTATCAAAACAAGGGTCAGAGACCATTGCCGGCGAATGGCGCGTAGACGACATTTCACAAGAACTTCAAATAATATTGAACGGATCAGACCGCTGGAATGGATGGTATATAATGGAGTTTGGACAAACCTATTACTGGGTCAGCAAAACGACGCCACCAACACCGTTCCAAATTCTTGAGGGCAAAAAATTGACGGCGGATTAAGAACTTCGAAACGTCAATTACACGGATTGATGGCCTTGGGCCTCTAGACGGCAACAGCCAGATGGACGTTGCCAACTATATGGATCGGGATTTCATTAGTATGCTCTAATCACTCTAAAATACTGGTTTGATAGGCCCATTTTCATGGCCCTATCAAACAAACAAGCTTAGATCGTGTATATACCGCATCGGCATCAGACTTGATCAATTCTGTAGATAAACTTCCAAACTGTCATCCATTGCATCTTTCCACGGTGTGTGGTGCTTGGGTGCCATTGTTCCAGTCATGACTGACTTGTAGCCGTTGTCCCGGAATGTCATAATGCCTTGCTTTTTATGCCCTTTCCATTCCTTGAATGCCATACAGGCTCCTTCAACGTCAAAAGATGGATAGTCAGTCTCAGCCACAAGCTCTTTGATATAATCACCCTGATACCAAATAGCATCATAATCGCTTTCACCGGCGTCCTCGCGCGCTTCTCGATCTGCTATATCAGCATCCATTGCTGCACGATCGGGTATAGATATTTTACCCATTATAACATCGCGTGCCCACCACGCCTGCGCATCGAACATATTAAACGTGAACCACTGATCTTGCATTCCAATATAAAAGAGATCTGGGTTTGGCGCAAATGCGACCCCTTTATAAAGCATAGCAGTAGCTAGGCGGTTTGCTGTACGCAAGGTCAGATCATCAGCCATAAATGGGAATGAGTGTTGATATCCAGTACACAAAATAATCGCATCAACCTCGCGAGATGTGCCATCTTTGAAGTATGCTGTTTTACCCTCCACTTTTGTCAACAACGGCACTTCAACCCAGTTGTCTGGCCAATCAAAGCCCATAGCAGCAGTCCTATGAGATACGGTGATCGACTTTGCGCCATATTTCCAACATTGCGAACCAATGTCTTCTGCTGAATAAGAGGTTCCAATAATAAGGATATCCTTGTCCTTGAATTCGACAGCATCGCGGAAATCATGCGCATGTAAAATACGGCCTGGGAATTTATCAAAGCCATCAAAATGCGGTACATTCGGCGTACTAAAGTGTCCCGTGCAACAAATCACGTGGTCGAATTTTTCAGTTGTCATTGTATCGGATGGAAGATCCCGGACAGTTACATGAAATTTTCCATTTTCATGCGACACATGTTTGACGGCAGTTTCAAATTTAATCCAATCGCGAACGCCTGCCTTTTCAACACGGCCCTTGATATAATCGAACAGCACCGCTCTTGGAGGATAAGATGCAATTTGTTTGCCAAAGTGCTCTTCAAAGGAATAGTCTGCAAACTCCAGCCCCTCTTTCGGACCATTGGACCAGAGATAGCGATACATAGATCCGTGAACAGGTTCACCATATTGGTCTAATCCGGTACGCCACGTGTAATTCCATAGCCCGCCCCAGTCAGATTGCTTTTCATAGCAAACAATTTCTGGAATATCCTCACCATTTGCTTTTGCAGATTGAAACGCACGTAGCTGGGCAAGACCAGATGGACCAGCGCCTAGGACCGCTACTCTCTTTTTCATGATGAATCCTTTCTCACTCTTATGTACCACCACAAACAGATCAAGTATATTCCCGTAAGTCAATTATTATTACCAACAGGAAATGAAAAATTGTATGATTTGTTCGAATCTGGAAAAATATCGTTTCGAAAAGGATTAAAAAATGACGCACAAGCCGACTACTATGTTTTGGATCGTGGCGATGACTGCATTACTTTGGTACCTTTCAGGGTGCTGGAGCTATATCATCCAGAATACCCCGAGCAATGTAGCCAATATGCCGGAAGTATATCAGTTGATCATTAATAATCGTCCGCCTTGGGCAACTGCCTCTATTGCCATTGCAGCCTTTGGTGGCGCTGTGGGTAGTATTTTATTACTTCTTAGACGTAAGGTTGCGCTTGAGCTGTTTATTCTATCACTATTGGGCACTGCAGCTGCATCCTACTTTACACTGCGGATCACTGGGCTAGACGTTGGAGCCATTTCTGCGCTCATCATGTCACTTGCAATGATATGGTTTGCTAAGATTTCTAGACAGCGCTGTTGGATACGATAAAGAAAACCGCGTCCAATATGGACGCGGTTTTTTATTAAAAGATCACTTTCAATCAAATGTCGATTGTGTTGTCTTTTTCCCACTGGCTGAAATGACTGCAGAAATCGTTCCATTCCTGCGTTTTCAATTTCAAGTAAGCTGCTGAAAACTCTTCACCCATTGCCGCTTTGAGACCTTTATCTTTATCATACTCACGCAATGCATCCAACATATTTAATGGCAGCTTTGGCGCGCCGCGTACTTTGAACCCTTCCGCATACATATCAATATCGTGGCGCTTGCCTGGATCTGCTTTTGACCTAACGCCTGATAGACCTGCCGCAATAATAACGGCTTGCAGCAAATATGGGTTCACAGCCCCATCGGGCAATCGCAATTCGAACCGGCCAGGCCCAGGAACACGCACCATGTGCGTCCGATTATTACCCGTCCAAGTAACCGTATTTGGCGCCCATGTTGCACCCGATGTTGTTCGTGGTGCGTTAATCCGCTTATAACTATTTACAGTTGGGTTCGTAATCGCCGCCAATGCTGATGCATGGCTTATTATTCCCCCAAGAAAGTGACGGCCTTGCTCGGACAATCCAAGCTCTGCTGTCTGACTACTTCCATTTGGTTCCATCGCAAAAACGTTTACTTTGGCGTCCGAACCGGGTGCATCCCACACAGAAATATGGGCGTGACATCCATTACCTGTTAGTCCTTCAATTGGTTTGGGCATGAAGGTGGCGCGATAGCCATGCTTTTCGGCGACGCACTTTACCATGAACTTAAAGAAACTATGCTTGTCCGCTGTCTTTAAGGCATCGTCAAAGTCCCAGTTCATTTCCCACTGGCCATTTGCGTCTTCATGATCGTTCTGATACGGATTCCAGCCCAGTTCCAGCATATAATCACTGATTTCGCGGATTACATCTAATCGCCGCATGAACGCCTGTTGATCATAGCATGGCTTAGCCGCGGTATCATAGCTGTCAGAGATTTCGTCGCCCTCTCGGGTCAAAAGAAAAAACTCAGCCTCAATACCAGTTTTGATGTGCATCCCTTCCTGCGCAGCTTCCGAGATCAATCTGCGCAAAACATTCCGAGGCGCTTGTGCGACGTCTTCTCCTTCCATTACACAATTACTCGGCACCCAAGCAATTTCCTTGTTCCAAGGCAGGATAATTGCTGCCTCTGGATCCGGCACTGCCAACATATCTGGGTGCGCGGGTGTCAGGTCCAGCCATGTGGCGAAACCCGCAAAGCCAGCCCCGTCCTTTTGCATATCTGCAATTGCTCGTGCAGGCACTAACTTAGCTCGCTGCCCTCCAAAGAGATCAGTGAATGAAATCATGAAGTATTTTACGCCGTTTTTTTCGGCAAATTTTGTCAGATCTGTTGCCATGATCTTCCCCCTGTCTGTATTTATAATTTAAAAAGGGTGCACAATGTTGTGCACCCTATCAAGCTTTGTTTAATAACCGGTTCCTGGTTTGCCAGGATACCAGTCTGTCCCGCACAGCGGTACTTGCGCCATCGCTGCTGCTTCCAAAGTGAGAGCAACAAGATCTTCGGGCTCTAGATTATGAAGGTGATTTTTCCCGCAAGCACGCGCTATTGTTTGCGCTTCTAAAGTCATCACCTTAAGGTAATTCTTCAAGCGACGCCCACCTTCAATTGGGTCAAAACGTTTAACCAACTCTGGATCTTGGGTCGTAATGCCAGCTGGATCGCGCCCTTCGTGCCAGTCGTCGTATGCGCCAGCCGTTGTACCTAGGGCATTATATTCTTCTTCATACTTGGGATCATTGTCACCTAAGGCGATCAACGCCGCTGTTCCAATAGCCACAGCATCTGCGCCCAAAGCCATAGCTTTTGCTACGTCTGCGCCGGAACGAATGCCGCCTGATAAAATCAAGGACACTTTGCGATGCATACCTAGATCTTGTAATGCCTTCACTGCAGGTCGCACGATCGCCAAGGTTGGCTGTCCAACGTGTTCGATGAAAACATCTTGGGTAGCAGCTGTTCCACCCTGCATGCCGTCTAAAACCACTGCATCTGCACCAGCTTTTACTGCCAATGTTGTATCGTAGTACGGACGCGCGCCTGCCACTTTTACGTAAATTGGCACTTTCCAACCTGTGATTTCACGTAGTTCTAGAATTTTGATTTCCAGGTCATCTGGTCCAGTCCAATCGGGGTGTCGACAAGCGGAACGCTGGTCAATTCCTTTGGGCAAGTTTCGCATTTGTGCGACACGGTCTGAAATTTTTTGACCTAAGAGCATACCGCCGCCACCTGGCTTGGCGCCTTGCCCAACTACGATTTCAATAGCGTCCGCTTTGCGAAGGTCATCAGGGTTCATTCCATAGCGAGACGGCAAATATTGATAAACCAATTTGCTTGAGTGACCGCGCTCTTCTGGGGTCATGCCACCATCACCCGTCGTTGTAGACGTGCCTGCCGCAGATGCGCCACGACCTAAGGCCTCTTTTGCGGCGCCTGACAAGGCACCAAAAGACATCCCCGCAATTGTTATTGGAATATCCAATTCTATCGGGTTTTCTGCGTGTAAGCCACCAATAGTAACGTTGGTATCACATTTTTCGCGATAGCCCTCTAAGGGATATCGCGAAATAGAAGCCCCCATAAACAATAGGTCATCAAAAGACGGAACCTTTCGTTTTGCGCCACCGCCACGTATATCGTAAATTCCGGTTGCGGCTGCGCGGCGGATGTCAGAGTTCACATCCCGCGTAAATGTAGCCGACTGACGCGGCGTGGTTTGCGGAATACCGTCAGGATTATTTTTATTCATTGTCCACTATCCTCAATATGCGCCTGCATTATCGACGTCAAAGTTATATAGTTTGCGGGCTGAACCGTATCGGGTGAACTCACTTGGATCCGCATCCATACCAGCCTCAGCAAGAATTTCTTTCAAAAACTCCACATGCTCAGGACGCATTTCCTTCTTTTCACAATCAGCACCCAAGGATTTCACTTTGCCACGCACGAAAAAACGCGCTTCATAACAACTATCGCCCAGCGCATCACCTGCATCACCTAAAACAACTAAGTTTCCGGACTGGCCCATGAAAGCTGACATGTGACCAATGTTGCCTTGAACAACGATATTGACACCTTTCATGGAAATACCACACCGGCTAGAGGCATTGCCTTTAACTACGATTAGTCCTCCATGTCCGGTGGCCCCTAAATACTGGGAAGCATCGCCTTCGATGATAATTTTCCCAGACATAATATTTTCACCCGTACCCGGCCCTGCCGAACCGTGAATGTTTATCGTGGCCTGTTTATTCATACCGCCACAATAATACCCAGTAGAGCCCTTAACAGTCACGTCGATGGGGGCATCCAAACCACAGGCAATGGCGTGCGAACCACGCGCATTTTCTATCGTCCAAGCGGTTTGATTTGTATCCGCTGACTGTGCATGGAGTGTTTTGTTTACCTCACGCAAGCCAATTTGTGTAAGATCAAGTGTTTGCATACTAAGCGGCCTCTTCGGAATTGTTAGAGCTAGTGTGGCTCCAGAAATAAACAGTCGCTGGCTCTGGCTCCCATACACGAGCACTCTCAATGCCCGGCAGGTTTACTAACGCACGATACTCGGAACCGAATGCGACATATTGATCGGTCTCGGCCATCACCGCTGGCTTACAGGCAATTGGATCGCGGACAACGCCAAAGCCATCCTTTGTGCCGACCACAAAGGTAAAGAAACCATCTAAATCTTCTAACGCACTTTCTAGGGCTTCGCCCAAAGACGCGCCCTCGCGCATTTTCCACGTTAAATATGCAGCGCCAACCTCAGTGTCATTTTCAGTTTCGATATGTATTCCCTCGCGTCGCAATTTCCGCCGTAGCGAATTGTGGTTAGACAAAGATCCATTGTGAACCAAACACTGATCATCACCAGTATTGAATGGATGCGCGCCCATGGTTGTGACAGCTGACTCGGTAGCCATACGCGTGTGCCCTATCCCATGCGAGCCGGACATCTGGCGCACATTGAACCGTTCAGCGACGTCCTTTGGCAGGCCAACTTCTTTATAGATTTCCAAGGATGTTCCTACGCCCATTATGCGAATATTCGGGCGAATTCTTCTTAAAATCATTCTTGTTGAAGCCGCTTGGGATTGTGGAACCTCAAGTACGGCATGCGTACTATTGGTCGTCATCTGAACTGCGACTTTCAGCTCTTTTTCTAAATCCGCACATAACCCATTAAAATCCTGATCCGGAGTATCAGATTGAACTGTCAACTTGGCTTTACTCTTTTCCTCACGACCATAGATTGCAAGGCCTGCACTATCTGGTCCGCGATCTGTCATGGTAATCAACATGTCGGTTAGCATCGCCCCAAGTTCGGGCTCCAATGCTTTGTCTTTTAGAAACAATCCAACTATTCCACACATGTGAGCCTCCTAATGTTTTACAGTGGTTTTGCCACGATGATTCGACGTTAGCACCAAAAAATTGATTTGTGAACTATTAGGAAACTTTTTTTCATATTAGGCAAAACACTTCCCGCGCCGCAGACAAACTGAAGGGAATTTTTTTTTCATATTAGGCAAATTTTTCTGGTCAGATATAAAATAATCGTGTTTCATCCTACCATTGCCTTATCAATAAGAAATAAAAATTAGCAAAACAAAAGGCAAACTCTAACAGACGGAGAGAAACATTGGAAGATCAACTAGCAGAGCTCGCGGCACAGGTTGCTGCAATCGAAGCCAAGGGAAATATGACCAATACCATGTTTGCCGAAGCTTATTATTATATCACAATCCCTCTAATGATAATTATTCATGCAGGATTTTTAGCTTATGAAATGGGCGCATCAAGAGCCAAGAACGCCTTATCGTCTGGCGTTAAAAATATCTTGGCCTTTGCATTTGTTACACCCGCGTTTTACTTTTTCGGTTGGTGGGTTTACTGGGCATTCCCCACAGGCTTTCCCCTGTCTGCTGGGCCAAATGGTATTTCCGGCGCGGAATATGCTGCCTCTATTGCACTCGGATGGGGGGAAAGCAGCGCATACATGGGCCCCAACCTAGCTGACCAAATTGATGGCGTATTCTGGGGTGCATTTACTCTGTTTGCCGCAACGACAGCATCGATCATGTCCGGCGCTGTGATCGAACGCATTCAAACGGTTGGCTTTGTCATATTGGCAATCATTCTCGGCGGATTCAGCTGGACGCTGGCTGCTGCTTGGGGCTGGCATGCTGACGGTTGGATGGTGATTAATTGGGGTGTACATGACTTTGGAGCTGCAGGCCTTGTTCATGCGGTTGCCGCGTTCTTTACGCTTGGTGTCTTGATCAACCTTGGTCCACGCATCGGCAAATTTAACGCTGACGGTTCGGCCAATGATATTCCCGGACACAATCTTCCATTCACAGCAACTGGTCTTATGCTAATCATCGTAGGCTTTTGGGGTTTCCTAATGGCTTGTTTGGTCGTTGGCGGCGAGGCATGGTCGTGGGGTGCAAACTTTGCAAATATTTACGGCACTCCAACAAACCTTGGGGCACTGACGTTCAACATTTTGATGTCTATAGCTGGCGGAATAATTGGCGCATGGATCATGACGCGCGATCCGTTCTGGATGATGTCTGGCGCATTGGCAGGTATCATCTCGTGTGCGTCTGGCTTGGACATATACTTCCCTGCTATGTCATTGACCATTGCCTTCGGTGCCGGCGTTTTGCTTAAACCAGCCGCGAACGTCATTGAAAAAATGGGTATAGACGATGCGGTTGGCGCTGTTACCGTACACGGAACGATCGGCATTTATGGCATGCTCGTTCTGGGGATTGTAGCGTCAGGTTATCCCGCCGCATTGGGAGAAGGCGCTCCGGTAACATCGTTTACTGGCCAGTTGGTCGGTGCTGTTGTGTTCATCGCGATTGGTCTCATAACAGGTTACGTTTCATCATTGATTTTGAAAATGGCCGGCATGCTACGTGTGCCAGAGGCTGCAGAAATCGCTGGCTTGGATACGGTTAAAGTTCCTGCTCAAGCTTATCCAGAAGGCATCGCGGTTTCACCGCCTGCATCAAACTAAGAAAGGAAGATACTATGGGATTTCCATTTGATAAGGCAGAGTGGGTTGATGGAATGGAGGCAATCTTTCCCGGAGCGGGTAGTTCCATGCCCGGCACATGGACTGTCATTGCTATCGTAATTTGCATCGGTGCGCTCTTAATTGGCCAAAAGTCAGAAACTGCAAAATATAAAAAGCATAAGTGATTAGCTATCGCAGATCACAGTGCGAACATAGGCCGCCCCATTTGGGCGGCCTTACCTATAAACTTGAAAAAAAATGCTGAATTTTGCCTGATAGGAAAAAAAATTTAATCTTAGTCTTGATTTTTCTCCAGTCACGGTACTGAATAAGAGGAATAGAAATAAGATTCCACAGGGAGAAAAAAATGGCAATTCTTTGGAGACAGTCCGCACTAGCCCACCGACATGCTGAAATTGGCGGAGAACTGGAAGACTGGAATGGAATGGGAACAGCATGGTTCTATGACAACACTCCGGAACGCGCTAAAGCCGATTACGAAGCGATTAGGACCAAAGCCGGCCTGATGGATGTCTCGGGTTTGAAAAAAGTACATGTGTCTGGAGCAGATGCAGCATATGTTATTGACCGAGTTACAACGCGCGATGTTGAAAAGATTGCGCCAGGCCGCTCAACATATGCCTGCATACTAAACAGCGAAGGCAAGTTTGTTGATGATTGTATAATCTATCACATAGCACTGAATAGCTGGCTGGTCGTGCACGGCACTGGTACCGGCATGGAACAGCTAACAACTGTCGCAGCGGGCAAAAATTGCTCAGTTATTTTTGATGACGATATGCACGACATGTCGTTGCAGGGTCCAAAATCAGTGGATATTCTGGCTACTCAAATCCCAGAAATCCGTAATCTAGCGTATTTTGGTTTAATGCAAACACGCCTATTTGGCCGCGATGTTATGATTTCACGCACAGGATATACCGGTGAACGCGGCTATGAAATATTCTGTCGAGCAAAAGATGCTGTACACATTTGGGACAACATATTGGAAATCGGCGGCGATGATGTCCGTCCGACGCAGTTCTCAACGCTAGATATGCTAAGAATTGAAAGCTATCTACTGTTTTACCCAGGCGATAACTCTGAAACATTCCCATTCGAAAATGAAACATGTGGCGATACGCTGTGGGAATTAGGCCTAGAGTTCACCGTATCTCCTGGAAAAATCGGGTTTATTGGTTCTGAAAACCACTATGCGTCTAAGGGTAAAGAACGTTTTAAGATTTTCGGGGTTAAATTGGCAGATGGCAGAATGGAGCAAATGGAAATGTTTGCCCGTGTTCATGCAAATGGCAAAGACGTCGGCGTGATTACCTATGGCCTATCCTCCGAATTGAATAATTACTCGGTGGCAATTGCACGTCTCGACCCATCTGTCGCAGTGGCGGGAACCAAGTTGACCGTTGTGCAACCGGACGGAACTGAGCTGCCGGCAACAGCCGAAGAAATGCCGTTCTATGACAAAGATAAATCCATTCGATCAGCCAAAGGCTGAGAAATTAGAAAAGGGCACTCGCAAAACTGTGTGCCCTTTTTACTCAAAACAAGGACACGGGAGATATTGCACAGATGTCGAAATTCCAATTTCCGGAAAGCATCCAAAGTCGCCCAGTATATGGCACTTTAGAACCACGACCTGGAAAGTATCATTTGATCATTGCAGATGCTGAAGGGGCAGAGGCAATATTGGATCTCAGTGAGCAAGATGCCACGCTAATGGCGAATGCACATATAATTTATATCCCAAAAGGCAGCAAACTTGGTGATCGCTTGAAAGCACTGAGACCTGCACAATACTATGAGGGGCCGTCGTACCAAGCAGCGGCTTCGCGCATAGAACGGGTGCTAGCGAGCGCGCATATGGGAACTCAGACATATTTAACTGGCACAGAGGGCTTAATCGGACAAGCTATGCGAGACTGCATAAACGCCGGCCTGCCCCACACTGCCATCCAAACTGAACATCGCGGTAGTGTGGCGCGACGTATGCAATGCGTTCACTGCAAAGGGATTACAGAAGATGTGATAACTGACCCTTTCGAATGTTCACACTGTGGATTAAATCTTTTCGTTCGCGATCACTATTCGCGTCGACTGGCTGCATTTCAAGGCGTTTGCATTGATGCCGAAGACCCAGGTAATGTTCCCGAAAAAGTGGAGTTGTACAAATGAGCGCTGCACCACAAAAAGTAAAAGCTGGCGCCGAGAAAATTGATGTGACTGTCAGCGCCGTTGTTCAACTAAACGAGTTAGTGACACGATTTGAATTCAAACGTAGGGACGGCAAGCGTTTCCCAACATTTTCAGCGGGCGCACATACCGTCGTATATATGAACGATGGCGGAACGCAGCGGTTGAACCCTTATTCATTGATGTCTGATCCTGCGGATACAGAAACCTATGCAATTTCAGTGCGACGTGACGATCAAGGCAGAGGTGGATCACTGTTTATGCACAACAACGTTAAGGTTGGCGACAAAATGGAAATCACCTATCCGGTGAACCTCTTCAGTCTCGACCTGCGCGCTAAGAAGCATGTATTCCTTGCTGGTGGCATTGGGATCACACCGTTCATGGCAATGATTGCACAGTTAGAACGATCCAATGGCCACTGGGAATTACATTATTCCGTACGCACAAAAGCGCTGGGAACATATGTAGACCAACTAACAACGACCCATCCAAATAAAGTAAACATTTACTATGATGATCAATCGCAAACGATTGACCTGGGCAAATTACTAGATGGTCAACCACTGGGTACCAAGGTGTATGTTTGCGGCCCAAAGGGCATGATTGAATGGGTCCATAAATCAGCCGCCGCTGCAGGGTGGCCTGACACAAGTATACATTCAGAAGAGTTCACAGCACCTCAGCCAGGCAAAGCCTTTGAAGTACGTCTTTGCAAGTCTAACAAAACAATTACCGTTGGCGAAAATGAAAGCCTACTTGAGGCCATGGAGCGCGAAGGTGTTGATGCACCTTTTCTTTGTCGTGGTGGCGCCTGCGGACAATGTGAAACCGATGTTATAAAATCAGATGGAGAGTTTATCCATCGCGACCATTGGTTAGAACCAGAAGAACAAGGCAAAAAAATTATGCCTTGCGTAAGCCGCTTTATAGGAAATTCATTGGAGATCGACAGATGACCATCCAATTCAATACAGAAACATTCCGTGACGATTATTCGTTTAAAAACTCGGATTGGGCAATCCAACGCTTTCCATTTCCCTTTCACGAAGACAGTTACATGTATTCGGTCAACATGGAGCAGCACCGTGGTGGCCCTAAGGGGTCAGTTTACGAGAAACGATTTGATGTGGACGAGCATTATCTATCGGAAATGAAGGATCGTGCATTGGTGCTAGCTGATGATCCGCTTCGGTGTCAATCGCTCCCACATATGACTTTAGCTGGCTGGGATTTGCTAGAGCTAATAATGGTATCGAAATCTGAAGATTATCCAGACCTGTTCGAATTGCATCGCGACGGTGATACGTGGCGGTGGATTAACAAACCTATGGGCATCGACGATACATTCACGTTTTTGGACGAAACTTCGCTGCCATACGGTCCAATGGAATATATCACGCGGCAAGCGCAAGGTGATTTCTGCGTATTGGATCAACGTGATGACAATCTGTGGATGGATGCAGGCATGGTCACGACGCAAGCCGATTGGTCCCTAGATTTCGACATTGGAATGAACTTTTTCGAATGGCACGCACCAGTGCCTTTGGCGCATGAAAAAGGTATTTTTAAACGCGCCTTAAAGTTTTTGCTGAACATACCACAAGGCGCTCCTGCACGGCGCTTGAACTGGACTATGACAGTTAACCCACTATTGGATACCTCTCCAGAAAATTACCACAAATGGGGAATCCAAAAGACGACGCTAACGCCTGAAAATATCGGCGCAAAACAGCACCTGCGGGTAGAGCTGCAGTCGTTTTTTAGACTACCACGGTCGAATGCTTTGGTATTTCCAATCCGATGCTACCTGATTGCATTTCAGGACATCGTGAAATCGCCCAAATGGGGGCGGCGGTTGCACCGCGTCATTCGTGATTTACCCGAAGAGTTGGCGACATATAAGGGTTTCATCGACAACCGACCAATGATGTTGGACTACTTGTCCAAATATGACGACGGGTTGCCAACATCACCTGGGGTTTTCCCAGAAAACGAAACAGAACCACCACTACAGAAATAAGCTGATTTCAAATATAACATCAAACTCGGTAATGCAGACACATGTTTCTGCATTACCTTGACACCTGTCCATATCCAACATTTCCCAACGCCATGGCGGCAAAAACAAACATATTTTCTGTTTCCCGCACTGTTTTAAAATGAAATGGTTTTATTTGGACACAGGCTTTACCCCTGAGGGTAACTAATAATAGAGAGATATTTAGCAGGTAATTTTACGAGTTTTTCTGGCCCATGCGGAGCATCTGAATCAAAAAACAGGGTGTCCCCCGGTTTCAAGTTAAACGTATCATTCCCATGGCGATATTCCACTTCACCCTCCAACATATAGATTGTTTCAATCCCACTGTGTTGGAATGTTTCAAATGTATCAGATTTTTCGGTCAACGTAATCAAGTACGGTTCGACAATCACGCCACTAGCATTTCCACCAATATGACCAAGCAAGTTATATTGATGTCCCGCCCGCGTGCCTTCACGATCAATCTCTACGCCCTCGCCTGCTTTGGTATGAACAGCTTCCCGTCGCTCTTCATATTGCCTAAAAAACGATGTCAGCGGTACAGAAAGGACATTTGCCAACGTTTGGAGCGTCGTCAAAGAGGGCGAAGTATTACCATTTTCAATTTTTGACAACATACCGATCGACAGATCCGTCTGCATAGATAATTCTGCCACTGTAATACCTTTTTGCTTTCGGTGTGCACGTACCTCGCGGCCAATTGCTACCTCGAGTACTTTTTCACGGGCCTCGGATAACGAGTGTGGATTTTGTCTTAGGGGAGTGTTCATTTTCTAGCTGATCTTCTAAGTAGTAGTTGCACACGTTTCGGCGCGACATCGTTTATCGGCCACTTTTTCTACTATAATTTTTCTGATTATACCATTAAATTTTGTGCTAGATAAATAATGCGCCGTTGATGAGGATGGGTCGTTGCAAAAAACACTTCACATTGGGTTTTTAATTTTTCCTGGGTTCCCAATGGCATGCCTGACCTCATTTATTGAACCTTTGCGTGCTGCAAATGAAATTTCGAACGAAATAGCATTTGAATGGAGCCTGATTTCTGAAAAAAGTGGAAAAGTGACCTCTAGTGCCAATGTTGGATTTGACCCCGACACCACATTACTGCAGGCGGCCGCATTAGATTTTCTGATACTGTTGTCCGCACCAACCAACAGTTTTGAGCTACAATCAACACCCGCGTGCCTAAGGAAATTGTTCAAACACGGCGTAACCATGGGCGCTATCAGCGGTGGTGTTTTCCCGTTGATTAGGGCTGGGCTAGGTAAAGAGACGACAATTTCTGTTCACTGGTGTTATCGAAATGCATTCGACTCAGAGTTTCCGGAAATCACAGCATCAGATCAAGTTATCGAAATAAGAAATCGATTGGTCACAGCTTCGGGCGCAGCGGCAGCGTTTGAACTCGCATTGCACTTGATTGAGAATAGATTAACACCGGCTATTGCAAGAGAAGTGGCTCATTGGTTTCAACATCCTGTAATGCGCAAGACAAATGTTCCTCAGGCTGCACCGACCTATGTTGAATCGGGCAAAACCGCTGCCCTGCCTGATACAATTGTAAATGCGATAAAAATCTTGGGGCAGGATATTTCGCAGCCGGTTGCAATTGCAGACGTGGCCAAAGACCTCGATGTTTCACCGCGCCACCTTGCACGAAGCTTTAAGCAAGTGACAGGACTGAGCCCTTCTCATTATTATCGAAAAATGCGGATGGATGCCGCTCGGCAAATCGTTATGTACACGAACGATCGATTGCCTGACGTTGCCGCGAGTGTTGGGTATGCCAATTACCGGGCTTTCAGTAAACACTATCAAGTAGCGTTTGGCGTAAATCCGCGTGAAGATCGCAAACGCATCAACCTGTACCGCGCAAGCGGCATAGTCCCAGTACCATCTGTATAATTGCCATTTCGCTATCATACAGACTAAGCGTTGCACATTTTATTTCACGAACACACCTAAATTCGAATGCATTGCATCACTTTGCACATTTGATGAACTACTCAGGGTAGATCGCAATACCCTCGCGTTGTCTTAAAAACGTCTAGATTGCAAAGCCGGCCAATAAGATTTGCTCTTACCGCGCTCGCGGATACAAAAGATTTACTATCCAATGTGAAAAGCTTCAGGCTCTTGATGGGGCGTAAAATAGCGCCAGCACCATATCCCCTATGCGAAAACATCGCCATCAGGCGTGATCACCCCTTCAAAAATCACCCCTCTTAAGAAAAAAACTTGATTTACAGGAAAATTATGCGAGACTTTCTATCATTAAAGGTGCGTGTCTCGCTGATGAACAAGGTACTTTTAAAAATACGGTCGACGACAAAGCATCCGCGACCGAAACAGGGAGAAAAATATGACAAAATTTACTAAATCTCTATGTGCGGCAACCATCGCACTGACGCCATTTTATGCTTATGCGGCAGATAGCAGCGATCCTATCGTGATTCCTATTCACAACTGGTCATCACAAATTGTGATGTCACATGTTGTGGGTCAGATTTTTGAACAAATGGGAAACAACGTTGAATATGTGACCACTGACAGCCAAGCGGTATACGAATCCGTCCGTTTAGGTGACGTAACGCTAGAACTAGAGGTTTGGGAAGGCGCGTTTGGTGCATCTTTCCGAGCAGCACTTGAAAAAGGTGGTATCGTAGACGTTGGAGACCACAACGCCATTACACGCGAAGACTGGTGGTACCCGATGTGGACGAAAGATGCTTGCCCAGGCTTGCCATCATGGGAAGCGCTAAATGACTGCGCATCTGTATTCGCAACGGCTGAAACAGGCGACAAAGGTCGCTATCTTGACGGCCCCGTTGACTGGTTGAAACACGGTAAAGAGCGCGTCGAAGCGTTAGATATGAACTTTGAAGTAATCAACGCAGGTTCTGCTGCTGCATTATGGGCGGAAATTGGTGCTGCCGAGGCAAACAAGACCCCAATAGTCGTGTTTAACTGGACGCCGAACTTTGCCGAAGCCGTTTGGCCAGGTGAGTTTGTAGAGTTCCCCACATGGGTGGACGGCTGTGACAAAGACCCAGCAGTGGGTCCGAATCCAAACGCTCTGTACGATTGCGGCAATCCAGCCGACGGCTACCTGAAAAAGGCAGCATGGGATGGCATGGCCGACAAATGGCCTGGCGCATACGCGGTTCTTGAAAAAATCAGTTTCACAAACCCCCAGATAGCTGAAATGGCGCGTCTAGTAGACGTCGACGAGCTTGAACCCGAAGAAGCGGCTGCAGAGTGGTTAGAAGCCAATGAAGCCATTTGGCAAACCTGGGTAAACTAATCCTTTTTCGACTTAGCTAAATAAATGACCCTGTTCAACAAAGGAACAGGGTCATTTAATTCACTTGAACCTTACCTGGGACGGATCATGACCACTGCAACTCCTGTAATTAAATGTAAAAACGTTTGGAAAGTATTCGGAAGCGAACCTGAAAAATACCTAAGTAGAATGCCGAAGGGTCACTCTTTTGAGGCAATTCGAAACGATGGATACATCGCTGGTGTCAGAGATGTATCAATAGAAGTTGCACGCGGTGAAATGCTAGTCATCATGGGGCTATCTGGCTCAGGTAAATCGACCCTGGTTCGATGTTTTTCCCGTTTGCATGACATCACTACAGGAACAATCGAGGTCGAGGGAACGGACATTGCAACGTTATCCGAGAAAGAACTGATTGAGTTGCGTAGAAGCAAAATGGGGATGGTATTCCAATCCTTCGGACTGCTACCCCATCGTACTGTTCTGGAAAACGTTGCATTTCCTCTCGAGATGCGTGGCCAAGATAAGATCACGAGGCGAGAACGCGCCTTGGAGGTAATAAAACTGGTCGGGCTAGAAGGCCGCGAAGACTATTTTCCGCGCGAATTATCCGGCGGACAGCAACAACGGGTCGGTATCGCACGTTCGCTGGCCATTGAGCCTGACATCTGGTTCTTGGATGAACCATTTTCGGCCTTGGACCCATTGATCAGGCGCGAAATGCAAGACGAATTTATACGTTTACAGGAACTACTGGGCAAGACCATCGTATTTATAACGCATGACTTTGACGAGGCATTAAGATTAGCAGATCGCATCGCAATTATGAAAGACGGTGCCGTGGAGCAATGTGACACGCCGGATAAAATCGTGTTGAACCCTGCGACAGAATACGTTCGCAAATTCACCGAAGAGATAGACAAATCGCGCGTCGTACGTGCCAATGTGCTTGTTGACCCCTTAGCAAAGGGGGATGGCGATACAATTGACGCAAACGCCACAATACAAAGTTTAGCAAGGCTATTGGTAAACGACAGACGTGACCTAATACCCGTCAAAGATGGTGATACTATTATCGGCGCTTTGAAGCGTCAGGATGGTTTGGATATTTTGTTAGGGGGCAATTAATGGAGGCGACATCTACACATCGCACAAGTGTCCGAACACGACTGAGCGATAACCAATTGGCATGTTACATTCTTGTCGTTTCTTGCATTTTTACAGGTCTGCAATGGGCAGATATGCTACCGTCTTTCGTCCACCGGCTACCCGAGGAATGGGTGCCGCCCTTTGCCATGTGGATGGACAAAATCTTTAACTTTATTCGCTACACGCTTGGTCTGGAAATTTTAACAAGATGGTTTGCCGAAGGACCACTGCAGTTTCTGCTAGATACCACCGCAAACTTAATGTTTGGAAAACGCCGATGGCCAAATTTCGAACCAGTTCCATGGTCGAGTGTCGCAGCTATTGCAGCAGTAATCGGGTACTATCTTGGCGGCTGGCGGTTATCAGTCTTGGCAGGTGGAACATTTGTATGGACCGCACTAGTGGGACAATGGAAAATCGCGATGGAAACACTCTCGGTGATCGCAATAGCGGCACCAATTGCTTTCTTTATAGGCCTACTATTGGGGATCGCAGCTTGGAAATTCGCATGGATTGATCGTGCGATAAAACCGATCCTGTCAGTTCTGCAGACACTGCCGTTCTTTACCTATCTGCTACCAGCAGTAATTTTCTTCAAAGTCGGTCCAACCGCTGGGGCAGTCGCAACGATCATATATGCAATTCCACCGATGATCTTAATGACGACGCTTGGCCTTCAGAAGGTAAGTCCCGAAGTTATCGAAGCCGGTAAAATGGCTGGCTGCACGAAATGGCAAATGTTACGACACGTCTACATCCCCGCTGCGCGAACAGAAATCTTGTTGGGCGTTAATCAGGTTATTATGCTTAGCCTTGCAATGGTCGTTTTAACGGCGTTCATCGGAATGCCCGGATTGGGCGCAAAGCTTTTAGCTATGATGGGTAGCTTCAAACTAGGGCGAAGTTTCGAAATTGGGGTAACCATAGTCCTTGTGGCTGTCATGTTGGACAGGCTGTCGAAAGCATGGGTTGTCAAGTTACCAGTCCACTTTGAGAAAGGCATACCGTGGTGGCAGCGGAACAAGTATCTGTTGTTGGGCTTAGGGCTGTTCATATTTTTCTTGGGGTTAAGCCAATTCTATGAATGGTTTTCGGAAATTGGTCGGCGTCAAAGTTGGTCCCAAAGCAAAGCTATAGATAATGGTGTTAAGTCTGCACTAGCGTGGCCGCCCATCAAGGATACGACAGAAATAATTCGTTATGTTTTAAACGTAAAAATTCTCAATCCCTTCCGTGACTTACTTCTGTCGATACCAACAGTAGGTTTCATTGGCTTCGTTGTTGCAGGTACATTAGCATTAGGAGGACGAAGATCGGGCGTCTATGCTGCACTCTTTTTCGGACTAGTGGCACTATCAGGCTGGTGGGATCGCTCTGTCATCACGCTATACTCGGTCATATCAGCCGTGTTACTCGCTGCTTTGCTCGGCCTTCCAATGGCCATCATGGCATCCTCCTCAAAAAAGGGAAGCGACCGCCTTCTACTCATTTGTGACACGGCACAGACATTTCCAAGCTTCATATATCTTTTGCCTGCAATCATGCTGTTCGGAATCACAGCTACCTCGGTTGTCTTTGCAATCTTAATTTTCGTTATGGTGCCATTAATACGCTATACCATTGAAGGACTGCGCAGCGTTCCACCAGAAATGACAGAAGCTGCTGATATGGCAGGTGCAACCAAATTGCAAAAACTTGTGAAAGTAGAGCTACCTCTCGCGCTCCCAACGATGGCTGTCGGGTTTAACCAAGCTATTATGTTTGCGTTTTTTATGGTGATCATTGCCGCTTTCATTGGAACGCAAGACCTGGGCCAAGAATTGCAAAAAACGCTCGCAGGAACGGACCTTGGTAAAAACTTTGTCCTAGGTATATGTGTGTCACTTATGGCATTAACCTTTGACATTGCAATCATGAGCTGGTCCGAAAAGAAAAAACAAGCGCTTGGCTTGGTCTAAAAGCTCCTCTTCTTGCAAAGTTGCAGGTTTGGAGCCAAACAGTCCACGCTATTTCTAAGATAGGCAGGCTTAGTCGGCAATCATAGATCTGACCACAAACCTAAGTGGCCCGTGTGAGGGTCACTTAAAATATAGATCGGAATAAATTATTGTTTCCACCGTAGTTCCAAGCATACATTATTTGCTGCAACCATAGGCATGAGCAAATGCCTATGGAAAAGAACGAATATAGTAACAAATATTCAACTAAATTGCACAAAGCGGCTGTCCAGATAGTATTTGTCGATCAAAACGCAGAATATGAGGCTTTGTGTCTCATGCGGATTGCAGGGAAAACAGTATCTTACACCTATTCACTGGCTACGTGGAGCTAGGTTAGCATGCCTTTTCACTGTTGGTGTGTGGATATCTTCGCAAATCGGATCACCAACAGGTGCGCTACTAAATCACCTTTAACCCAATTTTATGAATGCGTTTGCATATCCAATCAGCGAACCGCGAAATAAACTAAACCTAATCCAAGAAAACGGCCATTAACAGATCAAAGCCGTCATTTCACGCATGAATGTTGATGTATAAGGTTGAGATTTTGGTTGCGGGAGCAGGATTTATTCA
>Ga0181558_10001797_pt1 | contig 20520 bp, 17 predicted proteins | sample 011ome_22_FD_133754 | JGI IMG/M metagenome (GOLD analysis project Ga0181558, IMG submission 133754) | Coastal salt marsh microbial communities from the Groves Creek Marsh, Skidaway Island, Georgia - 011507BT metaG (megahit assembly) | ecosystem: Environmental > Aquatic > Marine > Intertidal...
AGTGGCGGTATATGACGGAACAACACCTCAATCTGAAGAGACTTTGAAATGCCCAAAATGTAAAAACAACAGCATCAAGATTGAAAACGCAGGTATTTGGGATTAATCTAGGCAACCTTGTCCGTTCATACAATTGACTCTGAACCCCTTCTGACTTCATTTTGATATGAACCCACACCAGAACAGTCAAAGCGCACTGGTCGGTGATTGGTCGTGGTTTAATCAACTAATTGTCAAAAAATGAAAAAACAGCATACTGTTTGGTATGTCCAAGAGTTAACTCGACCGATTGTCTGCAAATTTGCAAATAAATATTTTTCGCTTAGCTCTGCAAGCAAAGCACTAATTGGTCAGACTATTATACTCTCTTCAACCGGACGATTTACCGTTCAAAGTGGGTATTTTTCTGATATCCAAAAATGGTAAATTTATCTATCTTAAGCATACCAGATTATGAAAAAGCGACCCCAAAAGTCGCTTTTTAGTCCCACTTGTTTTTGTATTCAGACAGAGCTGCAAACTCACAGTCGACAAGAAAAAGTTGCATTAACTCCATGTCGATCAACTAAGCCCCCTATCGCAAAACCCCAACTAGGGGATGACACCAAATACATTAGAACCAGAAGTATGGTGCATAGAGCCCTCACACTTATACGACCATTCCGTCTCGGTATTTTGTTGCCCAAATAGCACTGCTGCCAAAGGATGGTCTTGCACTGTATGACAACGCTGCAAGAAACAATAATGCGAAGAACAGACCAGCTAGATAGAGGGCGTTAAATTTGGTGAACTGAGACGTTATCCATTTTAATCCGTGTCATCTGTAAATCACGCTTCATTGTAGCTTTCCAAAAAGGATTTAGCTTCATCAATTAGCAATGAGCATTGTTCCAGGTCTTCTATGGAAGCAATTAGTTTAATGTTGCCATTTTCATCTTCGCCAACAATTATGCCTCTTACCATTTCAACCTTTGCAGCGTCCAACGTATTTGCAAATCGCTCTTTTTCTGTAGGTTTTGCGCCTTTGTTACTCTTTGTATCAAAGTTAATATTTATAACGTTGTCATTATCATCTTTGCTAGCCATTGAGTAATCCTTGGAATTTTTTTGTTGCCTGCAAGTTACTGCTTTAAATTTGCCAAATATAAATCTCAGATTTATTGGTAAGAAAATATTTGAGCTTTTTTATTTTTCGGTACCTCAAAAATATGTCCTATATCAATTTTTAATTATATCATGGTCACGCTCTCAACATATTTTTTGTGGAGACAAAAGTTGCCAAGAACGCTGGCTGAACTGGTTTTGGCAATAGTCATACTTGTTACCATGATTTTCATCGTTGGGGCGTGGTGAGCTTCTCAACCTGACAGCCGCTGACAGAATTTTTTGCCTATGTGTCATAGTTGTGGTTCATCCTTTTCATCCAGGCCCAGAGTGCTCTTGTTGCTCTTGTGTCTGCAAGGGCTCTGTGTGGGTCACCAATCCAGTCGTAGCCGATGAATTGAGCCGCAGTCGTTAGTTTCTGCCAAGTATAATCGCCGTAACTCGGGTGCATTTGTCCAAATATTGGAGCGAACTCGAGCATCGCACAGCTAATCCTTGCGGCAGCGTTCAATGCGTCTGGAAAAAATTTGGTGTCGAACTGTGCGTTGTAAATTATGACATGGTTGTTTTCGATAATTTCAAATATCTGAGGCCACAAATTTCCCAATGTTGGGGCATTTTCCACCATTTCATCTGAAATTCCGTGGATTTGAGTTGCAAAGCCAATTGGACGTTCCGGATTGACGAGTGTGTCTAGAACAACGTCTCCAGCCTCATTTATTATCGCAACCTCAACCAGTTTATCGTGAGGCGGATGAAGGCCTGTTGTTTCCGTATCAAGAAAAAAAGTTTGCATGTTGCAATATACCTTTTATCGCATTTATCCAGTTATAATTGATTCATAATCAAGGCTCGTTTATTTGACTCCGCTCTCTGTTTTGACAAGCATCTTTTGCTTCAGTATCTCGGCTAATATCATCGCCCTTTGGCCGCCTCATCCTGCTCACGTTTCTTCAAATGATATTCATCAATGGTTTGAGCATTGATGCCAATATCCCAAGCGGTGTAACGCTCATCGGCCTCGTCTTGAGTTAAGTGTCTTCCTAGGTCGCGTTCATAATAAATTTGCTCCAGCCTGCACAAAGTTAAGCTCATGCATTGCCGCATAAATGCCGCGCCACCAAAGTCCCAAGCGGCTTCAAATTCTGCGTCAATGTCTTCACCGTACTTGGCTAACACTTCTCGCACCCTGTTACCGGGGACGCCCATAAGCTTGTAGGAGTTAGCTTCGAACTCTTCGTACAGCTTTTCTTTAAACTGATTCATGACGAATAGTTATTGGTGCAGCACTCGGCACACTCTCAATTACTAGGCCATCACGATTGATACCTAAATCTAGCGTCAGGGCATATTCCCAGAAGTCACCCTCGTAGTCTGTGTCCATCCAGTCGTCACCTTCATCATCACAACGTTTGAACATGTAACTCAATCGAGCAAGTCTGTGCTTGAGATGGTATCTGAGGCCAGACGGCCCTTCTTTATCCAAAACTTCATCGCATTCAACGTCAAAGATTGCGCCGTGCTTTGCATACATTAATCGGTAATCTTCTAATGAGGCGCCTATAACTCGGTACAGATCCCCACAGAATTCATCAATTATTTTTTCTTTGAATGGTGTCGATTTGTAACGCACTACTTTATCCAAATAATATCTTGAAAGTCGGTTTTACCGCCTGAATTTTAACCTGAAGAAAATCACATTGCATTCATCAGCGTAACTTCATCTCGTTCATACTCCACCTCGAAGAAGTCATACAAATACTGGTCCCTGTTAGACCACACTCTGAATACAATATTGACAGGCTCATCCTTGTTTAAAAGCTTCCGCAAGTGAGGTAGGTCTTTTGGCTTCTCACCATCAACTGCTACGATTATGCCGCGTCTCAATATGCCGTATTTATCAGCATAGGATCCTTTTCGAACCGAATGTACCTGATACATTTTATCTGTATTCCACATCTCGGTGTAATATGCTTCGGCAATTAATGCGCCATCTATCATTATATAAGGTTTTTCAAGATAGCCCTCTTCGAACTTATAAGTGACGTCTATGTTACGTTCACCCGACTTCCCCTTCAGTGTGAAAAGTGCTGTGCCGTCTGTGCCTCTTAGCAGGGTGAAAATCTCTGTAGGTGATTTAACAATGGTTTCGTTTACCGCGGTGACGCGATCGCCAATTTTGAAGCCTTCAGGGACGTCACCAAATCTGTTGCCTGCTATGATAACGTGCTCTTCGGTGTATTCATTTGTTGCAAATGTAAAAGGTAACAGCGGTGGTAGTGGGTTCTTGCCCTCGTTGTATAAATCTATGATCTTACATATAGGCTGAATGGGAACTGCAAAGTTAAGGCCTTCAGTATCCTTCAACCCCATTGCGTTAATGCCTACGACAGACCCCGTATTTAGGTCTATCAGTGGTCCGCCTGAGTTGCCCGGATTTATGGCTGCATCAGTTTGAACCCAATCCACACCATCGTATACCCGGACTTGTGAAACAATTCCTCGGCTAGCTGAATAAGTAAGCCCCTCAGGATGTCCAAAAGCTGCCACCTCAGCGCCGTTCAACTTGCGGTCAGAGCAGTCAAGCTTGGCTTCAGTTGCCGCCGCTGGAACCTTTTTTGGAGGGATGCCAAGAATTGCAACATCGTGCTCAGTATCAACAAATAGCACCTGAGCATCTTGGTACTTTTCACCCTTGAACGACACCTCGAGGCTGGCAGTTCCATAGCCTGCCACATGGGCATTGCTCAGGATTAATCCTCGTTTTTTATCGACTAGGAATCCAGCGCCATCAGCAGTGCCAGCGCTATCGAAGAAAGCTGCATACCGAACCGAAGACTTAACCCTTACGGCGTATGAGTTGGCGTCTTCGATTGGATCTGCAATAGCAGCAGTGCTGTTAAAGAGTAGGACAGACAAAATGAAAAGCAGTTTGATGTACTGGTGGTGACAATTTGCTTTGGATGACCTCATTTTTAATCCTCCAACCCTAAATCTTTCAGAGCGTGGCGTACTTTGCCAATGTTTTTTCTATTCTCTTTTACGCGTCGCATCATAAATTTGTTCTCAAAAAATCTGTCTGTCATCTCGACGTCTTCAGTATGAAAGAGTTCCGGCATTTTTTTGTCTTCAATTATTCTGAGCATGTCCCTTGAGAGTTTGTTAAGATTTTCTGCTGTCTCTTTGTAAGCGACAATTTTTTCCGTAAGTTCGTTACTCTCGTCCTCGTTAAGAAACTGTCTTTTGAGCGTGTTTTGAAGTCTGTCAAGCGATGTTGGCCTATCAAGAAGGCTTAGGTCAAATGATGCTGCCAACAACGCTTCGTTGCTGTTTTTTGCCGCTGTAATCATCTGCCAAGATGCCGCAACTTCAAAGAGAAAGGCATCAAGCCACTCATTCGGGGGCAGCTCCAGCCAAAATATAAAAAAATCATATGCGTGCGCATCTTCGTGCATATATGGAAGGTCGCTTGTAATTTTTGGTGATTTCAGGCGTGCAAGATGTTCTCTGCTTAGAACGCCATCTGTAAAACAGGATGTGATGTGGCGCAGAATTTCGTTGTCGGTAATCTCTCGTCCAACCGGTGGCGCTTCATCAACACTCTTCCTCGCAGGTGACCAACGGGCTGACACCTTAATAATCATTGGTGGTTCATCGTGATCCTTGAAGCTTAAAGGACGCTCAAGTCCCTGATTGATAGAATTTTCATAGCTTTTTAAAAAGCTGTATAGCCGTTTTTTCTCAAGCATCGGCAATCCCATTAGAGCCTCCCGTTCTTCATGAGTGAAGCTGCACGCTCAATCGCACGCCTTCGTCTCACTGAAGCAGCATTGTTACTTATTCCGAGTCTTTCTGCGATTGCCGGTATAGTTTCGTCGGCAAGGAAGGAGAAGAGGGCGTCACGGTCTTCAGCCCTCTCGATTTTTTCAAGTATCTGGTTAACAAGTTCACGCACACGTGTGGCGTTCTCAGCTTCAAGACTTACCTGTTCAGAAAAAATTGTCTCATGTCTATCCTCTTCGTAGGCCTCATGATGCAATTCCAGTTTTGACTCTTTCCTGTAACAGTCAATCGCCAGATTTTTCGCAATGGTGTAAAAAAGGCCATTTTTAACACTGATATAGTCGTCAGTTCGCCGTTTCCATTGCAAAACGCGAAGATAGATATCAGAAATCAGATCATCTATCTCCGTAAATCTGTTTGCTTCTGCCGCAGCCGCAGCTCTTATAACACCTTTTTTACTCTTAAAAAAAGTTTGGCAACCATCACACATTTTGGAACTCCTAATTTTCAAGCTACTCTCTCAGTGATAGCTATGTGAAGGCAAATAATAATAGCCGTGTACAAATTCATTGTTCATCAGCACGCAGCGCCCGTTGCTTTCGTCGCGACTGATGTAGACCTTTTCTGAGCACACTGGATCATCTTCGGTCCAATCTGATAACAGCAGATGGTTTAGCGCGCGGTATGTATTAAACGAGTGTTTTTGCTGTTGGTCATCAACATCTGCTACCCACGATCTGATTGATTTGGAGATAAATCTTTCACACAGATCCTCACGGCCGAATAGTTCGATAAAAGGCCGGCCTGATCCAAAGACCAGAAAACCACTGCACGGATTCTGCTGGACAAATTTCCGGATCTCAGAGGAGGACACCTCATGGCTTGTGGTAATAATTTCATTGAGGTCCTGTGTAGGGCTTCTTGTCCCCAGCTTGCGCTCAAGGAGGCTAATTTCATCCCACATAGCTGATTGAACCCTATGGTCTGCCTTCATTTTTAAAAACTCGCCCTTTACGTCACGCATTTTAGGGCTGATGGCAAAATTAGCTTTTTCAAAGTTTTGGCTGCCGCTATAAGACCAGCGCCCCTGCTCGACGCAATTGACCGGCACCGCGTGGCAGGTTCGAGGGGCTATGATAACTGATTTCTGCATCATTCTATTCTGTTTTGCGCCCACAATACCCTCACCATCGAGCAGCAATAACCAGTGATCGCTGTTATTCTCGATGTTCACGCTTGTGACTGTCGCACCTGCTTTGTGTTCGAGAGCTCTTGCCAGTCCTAGATCAGCCAGTTCATCAAATGTTCTGATGTTTTCAATGTTGTGTTTAACCGAGGCTTTGAGTGGAAAAAGGGTCAGGCCGGCGATGTGCTGAACCTGCATGGGTTCCAGTATGCTAAAGAAATCTCCGATGATTTTCATTGTCTGCTCCTAAAAATGTTGTTCACTAGTAAAACGAAGCAGGCTGGTGAATCTTACAGGAAATCTTTTTTAGGCTGTTTGAGGCAACATGGCGTGATGCTGCTTCGTTGCAGTTCTGCAGGATTTAAATGTTGAATTGGCTGAATAAACGCACTTAAATATTAAGCATGATATCGCTTAATGCTAAAAATGAGATCAAAAAGAGTCTAACTGTTCACGCTACCGACAGTTTTGATTTTGACAAAATCCGTGAGACCATGCTGTCAGTTTCGTCGAAGCTAGCAAATCTATCCGAAAGTTTAATAATCCACGCCTTGTTAAGGCACTGTATGTCAGTTGTATCACGGGTTTTTTCTAAAGACAAAAAGGTTCAAGCGCTAGCTGCGAGATACCTTGATTATCTTGATAGAAATATCTTAGTTGATAACGAATATGACCTAGACTATCTCAAACATTCAACGATGGTTGCGATGGAGCTTATCAGCGCTCACGACGCCTCTGTTACAACCGATTTGCTTCCTAAAGAACTTAGGCTGGAATGCGACCATTTAGCTGCCAAATCCGAACCAATAACTCCGATTCAGTTTGATGATTGGTTCGCGGCCTCGATGCAAACGTTTGACGTTGTTGAAGGACTGCCAAATGTCGCAACGTCTCTTGGCTCTGCTGTAACATTTTTGAGAGGAAGGCTTGAAACTGGGTGCGTTGAGTCTGGCAAAGCTCTTAGATATTTGATTGAAAATAACGATGTCCTGCCGGATGATCTGGGTCTTTTTGGTATGGCTGACGATATCTATGTTTTAGAGCGCGCAGCGCTAAAACTTGGTGGTTTTAAAACTGGTGAAAATCTGCTCTTTGAATTTGAGGGGTACTCCTCATCTATTAAAGGCCTCCTTTTGGAGGAAGATGGCAAACTTGTGCCCTTGAGTCTAGCAACTCGCCTGATGCTCTCATCGATGAATTTTTTGATCGAAAGTGATATAAAACGTTTTGTTTTTGCACTCCCTGAGCCCGGGCCATCTGGCCTACTCGCTCTTCTTTATCTATTTTTTGAAGCGCCAGACAAGGCCAAGAGTGAGTTTATTTTCCCCATTGTTGGAACGAACATCTATTTTCCGGTTTGGAATGGCTATGTAGAGGCGAAGTATCTTGGTGAAAAGATAGTGGCAAGTGAAAAGTTCCACGTTGTATCTTTTGATGACGCTGGCAATTCAAGCAAATACATGAGGCGTGATCAATTCCGGAATTGTGTGATTGAACCTAGGCAAAATAGGCGAATATTCAATGACCAGCATCACCTTCAGCAAAACACTGACGTTGAGGTTTCCGCACTTTATGACGGTGTGAAGCATAAAACAGCCGATATGCCTTTTATAATTTTTCTTACTCAGAAAAATAGGTTTTTGCATTTTTTTAACGAGATTTCTCCGTTTGGGGAGAGTCTTTCGACAATCTTTGACGTCCGTTACCATACGAGGACAGGCGGTGTTGATGAATTTGGACGTGGTGACAATGAAATAAACGTGTTCTCAGATGCTGAGTCTGCACGTGAGTTTTTTATGAAAAACATAGAGAAAAGCCCAACGGTAATCTGTGATGTGGCCGATCTTGGTGAGCATTTCCTTGAGCAGCTTGGCGGTATGGCGCTTGACCAAGCAAAAAACCTTATATTCTTTTTTTCTGATAGCGAGAAAACTCCTCTAGAGACCTGTCGCCAGAATGAATTTGTTTTTTGTTGTCACGGCTCAGCTTATGCAGACTTTCCGATGGTACGCACCAGTTTGGAGGGCAAGCAGTCAATTGGTAGTTTTGAAAAAAAACTTGTTACCTCTTATTTAAGGCCTGTGATTGAGAGACTTGAATTTGAGAGTGAATTAGTCGACCGATTTCTCGATCTTTCCTATTTGGTCAAAAAATCATCCAGTGCGGCTGGCGAGGCTTATATCGTGTCAAAAATTGGGCTTGTTTCGCGCTCAACAATTGCTTCAGTGATACCGCTTTGTGAAGATGAGCGTCAAAAATGTGCGAACCATATGAATGAGCTTGCTGAGTGGCTCGAGATGCTGGACAGGGATGATGCTGACAATTTGATAAATTTTCTCGATGAAAATCGTGACGCTCTACTCAACCTGCCGACTGACAGAAATCTGGTTGGAACAATCAAGGAGCATTCGGTTGAAGCTGTTTTTGCGCGGTCCACTCCAGAACTAAAAAGACTCAATGCATATCTGACTTCACATAATATCTTGTCGGTTGAAACATGCAGTTTAACAGCACTAGGTATGAAGTCCTACGACGGTAATGTATTGGTGCCAGTGATGCCAACAAGTGGAAGTCAGACAAGATTTTTGTGTCAGACAAAAATTTCTGAAAGGCTGCTACTTAACTTTACAACGCTCGAAGAAAAAATGTTCAACCGCTCGGTGAGTCAGGCAGTCAAGTGGCAGACTGCACTTGAATGTGCCAACAGGCAGACTTTTAAAAACACTCGTACAATAAGGCGAATGCCGCCGGAAGCTGAGTTTGATTTTGCTCAGGCATTGAAAGAAAAAATAGATGAAGTTGATAATACTCTTCTGAATTCGATTAGAAATGATGCAAGACAAAATGCCAACAGCTCATCTAACGCCGTGCGTGATGTTGCTGTTGCCTGCGTTCATCAGGTTGCTGGCGAAAACAAGGTTGTGTTTTTCCCGCCGAGGGCGAAAGTGATCTGCATCGATGAAGTCGGGTCACAGTTTATTGAGAAGTCGGTTAAAAGCATTTTGGAAGGAGATATTGCTCTTCTTCGTTCAGGGGGAAAGGGTGACCCATATGATGAAATATGCTCTTTGACTCACCCTGAGGAATTCTCGGACACCAAAAAATGGGCGGTTCGTTGGAGAGAGCGGCTCCGGAAATATAGTCTCTCCAATGATTTGCATCTGGAGAGCCTTCAGCAACGACTGGCTGAAACTGGCTTAAAAAGAGGAATTCCAACAATAAAGGGTTGGCTTCAAAATTCTGCCACTGTTGCGCCGGCTGACCCGAGGGAATCCATTCAAGCTATCTATGCATTACCATTTAATGGTTATCCCGAGAGCGAGGTTGAACGTGTACTTGCTGCGATTGATAAAATTTACTCCATGAGAAGGGACGCCAGTGTGGAGCTCCTTAACTATCTTGGGCAAGAAAACCCCGCTGACTTTCTGGATGCGGAAGAGGTTGCCATTAGGTTGCCAACTTCTGAGTTTGTTATGCGGGTGGTGCATCTTGGTGAACCACTGGGTGAAATTGAAGTGCCAGCCAGCAGCCTTTGGGATGTGCAGGAGTTAGACCGAGGTATGGATGCGGGTTAGTCCAGCTGAATATGTGGAAGCGATTAATAGAGGGGAGGAGCGGGTCCGTCATGAGCTTGAGAAGGTTTTCCCCAAATCTAGCTATGTTGCTTTGCATTCCGTGGGTCTCAGCCGGCATGCAAAAAAGCCGTATGGTGAGGCAGATTTTGTTGTAATCACAGACTTCGGGATATTCTGTCTTGAGGTTAAGGGGGGCAATGTGGTCCGTCGGCAGGACGGCACATGGGAAATTGGATACAAAGAGACAGGCAAATACTATGTTTCGTCGGAAGGGCCTTTCAAGCAGGCTGCTGGGGCAAATGCGTCAATACTTAACGAGTTAAAGTCGAGAGACTCCTCCAGAGCCAGAAAATTCAGGGTCCACTGGGGTGTGGTCTTTCCGGATGTAATATTTTCCGAGACTGATATTGAATGGGAACCGGATCAGATTTGTGATTTTGCGAAAATAGACAATTTTGAGGGCTACCTTCGCTCGCTTGGCGTTTTGTCGGAACGAATCTTTCAGGAAAGAGGTATCAAAACAACGGGTGAGACAATCACCCGTAATGACATTGAATGGGCGGCATCAGCGTTAAGAAAGGAAATTGCAGTTTCTGGCACAAAAAAGACGCTTCTCATCAGTAGTAAAAATGAACTTGTCAAAGAGGACGATAACCAGAAAACCATACTAGACGAATTTTTCTATGGTGATAGAAAACGCATGGTCTTATCGGGCGGCCCGGGAACTGGAAAAACGCTTCTATGCCAGAGTGCAGCGAGGCATTCGTCTGAAAGTGGAAAAAAAACGCTTTTTCTTTGCTTTAACAGGCCTCTTGCCAATCAACTCGCCCTATCACTTTCAGATTGTAAAAACGTTATCGTTCACACAGTTCACTCCTTCATGATGGAGACATGCCGTTCAATGAAGGTGGGTGTACAAGCGGATCAAATATATGACCATTCATATTTTAATGACATGCTCCCAGATCTTTTTGAAGAAGCAGTATTCCGTGCGTTTGACGACGAGCAGTGCTTTTTTGATACATTAATAATTGATGAGGGGCAGGATTTTCTCGGCGAGCATTTACTAGCTTTGATTTTTAGTTTGCTTAGAGACGGCTTTCCAAAAGGAAATTGGCTCATCAGCCTAGATAAAAACGTTCAGGCAGAGATATATTCCAAATTTGATCCTGAAGCGTTGCAAAAGCTAATTCGAAATGGAGATTGCGACCAGAGAGAGCTTTTTAGAAACTACCGGAATCCGCGTTCAGTAGGAGAAAAAGCTAATTCATTATATCCTGATTTGTTACTTCCTGTCCCATCACGGAAATTTAACACATATGTAAAGATATGGACCTACTCAGATGATGAAGGCATGTCAAAGTTGCTATCCCGTAAGGTTATGGATCTGCTGGATGAGGGGGTTGAGCCAAATCAAATTTCTATTTTGACCTTTGAGCCTGGTGCAAAAAGCTCTCTCAATAAAATGGAAAAAATCGGTTTAGCGAACCTGATACACCTTGGATATTCAAATTTCTCGTCTCCAGACACTATCAGCTGGAGCAACATTCAGGCTTTCAAGGGCCTCGAGAACGAATTCATTTTTCTAGTCGAGTTAATGGATAGTGCTATGAGCGATACCGATCGGGCAAAACTATTCCTTGCTCTGACCCGAACTTTGACAGAGGCTCATATTATTTGTGGAAAAAAGTCCCCAATTTTGGAGTTGTAGATGTCAACTTTCAGCATACGCCATGGCTTTTGGTGTAAAAAACATAATATTGAACAAGGGCAATTCGCAAAAACTCGGGACGGGCTTGTAGAAAAAATGCGACTGGAAATGCTTGGCCCCTCTGTAAGAGATCATGCCAAATACTTAAACGAAATTAGAGACATACGCTATTCACCTTCATCACAGTTTAGCTGTGGCATTTTGTTTCCACAAAAGATGGCTGAAACAGAGATATCATCTGGTGAGGAAGAAAATATTGATTCTGATGAATATGAACCACTGGATCTGGAGTTTGGCTCTGCAAACGATAAAAAAGTTGCAGAAAGAGGTTCCAACAGTGAAACCGATGATGTTCAGGATGATTTGAATTTATCAAATCAGTTCAAACCATCAGCTATATCCATCTCCTTTAGGGTATCTAAAGCAGAGAGTGTCTATGCCCGTTTCTTTTTTGGGAGGTATGAGAAACAAAACATTGCATTACCCAAAGATGAAGGGGAAGAAATCAACGCTGTCTATAAACGAAGTCAGCTGCGAAGGTACAAAAGAATTGATTTATCTTCCGCTGAAGAGGGGTTAATTCCAGAAACACTTTTTTTCCTTGACGGTAAGCCAGCACTTAAAGCGACTGTAAAGATCAGAGAATTAAAAGATGATTCCCGTACCATTACCATTTCGTTGGTGAATTGTATAAAATTGCAATCTATTGAGGGGGAGGATGAGCCCGCGACTGTAGATCATTTGTTTTTCCAACCCGAAATCAGTGTGCGGCGTCCCGAAAAAGGCAGCTTCTTGCCAGTAGAGCAGAATGATTTTTTTGGCTCAGATTTGGAAAGCCGCAAGCTAGCGGTCAGATACTCAAAGGTATGTTCCTATTCTCGAGGGCACGGATGTGCGGGTGATTGGCTTCAGTCAGGTGGGGATCACCAATCTGTCACCAGAGTTTTTTCAGACTGTTTTCCGAGTTTTGAGGTTCCGGGAACGGCGCCTTTAAAAACAGGCGCAAATGGCTACAAAACTGAATTTTGCGAGTTCGCAAAAATAGATAATGACATTGAAAGTAGCCGTCCGGCAATGATGGCAAATCTTCGTCTCCTCGCAGAAGATTATGTCAGATGGATTGGAAGGCAAAGGGAAGATGTCAAAGAACTCGATAATCAGCTGCGCAGTGTAGCTAGCGAAATTGTTGCTGAGTGTGAGGAGACACTTAAAAGGATAGAAAGTGGCATCAGGTTTCTGGAAGCTGATGATGATGCCTACCGCGCATTCGTTATTGCTAACCGAGCGATCTGGATGCAGCAATGCCATTTCAAGTTAGACACGCGTACAATTGATCAGCCATTTATAGATCCTTCTGAAAAACTTCATGATTACTCAGACCGTGGGTGGCGACCATTTCAGCTTGCATTCATTCTTATGAATGTTGGTTCTATCCCTACTTCTCAAAACCCGTCCCCAGATCATGGTAATATTGTTGACCTTATCTGGTTTCCAACTGGTGGGGGTAAAACAGAGGCTTACCTTGGTTTGTCTGCATTCGCGATTGTCTACTCACGATTAAAAAATGATATTGGAACCGAGGGTACCGAAATTATAATGAGATATACCCTTCGCTTGCTCACAAGCCAGCAGTTCCAGCGTGCTAGCACCCTTGTAATGGCTCTGGAACACATTCGAACTAATGTGGATCTCTCTATAATTGGGTGCGAGAGTTTTAGCCAAACAAGCCCTATAACGATTGGTTTATGGGTAGGACAAACCTTGACACCAAATAAAAACAACTCTGGGGACAAGAGTGCTGTGCACCGTAGACAAAACATACTGGATGGCAATCCTTTTCAGTTACTCGTTTGTCCTTGGTGTAAAACTGATCTTGAAAATCCCTCTGGGAAAACAGACACCCATGGTAATGCAGCGCCAACCTTTGATGGATATCAGATAGTTGGCGTTCGGCGTAGCGCCGAAGTTGTTTTTATGTGCCCAGAGAGGCGCTGTAGTTTCCATGAAAGGCAACTACCGGTTTATGTTGTTGACGAACAACTGTATGAAAAGCAACCAACTATTTTAATTGGCACTGTTGATAAATTTGCACAGCTTTCATGGCGGAATGAACCAGCAAGGTTTTTTGGGGTGGGGACAAATAACAGGTCACCCAGTTTAATAATTCAGGACGAATTACACCTTATCTCTGGACCTCTCGGATCAGTTGTTGGTCATTACGAATATCTCATCAGAGAAATAACAAAAAGAATGAGTTTCTCACCAAAGATAGTTGCGTCTACAGCAACGATAAGGAATGCAAACGAGCAGGTGCAAGGCCTTTTTAGAGCTGATGCAAATGTATTTCCCCCCACTGGTCTTGAGCAGTCGGACAACTATTTTTCAGTTGCAGATAGACCCGGCAATGGACGTTTGTATGTTGGGGTTTTTGCATCCTCGACCCCCTCTGTTGTCACGGCTGAAAGAAACCTAGTTGCTCCACTACTTCAGTTTCCAAATTTGTTTTTTGACAATGAAGAGTTTGTCGAAGAGGTGGGCAAGGATGAAAAAACAGGCCTTCAAAAATATAGATTAAAAGAAAATTCTCAGCGTGTAGATGTCGATCCGTTTGGAACGCTCGTATGGTACTTCAATTCACTAAGGGAACTTGGCTATGCAAAAACCCTCATTGTTTCTGACATTGCTGAATATATTCCGAATATACGAAGCCGATACCGTTTACCAATTCATTTGACACGCTCGAGGTATACAGACGCTGAGTTGACTAGCCGTGTTTCTGAGGTTGATATTGCCAAAATCGAGAAACAACTAAATGCGCCTTGGAGTCCAAGGCCAAATTTTAAAAATCTTGATCCAGCCTCTGTGCCCATAGATATTTTGCTTGCTACGAATATGATATCGGTTGGTGTGGATATCCCAAGGCTTGGTTTGATGGTGATCAACGGGCAGCCTAAGAATACTGCTGAATATATCCAAGCAAGTAGTCGAGTAGGTCGCGAGCATAAAGGATCGGGGCTGGTGTTCACTCTGTATAACCATGCTCGCAGTCGTGATCGGTCACATTTTGAAAATTTTGTATCGTATCATCAGGCGCTCTACAAAAATGTTGAGCCAACAAGCCTTACTCCATTGTCCTACAAAACACGTGAGCGATGTCTTGCAGCACTCATCGTAGGATTGGCGCGAATATTCTCTGGGGTGTTGACCCCAATGGATATTGATGAGGAAAAAAAGAGGAAGATTTATGAAGGCTTGGCGGACTATCTCAGCGATGTCCCGCAAGAAGATCTTGAGGATACAAAAAGAGAGATTACTAAAATCTTTGATGTGTGGGAGGAGTTTGTTGGCGCTAGAGCGCCCAGCGATGATGAGGTTGAGTGGGGGGCAATGGGTAGCAGAGTCGGTGAAAACAGCCTCTTAATGACATATGGTGCACACCGTGATGAGGGAGATTTTCCGCGGCTTGAGCTTCTGACAAGTATGAGATCCGTTGATGGTGAGAGCAGTTGTAAGGTTGCACGAGGTTTCACGCCAACCATTGGTAACTAGTTTGATAATGCGTGGCAGTATTTGAGAAGAGAATGGCAAAAAATAGTAAAAGAAGGGGTCAGCTTGTAGTTCCTTTTGGAATTGGCGCAATGATTGACTTTAAGGATGATACTCTCATCACAGCTGGAATGGATTTTTGGCCTGTTGAAATTGGCCGAAACAGACATCAAGTTGCTGAAGATTGCAGAATATCGGATGAGAGGTTGGAAAGGCGGCTTTCTAATACGCAAATCGGAGGAGTGAAGAAAAAAATTGATTGCTTATATCAGCCTTCGCAGGCGCGTAATAATTCCGGGCATGCGATTCCACAGCCTCATACAGCACACATGCCATTTTTTAGATTTCCACGATTGTTGTTTTGCCCACAACAAAAATGCAGAGCTATTACCAAAGCCAAGCTGAGTGACGAATTTGCTCCTAGGTGCAGGAAGTGCAAATCCCCGGGATTAAAGCCGATCCGATTTTTGGTGGCTTGTGAAAAGGGTCACATAGATGATTTTCCTGTAAAGCGCTGGATTGATTGTAGTTGTTCACAAGAAACTGAAGACTTCAGATTTCTTGCATCGCCAGCGCCGGGGTTAAGCGGTATTTCTTTCAAATGTAACACATGTGGAAAGAAGCAAAATCTCAATGGCACCTTTAAAAGAAATGATAAAGTAAATTCGGTTTTGCCCAGCAACTGCTGTACTGGAAGCAAACCTTGGCTCGGCCCACAGGGTGACCGTGACATTTGCACAGAGCCGATGCGTACGATACAGCGTGGCGCCTCCAACACCTATTTTCCAAATACCTTGTCGTCAATACTCATCCCCCCTTATTCTGGTGCGGCTCGGCAATATGTGAAGAAGACTTGGCGTGAGATTAAAGAGGTTATGGTTCAATCAAAATCTGCGGAGATTGACGGTCAAAGTGTATTCGATGACGACCGGCTGAAACTTCTTTTGGGTCGGGATGTTACGCGTTCAGGCATAGAAATAGAGAGGCTAATCAAAAGTGCAAAAGAGCGCTGGTATGAAGAACATGGTGAGCCAAGTGCCGCTGATATAGATGAAATACCATATAGAAAAAGAGAGTATGAGGCCTATCTTTCTGGGCGCCCAGAGGTGGCAGATCGACGTGACTTTGATACAAAAAGTTTTGAAATCACTGAATATGAACCAGTCGTCAGCAGATTTTTTTCGGAGATAATTTTAGTAAAGAATTTGCGGGAGACGCGGGCTCTGACTGGCTTTTCTCGTCTCCAACCTGTTGGGGTGGGACAGGAAGATGTCCAGATGTTCAAAAAAGGTTCAAGCTTTAACTGGCTGCCAGCAACAGAAGTGCGAGGGGAGGGAATATTTCTAAGATTTGATTATGATGCAATTTTAGAGTGGAAAAAAAACTGGGGCTGGGTTTTTGCTCCTCACATTATTAATCACAAAAATTGGTTCAAAAAGATGCTCAAGGATGGGTCACCTAATTTTGCCCGAGCTGAAGAAGTTAGTGAAACTCTTCTTATGATCCATACTTTCTCGCACGTATTTATGCGCCAGTTAATATTCAAATCCGGTTATGACAGTAGCTCGCTCCGTGAGCGCTTGTATGTTAGTGAGTTTGACGAAACAAAAATGGCGGGCCTTCTAATTTATACGGCCGCGGGTGACTCCGAGGGAACTTTGGGAGGGCTTGTGGAGCAAGGACGCCCCAGCAATTTTGAAAAGATTTTGTTTGGGGCAATGGAGTCTGAGATATGCTCCAATGATCCTGTATGTATTGAAACGGACAGGCAGGGGCTGGTTTCCTTAAATGGAGCTGCATGTCACAGCTGTGCCCTCGTTCCTGAGACCAGTTGTGAACACAACAACACTTTGCTGGATCGCAAGTATCTATTTGGGGACGTGGAAAACAAAGCAGGCTTTTTTTCACCATTAGTCGATCACTTAAGATAGGTTGCTTTAGATGCCAGTTTGTATTGACCTTTTTGCTGGCCCGGGCGGTTTGGGTGAGGGCTTTTATCAAGCAGGTTTTGAAATTGGTGTTTCGATAGAGAAAGAAACAACTGAATGCAAAACGCTACTTTCGCGAAAGATATTTCATCGCTTGAAAGAACTCGGTCAGGTCCTTGACGCAGAAAACTTAAGAGAGGGCAAAACGCCTCTTGATGTGATTAAAGATAGTTATCCGGATGTATATAACGATTGTAAAAAAAGGGTGTTGAACCTTGAGCTGGGACAAGCCAATTTCAAGGAAGTGATCAACTCAATCGAGTGGGCTATTGGCCCACAGTCCAGTGAAAATCTTGTCGTTATTGGTGGCCCTCCATGCCAAGCTTATTCCATTGTAGGCAGAGCGCGCCAAGTCAGCAAAAAAATTAGTGCAAGCTCTCCGAAAGTTGTGGACAAATTTTACTCCGATAGCCGCCATACTCTGTATCGTGAATATCTTAAAATTCTTGCAGTGTTTCGGCCTGCTATGTTTGTGATGGAGAATGTAAAGGGTATTTTGACTGCAAGAAAGGGATCTGCCCAGCCAACGGGTGGTGTGATCCAAGATATATTGACGGACTTAATAAATCCGTATCAGTCTCTTCAGTTAGATAAAGATTTTTTAAGAGACAGCGGCCAGCTTGGCTTGAAACCAAGCATGGAGGATTACATTCTTGTTCCGTTAACACGACCGGCTTTTGGTGAAAATCTGCTAGGCGGACTTGTAGCAAGGGCGCCAAAGGATTTTCTTATTAGATGCGAGGACTTTGGTGTACCCCAGGCTCGTCATAGAGTTATGATTTGTGGAGTAAGGCGAGACTTATGGAATAGATTAAGCTCTATCAGTCATCTTAAACCATGTTCAAGACATACTACCTTATCAGACATGCTTAAAAGCATGCCTGAGCTTATCAGTCGCCTGACAAACGAGGATGATAGCCCGGAAAAGTGGGCTGGTTTTGTCAGCGAAGAGATATCAACTTTAACCGGTGACAAGGAGCCTCATTTAACTAGCTCGAAGTCCTATGAGGCAAACTTCACTAACGCCACTGAGACAGACTCCAACCCATGCAAAACCTTTGTTTTCGATACACCGAAGGTGTTTGATCATAAAACACGTTCTCACATGAAATCTGATCTTGCTAGGTATTACTACTGTAGTAAGTTTGCTGTCACTCACTCGAGAAATCCAAAAATCGATGACTGGCCTGTGGGTGATTTACTCCCGAAACATGCAGATATCCGAATAGAGGGTAATAGAGCGAGGGCCGATGGATTTAGTGATCGCTTCAAAGTTCAGGTCTGGGATAAGCCAGCCAATACAATAACTTCACATATCGCTAAGGATGGACATTATTATATCCATCCGGATCCTTCACAATGCAGAAGCTTATCCCTGAGAGAGGCGGCAAGGATCCAGACTTTTCCGGATAGTTACCGATTTGAGGGTGGAATATCGCGGCAATTTCATCAGATCGGTAATGCTGTGCCTCCTTTTTTGGCCTTCCAAATTGGTAAGCTTTTAAGAGGTTATCTCGATGAACTAAATGGTTGATGTTGTCTTGGCAGTGAAAGCTTTAGCTATTAAGGGCAAAATTAAACCAAAAACATGCTCCTTGAGGTGATGAACAAAAAACACTTTCATTGTTTGTTGGCAAGTTTTGCCCCAAATATTTTTATCAGGTTGCTAAGAGGCTTTTTGTTGGAATTTCAGCAAATTCTTCCTTTCGACCCCATTTAAAATCTCTTGAATACGTTGTGCCTTAAGCGGTGTAAATTTTTGGATCATCTTTACGGCTTCTTCCATGCTGAGCTCGCCATCTTCATACTTGTCGACAACCGCTAACATTTGCTGTGTTTCTTCAGATAAATAATCCGTCATAACATTCCTCTCCGCCAATCAATTTGATAACAGTAACCTCTAGGTTAGAGGCTTAGAAGCAAAATAAAAACTGCACATGTTAACCGTTCTAGTTTGTCGCATTACCCAAGTTCTATTTGATAAACTCTGCCCACATCTCCATGTAAGGCCTCCGCTGATCAAGATAGTCAGTTCGGTTGTATGCACGCGCAACCTTTGAGCCAGTTTTGTGAGCAATGATCATTTCCGCAACTTCAAACGGAATGTCAGTATTATCTGTGAGTGCAATCCCAATATGCTTACTTACAAAAGATGGAGAGATTATGAGCGACTTTGTCTCTGACCAAACATATTTTGTGTCTTGCATCAGCCAAGTTTGCCCCTAGGCTGAAGTGTCTGATCGAGGGAGAAAGCGATGGCACTTGAACTTCGTAAAATGTCTGGAACGTTTGGTGTCGAGGTCACGGGAATAGATCTCGCCGAGGGCGTAAGCGCAAATGAAGCCTCTTTGCTTCAAGCAGCACTCCGTGATCGCCTTGTGATGGTGATCAAAAACCAGAACCTTTCACCAAAGCAATACGTTGACGGAATTAAGGTGTTCGGTGAACCGATGCACCAGCACCTCGCTAAACTACTAATGGATGAACACCCTGAAATAGCTGTGCTGGACAGTCGTGTTGCTAATAGCAAGAGTGCAGATGGTAAGATTATGCCGATAGGTTCAAAGGACTGGCATACAGATCATACTAATCATGCGAAGCCTCCAAAGATGACTGTTCTGTATGCGGTCAAACTTCCAAAAGAAGGCGGGGATACAGGCTTTGCCAATATGCAGGCTGCTTTTTCTGGACTTGAAGAAGTTGAGCAAAGTCATCTTCTGTCACTAAAAACAGTAAATATTCTTGAGCAAAACTTGAGCTATGTCGATGACAAAACAAGGCAGTCGCTGCCACCACAGAAGCATCCATTCATAAGAACTCACCCAGAAACCGGTAAAAAAGCGATATATGTTCACCCCGGGAAACTTGCTCACTTTGAAGGAATGTCGCCTTCTGAAAGTAAAGCCCTTTTGAACTCTCTTTTAGATCGAGTTTTAAAACCGGAGATTACCTATCGTCACAAATGGTCAATGGGTGACTTGGTTATTTGGGATAACCGAGCGACCCTGCATGTTGCTCACACAGATTACGATCCAAATGAAGGCAGAATATTACACCGTATTTGTCTAGAGGGTGATGTGCCTGCTTAATAGTGGTGGCTGATACTTGACCCAATGTTTACAGCCACCGGCACAGAAAGACCTTATTTCCGGCAAATTAAAGACCAATTGCGACCTCATCCTTTCCCTGTTGAGTTAACAAGGAGGCTCCTATGGTCGGCATCTTTAAATGGGCAGCAGTCTCAATTGGCGTCTTCATGGTTTATGTGATGATATTAGCTGCAAGCAGTAGTTCTTTTGCAGAGGACAACAAGTGGGCTGTTGATTACGTCACAGAAGAGAACATTCATTCATTCTGATATGTTCCAAGTTAGTTGAGAATCCAACTCTGAGTGTGCAAGGCGTGGTGGCGTTCATCACGATACTACTCACCCTCACGGCAATTCAAAAGAATCCTTGAAGATCAATAGGATGGTTTAACATTTGTAAGAAGGATGGTGCGGCTGAGAAGCCGTCATTGCCTTACTTATGCATCATCTTTAGCAGTCTATGGACATGCTTACCAAAGCGGCACTCTAAACATGTAAAAGACGCTGTCATCCTTTAGCGTTATTTTTTGGTTTTGGTC
>Ga0181558_10001822_pt1 | contig 20413 bp, 8 predicted proteins | sample 011ome_22_FD_133754 | JGI IMG/M metagenome (GOLD analysis project Ga0181558, IMG submission 133754) | Coastal salt marsh microbial communities from the Groves Creek Marsh, Skidaway Island, Georgia - 011507BT metaG (megahit assembly) | ecosystem: Environmental > Aquatic > Marine > Intertidal zone...
CTCGAACGGCTCCAGACGCAACTCGCCGACGCCGCGGCGAAGGCGGAGGCGGCGAAGGCGGAGGGCGATACGGCCGCGGAGGCGTCGCGTTCGGCCGCGGAGACTTCAGCTCGTGCGCTGGAGGAAAAGACGCGCGCGGCCGCCGAGCTCGAGGCTGCGCTCGCGGCGCTGCGAGAGGAGTCCGCCAAGACGGCGACGAAGCTCTCGGCGGCGGTGAAGAAGGGAAAGGCGATTGAGGCGGAGAAGAAGAAGTTAGCCGCCGAGGTGGAGGCGCTTGAACGGCGAGCGCCCTCGACGGACCCCGCGGTGGCGGAGGCGGCGGTCGCGGAGGCCCGCGCCGAAGCCGAGGCGCTCAGATCCGAGGCGCAGGCGGCGAAGGCGGACGCCGAGGCGTCCAAGGCGGAGGTTCAGTCTGCGAAATCGGAAACCGCCGCCGCCGAGTCGGCGGCGGCGGCTTTGACCGAGCGCGTCGCCTCGCTCGAGGCGGAAAAAGCGCGCGAGGTCGAGGACGCGCTGAATTCTGCCCGGAACGCCGTCGAGGAGGCGAAATCGGAAGCCGCGCGGGCGACGTCGGAAGCCGTCGCGTCCGCCGTCGAGGCAGCGAAAGCCGAAGCGAGCGAAGACGCGAAAACGAAAGCCGCGGAGGCGGCGCGAACGGCGGAAGCGACGGCGGAAGCCGCCGCCGAGCGCGCGACGGCGTCCGCGAAAGCCGAGTTCGACGCCGCCTTGGCCGCCGCCGTCGAGGCGACCCGAGCGGAAGCGGCACAAGCCGCGTCCTCTTCCTCGGAGGAGGCGGTCGCCGCTGCTGTCGCGCAGGCGCTCGCGTCCGCCGAGGCTGAACACGCCGCCGCGCTGGAGGCGGCGAAGGCGGCGGCCGCCGCCGCGCAGACCAAGCTCGAGAAGGCGGTGAAGAAGGGGAAGTCCATCGAGGCGGACAAGACGGCTCTGGCGGCTGATTTCGAGACGGCGAAGTCCCGGATCGCCGAGCTCGAAACTGCCGCATCCGAAGCTGAGTCCCGCGCGGTCTCCGCCGAGGCGCGGGCCGCCGCCCCCGATGCCGCCGAGGCGGCGCGCGCCGCCGAAGCGCAGGCGTCGGCGGCGAAGGCGGAACAGGAGATGGTGGGGAAGGCGGCGGAGGAAGCGGCGGCGGAGGCGGACGCCGCGACCAAACGCGCCGAAGCCGCCGAAGCCGCGACGGCCGATGTGCGAGCCGAGCTCGCGCTCGCGCAGGCCGCCGCCGTCGAGGCACGCGAGGCTCTGAGCGCGGCGGTCGCGCAGACCGCGCGTGCTGGCCTCGAGGCTGAGTCGGAGACGAGCGCGAAAGCCGATCTGGAGGCGAGGCTGGAGGCGACGCGGGCGGAGACGGAGCGGGTCCGCGCCGAACTCGCGTCCGCCGCCGGCCGACTCGCCGAGACCGAGGCGAAAGCCGCGCGGCTGGACGCCGCCGCCGCTGAGGCGACGCGCGAGCGAGACGCGTCGCGTGCCGAGCTCGCGAACGCGCGGGCGTCGCTCGCCGACGCGAGCGAAACCGCAGCCGAGTCTAACGACGCCGCGGCGCTCGAGGCGGCGCGCGCCGAGGCGGCGACGCTCGCCGCGGCGCTCGCTGAGGCCCGCGCGCTCGCGTCGTCAAGCGAGGCCAGCAGCCGCGCGCTCGGCGAGAAGAACGCACAGCTCGAGCGCGCCGCCGCCGAGCACGCCGCCGCCGCCGACGGCGAGCGGCGCGAGATGGCGCAGCTCCAGCAGGCGCTGCAGCTTGCGCGCTCGGAGACGCAGCAGGCGCAGGCGGCGGCGGCGCACGCGCAGCACCAGGCGGCGGCGGCGGCGCAGGCGGCGGCTTCGAGCTCGACTTCTTTCGTGCCTGCGCCGGCGCCCGCGATGCGGTCTTCGGAGATGTCCCAGCGGACGGGCGGGTCCCGCGGCGGGTTCGCGACGAGCGGGAGCGGGGACCTGGCGTCCTACGACGCGGAGGGGGGGGGCGGCGTCCTCGCCGGCGAGGCGTTTGGCAAGTTCGAGCCTTTGCTGGTCAAGGTGAAACAGCTCGGGCAAAAACAAGCCGCGCTTCGCAACCCGCACGTCCTGCGCGTCGCCGGGCAGCTGGACAGAGCGAGCGGGTACTTGCACAAACGCCCTCTGTGGAGACTCGGGCTGCTGGTGTACGTGCTGCTCGTGCACGTGATGTGGTTGCTGTTTTAGGGGCGCGGGGGAGCACGCGCGCGCGACGCGCGAGTTGTCAAAAACGCAAATCATTCGTGGTGAGAGGAACCTGTCCGATGGGAGAAAATCACAAAATCTTCGCAACGCAGATCTTTTGCGCGAAGACACGCGTCCCCACGAACAGTCGTCACGGCGCCGCACGGCCTCTCGAGGAATGACGCTCGCGGCCCTGGCATCGACGCCGGCGCGCGCGTGCGCGCCGAGCGCGAGATGCGCGTCCGCGTCCCGGCGCCGCGCGTTCCCCTCGACGCGCCCCGCGTCTCGCCTCCGCGCGTCGGACGACGGAATCTCGACGCCCTCCGGTACGTCCAGCCTCGACGCGCTGGACCGTGTCCTCGCGAGCGCGGACGCGTCGGACGCGCAGGAGACGGCGTTTTCGCCCGCGCCCGCACGTCTTGACCCGTTCGCGGACCCCACCCCCGAGGACCTGCGCCGCGCGGCTTCCGAGCGAGACGCGACGAGCTCCGGCTCGAGATCGTTCGAGGGGAGGCGCGGCGGGGCGGATCGCGACTCGATGGCCGAGTTGTTGGATGTTCGCGCGCGGTTCCAGGGCGGCGCGGCGCTGCTTCGGGCGATGACCAGCAGCGACGTGTTCGCGCAGACTTTGGAGGACGTCACGGTCGGTCAGCTCGCGGTCGTGGGCGAGGACTACCCCAGCCTGCTGCTGTGGAAGAACCAGCACTACGAGGTGCGCCGGATTTATTTCCAGCGGAGCGACGACGAAGTCGGCGCCAAGCGGGTGGACGCCGCGACGCTCGGGGAGGATTACCCCGACGGAGGCGACGACGTGAACTGGACGCTGTACGTAGAGTTGTTCTCCGAGGAGTACCACAGCGCGCCCGTGCGCGTGCGTCCCGAGCGCGTCGGGCTGCGAACCGTGGGCTCGGAAATCGTCGACGCGTTGTTCGTCGCCGTTCCGGTGTCGCTCTTCTGGGCGAGCGTGGGTTTCTCGTTCGTCGTCTCCGCCGGAAACTGACGACCACCTTCGTCGCGCGGGTTCGCGCGTATCTTTGAAAGGAAAGTAGTTACCGGTCGAAGAACGTGTAGTCATCTTCGTATCATATCTGCGTAAGTGGTACAATGCGTGTTCGCGTTCGTCATCTCCCGTCACTCTCGCGACTCCGGGGTCTATTACGTACCCCCGGTGCCCCGCCTACCGCGCCCCCGCCGCCGCCGGCTGCTCCGCCGGCGCCTCCGCGGCGCGCTCCGCGCCCAGCCGACTCGGCCGCGGCGTCGCCAGGACGTGCGCGCCGCTCGGAAACGTGATGGTCGTGTCGTAGAAGAACGGCAACTCGAACCCCGGGTCCTTTTCCGGGTCGACGCTGAACTCGAACCGCTGGACCATCGACGCGAGGTTCACGGTGGTCGCCAACAACGCGAACGTCCCCCCGATGCAACTGCGCGGCCCGGACCCGAACGGCGTGTACGTGAAATCGCGCCCGCCGGCGATGCGCCGGCTCATCCGCTCCATCTGCATCGCGATGGTCGCCTCGTCGGCGTCGGCGCCGGCGCTCTCGCGCGCGAGCCGCTCGGCGTTTGAGCGAAGGTTCTCGTCCGTGAAGCGGTCGGGGTCGAACGCGTCCGGGTCCGCCCACACGCGCGGGTTGCGCCCCATCGCCCACGAGCTCAGCAGGATGAAGTCACCGGGGCGCACTTCGTGCCCCGAGGGAAGCACGTCGCGGTCCTCCACCAGGCGCGGGAAAAGGTTGATGGGCGCGTACTTGCGCAGAGACTCCTTCACCACCCGCTGCGTGTACGGCAGCTTGCCGTCCTGCACGTCCTTGAACGTGGGCGCTCGTCCATTTAAGCACGCCACCTCTTCCGCCACCTTCCTCTGGATCTCGGGCATGCGGCTCAAGTGGTGCAGGTTCACCGTCAGATTCGAAGCCGTCGTGCGGTGCCCCGCCGCCATGATGTCGTTCACGTCGCCCCACACGTCGTCGCGCGGCAGGGGATCGCCGTTTTCGTCAGTCGCGCGGAGCAGCGAATCCAGCAGGCAGTAGTCCCGCAGGTCGCCTTTTCTCGCGTTCTCATCCAGCTGCGCGCGGCGCTCCTCGATGATGTGGTTGCACCCGACGTCCTCCAGGATCGCGTACCCCTCGCGCAGCTCCCGCACCCGCCCGAGCCCCAGAAAATTCTGCAGACGCAGAATCGGGACGGGCGTGATGAACAGCTCGCCCATGATCTCGGACGTGTCGTTGTACGCGTCCAGCACTTTGGTGATGATCGTCTCGTCGGGGGCCTTACCGCCGTTTAACGCGGCGTCGATGCCCTCGACTTGCTTGAAGTCTTTGTTGAACGCCAAGCTGGTGACGATGTCCAGGGTCAAGCGCTGCGAGTGGTCGTCCACGTCCACGGCGAGCGGCGCGTCTCCGGCGGAGCGGCACTTCTTCTCCCACGCGTCCAGTAACGCGCCGACGCGCTCCTCGACCCGCCCCGAGAACTGCTCCAGCGAGAACGCGTTCATGAACGGCTTCTGGCACATTCTTCGATGTTCGCGATTGTACGCGCCGTCCGAGCCGGTGATGCCTTTGTTCTTGATCACGTACCGAAACGCATCGGGCAACATGCGCAGCTTGTAGTTTTTCGCGTTGGTGTGGCACACGTACTCCACGATGTCGGGGTCCACCGTGCTGACGCACAGGGGCCCGACGACGTTCTTGATCCCGATCGTCTCCTCGCCCGTAAGCGCGACCCACTCCAGCATCGCCTCGGGCATGCCCACGGGGCTCGTGCCCGCCTTCAGCAGCGACTTAAAGAACACGGAGGAGTCCAGCATCGCGGGGCCGCCCGGAGGCACTTTCGATTTCGTGGGCAAGATGCCGCCGAGCGCATCGTTCACCGCGGTGTACGGGCAGTCCCCGCTCGACGAGGGCTCGTCCACGGAAGCGCTCACGTTCGTCGTGTCGAAGGTCTCCTCGCACGCGTCCGCGCGTTCTCCGGAGGACCCCGACGCCTCCGAGGAGGACGCATCCGTGACCGTCGCCGTTCCGCGCGCATCAGCGGCATCGGACGGTCCGGAGGCTCGGAGGCGATGCGAGACGCTTCGCGCGCTTCGCGCGGGCACCGAGACTCCCGCGCGGCGATGCGCGCCGAGGACGACGCGACGCGCCGGCGCCGCGTGCGCCGCGCTCGACGCGAACGTCGCGCTCGACGCGGACGCCATGGCGCGTGGGTGAGTGGGGACGCAGGAGTGTCGCGGATGGAAGCGAGATATGCGCAAGCTGTCCGAGATGATTTAGATCTTCTTCGCGCGTCCAATCAAAGGCGAGGACCACGCATCCAGCTGGCTCTGACTAAAAACACATACGAGCCCATAGTCTAGTGTGTCCGGCCCTTTTTTGACCGAAAGAAAACGGTCGCGTCCAAGCTTTGTTGTTCCCCCCGAGATGCGCTGGGCGCACACCGCGCAGCGCAAGGCTCCCGCGCGAGCCCCCCGCCCGTTCGCGGCAGCCTCGTCGCGACCTCCAACGCGCGCGGACCCGCTCGTCGGCGTATCACGGCGAAGACTCCCACGCGTGCACCGCGCACGGCTAGACGCACCGCTCACGCGCTCCGAGAGCCCTAAAGCGCGAACGCCACCATGACGGAACGTTCCGGCATCCAGGTGGTGGTCCGGCTCCGCCCCATGTCCGAGCGCGAGCTCAAGGGCAACACGCTTCCCGTCGTCACGGCCTCTACGGAGAAGAAGGAGGTGACGGTGATCAAGGGAAGCGGCGCGCGCACGTTGCGCAGCACCTTCGCGTTCGACGACGTCTTCACCTCCTTCTCGACGCAGAAGGAGGTGTTCGACCAGACCCTGGCGCCCGTCATCGGCGACGTGCTCGCGGGGTACGAGAGCACGGTGTTCGCGTACGGCCAGACCGGCACGGGGAAGACGCACACCATGGAGGGTAACCTGGAGGTCTCCGCGGACCGCGGCGTGATTCCCAGAGCCGCGTTCGACGTTTTCCGGCGTCTGCGCGCTGACGATTCCTACGTCGACTTCGACGTGCGCGCGTCGTTCCTCGAGATCTACAACGAAGAGCTGTGCGACCTGCTCGTCGACTGCGACCTCGACGACATCGCCGCGGTCAAGGCGAAGAGCAAAGAGTTAAGGCTCGTGGAGGACTCGGGCGGTCCCGGCGCTACGGGAAAAAAGAAAGGCCGAGGCGTGTTCGTGATGGGCCTCACCGAGGAGCGCGTCGAATCGCCCGAGGACGTCCTGACGTTGATGGCGCGCGCCGCCGAGCGCCGAAAGGTTGGCGAGACCAAGATGAACAAGCAGAGCTCGCGGTCGCACTGCGTGTTTACCATGAGCGTCCGGAGCCGGCGCGTCTTGACGGACGGGTCGCACATGGAGTGCGCGGGGAAGCTGCACATGGTGGACCTCGCCGGCTCGGAGTGCGCCAAGTCGGCGGGCGGCGGCGACGGCGGCGCCGACGCGGCGCGCGAGCGCGAACGCAAAAACATCAACCAGAGCCTTTTGACGCTCGGCCGAGTCATAACACTGTTAAAAAACGGCGGTAAGGCGAAGGGCGAGCGCATTCCGTACCGGGACTCCAAGCTCACGCGGCTGTTACAGGAGTCGCTGGGCGGGCGGTGCAAGACGTGCGTGATCGCGACGGTGTCGCCGTCGGCGATGTCCGCTGACGAGACGCTGTCCACGCTGCAGTACGCGCAGAGCGCGCACGGCATCGTCAACAAGCCCGTCGCCGCATCCATGCTAAAGCTTAACGTTGAGGGTTTGGGACCCGGGCGGCCCGCGACCGCGCGCGGCGACGGCACCGGCGGCGCCGGCATGACCGGCCAGACGCAGCAGGACTGGGCGGAGATGGAAACGCGCATGCACTACCTCGAGACGCAGGCGGAGGAAGCCGCCGCCGCGCTCGCCCGGAAGCACGCCGAGCACGCCGCGCTCGTGAGCCGCGCGGAAACCGCGGAGAGCGCGGTGGCGGTTGCCGAGAAAGCCGCGCTCGTGAGCCGCGCGGAAACCGCGGAGACGCTCGAGCGGCTCGCGGAGAAGACCGCGGAGAACGAGAGGCTCGGGGTCCTGCTCGCCGCCAGGGTGAGGACGGAAGAAGCGCTCACCGCCGAGGCGAAGGCGCTGCTCGCCGCGCTCGACGCCTTTGCCGACGCGGCGGCGAGGAAAACGAAAGCGCTCGAGGCGGAGGCGGCGGCTGAGACGGAGAAGAGAAAGAAGGCTCGCGCGTTCGGTGCCTCCGCTGCCGCGAGCGTCGCCAGCCTCGCCGCCGCCGTCGAGGAGACCGCCGCCGAGCTCACCGCCGCGCACGCCGCCGCGCGCGCTTCAGCGGCGCGCGCGGCGGAGGCTGCGACGGCGGGCGCCGAAGACGCCGCCGCGCGCGTCACCGCCGCCGCGGACGCGGCTGCGGCGACCGCGGCGGAGATGTCCACGTCCGCCTTGGCGGACGCGGACGACGCCGCGAAGCGCCGGGAGAAGCTTTCCACGAAGCTCTCCGCGGCCGCGAAGGCGGCGTCGGAGGCGGCTCGGCAGAACGCGCGGAACGCGGCGAAGGCGGCGGACGCCGTGCTCGCCGCCTTCGCCGTCGGCGAGTCGGCGCTCGAGTCGTGGTCGGCGGCGGCGGAGAAGGCGACGCGGGACGCCGACGCGGAGGTCCGGGCGCTGACTTCCGAGCACGAGCGGGTTGTGGTTTCCGGCGTCGCGGATGTGAACGCGTCCGTGGACGACGCGTCCGCGGCCCTCGAGGAGCAGAGAGCGCTCCTCGACGCCGCGGCGGGGAGATTGGCGGCGTTCGCCGCCGCAGCCTCCGCGCGCGAGTCCGACGTCGACGCGTGCGCCGACGCCTCGCGCGTCTCCGCCTCCGCCGCGGCGGACGCGCTCGGCGCCTCGGCTTCGGCTCTGGAGGCTGCGAAGGCGGCGCACGACTCGGAGCGCGCGGCGCTCGCCGAGCTCGCCGCCGAGATCACCGCGCGCGTCCAGAAATCCTCCGCGGCGGCGGAGGCGGCGGCGGCTGCGGCGGAGTCGGCGCGCGCCGAGGCGACGACGGCGATGGACGCCGTGACCCGTGACGCGTCCGCGGCGGCGGCTGGTTTCGCCGCGCTCAAACGCAGCGCCACGGATGCGCTCGGCGAGGCCACCGAGGTGGCTGAGAAGGTCTCCAAGGCGGCTAGGCTCGCGGATGTCATGGCCACCGCGCGCGACGCCGCGCGCTCGCGTTCCAAGACACTCGCCGAGTCTGTCGCGAACGCCGGCGCCGCGCTGGCGAACGCGGCGACGTCCGCCTTCGCCGCGACGCGCGGCTCCGTCGCCGCGTTCGTCGGGACCCGCCCGGCGATCGTGTCCTCCGCGCAGGTGGCGTCCGAGGCTGCGAAGCGGGACATCGACGCGCTCGCGGCGGACGCCGGCGCCACCGTGGACGCCGTCGTCGGCGCCGTCGCCAAGGCGAGCGAAAAGGAAAAGGCGTTCGCGGCGGACGCGGAGACCCGAACCGCCGCCGCCGCCGCCGCCGCCTCCGCCGCGGCGCGCGACGCCGCGGACGCGGTGCGCGCCGCCGTCACCGCCACCGCGGAGACCGTCTCCGGCCACGCCCGCGAGACGGTCGCGGCGGTGGCGGACGCCGACGCGCGCCACGCTTCTGGCGTAGAGAGGGTGTCGCGAACGCGAGCCGATTTGGCGTCCGCGATCGAGACGCACGTTCGGGAAGTCGACCAGGCGGAGACGCCCGTGCCGCCGGCGGACCCCGTCGTCGCGCCGGCGTTTTCGACGGCGCTCACGTCGACGCCGTGTGACGCCGCGGTGCTCGCGCCGGTCTACGACGCCGGGCTCGTCGTAGACGAGCCGTCCGCGACGAACGCGCCGTCTGAGGGTCCCGCGGATCCCGCGGATCCCGCGGATTCGGCGAAAGAAGCGAACGAGGCGGACGCGGCGCCCGAACATCGGCGCGACGCGGAAAATAACGCCGCCGCGGCGAACGACGAGAACGACGCGCCGGCGCGGGCGACGAAGAAACCTTCGTCCGTGGCGGCGATGCGCGCGCGCAAGTTCGCGGGGAGCGCGAAACCCGCGCGGCCGGCGCTGAGGGACGTGAACCACTGACACTGTTTCGTTTCGAGAAACAGGGAGAGATGACTTCTGTATCGACGCGTAGTACGCAGCTCATCGATACAATCGCTTTCGTCGTTTTCGCGTGACTCACAGATCAACCCGCCGCTCAGCCGATCGACTCGATGCGCATATCGTCCAGGCATATCTCGTGCTCGCCCTCGGCGCCGCGGCCGAGCTCAACGTACACGGAGTTTGCGTCTTCGGCGGCGGCGCCGCCGCATGGCAGCGCCGCCAGGGGCACGACGACGCGCCCCGCGCAGTAGAAGAACCGCGTCTTCGTCCCGCACGCGAGTTCCTCGGGGGCGGCGCCGACTCGGAAGTCGAACGCGCCGGTTTTAGAGACGCCGAGGTACAACGGCGGGGAAAGCGACAAGGTCATGTCGACGCACGGCTGCGGCGGCGGCGCGCTCGAAGCCTCGATTCGGGATTCGCGCGCGTGAGGCTTCGTGACGTTGATCCAGAACGTCACGACCCGTCCGTCGTTTCCGGCGAAGGGCTTTAAGCGGTCTTCGCACCGCTCACAACGCGCCAGCAGTCTCCCGCCCGGTCGAACCGTGACGCACGTCGCGTTGCCGCCGCCGACCCCGCGCCCGCGCGCGAACACGGTTAAGAACCGGTCGCCGTACGCGCCGAGAAGCCAGCCGGGCGCCGGTCCGTTTTCGAACACGACGACGGGTCTTCTTCGTTCGTCCTTTCGAGACCCGTCCTTTCGAGACCCCCCGACCCGCGCGACGCGCTGGCCGGATCTGTCCGCGCGGGACAACACGCCGTCCTCGGATCCGACCGCGCGCGTTTCCATCCTGGCGGCGGCGCCGAGCCGCGCGTCCACCGGCGCTCGCGAGCCGCACGCGACGGGCCGGAACTGGATCATGATTTTGCCCTGGATCGGGTGCGCGAGCTTTTCGTGCGCGTAATAGGACAAGTCGAAGTGCGGCATCGGGCCGCAGCACACGCGCTGCTCGTAGAAGTACTCGCACGGGCACTTGTCCACTACGGTCACGAAAAGCGACCTCGAGGTGTTCCAGCATCGCGCGTACTCTGCTTCGACGCCGTCGAACGATTCGGCGTTTCGCTTCGGAACCGCGCGGCCCGTCGTGTCCGTCGCGTTCGGCGCGCGCTCGAAGAACCCCGGCGGGTCCGTGTATCGCACTCGGTCGTCCTGGTCGTACGACCACAGCACCGGGCCGGTGACGCACCGGATCTCGAAGCAGCTCCCGCACGCGCCCTCGAACAGCCGCGAGTCGAAGTCAGCCACCGCCGCGACGGCGTCGAGCGGAAACGGGAAATCGGCGTTGGACTCGAGGCCCTCGTGCTTATTCACGAAGCCGCACCCGTTGCCGTGCAGGTCCCCGAACGCGTGCGGCGCGAACGCGCGCTTCCAAGACGCGGGCGCGTCGAAGTACGTCGCGCGCCCGAGGAGCCAGTCCCCGGGTCGGTACTCGGAGTCGTCCATCGAGCGCATCGTCGCCGCGGCGTAGCGGCGCACGACCGGCGCGGACGCGACCCGCGCGCGCTCAGCCTCGAACGCGCGGAGGGTGGCCTCGTCGGGAGCGTCGGGAGCGAACGCGGACGCGTCGTCGCTCGAGGGTCCGGGGGAAGGGGCGGTGGAGGGCGCGAACGCGCCAGGCGCGCTGGAAGGCGCGCGGGCGTTCCTGTCGTCGCCGAGAGGGGACGAGCGCGCCCCACCGCGCGCCGCTCTGCTTTCCCGCGCGTTCGACTTGTCCTCCACGAGAGGCTCGTAGTCCACGTAGTCGGGGCCGTAGTCGTGGTCGCGAGGACGCGCGGCGGCGGCGGCGGATATCGCCGCGGACGCGACGAGCGCGACAAGCGCGCGGGCCGATACCGGCATAGCGATACCGTGGGGCGCGCGCGCCTGCTTTCGTCGAGGGGAACGGAGAGCACGCCGCGTGTCGTTGTTTTTTTCGAAAAACGGGCGCTCTCGTTTCGTATATTTCGAACAGCCGGCGCGGCGGCTTCTTCAAAAAGTCGATATAAACAAGTCAACCGAACCCGTCCTAAGCACCAGTTCTCTTCGCCCGCGGCCCACATGCGGTGGTCTCCGTTCCCACCGCTTCTCCGCCGCTCACGCGAACGTCACGAACCGCGAACGTCGACGCACACGAAAGCCACACTCGACCCTCGCGAGGACATCGGGCGTTTCGTCGTCGTCGTCGCTCACTTCTTCTCGGTGGCGCCGTAGCCCGCCTCCTCGTCCTTCGCCTTCTTCTTGTCGTCCTTCTTGCCCCCCTTCTTGGCGGTGGCGTTCTGGATCATGACGCCCGCGAACGAGGCGACCACCATCACGCCGACGCACGTCAGCGTCTGCCACTTCGTCAAGTCGAGCCCGACGCCGTGCGACACCAGGTTGTCCAGCCAGAGGTCGCCCTGGGTCATGCGCAGCTTCCAGAAGAGGTACGACACGCACGAGCCCGTGAGGAAGCCGCCCATGACGGAGTAGACAACCTTGAGCGCCGCCGCCTTGACGATGTTGGAGCAGAAGTACCCCACGACGACGCCGACGCCGATGGTGATGAACATGTAGTACTCGGGCTGAGGGGGGATGTACTGGATGACGACGGAGTACCCGACCATGCAGACGCCGCCGCCGATGCCCATGGACAGCGCGTTGAACACGATGGACTCGACGAACATCACCGCGATCCACAGCGCGAGGCCGGCGGCGAGGGAGACGGACCACTTCGGCTTATCCTCCTCGATGCCGAGCTGCGCGCAGTAGAACAAGCCGGCGAAGGTGCCGATGGTCATGCCCATGGCGCAGATGAGGTACTTGTGCAGCTTCTCGCCGGTGGAGATGAAGGTGAGCGCGGTGGCCAGCACCACCAGCGCCATGAAATCGGTGACGCAGAAGCCCTCGCACGGGTACGTGATGACGCGCTCGTAAGGCACGGGCACGGGGCCGTCGCCTTCCGTCTGTTCGAGTTTGGGAGTTTGGGAGTGTGACGGCGGTCAGGACGGGTATCGTCGTTGGACACACGGCGTAAACGGAGCGCTGATGGCGTTCGTCGCGTTCGCGCCGCTTCGTTTCATTCGGACGCGTTTCTCGTGTACTACACTGTACACCGCTTTCGGTCGTACCTGGACCTCCCAGAACGACGTGGAGTTGTCGAGCGACGCGGTGAGCGAGGCGGACGCCGCCTTGAGCAGCGAGGGGTCGTTCGTGGACTCCGCCATGTTGACCTGCTCCTTCGTCGCGACGAGCGCGGCGATGGACTCGTCGATGGAGGAACGCAGCTGATCGTAGCCCTCGTCCGGGGAGACGGACGACGGGGCGGAGCCCGCGTTGGCAGCGGCGATGTCCACATCGCTGGGGGACATCTGGTTCATGACGTGCGTCACGGACGCGTCCATGACGGCGTCATGCAGAGACGAGTAACCCATGGCGGTGGTCTCGGGTAGAGGAGCGCGAGAGGGTCTGGCGCGCGCGCGCGTGAGCGAGCGCGAACGACGGAGCAATGTGTAGAAACCGTAGACGATAGTCAAAAATGTGTAACAGAAATTTGCCTCACATACAAATAGTCTCAATATTTCCGTTTCCATATGTATCCGACTGCATACTCATACACGACCGAAGCTTAAGTGAACAATGAGAAAAATTGAGCGTTTCTTTTTTGGATCTTGATCCGACCTCGGACCTCCGAGAAGCGATGTGTGGGTGTTGAACGCGACGCGTCAGCGGGGCTCAGCGCGCCACTCCGCGACGCCCCTCCCCGTCCCGGAAGACACGACCTCCGTCGCCGCGCGCGCGTCTCGCGCAGCCGACTTCGTCCGAGGCGAGACCCGAGCTGAGTCTCGGCCACCGCGCGCGTGTCCGCGATCGCGGAGCGCGAACGACCGTCGTTCCGTCCGAGCCCTTTTTTTTTCGCGATGAACACCCCCGAAGGAGAGAACGCGCCGCTGCTGCGCGCGCCCCCGCGTCGTCCCAGCTACGCCGCGCCGAACTCGGTGCGCAACGGCGTCGCCGCGACGCTCGTCGCCGGGTGCGTCGTCGCGACGCTCGCCGTCTCCGGCCGGCTCGGGCGCGAGCCCGCGCGCGTCGAGCGCGCCGCGACCGCGGTGTCGTCGACTGAAGCGCCCCGCGAGGCGAAGATGGGCGTCGCGCCGGGCGTCGTCCCCGCGGAAACTCCGCTCGGGAACTTCTTCACCGACGCCTGGGACAGCACCGTCGGCGAGCTCGTGCCCTCGATGAGCTTCGCGGAGCCCGCGCCCGCGCCCGAGGGTCCCCCCGACGCGGACGCGGAAGGCGATCCGTCGCGCGAAGCGGAGGCGCCGGGCTCGGACTTCTACCCGGGCGTCATTGGGTGCGAGGCGACGTGCGAGAGCGACGACGTGGCCACCCAGGAGGACTGCGACGCCATCGGCCCGTTCTGCGAGTGGGGGGAGGGCAAGTGCTGGTCCGCGGTGGGACCGGACCCGTGCCCCACGGACTGGGGCGAAGCCGAGGGAGCCGAGGCGCCGGGCCCGGGCGCTGACGCCGCCGACGCCGCTGACGCGCCGTCGCCGCCGGAGAAGAAGACGAAGAAGGAGAAGAAGAAGGAAGAAAAGGAGGAGAAGAAGAAGACGAAGAAGGACGACGCGGACGCGCCCGCGCCCGCGTACGACGACGCGGACGACGACGCGGACGACGACGCGGACGCGCCTGCGCCCGCGTACGATGACGCGGAAGCGCCCGCGCCCGCGGCGGAGATCGACCTGCTCGGCGAGCTGGAGACGGTGTACGGCGACGTGACGGAAGACGACGCGAAGAAGCGCGAGGAGAAGTTCGACGCGCTGGATGACGAATTGAACCGCACGAGGCGTCACACGAAGGACAGCGAAGATGACTTATCCCCGGCGCAGAAGCTGAAGAGTATCAAGAAGGCGATCGAGCGAGGCCCGGCGCAAAAGAAGACGTCGGAAACGAAGACGTCGAAGACGTCAAGACGTAAGACGTCGCGCGCCGACGCGCACCCCACCGGCTCGATCACGCCTCCGAAGATCCCTCCTCTTTTCGAGGCGGAGGTGTTCCGCGGTGACCTCGCCGAGGGCGTCTCGGACGACGTGCTGGCGCAGATCGTCCGCACGAAGATGGCGGACAACAAGTACGAGGGCCTCTTCGAGGACCTCGAGGTTAAGCGCTTCGAGTTCCGCGTGAGCTTCGCAGTGACCGTGGCGGGCTCGCGGTGCCCCGAAGTCTCCGACGACGCCTTCGCCGAGGGCGTCAAGGCGTTTGTGAAGCGGGCCCGGGCCGACGACGCCATCGCGCGCTTCGGCGAGGACGAACGCACGCCGCTGCAGAAGGTCACGGAGCGGAACCGCGAGCCCACGCGCGAGGCGAAAAGGGAGGTGCACGACGACCTGGACGGCGTGCTCCGCTCGATGGCGGTGGGCGCCTGCGAGAACGTCGCGCGCGCGGAGGATGTCCCCGCGGCGGCGGAGGATTCCGCCGAGAAGGAAGAGAGGGACGAGAAGCCGAAATCGGCGAAACCGAAATCGGCGAAACCGACGGAGTCCTCTTCTTCCTCCTCCGAGTTACACGCCGCGCACAAGTTCCGCGTGGACCTGGTGATTCCCCGTGCGGGCCCGGAGACGAACGCGGCGGAGATGACGGATCGCGTCGGCGGTCTGTTTGATGTCGCGCACGTCAAGAAACAGCTCGAGGCGGCGCGCGTCAGTAAGGCGCGCGAGGACGCGACGGATGTCTCCATCGACGACGTCACCGTCCACGGCAAGATTTCCGTCGCAGAGAAAACGAAGCGCTGAGTCGCTGAGTCGTGTGTATGTAGCGCGCGCGTGTTTTGAGTTTCGTCGTGACGTCGAGTCGTCTGAGTCGTCTGTCCGTCTTCGAGTCGAACGCGTCGCGATCGCGCGGTTCGCGAACGGCGAAACCCGCGTCTCTCTCTCGTGTCGAAAATGGCGTGTCGAAAAACCTTGTGACATGATTCGTCGGCACCCTCGTCACGCGCTCAGATCTCGGCCGCGCGCGGCGCCGTGGCCTCTCGACCGGCGCGATGGCGAAGTACGGTGCGTCGTTCGCGACCGCGTCGGCGGCGGACGTGACGTTGCGGTTCCCGCCCGCGGTGTCTGCGCGCCAGCGCGCCATCCTGCACGCCGTCGCGGAGGCGAACGGCGTCGCGCACGCGTCCGCCGGCGACGGCGAAGAGAGGTACGTATCGCTGGGCTCTGGCGCGCGAGTCATCGAGTTCCTGCCCGAGGACGTCGCCGACGACGAGGCCTTGTGCGCGCTTCTCGCCGAGCACTTGCGCGTCGCGCCGGAGGCGTCGAGGCGCGCGTTCGCCGCGCCCGCGCCGAGAGGCGCCACGAGGGATTCGGCATCGAGACGGTTCGGGGACTCGGGGTCCTCGCCGCCGCCCGCGTCTCGCGCCTCCGTGGACGTCGCGGCGTTCGTGCGACGCACGCTCGAGCTCCTCGATCTCGAGCGCGAGGCGGAGGCGGAGCAGGGCGAGGCCATCCTGCGGGGCATGCGCCCCGAGACCGCGCAGCGGCGGGGCCGCGCGCTTCTCGGCCTCAAGTGCGTGGACGTTCGGGGGGGCTTTTTCGGGAAAACCGTCGTGACGCTCGAGCTGGCGTCGAGAGGCGCCGGCGCGACCGATTCGAAAACGACCGCGCCGCCTTTGCCGCCGCACAAGCTCACGCCGCACGATGTCGTGGCGCTCCGCGCGAACAAAGGCGACGCGGGCGGCGACCCGCTCTGCGCCGGCGTGGTGTACCGCGTGCGCGACGCGCGTTTGGAAATCGCGCTCGACGAGACGCCCGACGACGGAACCCTCGACGGAACCTTGAGACTGGAGCGTCTCGCGAACGAGACGAGCCACAAACGCTTGGTGGACGCCGTGCGCGACATCGGGCGCGCGGGCGAGACCGGCGCGGGCGTGGACCTCGCGCGGTTCCCGGGCGCGAGGCTGGTGGAGGTTTTGTTCGGGTCCGCGAAACCGAGGTTCGCGACGGTTCAAGCTTTCGTTTTCGGCGCCGACGGCGCGCCCGCGCCGGCGCGCGAGGACGAGAGCGACGTCGCCGACTCGAGCGTCGCGACGCGAACTTCGTCGGACGATGCTCGCAGCGCGACGGTCGTCGATCCGTTCGAGCCGATCGATCGCGCCCTGGACCGGTCGCAAAAAAACGCCGTCGCGCGCGCGCTCGCCGCGGAGGACGTCGCGCTGATCCACGGTCCGCCCGGCACGGGCAAGACCACCGCGGTGGTCGAGTACGTGCTGCAGGAGCGGCTCAGAGGGCGCCGGGTCCTGTGCTGCGCCGCGTCCAACGTTGCTGTGGACACGCTCGTCGAGCGCTTACTGCGGAGCGATTTCGCGGACGCCGATTCCGAAAGCGGCGCGAGTTCCGGTCCCGAACGCGGCGGCCGGCGCCGAGGAGAGAAGAGCTCTTCTCGGACTGAAAAATCAAAAACAAAAACGCGGGAAAAGAACCCTCGCGGCGTTGCACGACGCGTCACCGAAACCCTGATCCGCCTCGGGCACCCCGCGCGTTTGCTGCCCTCCGTGCTCGGCGCGTCGCTGGAGGCTGCGGTCGCGCGGTCGGACGACAGCGCGCTCGCGCGGGACTGCGAGCGCGAGTGCGCGGACCTGCGCCGGCGGCTGGCGAAGCTGACGTCGCGCGAGCACCGCGCCGAGCGCGCCGACGCGCGGCGGGAGCTTCGGCGGGTCCAGAAGGAAACCAAGGCGCGTCAGAAGAAAGCCGTTTCGGTGGTGGTGTCCCACGCGAACATCGTGTGTTGCACGTTATCAGGCGCGCTGACGAACGCGATACGAAACGAGACGTTCGACGTCGTCGTCATCGACGAAGCCGCGCAGGCGCTCGAGCCCGCGTGCTGGGGCGCCATGTTCAAAGCGCGCAAAACGGTGTTGGCCGGGGACCACCTGCAGCTCCCGCCCACCGTGGTGTCCGACGCCGCCGCGAAAGGGGGGCTGGCGACGACGCTCTTCGCGCGCGCGCACCACCGGTGGCCCGAGGCGGCGGTCATGCTCACCACGCAGTACCGCATGCACGCCTCGATCGCGCAGTGGGCGAGCGACGAGCTGTACCAGGGGAGGCTGGTCGCCGCGCCGTCCGCGGCGGAGCGGAGGCTGACGTTGGGCGGCGCGCGAGGAGACACAACGGCGAAGCGGAGCGATTGCGCGTGCTGCGCGGAGGGGACGCGCGACTGTTCGCCTCATCTCCAGAACGTCTACCCTGGAGACGGGGACACGATTTCCTCCGAGAGCGCAGATGTGCGCCTCCCCGCGCTCGTGCTGGTGGACACCGCGGGGTGCGGCATGGATGAGCAGAGAGAGGAGGAGGGCGACAGCACGGGTAACCCGAGCGAAGCGCGCGTCGCCTTCGCCGTCGCGCGGCGGCTGGTTTTTTCCGGATCCGTCCTTCCCGAGGAGCTCGGGATCATCGCGCCGTACAGCGCGCAGGTCGGGCTTCTGCGCGAGCTGCGCGCGGCGTCCGAGGACACGCGAATGGCACGCGTCGAGATCGCCACGGTGGACGGGTTCCAGGGCAGAGAGAAGGACTGCGTCGTGCTGAGCGCGACGCGCTCGAACGAAAAGGGCGACGTCGGGTTTTTAGCAGACGCGCGGCGCATGAACGTCGCGGTGACGCGCGCGCGCATGCACTGCGTGCTGGTCTGCGACACGGACACGGTCGGAAGACACGACGCGTTCCTCAGGCGCCTGGTCGCGCACTTCGAGGCGCGCGGCGAGTACGTCGCGGCGAGCGAGTTCGACGAGGAGTAGACCGCTTTTAAGGCGCGAGGCGAAAGGAGGCGAAAGGAGGCGAAAGGAAAATGAAGGCGTGATGAAAGTAGACTCCTCTGTCGTCTGTGCCGAGCGTTTTTTTTTTAGTGAAAAATTTTTACCGTTTGAGACCGTTTGGCGAGCGTTCGTGTCGGGCTCTCGGAAGTCTCGACCGCGCGTGCGGCACGCGCGCGACGAGCACACCGCTCGACGCGGCCGGGAGACCCCGCGTCCGGCACCCGCGCGATGGCGGAGGAGCCGCCTCGCGGCGACGCGCCCCCGGCGTCGGGCGACGCGGACGCCCGGACGCGCGTCTCGCAGGTCTCGCTCGGGAGCTCCATCCCGGAGGACATCTCCGCGGACATATCCGAGGTGCCGTTAGACGCGACGCGCGATTCCACCGAGGGCGGCCTCCTCGACGCCAGCGCGCTCGCGCCCGCGTCGCTGGACGTGACTCGCGAGTCCACGGGCTCGGGCGCCGCGTTCGACGCGGGGTACTTCGACGACGCGGGGACCGCGACGCCGCTCTTCGCGTCTCCGCGCGTGCAATACGACCCCCACCGCGGCGTCCCCGCCGACACGGCGAAACACGGAAGACGCGCGGGCGTGCCGCTCCCGCCCGCGGCGGCGGCTGCCCCGACAGCCGACGGGTTCAGACCTCCTCTGTCCCCGCCCGCGGCGACGCCCTCGTCCGCGCGCGCGCATGCGCTTGCGTCGTCCTACTCGGCCCCGAAACCTCCGGGACCGTCGATGTCCGAGAAGCGCGGAACCGCCGCGGTTGCGTCTTCGTCGCAGAAAACGCCGGCGGCGGCCACCTCCGGCAACGCGGACGCGCCGCAGGAAGCGAGATCGGTCGGACTTCCCCCCACGCCCGCGGGCGCGTTCGTCACGCCCGCGCACGCGCCCGGCGGAGAACCGTCGCGCGCGGCGCCGGCGCGCGAAACGCGGGACTCTCGGGAATCGCCGCTCGGGTCCGGCGGATTCGACTCGGACGAAGAGCTCTCGCCGTCGTCGTGCGCGTCGGTCCCCGAGCCCACGGCGAGGGCGCCCCGCGCGCGCCCGGAACGAGGAGACCCCGCGCGCTCGTCCGCGACGCCACCCGCGCCGAGGGAAAAGGCGCCGACGCCGTCGCCGGCGCCGACGGCGGAACCCGACGTGGCGGCGGCGGCGGACCGAGCGGCGGCGGCGCCTTCCGAGGACGAGGACGAGGACAAGGACGAGGACGAAGAGGTTTTGACGGCTGAAGAGGCCAGGTCGTCATCGGAAGACGCCGGCACGGTTCCTGCCGATGATCTGACTGATGAGCATCGGTCAGAGAGCATCGGCCAGCCGTGGCAGCTCGAGCCCGTGTCGGTGGCGGGCACGACTTTGCTGCTTGACCCCGAGACCCGCCAGACGTTCCTGCCGCCGGCGCAGTCCTCCCGCGACGGGCGGATGCCGACGTTCTGCGGGCGCGTCGCCGTGGACGGCACGTTCGCGCCGCACCGTCCGCTCTGTGACTTCTTCGACGCGGCGAAGCGGTTCTGCCAGACGCGACGCGTCTCGGTCGCCGAGCTGTTCCGGCTGTACGACGACGCCGCGAAGCTTCCGCCGGCGCGCTTCGCCAAGCTCGTGCGCGAGTGCCTGTCGCCCGCGGTGTCCGCGGCGGAGCTCGCGTACACGCACGCCATGCTCGACCTGGACGGGCGCGGCGAGGTGACGCCCGCGGACGTCGAGGCGTGCGTCCGCGAGATGGCGGATCCTTCGGGATCCTTCGGGAACGACGACGAGGGGATCCTCGCGGGAACGACGGAACCGACCGAGTCCCCGCGAGCCGAAACCGTGAAACGTTTCGCGTTTTGTCCCGACTGCGCCCCCCGCGCCACCGCGCCGAGCCTGGCGTCGTTCCTCGAGCGCGTCGCGGACACGGCGGTGACGAAACACGGCGGTTCGCTCGCGGGGCTGTTTCACGCGTGCGTTCCGAAGACGTCGTGGACCGGCACGCAGGGCCTGGACGCGCTCGGTGTTTTGGCGCTCGTCCAGAAGGCGTTCCCGGGGATGATCCGCGCGGACGCGCGGGTCGTGCTCGCCGAGTTCCGCGCGCTGGATCTCGACAACGACGGGCTCGTTTCTCTGCAGGAGCTCCGACGCGGCGTGCGGCTCGCCACCACGGCGCGTGTCGTGCCGGGCGAGGGTTTCGGTAAGCCCCTGGACGGCGCTCGCGGTCGGTTCCCGGTCGGATCGGGAAGCGGCGCGGTTTCAAAGGGAACGAAGCCGAAGAAGGCTAAAAAGAAGACTAAAAAAACGTCGACGAAGGACGCCGAGGTGGCGAAAAAAAACGCGCGGACGAATCCGAATCCGTCGAACGCGTTCCGCGAGAACGGGGCGAACGGGGCGAACC
>Ga0181558_10001826_pt1 | contig 20404 bp, 13 predicted proteins | sample 011ome_22_FD_133754 | JGI IMG/M metagenome (GOLD analysis project Ga0181558, IMG submission 133754) | Coastal salt marsh microbial communities from the Groves Creek Marsh, Skidaway Island, Georgia - 011507BT metaG (megahit assembly) | ecosystem: Environmental > Aquatic > Marine > Intertidal...
AACCTTTTACGCAAATGGTATCCTCCCACTTCCATTTTTACAGGGCTCTTTTACTGTCCTTATTTGTTTTTACTTCCAGCTTCCATCTCTCTGGTAAGATAGCCCTAAAGAAGGACCATCATATTACTTTGATTGGTGCCGGGATGGGATCAAGGATGGTTCATTACGGACATTTCGAAACGGAAATGCAATTACGCTTCCCCCATCATCGTCTGGTTATCCGGAACATGTGTGATGAAGGAAACACACCAGGATTCCGCCCCCACCCGGGCCGTCCAGAGGAAGAACAATTCGCATTCCCAGGTGCAAAAAATTTGGTGCCTCCTCGTTTTTTGGCTAAAAGTTCGCCTGCTGGATTTTTTGAAAACCCTGATCAATGGCTGACCCGCTTGCAAACTGATATCATTCTCGCTTTTTTTGGATTCAATTCTTCCTTCTCTGGCCCTGAGGGGTTGGAGGCTTTTAAGAAGGAGTTATCCTACTTCCTGGATCACTCGCTACGCCAGCGTTACAATGGGGAATCCCAGCCTCTAATGACATTGATTTCTCCCACCGCAGTCGAGCCAACGCAAGGTGTAACCAATGGGGAATCTCAAAATGCAAACCTCAAGATCTACACAGATGCAATGCGTGCCATTGCCAAGAAGAAGAGGATAACTTTTGTGGATGCATATAATCCATCGCTCGCTTGGTATAAAGATGGAAATCGTCACACGATTGACGGTGCTTTGTTAAACGATCTGGGTAACCAAAAACTTGCTAAATTATTGTGCGATCAAATCTTCGGCCGCGGAACCCCAGATGCAAAAAGAAGGTCTGCGGTCCACGACGCAGTTATGGACAAAAACTTTTACTGGCTGAATGATTTTAAAATTCCCAATGGAGTTCATGTATACGGCCGACGCTACAATCCATATGGTCCCAAAAACTATCCATTTGAAATTCAGAAAACCCGACAATTCACTGAAATCCGGGACCGTGCAATTTGGGCAGCCCGCATCGGTCAAGGAACCCGACTTTTCTTTGATGATGATGCCCCAGGAAATAGCCGTCTTTCTTCAGGCTGGAAGTTTGTAGGTGCACCAGAACCCGTGCTTTCCGGCCAAAAATCCCTCATTAGAGAAGGCAAAGGCAATACACAGGTAGTGGTAGATAAGTTCCGTTATCCTCACGAGGTAAGGGATAGAGAAGAGGAGTTTTTCGCATGGGTATATTTGGATCCCAACAATCCACCCAAGCAAATCATGATACAATTTCATAATGGTAACTGGGAACACCGAGCTTTCTGGGGGCAGAATATAATCCCTTATGGAATTGACGGGACTACTGGACGCAGAAGGATGGGGAATTTACCGGGTAAAGGAAAATGGCACCGTTTGTCCGTGCGTGCCCACCAAATTGGATTGGATACAGATTCCCAAATATACGGAATGGCCATAACCCAATGGGGAGGTAAAAGCTACTGGGATCGAACAGGAGTACATTTTGGAAATATCAACCTCGAGGAAGAAGACCGTAAAACAATCCGCCTCCCGAAAGTCGAAACCAACTACCGCTCCGATAATATCAAAGCTGGTAAGTTGAAATACACCCCCGGGGATGAAGCTATAAAACATCTTAAAACTGCACCAGGCTATAAAGTTGAGCTTTTTGCGGACGAAAAAAGATTTCCTGATTTAGCTAACCCAGTACAGATGTCGTTTGATAACAAAGGACGATTGTGGGTGGCCACTATGGCTAGCTACCCCCATTACCGTATTGGCGACCCAAAACCTCAGGATAAGTTGATTATTTTCGAGGATACCAATAACGATGGCAAAGCAGACAAGCAGACCAACTTTGCCGATGATTTGCACATTCCTATTGGCTTTGAGATATCCCATGATGGTGTTTATGTCTCCCAAGGGGCAAATTTAGTTTTGCTTAAAGATACTGATGGAGACGACCGCTATGATGAAAAAGAAGTGGTCCTGAGTGGGTTTGATGACCACGATACACATCATGCAATCTCCGCTTTTTGTGCGGATCCCTCCGGTGCGATCCTCATGGGAGAAGGAATCTTCTTGCACAGTAACATTGAAACGGTGTTCGGTCCGATCCGTGGAACCAATGGTGGCTTCTTCCGCTATGCTCCCCAAAGCAAGAGCTTAACCAGACATGCCCAATTGAAGATTCCTAATCCTTGGGGAATTGCGGTCGATTCTTACGGACAGGAATTCTTTCTTTTCACCTCAGGTCCTAACTTTGCATGGATGTTGCCTGGGAATATTAACGCAAGGTACGGGGCCAACCTTTCAGCAACCGATTTGCTTGAAAGCAATAAGGTACGCCCCACATCAGGCTTGGAAATTGTGTCCAGCAGGCACTTCCCGGATGAAGTGCAGGGAGATATTCTGATCAACAACAACATTGGGTTTCTGGGAATCAAACAGCATCAAAAAATTGATAATGACCCAGGATTTAAAACGAAATACAGGCAGGATTTACTTTTCTCAACCGACACTAATTTCCGCCCGGTCGATCTCGAATTCGCTCCTGACGGCTCACTCTATGTGGTTGACTGGCACAACGCCCTAATTGGACACATGCAGCACAATGCACGCGACCCAAACCGCGACCATGTGCACGGGCGTATTTACCGGATCACTTACCCTTCTCGTCCCCTTATTAAACCCGCGAAAATTGCTGGTGCTACCATCCCCGAACTTTTGGAAAACCTCAAACTGCCTGAACTACGTACCCGCTACCGCACCCGGACGGAACTCCGTAAAAGGCATCCTAATCATGTCGCCAAGGCAGCCAAAGAATGGGCAATGGCTCAACGCGATGACCGGTTGAAACTGGAAGCTTTATGGGTAAGTTGGGGTGCTGACCGCTTGAATAAAGAGCTGCTTTTAGAATTATTACGGTCCAAAGACCACCGAGTAAGAGCAGCTACAGTTCAGGTTTTAAGGCATAACATGTTCAATTTTGAAAACGAAGTGGAACTCCTTAAAGAGGCTGCTTCGGACAGTCACGGTCGGGTAAGACTTGCTGCTGCAACTACTGCTTCCTACTTACCCCAAACGGATGGACTTTCCATTATTGATCAGGTGAGAGAAAAAGGAATCAAGCCTCCTTATACCGTCAGCTTAGACGATGCAGAACGAGCTCTTCAAAACAGTTCCGAACCATTCGAAGAGGAGAAACACCATGTAAATGTTCCTGAGCACCTTTCTCTTTCTGAGGGCAGGCTATTTATCAAAGGTGCAGAAATCTATGAAAAAGAGGGTTACTGCGGAACATGCCACCAAGAAAACGGTATGGGACTACCTGATGCCGGTTTTCCTCCCCTCGCAGATACAAAGTGGGTAAACGGTGATCAGAATCGCCTCATCAAGCTTACTCTCAAAGGGTTGATGGGGCCCATTGAAGTTAATGGAAGAAACTACCCCGGGTTGGTTCCGATGACCCCGTTTGAGTCCCTACTTGACGACTACGACGCCGCCGCCGTGCTCACCTTCATCCGCAATTCCTTTGGTAACAAGGCGGAGCCCATCCTTCCCTGGCAGGTGAATAATGTTCGTAACGAAATCAAGAGCAGGCAGGGGTTTTATAACCCTGCCGAACTGCTCAGCGAACATCCCCACCCAAACTGATCTACCGGGAAGTAGCCCCCAGCTCCCCTTTCCAAATCCCACAAGGGCAGTCCTTTTAGGCGGAGGAAATTTGCTCGTCTAGGTCCTCCAGCGGATAAGTCCAAATTTCGGAGAGGGTCGGATGATACCAGTCCGCCCTAAGCAAATCTGCAGGCGTTGCCCCCAGGGCAACTGCCACGGAAAGCGAGTGAATGAGCTCGCCGGCATCCTTCGACACGCACTCCGCACCTAGTATGCGACCTGATGTCCGATCGGCATGCACCGCGACATAACCCCACTTGGCTTCCATCAGGATGGACTTGCCATGATCATCAAAGGGATAGGATGCGGACACCGAGTCCATGCCCCGATCCCTGATTTGATCCGGACTCAACCCCACCCGGGCAAGCTGGGGATCGGTGAACACCACGGTGAGCAAATGATCGTAGGTCATCGGCTTTACCGGCATCTCCCATGCATGCATCGCCGCAGTCTCCCCCTGGCGGATGGCCACATGTACGATTTCATGGGGCCCAGCACAATCCCCGGCCGCATAGATATGGGGCATGGAGGTCTGCTGATAGGCATCGGTTTGCAAATGACCGCTTGGCAAGAGCTCAAGCCCGATTTCTTCAAGCCCTAAACCAGTGGTGGAGGGCGTTCTTCCGAGGGCATTGAACAAAAAACCGGTATCCAGGGAACGGGTTTCGCCCTGCTCCTCAAAAGTTATCCTGATTCGATCTCCATCCAGAGGAGCGAAGGACCGAAGTGACACTCCGGTACGGAGGTCGATCTGCTCGGAACGGAAGGCAGCCTCGATCACCGCGGATGCATCAGGGGAGAATCCTTTCAAAATATGACCGCTTCTTTGGAGCTGGATGACCCGGCAACCTACCCGGGCGAGGAACTGGGCGAGCTCGCAAGCCACCACCCCGCCGCCGAGCACGATGCATTCATCAGGCAAATAATCAAGGTCGAGCACATCGTCGCTGGTCTTGTAGCCGCATTCCCGCAGACCGGGCAGATCCGGGGTTTGAACTACAGAACCAGTGGAGACGAGAATCTGATCCGCCCACAGCCTGCTCCCGCCGGATAGAACAACGGTATGGGAATCGGCGAGGGATCCATGTTCACGGAAAAGGGAAAACCGACCGTCCTCAAGCTGTTCCTTACGATAGTCAGAAAATTCCCGGATCACCTCCCTCTTCCTTCGCTGCATGGCGGCGAGGTCGGCGACCGGTTTCTCCCCCGTAAAGCCAAAGAGTTCCCCCTTCTGGGCGAGGTGGAGCACCTCGGCGGAATAGATCAGGGTCTTGGAGGGCATGCACCCGCGGAGGATGCAGAGCCCGCTAAGCTCGCTGCCACCATCAACGACCGCCACCTTTTTGCCAAGTTCGTGGGCGGTTCGGGCGGCGGCGTATCCCGCGCTTCCTCCGCCCAGAACCAAAAAATCGAAATTTTGAAGATCAGTATTCATCGTCATTTATGGAAATGGTCTTTCTCCCAGAGTGCAACACCATGCTCTAAATAGAATAATTAAAATGAAGGGCTTCCAAACTATAATTGATTTGATTCGCTTGAAGTTTTTCCCAAATATGAATCCTCAAAGATGATCAAGCTACAAGAATACAACGCGGGAGATATGGTTCTGCCAGAAGGTGAGCTGGGCAAAGGGTTTTGCATCCTCGAAAGTGGAACCCTTGAAGTAATTCGGGATAACCGCGTCCTTAGCGAGATCGATATGAAGGGAGCGATCTTTGGTGAACTCAGTGAAATCCTCGGAATTAAAAGAGACGCTTCCATACGTGCTAAAACCGAGGCGAAAGTTAGGCATGTGGAAGAAAGCATTGCCGATATCGTTGCCAAAAACCCCAAGGTAGCGATCAAACTCATTCGAACTCTCGGTCGACGGCTTTACCGGATGAACAAGATTGCCACCCGTGGGGATTCCGAGAACGAGATTTTTAAAAAGGCAAATACTGAGGAAACAGCGAATGCATCTGCGGATGGCATTCAAATTCTTGTGGTCGATGATAAGCCCAACATTATCCAGCAACTTTCTGATATGTTTGCCAAAAGTGATTGGTCTGTCTCCGGTGCGAACAGCGAGGAGACTGCACTCAAGGCGTGCGAACACCATTCTTACTCGGCAATTCTTATCAGTATGGCCCTTCCAGATAACTCGGCCGTTGAACTACGCCGAAAGTTAAAAACCAACCACAAGGTGCTCAAAACGCCTGTCATTGCCATGATTGTGCAGGGCGATGAGACGGCTCAGAAAAAGGCAATTGATGCTGGCTTTACCGACTCGATTTCCAAGCCCTTTGATTCGAACAAGACGGACGCAGTGATGTATAAGGCTATGAATTTGGATTCATCCGCCCGGTATTTTAAGTTCATTGATGACTGCTTACTTTTTACCCTGCCCAGACAGCTTTCTCCTTTTGTGATCAATGATATCAAGGAGAATATGGACTTTCGCATCCGCAACACCATCAATGAAGGAATTCTTAAACTGATTATTGATGTTTCATCGTTGGATGAAGTGGAGGAAGAGGCTATTGAGGTTGTTTCCGAATTTGCCGAAAAGATTGAAGATATGAAGTTACCGATGCGTGGAGCAATCATCGCAGTCGGTGAAGAAAACGAAGTTTGGAATAATTTGGACGGTTGTGAAAATTGGGCGATTTGTGAAAATATTGAAGAAGCGAAAGAATCGTTTGACCGCCCAATTGAAGACGAAGACGAAGATTGATGCCGGAGAGCTGGCTCTGATTCTCCCGTATAGATCATACTCTCGGTGAACCGGTTTTGTGATTCTGAGAAAGTAAAGCGTGCTTTCTTATCCTTGCAGGTTGAGATATGCGACCATCTGTTCGAAGTCGATGATGAGTGCAAGGAGATATGTGACGAATGGACCCGCGAAGAAGGTGGTGGTGGCATTAGCCGTGCCTTTTCTGCGGGGCATACCCTCGAGAAAGGAGGGGTTAATTTCTCCGATGTCAGGGGAAAGGAATTACCGCCATCGGCTAGCCTTGCCAGACCTGAACTAAATGGACTGCCCTTCAGGGCGATGGGAGTGTCAGTAGTCATTCATCCAGACAACCCCTATGTGCCGACCAGTCATGCTAATGTGAGATATTTTGAAGCGGGCTCTCCCGATAATCCCAGCGCATGGTGGTTCGGAGGTGGGTTTGACCTCACGCCATACTATCCCTTTTGGGAAGATGTAGTTGATTGGCACCAGGCGGCCCGCTCTGCCTGCTCCCCATTTGGTGAGGAATTATACCCAAGATTCAAAAAAGCATGCGACGAGTATTTCTATCTTCCTCACCGAAACGAAACCCGTGGCATTGGGGGCATTTTTTTTGATGATTTCAATCTTGGTGGATTCAACCATTCACTGGATTTGGTCACTGCTGTAGGAAAAACATACCGAGAATCGTACTTTGAAATTTTTCGACGCAGAAAGAATTTGTCCTTCGGTCAACGAGAGAAGGAGTTCCAAAAATACCGCCGGGGGCGTTACGCTGAATTCAACTTGGTTTACGACCGTGGCACCTTATTTGGTCTGCAGTCCGCTGGGCGAACGGAGTCGATTTTAATGTCGATGCCTCCCGAAGTTTCCTGGAGCTATGGATGGATACCCGATCCCGGATCCCCAGAGGAAGAACTTTACAACTCCTATCTCCGTCCAAGAAATTGGCTGGACGAAACAGCATGAATGGCCGGACCTTATTTCTCGATACCCTGAAAGGGGAAAACCAGTACGGACGACCGCCACTTTGGGTCATGAGGCAGGCGGGTCGATACCTTCCGGAATATCTTGCCCTCAAAGAAAAATACACCTTTGTGGAAATGGTACGCTCCCCCGAACTGGCCACTGAAGTTACCTTGCAGCCCCTGAGGAGGTTCCAGCTGGATGCTGCAATTATGTTTAGTGATATTCTTGTCATTCCGGAAGCGATGGGACAGAGGTATGCGTTTCGTCCCACGGGCGGCATTGAGATGACACACAAACTTGTTAATCATCAATCCATTGAAGAACTCTGCCAAAAGCAAGTGGAGGAAAAACTTTCCTATGTATCTGACACCCTAAAACTGCTTCGCCAGGAACTGGGCAACGAAAAAGCACTGCTTGGTTTCTGTGGGTCTCCATGGACTCTAGCTTGCTATATGATAGAGGGCGGCTCCGCTGATGGTTTTCCCCAAGCCCTAAAATGGGCCGATGAACACCCGCAGTCTTTCCATCTTTTACTCGATAAAATTACCGACGCCCTCATTGACTACTTACGCATGCAGGCGCTTTGTGGAGTGGACGCCCTGCAAATCTTTGACAGCTGGCACAACCTTTGTCCGCCCGACCGAATCTGGGAACTTTCCCTGCAATGGATTGCCAAGTTGATTGAGCGGGCTCCAGCCAACTTGCCAATCATCGTATATGCAAACACAGATATTGGCGGAATGGTTGAGATCGCCAAAACCAATCCACGGGCACTGGGTGTTCATCACCGGGTAAACCTTGCAGACCTCAGGAAGAAAATTCCGCCCCCAATGGTACTGCAGGGCAATTTAGACCCTGAAATCATGTCCACTGATGCTGAAACCGCCGCAAAGAATGCGGTTCAGTTGTTGGAATCCATGAAAAACGACCCTGCCCATATTATGAATCTCGGACATGGTATCCGCCCCACTGCAAATGTCGAATGCATGGAGGCGTTGGTCCACACAGTGACCCACTTCAGATCGCCTGCTTAAAAGGAATCAATTTTTTGTCCGTTATCTCCTCAGGCACTAGCTGACAAAAAGTACATACAGCTTCCTCGAAATCCTCATATCCCTCGACAATTTCAATCTCCATGCGGACATAGTAAAAAGGGATGGGGGGGGCAAAATCAGGCGGAATTCGCACCGCGTCTTTCTCGGTCGTAATCATGACCTCCACCCCCGAGTTCTTAGCCTGAAGAAATAACCGTTCAAGTTCTTCATTTTCATATCGGTGATGGTCAAGAAACCTTTTCTTAAAACGCAATTCCCCGGAAATTCGTTGAACCAAGTCCTCAAACCCACGCGGAGAGGCAATTCCACAAAAAACTCCCACATAGTGCTCGATCAAGAACCTTAAGTTTTCTTTCTTGTCACCATTGATTTGCTGAAAGAATTGTGGCTTGTGGGCACACCGAATGATTTCTGCATCCCGGTTGTATTTGCGGATGGTCTCGAGGAGTTCCAACTGGGGCTCAATTTCTGACTTGGTAATGAGCACATAGGATGCACGGGACAGGTTGTTTACTGGTTCACGAAGAATGCCTCGGGGAATGAGCTTTCGATTCCCGAAAGGATTGATTTGATCGACCAAAAGCAGGTTCATGTCTGCCTTGATAGGGAGATATTGAAACCCATCATCGAGAATCAAAGCATCTACTCCGTATTGCTCGATTGCATGGCGGCCTGCCTTGACCCGGTCTTTATCAATAACCACAACAACACCAGGCAAGTTATTGGCCAGCATGTAAGGTTCGTCCCCGGCATCCTCTGAATTAAGGAGTACACTCTCCCCATCACTGACCACCTTGGGGGGTATTTCTGCAATCTGCTTGCCTGAGAATAAGCCGAGAAATCTACTCTTGGACTGCTCCTTGCTCTTGTAGCCCCGGCTCAGGACTCCGACCTTTTTCCCTTTTGCCTGAAGTTCTTTCGCCAGCCTTTCAACAACAGGGGTTTTGCCTGTGCCTCCCATAGTTAAATTCCCCACCACAATGACTAGTGCATTGAGCCTTTCCTTTTTGAGGATGAAGTTGAGATTATAAAGCGACAAACGCAGCCAAACAATGAAACGAAAAAGATAGGAAAAGGGAGTGAGAAAAAGGCCGAACAAACGTGCACAAATAGACAAGTCCCGGTCATAAAGAACTCCTTCGACAAAGCTTTCGAAGTCGCTCCAACATCTCTTCAAGTTTGCAAACCCGTGCTGATTCATTCCGAGTCAAATAACAACGCATATTCAACTCATTTTCAACCAGTTTTCCATAGCAGGTCCCTTTGCTCCGTTGACTTTTATATATAGTAAGTATTTTATCTCACCTTTTGTGACAAGTAACTCATGCAAATTACCTTACTCAAATCAAAGCTTCATCGTGCAACCGTTACCTCGGTGCATCCAGACTACTCTGGAAGTTTATCCATTGACCAAGATTTATTGGACGCAGCCGGTTTTTTGCACCACGAAAAAATTCTCGTTGGTAACATAACCAACGGCGAGAGATTTGAAACTTATTGCATACCCGCACCGCGCGGATCGGGAGAAATTGCCCTAAACGGTGCAGCTGCCCACAAAGGGAAAACGGGCCACCTTTTGGTAATCCTCACCTTTGTTTCCCTGAACCCAGAAGAGGCTTCCGTTTGGGAACCCAGATTAGTTCTGGTCGGGCAAAAGAACCTCTCGCATGAGATAATCCCATCAGGCATTTCTTCTTAATTATGATTGATTATAAACTGCATATTCCCGGCCCGGTTGATGTTTCACCTGAGGCTTACCAAGCCATGTCAACCCGAGTGATGGGTCACCGCAGTCCTGACTTTGTGGAACTCTACAATTCCTGCCAACCTCAACTTCAGGAGCTTTTTGATACCAAGGACCCGGTCTTCCTTTCCACATCCAGTGCCTGGGGGGTCATGGAGGGGGCAATAAGAAACCTCTGTGCTAGGAAAACTCTCTGCTGTATGTGCGGAGCTTTTTCTGACAAGTGGCTAGATGTTGCCCGCCGTTGCGGGAAGGAAGCGGATGGACTAGAAGTGGAATGGGGTTCCCACATCGACCCCGCTGTTCTCGATGAGAGGCTTTCCACCGGTGAGTATGACCTCGTCACTTTAGTGCACAACGAAACATCCTGCGGAATGATGAACCCCCTTGAGGAAATCATGAAGGTTCTGCGTAAATATCCAGAGGTGATTTCTGTAATTGATACCGTAAGCTCCTTTTCAGTTGTCCCTATTCCCAAAGATGAATGGGGCATCGATGTGATTTTGACCGGCTCACAAAAGGCCCTTGCCCTACCCCCTGGCCTGGCTTTGCTTACCGTATCCGATCGGGCATTTGCCCGGGCAGAAACTATCGAAGGAAGAGGGTATTACTTTGATTTCATCGAGTTTCTTAAAAATCACGAAAAGGGAATGACGCCAAGCACCCCGGCAATTCCTCAAATTCATGGGCTCAAGTATACGCTGAACACAATTTTCGCAGAAGGTGTGGAGCGTCGCCATGCACGGCACGCCCAACTTAACGAGCTGGTGCACCAATGGCTGGAGTCCAAGGGCTTCGAATTATTGCCTGAGAAACAATATGCATCAAAATCCCTCAGCTGCGTCAGAAACAATTTGGAATTCGATGTGGCCGGTTTTGTGAAAGCTTTGCGGGTTGAAAAGAAAATCGCCATCGATGGAGGCTATGGTAAAATTAAGGGGAAAACTTTCCGCATCTCCAACATGGGCAACGAAACCATCGATTCAATGAATTTATTGCTCCATTCAATGGACGATATTTTACCCCGCTTCTTGTAATCAATTTCCCAGCGAACCTACTCATCTTGGAAAACATTAAATTTTTGGAATGAAAAAACTTATTTTGGCAGAAAAACCAAGCGTTGCCCGTGATATTGCCCGAGTTTTGGGTAGAATCCCCAAAAAGGAAGATTACTATGAGAATGACGAATGGGTCGTTGACAGTGCGGTTGGTCACCTCGTCGAACTCTTTATGCCCGATGACTTTGATAAGAAACTGAAGGCATGGAAAATCGCCAACCTGCCGATTATCCCTGAGGAATTTAAGCTCAAACCAGTGTCTATTGCCAAGAAGAAGTTTCAGAGCCTGAAGAAACAACTCAAAAGAAAAGACTTGGAGTATGTCATCAACGCCTGTGATGCCGGAAGAGAAGGTGAATTGATCTTCAATTATATCCACGAATTATCCGGATCGAAATTGGCAGTGAAAAGACTTTGGCTTCTCTCTATGACCGACCAGTCAATCAAAGACTCCTTCAGTAAATTAAGGAACTCCGAAGACATGCAACCCCTGCTCGATGCAGCGAGATGCAGATCGGAATCCGACTGGCTTATCGGTATCAACGGAACCAGGGCCGTGACTATTAAGCGAAACAAGGCCAGCAGTAGACAGGTTTCCACAGTTGGGCGTGTCCAAACGCCCACGTTATCACTGGTGATCGAACGGGAACATGAAATTCAAGATTTCGTCCCCCAGACTTATTACAACATCCGGGCAAATTTTGAAATTCGCTCTGGTGTGTATCAAGGCATTTACCAAAAACCTGATTACGTCAAAGATAAGTCTAATGACCGTGATCGGATCGATCGCTTATGGAATGAGGAAGACGCAAAGTCTATTTTCGAAACAGTAAATGAAGCCAGCCAATGCCCGGTTTCAGATACCAAAAAACGCTCCAAGCAAAGTTCTCCGAGGTTATACGACCTCACCACCCTACAAAGAGAATCCAATCGACTCCACCATCTCCCAGCAAGTCGCACTCTGCAAATCGCTCAGTCTTTGTATGAGAAACACAAGGTCATTACCTACCCCCGAACGGACTCAAAGGCCTTACCGGAGGATTATGCGACAACCTGCCAAGATCTGTTAAGAAAAATCGAGGGTGACCTCCAGCCCTTTGCCCACAAAGTTTTGGATGAGGGATGGGTCAACCCAAATGACAAAAAAGTCTTCAACAATAAGCAGATTAGTGATCACTTTGCCATTATACCCACCTCCAATTACCCCAAAGGTTTGGATGCAAACGAACAAAAAATCTACAACCTGATCCGAAAACGCTTCATTGCAGTTTTTTACCCTCCTGCCGAGTGGGATATCACAACCCGCAACACCCAGATTGGTGATCATTCGTTCAAGACCGAAGGCAAGATACTGGTCCTGCCCTCCTGGTTATCCATTTACGGAAAGGACGATAGCCCTGAAAATTCATTACCTGCATTGGTTGAGGGAGAGGATGCTAGCTTTCTCGATGCTGAACTTATCTCTGACCAAACCAATCCCCCGCCCCGCTACACCGAAGCGACCCTCCTTTCTGCCATGGAAAGTGCGGGAAAATTAGTGGATGATGAAAACTTAGCTGAAGCCCTCAAAGACAAAGGGCTTGGTACCCCCGCAACTCGTGCAGCCACCATTGAGCACCTAATTAAAGAAAAATATTTACGCAGAGAAGGCACAGAAATCTTTCCCTCTCTCAAGGCCGAGGATCTTTTTCAATTCCTTCACGCTTCTGGAGTTGAAGTGCTGACCAGTCCCGCATTGACAGGTGAATGGGAGCAAAAACTTCGCCTCATTGAGGAGGGTAAGATGACACGCCAAGCTTTTATGGCGGAAATCTCTAAGCTCACCCGTGAATTTGTTGAGAAAACGACAAATTTTGACGAATCCAAAGTCACCCTCAAAGAGACAGCTATCACATCTCCCATTAACGGCGAGATGGTATATGAAGGGTTAAATTCTTACCAAGACCAGTCCGGAAACTTAAAGATATCCAAAAATATTGCTGGACGCAGGCTAACGGCGGATGAAGTATCCATCCTCCTTTCTAAGAAGAGAGTGGGCCCCCTCGATGACTTTATTTCAAAGACAGGACAACGCTTTTCAGCAATGCTGCAAATTGATGAGGAGTTCAAAATTACTTTTCTTTTTGAGAATTCCAAAAATGAACAGGAAGAGTCGGTAGAAAAGGACATGATCAAGACAGCTCCCGTCATAACCGATTGCCCACTCTGCCAAGGTAAATTACATCAAACCGACCTATCCTTTATTTGCTCCAATAATAAAAGGGTTTCCGATGACTATGACTGCAATTTTCGTATCACCAGGAAGCTCCTTGATAAAGAAATCCCCGTGGATGAATTAAAGAAATTAGTTTCCGATAAGAAAACTGGCCTGATCAAAGGTTTTATTTCCCGTCGCACAAAACGTAGGTTTGATGCAAATCTCATTCTCAAGGACAATGGTTCGATTGGCTTTGAATTCCCTCCAAAGAAGACGAAGACTGCCTAGATCATCTCATCTATGCCTCTAACCGAATATTTGATTCTCAACGGAAAAACCCCCCCTCAATATATTGAGGTGGAGCACGAATTAGATGATCAACCATTGACCGAGCACCCCATAACAGGAGATCCCATTCAAAAGATAATTACCTCGCCCAGTATCACACTACATTATTCAGCGACCCGGGAGAAAAAATTGCTCTCTGAGGACCATCTTTTGAAAAACGGTTTCTCTGTTTTTGAAAAAAACAAATCGGGAGATGGATATGTGCAAACCCTAGGCAAGCAGGGATCAACTGCATCGAGTTGATGACCGAAAAAAAATCACGAATCTTTAAGCCTAAATGGCTCAGGGCAAAATTGCCTTCCGGTCCGGAATATGGCAGGGTGCGAACTTTGGTTGACCAGAACCAGCTCAATACAGTTTGCCAAAGTGCTCAATGTCCCAACATGGGTGAATGCTGGTCCAGAGGTACGGCGACCTTAATGATTCTGGGAAATATTTGTACCCGAGCCTGCTCCTTTTGCGCAGTGCAGACAGGTAAACCGACTGAACTGGATTTAGCGGAACCCCCTAGGGTTGCAGATGCGGTAGCTAAAATGGGGCTAAAGCATTGTGTGCTGACCTCTGTTGCCAGAGATGACCTGCCGGACGGGGGAGCCAAAGTTTGGGCAGCTACCATTCGAGCCGTGCGCAACCGAAATCCTGACACCGCTATTGAAGTGCTGGTTCCTGACTTTAAAGGCAACTTTGAAAACCTAGACCTTGTTCTGGACGCTTGTCCGAATATCTTTAATCATAATTTGGAGACAGTAGAAAGGCTCCAGCGCCCGATTCGTAAATCCGCTCATTATCAGCGCAGCCTCGATGTCTTGGCTCATGCCAAGAAAAGAGGGTTCCCCATCAAATCAGGAATCATGCTTGGATTGGGTGAAAAAGAGGAAGAAATTCGGCAGGCATTAGAAGACTTGACTGCGATCGGTTTAAATGTGTTAACCTTGGGCCAATACCTACAACCCAGTTCAAACTATGCCCCGATTGACCGGTGGGTAACGCCTGAGGAATTCGCCTCCTGGAAAGAGGAAGCTCACGACCTAGGCATTGAAGTCGTTGAATCCGGGCCACTCGTCCGTTCATCCTACCATGCCGATGAACAATCGGAACGCTATTCCAATCACTCCAAGCTTTCCCTGGGATCGGTTTAATCGATTCCCTGTACGTACAAACACACCACACTTTATCTAGATCAAAAGAAAGGGCGTTCTCCGAAGAGAACGCCCTAATAATAGAATCGTAAGAAAAAATTCTTACATCATGCCATGATCGTGACCATGTCCTGCAGGAGCCGGTGCCTCCTTCTCGGGAATATCTGTAATCATGCAATCAGTGGTTAATAAGAGACCAGATACGGAACCAGCATTTTGCAATGCGGTACGGGAGACCTTGGTTGGATCCACAACACCTGCTTTAATCAGATCTTCGTGGGTATCCGTTGCCACATTGTAGCCCATACTTCCTTTGGATTTGAGAACTTGTTGAACAACGAGAGAACCCTCCACACCTGCGTTATCGCAAAGCTTGCGCAGGGGCGCTTCGATAGCACGACGGACGATACCTGCACCGATTTGCTCATCACCCTCCAGGGCTTCAGCAGCTTTTTCGACAGCTTTCGCGGCACGAAGAAGAGCAACACCGCCTCCGGGAAGAATGCCTTCCTCTACCGCAGCACGGGTAGCATGAAGAGCGTCTTCAACGCGGGCTTTCTTTTCTTTCATTTCAGGCTCAGTAGCTGCCCCGACATTAATGACTGCAACCCCGCCGGCCAACTTGGCTAAGCGCTCTTGGAGTTTCTCGCGGTCATAATCGGAAGTGGTCTCCTCGATTTGACGACGGATTTGTTTAACACGCCCTTGAATATCAACTGCTTTACCTGCACCTTCCACGATGACGGTGTTTTCTTTGTCAACGGTGATGCGTTTTGCACGTCCGAGGTCGGCAAGCTGAACATTTTCAAGCTTGATTCCAAGGTCTTCAGTCAAGCAACGTCCACCGGTAAGTACAGCAATGTCGCGGAGCATTTCCTTGCGACGATCACCAAAACCAGGGGCTTTTACCGCACAGGCATTCAAGGTACCACGGAGCTTATTCACCACAAGGGCAGCCAATGCTTCACCCTCCACATCCTCTGCAATGATAAGAAGGGGCTTACCCTGTTTGGAAACAAGCTGAAGTAAAGGAAGCAAATCATTTAACGCACTGATCTTTTTCTCGTGAATTAAGATGTAGCAATCCTCGAGGGCAGCTTCCATCGTTTCATTATTGGTGCAGAAATAAGGGCTAAGATAGCCTTTATCGAACTGCATACCTTCAACCACATCAAGGGTAGTTTCAATGCTTTTGGCCTCTTCTACGGTAATGGTACCGTCTTTGCCGACTTTGTCCATTGCGTCCGCAATGATCTCGCCGATTTCACCGTCCCAATTTGCAGAAACTGTGGCAACTTGGCGAACTTCTTCGCGGTCAGAAACCTTTTTGCTGTCGCGCAAAAGTTTGGCAACGCCTGCCTCGACGGCCTTATCAATACCACGTTTAAGGTATACGGGGTTAGCACCCGCAGCCACATTTTTCAAGCCCTCACGGTAGACAGCATGAGCCAAAACGGTAGCGGTGGTTGTACCATCGCCAGCAAGATCTGAAGTTTTGGATGCAACCTCACGAACCATTTGAGCACCCATGTTTTCATAGGGATCCTCAAGTTCAATCTCCTTGGCAACGGTAACCCCATCCTTGGTGACGGTGGGCGAGCCAAATTTTTTGTCAATTAAGACATTACGACCCTTGGGTCCAAGCGTTACGCTGACTGCTTCAGCAAGTGTCGACACACCCTTAAGAACTTTCTTACGGGCTGCTTCGTCGAATAGAATTTGTTTAGCCATATTTTTTAAAAAATTTGGAAGTTTACGATTTGTGAAATGAATTAACCTACGATGCCAAGAATATCTTCCTCGCGAAGAATCTTGTACTCGACATCATCGACTTTTACATCAGTTCCGCCGTATTTGCTTATAAGAATTTTGTCACCCTTCTTGACCAAGAAAGGAATATCCTTGCCGGAATCATCCTTCTTACCAGTGCCAAGGGCAACTACTTCCGCTTCCTGCGGCTTTTCTTTAGCTGAATCTGGGATGATGATCCCGCCCTTGACCTGCTCGTCATCTTCGACTTGCTTTACCAGAACGCGATCTCCCAATGGAGTTATTTTAGGTTTACTCATATTCCTTTAATTTAGGTTATTTTAGGTTTATACATTAACGATAATCCGCATCACTGATGATTTCGGAAAATTGAATTCTGCGAAAATTCGGACAGGTGACTACTTTTCGTCGTCCACTACCTCAAAATCTGCATCGACGATATCATCCTCTTTCTTCCCTGACTTAGAGGAACCTTCGGCACTCCCTTGGGGATCTCCGGAGGGCGAGTCTTTGGATGGTTCACCTGGATTGGCAGAGGAAAGTTTGATGAGTTCTTCAAAACCTTTTTGTAGCTTTTCTTTTGCCTCATTGATCGCTTCAGCAGAAGAAGAGGAGTCATCGAGCACTTTCCGTGCGTCCCCGAGCAGATCCTCGATCTTTTTCTTAAGTTCTTCAGGAAGTTGCTCGCCCAAGTCACTTACTTGCTTCTCGCATTGGTAGACTAAGGAGTCCAACTCGTTCCTGCTTTGGACAGATTCCATCTTCTTTTTGTCCTGATCGGCAAACTTCTCGGCCTCTTTTTTAAGCCGGTCTACCTCTGCTTCATCCATGCTTGAGGAACCGGATATGGTAATTTTTTGGTCCTTGCCCGTATCGTTGTCCCTTGCACCCGCATTAAGAATACCATTGGCATCGATATCAAATGTAACTTCGATTTGGGGTGTACCACGGGGTGCCGGACGGATACCATCAAGTTTGAAAGTTCCCAAAGTCTTGTTATCGGAGGACATCGAGCGTTCGCCCTGAAGAATAACAATGTCGACAGCAGGCTGGTTATCTGCGGCAGTTGAAAAAACCTGAGATTTCTTAGTAGGAATAGTGGTGTTTCTTTCGATCATCGGGGTGGAAACACCACCAGCTGTTTCTATACCAAGAGTCAAAGGTGTAACATCCAACAAGAGAACATCATTTACATCACCCTGTAAAACAGCACCCTGAATTGCCGCTCCAATGGCTACAACCTCATCCGGGTTGACACCTTGGTGAGCATCCTTGCCACCGAGTTCCTTGGCAATCTGGATAACTCTTGGACTGCGCGTCATGCCGCCAACCAAAACAAGATTGCTAACATCACCGATACTAAGGCCCGAATCGGAGAGACAGGACTCAAATGGTTTTTTCGTTCTGGCATATAGGTCTTCACAAATCTGCTCCAATTTAGAACGAGTCAGCGTGACATTGAGATGCTTGGGCCCACTCGAATCTGCGGTAATGAATGGAAGATTGATATCAGTGGATTGGGAGGAGGACAGGGACATCTTGGCCTTTTCCGCCTCTTCTTTCAAACGCTGCATAGCCATGGGATCTCCGGACAAATCAATCCCCTGTTCCTTCTTGAAATCATCAATGAGCCAATTAATAATTTGATGATCCCAATTATCACCACCGAGTTGGGTATCGCCATTGGTTGCCTTGACTTCAAAAACACCATCCGCAATTTCCAGAACACTTATGTCAAATGTACCCCCACCGAGATCGTATACCGCAATAGTTTCCTCACCTTTTTTATCCAATCCATAGGCCAGGGAAGCAGCAGTCGGTTCGTTGATTATTCTAAGAACCTCGAGGCCGGCAATCGCACCTGCGTCTTTGGTTGCCCTTCTTTGATCGTCATTAAAGTAGGCTGGTACCGTGATAACGGCCTGGGTGACCGGCTCGCCTAGGTAAGACTCCGCATCGGCCTTAAGTTTACCCAAAACCATCGAAGAAATTTGCTCAGGCATGAAGGTTTCAGTTTTTCCGTCTATCTCACACTCGATGACAGCTGCCCCGTTCTTACCTTCAATCACTTTGTAAGGCAGGGTACCAATCTCGTCCTTAATTTCAGAGAACTTGCGACCAATCAGCCTCTTGGCAGAAAATATTGTGTTAGCAGGGTTGGTAACAGCTTGTCTTTTTGCTGCCTGCCCAACTATGCGCTCGCCGCTTTTAGAAAAGGCAACGATGGAAGGTGTGGTCCGGTTTCCTTCGGAGTTAGGGATCACTTGGGGCTCGCCTGCTTCCATAACGGCCATGCACGAATTACTTGTACCTAGATCAATTCCAATTATTTTGCTCACGCCATCTGAATGCAAATTCTGTACCTAAAATCTAAATTTACCTATATCGCTGAATACTAGGATATTAAGAATATAATAAACCGCTTATACATCTAATGCGAGAGAAAATAAGTAGACAAAATGTCACACTTATGTGACATGAGTCATTAATCATGACTCAGGTGCCTGAGGTGTCGACTCGCCTTCCAATTCGTCTAATATTTCTAATGTCCTATTTCCCTGTTCCATACCATGATCGCGAGTAAAATTTAGCTTAGGGGAATACTTGAGGACAACATGCCTGCTAACCTGTCCTCGAATCTCACTTGCATGCTTCCTAAAAAATAATTGGGCTTCACGGGCACAAATTTCATCTCCCACCACTGAGTAAGCCACGGTTGCGTTTCGTAAATCTGCAGCCACATCGACATTAGTAATGGTCCAACGAACGGTTTGCGAACCATAGCGAGTACTTAGGTAGTTGGCGATTTCCCTTTTAACCAACTCATTTACCCGAGCTAGGCGTAAGCTCATAGGAAAGAGAAATTACTGGTTATAGAGTTGGTCGAATTTTTTCGATTTCGAAAGTTTCGATCAAATCCCCCTCCTCGTATTTATCGAAGTGATCCAATCGAATACCACACTCAAATCCAGCTTTTACCTCAGTTACATCGTCTTTGAATCTACGCAGAGTATCTACTTTGCCCTCGACAATAACTTTGCCGCCCCGAACAAGTCGGGCTACTTTGTTACGGGTAATAAGACCCTCCATTACCATACAACCTGCAACCGAACGACCTTTGCTTACCTTGAAGACCTGACGAACTTCTGCGCGGCCAGATTTTTTCTCTGATAATTCAGGCTCAAGAAGCTCAGCCATGTTTTCCTTAACCATGTCTATGACTTCGTAAATGATGCTGTTTTGGTACAAGTTGACACCCAAATGCTTAGCTTCTCCCATCACCCCGTTTTCTGGCTTCACATTAAACCCAATCACATCAGCGTTGGAAGTTTGAGCCATTTTGACATCGCTTTTAGTAATTGGACCCACATCAGACCTTAATATTTCCAACATCACCTTGTCGCTGGAAATATCCTTTAGTGAATCATTAAGCGCTTCCACAGAACCACGAACATCAGTCTTAAGTATGATCCGGTAAACTGTGGATTTGCTCTTATTAATCGCAGCAAAAAGAGCATCGAGGCCAGCATTTTCGCTCTCTTCTTCGCTAGACACTTCGGATGACTCAGCTAATTCCTGCCTTGCGAGGGCTTCAAGTTTCTTTTCTGTCTCAATATTCTCTTCCGTCACACGCCTTGCTTCTCGTTCATTTTTAGCAAATACACAGGTTGCCCCAGAGTCAGGGACGCCCGACCAACCAAGCAGGTTGACAGGAGTGGATGGGGGCGCGGATTTGACCGAATTTCCTTGGT
>Ga0181558_10001836_pt1 | contig 20371 bp, 14 predicted proteins | sample 011ome_22_FD_133754 | JGI IMG/M metagenome (GOLD analysis project Ga0181558, IMG submission 133754) | Coastal salt marsh microbial communities from the Groves Creek Marsh, Skidaway Island, Georgia - 011507BT metaG (megahit assembly) | ecosystem: Environmental > Aquatic > Marine > Intertidal...
CGACGACGACACCGCGCGCGCGCGCACACGCACACGTGTGTGTGCCGCCCCGACGACGACCGCGCGTGGACCCACGCACACGCACACACACATCATGCATGCATCGGACACACGGCGTCGTCGTCGGTGTGGTGGGGTCGTCGTCGATGCCCCAAAGGTCTTCCGTGACCAATCGTGATCAGGTCATACGTATGACCATGGATGGGATGGCGCGCGTGGTGATGTTTAGGTACATTGCTTAGGCACATAGGGGTTCGCACGCGCCCAGTACGAGGACTCCTGCCCCGACCGCGTGTGGCGCACGATCGTCCCGTGCGCCACGGGCGCCGCCGCTGGCCGGCCGCCGCTCGGCGCGCGGCGCCCGATCGCGGGTAGACGATCGATGGATTCGCATTCGATCGATCATCGAAAGCGCGCGCGAGGGCGGTCGAAAGGCGCGCGCGCGGGGGTCGATGCGATCGATCGATCTCGGTCGCGACGTCGCGACGTCGCGAGGACGGCGCGGGCGACGCATCGTCGACGCATCGTCGACGCGGCGCGCGGCAGACGCGCGCGCGTGCGTTGGGTGCGGAGGATAATCCCGTTCACGCGTGTGTGGTGCGAATCTCGCCGCCCGTCGCCCGTAGACGTGGCATCGCGCGTCGCTCGCGTCGTGCGTCGTCATCGGCGTCGTCCTTCACAAATCGTCGGCGTTGAACGGGTCGCGGCGCGGGATCTCGCGAACATTGCACCTCTCGAGCGCGTGGTGAGTGCGTGAGAGCGCTGAAAGGGTGGTAGACACGCGACGAGGACGTGGACGAAAACTTTCGTCGTCGTTTCCGACCGCGCGCGTGCCTCACCGAACGTCGCGCGTGCGCGTGCGCGTGGGATTATTCCCCCGCGTCTCGAACGAGACCAGAGGGACTCATTTGACCAATCACAACCTCAGGGAACACCCAAACACCAAGCCCCGTTTGAACGAATTAGGGGGAGAATTACGCACGCAGGGCGCGGACGATGTGTTGTTAAATCGTCGCCAACGTGTGAGGATTGAAAACGGATTTTAGTCTCTGGCTTGTGTGAGGTCTGGTGGCACGCGCGCGCGTAGGGAAGCGTGTGGGGTTGGATTTTTGAACGCTCGCGCGCGACCAACGCGTCGAGACGTCGACGCTGGAGAACGCAGCCGTCATGGCGGACGGTGTGAACGCCGCGGCAACGGCCCATCATTTTGCGGTGATGAGGGACGAGGAGACGCAAGTGAGTGAGGGTATAGATAATTCCCCTGGAGATTCACCGCCGCCGACGAAGCCTGGGGGTGAGGAGCTCGTCGCGAACGGAGAGCGGGTGGAGCGCGCGCGCGCGGAGGAAGTCAACGGCGCGGAGGAAACCGAAACTATCGTCGCGGCGACGGAAGAACAAGTGGAAAAAGAAGACGTAGAAGAAGAGGAGGAAGAACAAGAGGAGACGACAAAATTTGTGGAATGGGATCCCACTGGTCGATTTGGTCGCACCACAGAGCTTCTCGGTCGAGGCACGTACAAGAATGTATACAAGGCGTTTGACGAAGAAGAAGGTATGGATGTGGCGTGGAATCAAGTGAAAGTGCATGGGTTACCAGCAGCGGAGAAGCAGCGGTTACTTTCGGAGGTAGAAATTTTAAAACGTCTCGATCACAAGAATGTGTTGAAATTTTACCACTCGTGGAACACGACGTCGGAGAAGACTGGAGAGGTGAGCGTAAACTTTATAACCGAGGCGTGCGCCGGGACGCTGAACAAGTACGCGGCGCGTTTCAAGAATAACCTTGATATGCGAGCTGTTAAAAGTTGGGCGCGTCAAATCTTACGAGGGCTAGACTATTTGCACTCTCACGAGCCTCCAATCGTGCACCGGGACTTGAAGTGTGACAACATTTTTGTCAACGGCAACGCCGGCGAGATTAAAATTGGTGACTTGGGATTGGCCGCGATGCTCGATCATCAGCGCACGCATAGCGTTATTGGTACGCCGGAATTCATGGCACCGGAGCTTTACGAGGAGGATTACGACGAGCGCGTCGACATTTACTCATTTGGTATGTGTCTTATTGAGCTCGTGACGTTTGAGTGCCCGTACAATGAGTGCAAGAATCCCGCGCAAATTTACAAGCGCGTATCTAGTGGTATTCCGCCGGCTGCTTTAGAGAAGATCAAGGAGAAGGGCGATAAGATTTACGAGTTTATTACTCTCGCAATCGCCCCGCATGATCAGCGACCTACGGCGAAAGACCTCTTGGCGCATCCTTGGTTGGATAAGACGCAAGCAAAGAAATCCATGGTGCCGCGCGCCGTCGTAGAAGAAGAACCAGAAGTGCCACGACCGGCGCAGTTGGATGACGATGAAGAAGAGGCGTTGCGACCAACACAAGGTCAGGAACACCCTGAAAATGGTAGAAAAATTGTTCGTGTGTACTCAGAGGCGGATACGTTGGAGCCGCCGACACACAAGCGAGGGGCGTCGTTGGATGTACGCGTCAAGGGTTTATTCTTGGAGGACGATTCGCTTCGTTTGCGTCTGCGTATTGCCGATGCGAGCGGTCATAATCGAACTGTGGAGTTCCCATTCAATACGGACACGGACAGCGCGCACTCGGTGGCAGCAGAGATGGTGCAGGAACTAGGCCTCGAAACGACAGCCATCATCACCATTGAGCGCGAGATAGAAAAGGAGGTGAAATACTTGTGGGATGAGAAGCGAGGTTTTTGTGAGATTGATCCGACGAGTAGACGACACAGTGCGGAATCAAGTGGTGGATCTAGCCCGGAAGGTAAAGTTGTGCGAAATGGCGAAGATACCGTCAAGTTGGCGAGTACGTTGCTCTCATCTGCGGTGAGCTCAGAGACGCTCGTGCGAGCGCCTTCAAACGAATCTTTGGGTGAAGGTGCGAAACTTCGAGCTGTGGCGCTCGATGATAGTATAATCTCTACTTCGACGACACCGTTCGTCGATGCACACCAGCGTGAGCAGATTATCACGCGATCGCAGAGTGCGTTCGGAGCTATCAAACAAGAGGGCGTCACGGCGTACAGCGGAGGGTCGACGCCGGGTGACCAGTCGCCGCCTCAAGTTTTACACCAAGCCACAGGGTCGCCGTCGAGACCGATGTCGGTGCCGCCATCAGTTGTCGCGGCGGCGTCCATGGTGGAACAAGCTGACATAGGCAAGCCGCCGCGCGCGCCGATCGCGAACGCGCAGCCAAACTATTCTGAGGCACTTATGCAGGATGTGCAACGCATCATTGACGATGGATCGGTGGCGGATACGGTCACTTCCAGTGCGGCGACTTCTGATGCCGGTTCATACGCTCATGAAGAGGAGCACGAAGAGCTCGAAGAACTTCGTCTTCTCGAGGAGTTAGAGCTGCAGCAACAGCAGGAAGAAGCTGAGATGCGACAGCGCCACACCACAGAACGTCAGCAAAAATTGCGCTCTCTTCAAAAGAAGCGTCTGGAACGCACGGCGAGTAAGATGGCTTTACTTCAGTCTGGGTCAGACTCTGAATCGGCTGCTCGCACTTTACACGCACCCGCAGCGCAGACAACGAAACCGGTGACGCGACTGAGCGCCAGTATAAGTGCGAGCAACTTGAATCCGGGATTACCACCGCATCCTTTGATGGCGCAAACAGCCGCGCCGTTGCCGCCAGCGCCAGCGCTGCAGCAGCAGCAGCAGCAGCAGCAACAACCGCAGCAACCGCAGCAACCGCAGCAGTTCGCGGTCGAGCAGTTTGCGACGCAAGGGGCGGTTGAGACTCACGTGATGCCTGTGGCATCGCAGGTGTCTCAACTCCAGACCGAGGATCTTACCATGAGCCGCACGAGTTCGCAGCGCTCGTTGGGTAGCGCCGGGAGCGACTCCAAGTTCTGCGACGATGGATCTGATTTGCCCATTGAAGAACAGCAAAAGATGGCCAAAGAGAAGAAACGCATTGAGGCTCTGGCAAAGATGCAGATGATGGAGCAAACATCTCTGTTATCGCTTGACAGCAAACCCAAGGAACGGAAAGGAAGCATGATGAGTCTGTGCTCTCAGTCCAAAAAAGCCGACTCCTCTGACGAGTCTGAGGCGCAGTAGCGCAAGGAACTGCTTCCCGGGACCCGACGTCACGGCACACGGAAAAAAAAACATTATAGAACATTAGAAGGATATGAAATATCACACCCATGCAATCGCGAAAACCTTTAAATCACGCGCTTCGTCGTCATCCTCCCTCGTCCTGCGCGCTCGCCCGCCAGCCACCTAAGCGAAGCCGGTGGGGTTTAGCCAGCCAATGCACCCCTCGATGACGTGACGACCACCGCCATGGACGTCACCCTCGTCACACGCACGCGCGCGAGAGAGAGCGAGAGAGATGATGACTTCAGTGACGATGTCCACCTCGACGTCGTCGTCTTCGGCGATGCGTCGCGCGACGACGACGACGACGGCGCGAGGACGAGGGCACCCCTTGTCGCGGGCGGCTGCTGCGCCGAACGCCGATGCGGCGCGCGGCGCGGCGTCGTCCTCGCGTGTGAGTCGAGGGCGAGCGACGACGCGCGCGGTGAAGATGATGACGCGTGCGGTGAGCGATGGGGGCGCGTCAGCGTCGGCGTCGGCACCCGTGGTGAAGGATGCCAAGGAGGAAGAGGTTGATAAGATTCAGGAAATGCTGAACAAGCCCTACAAGTGGGGATTTTCTACAGACGTGGAGAGCGAAACCATTCCCGCTGGGTTATCCGAGGATGTCGTGCGATTAATTTCATCGAAGAAGAACGAACCCGAGTGGATGCTTGAATTCCGATTGAAAGCGTACCGCAAGTGGCTCACGATGGAGGAGCCGGACTGGAGCGACAATCGGTATCCGAAGATTGACTATCAAGGAACGTCGTATTACTCCGCACCAAAGTCCATGGAAAAGAAAAAGTCCTTGGATGAAGTTGATCCAGAGTTATTAGCGACATTTGACAAGCTCGGTATTCCTTTGAATGAGCAAAAGCGCTTGAGTAACGTTGCGGTGGACGCCGTGTTTGACTCGGTGTCCATCGGGACGACGTTCAAGGCGGACTTGTTGAAGGCTGGAGTGATTTTCTGCTCCATCTCCGAAGCGGTACATGAGTATCCAGAGTTGGTGAAAGCTCACCTTGGTTCTGTCGTACCCGTCGCGGATAACTATTTCACCGCGCTGAACAGCGCCGTGTTTAGCGACGGGTCGTTTGTGTACATTCCGAAGGGCGTGCACTCGCCCATGGAGTTGTCCACGTATTTCCGTATCAACGCCGAATCGAGCGGGCAATTTGAGCGCACGTTGATTGTGGCTGAAGATGATTCGTACGTGAGCTACTTGGAAGGATGCACGGCGCCGGCGTACGACGATAATCAGCTCCACGCCGCAGTGGTGGAGATTTCCACGGGAAAGAACGCCGAGGTCAAGTACTCGACCGTGCAAAACTGGTATGCAGGTGATGAGAATGGCAAAGGGGGTATTTACAATTTCGTCACCAAGCGCGGTTTGTGCAAGGGTGACAATTCGAAGATTTCTTGGACTCAAGTCGAAACTGGCTCGTCGATTACTTGGAAGTACCCGTCCGTCGTGTTGGCTGGCGACAACTCTGTCGGTGAATTTTACTCTGTTGCGTTAACAAATAACGCACAGCAAGCCGATACAGGAAGCAAAATGATCCACATCGGTAAGAACACCCGAAGCCGCATCGTCAGCAAGGGTATCAGTGCGGGTAAGAGTAAGAATGTGTACAGAGGTTTAGTGCAAGTTGGTCCCAACGCGACTGGCGCGCGCAACTACTCTCAGTGCGATTCAATGCTCATCGGCGATAAGGCTGGAGCAAATACGTATCCGTACATTCAAGTCAAGGAGCCAAGTTCTCGCGTCGAGCACGAGGCGAGTACTTCGAAGATTGGCGAGGACCAATTGTTTTACTTTCAGCAGCGCGGCATCGACCCAGAAGAAGCTGTCGGCGTTATCATCTCTGGATTCTGCCGAGAAGTTTTCAATGAACTTCCCTTAGAATTTGCCGCTGAGGTGAACCAACTCATGAGTCTCAAGCTCGAAGGCTCCGTGGGTTAAGAAACAGTTATTAGTCGATTCGTGTTTCGCGCGCGCTTAAGTTGTAATTTGGAAATTTGATGAAACGTTTTATTCCTTTCTTTTATTTCACATGTTGCGCCAATCAATCGATGCAGAGGTAAGTGTCACCGTGGCGATGGCAATGATGACAAGAAGAGCGACCAAGGCGACGGGGCCATACATGTCATCGTAGCGTGCGCTTGGCTCGCGGCGAGCGATGCGTCTGGCTCGAATGATGTACGTCCACAGCGCGTAGAGCATGAAGAGAATAGAAATTGGCGCCAGAGTTAAGCCGCATATCGCACTCGGGAGTGTGCTGAATGAAGTACCGGTTGGAGCGGTGCTCGGGATAACAGCAGCGGCGCCTCGCTCCATAGAGAGTAACCCGAGCGCCAAAAATAGCAATAGAATGGACATCGACAGCCATTGCAATAGCGTGCGTTCGTTGGCGAAAAATGTTTTGGGCTCAACTTTGACTGGGACGTGACGAAGGCGTGAAGGTGCATCTCCGCGCATCAGCGTCGTGCTCGCATCCACACTTTTGGTGTCGCTTCGACGACATGTTTTAATGGTCGCCACCGCAGCACGCACAAGTTCGTTGAACGAAGAAGACGACTCAGAGCGCTCTCCCATGTCGACGTCGTGCTGCTGGGCCTTGGGAACGTTAACGACGACAGCATCGCAACCATACCAATGTGGGAATTTCTGCAGTGCGTTGGGGTATAAAAGCGCGCATCCGTGCTGATACTTGGAGAACTTGTACACTTCGACGACGTCGAATGAGCGCACGATGGCGTCGAGCCATCCCGGAGGCGCTTCGTCAGCGTATGCGAGCTTGATTTCCAGGACAGCATAACGGAACACATGCGCGCGGGAGTCATCAAGGGGACGAGCAATTGCACATGATCCTAATGTGCGCACGTCTTGCCATCGTAACTCTGTGTCGAGCGAAATTCGAATTTCGTTGCTTTCATCGCGTTGAAACGCCACTCGACGATAGCGCGTCATGAGACACGCGGACATCCGTCGCGCGTCAATTTCGCGCTCGTAGATTTCTCGCGCCAAATTTTCGTCACCTGCAATATTTGTGGGCTTTGAACCACTAACCAACATTACCGCGTCGTCTCGTGTGACTCTACACCGCTCTTTGACACTCTTTTCAGTAGACCAGGACTCGTGATGCGTTTTGCGTTCAAGAAACACATTTACTGGGTCGCCTCCGCCATACCAGCGACATCGAACGAGCGTCGCGCCTTGTTCGCGATGCAAACGCGCGTGGTATGCTTCAAATGATGCATTCTCCAAGTATACCGAAGTTATCAGCGAGTTGTCTTGATTCGCATCCGCATCGTCTCCATGAAACTCCAAGATTGGTAAATGCTTGAGCAACGCCACTTGCAACGGGACGACGTCCCGTTCATCTACCCAATACTTTATCGTTCGACGCTCGAACTTGCTCGGAGGAGACCATTGTAGATGTTTAACGTCACCCCGAACGACTTTAAATGCACGAGATAACTCCTTGAGCTTCAAGTTGAACGCCTCCATCACGGTTTCGCCATACATCCGAGGGACACCGAGGGACGCGCGCGCGCCCAAACCATCCTCAACCCGAGAAGTTTGAGACGCAAAGTATCGCCCGAGGGTCGCCACGCGGGTACCAATCGCATCTAAATCTTCGACCCGTTTATGCTCAACGGCGTCCATCTTCTCAAAATCCAGCGCCCGCGTGACGTACCTCGTCACTTCGTCGTGAAACGCTCGCCACGCGCGCGCGTCGTCACCCAGCGGCACGCTCGGAGGCTCACCAATCACCCCCGCGTACGCCTTAGCCACGGCCTCGATATCCACCTCAACCATCGTCATCGCAGTCATCACACCCCGTCGCCTCCTTCGTCCCTCGCACGCACGAATCAAATCCTTCTCTCCTTCCTCGAGTGTCTGTTCGAGTCACACGCGCGCGCGCACCACCGCGCGTGCCACGCGTAGGCCGACGACGACGACGACGACGACGACGACGACGACGACGACGTGCTCTGCGCACGCACACGGATATTGTTCAATCTCACCTTCACCCTCGTGTTCGTCGTCGCCCCGTGCGTGGCGTCGCGTCACGCTCTGTCGTCCTCCAACGCGCACACCCCATGGTGCGTTCACATGGACCGACGACACCGATGGACATCCGATGATGGCAAAGTGACTGTTGGGACTTGACCATCCTGACACCGCGACGGAGCGCGCGAGGGCGACGAGGACGTGCGAGGGGAGCGACGCGACGGGGATACAGATAGATAGATAGATAGACAGATACGCGCGCGCGCGTAGGTGTGCACGCGGCGTACGTTGAATCGCCGTCGTCGACGTCGTGACGACGCGCAAACACGTTCATTCAGCGGTGGTGACAAAGAAAAAGGCCGCGGAGTGATAACGCGCGCCTGACGCGGTCGAGATGTTTCGAGATGTCGTACAGCGCGCGAAAGCGAAAGCGAATGAAAACGATGAGTTCAGCGCGGACGTGGAGGGGGCAAAGGCGATGACGATGCGCGGCGGAGCGGTGTCGACGTCGGCACGCGCGGAGGATGTGCGCAGAGAAATGCGCGAGCAACGAGAAAGTCGGCGAAAGACGCAACCACACGGGAGAATCAATGAGGAAGATATGAAAAGAGGGGTTTTGGAGAGCCGCGCGTCTTTTTTCGATGATTCGAATAGCGGCGAGAGCAAAGCCATGAAGTCGTGGAAAAAGGCGCTCGGGAGCGTGCGCCACGCCAGACAAACAAACGCCATCGCGGATGTCAGTGCGTTAGAATGGGCCGACGTCGACGGACTGTTCGCCTATTATGATGCGGTGTACTTTGAAAATAAACTCGCTGGTCGCGTGACATTTTCGTGGAACTCGAGTCCTGGGGCGAGCGTTGACGGCACAGAGGCAACCGTTAACGCGTTTGACAGCATGTTCAAATATTGTTTGTGTAGTGAAATCCCAAAGTGGTGGCACGGCGCGAATCCTCGCCAGTTGTGCGTTGGTATATGTTGTGTCGTAGAACGCCGAGCGAGCACGTACACGCGGGCAGCACATTTGCGGATGCCAGATGTTTTACGGCGTTTTAAAATGACACAAATGGCAAAGGAGGCGTTGTTGCACGGGATGACGCATGCGTACCTATTTGTCATTGGACATACGGCAGAGAATGCAGCGTTTAACGCGCACGATGACGAGTTTAAGCGCATTACTTACAAACTGAATCACGATTTCATCACCGTTGACGCTTTTCGACCTCCAGACAAGGGGTATTCGATTCGATGGTTCGATCGATCCATCGCAGAGTCAAAGGATGAAGTTGAGACAGAGAAGCTCAAAGGTCAACTTTTCAAGTCATCCATGGTGGATACGTTGACAACCGAGCATTACAAGCTCTTATACTTGATCAGCAAACATAGTCGATTAGCAGAGAAGGTGACGCAAAAAGAGCGCTGGGTGCGTTACATTCACTTGATGGTTCTAGTGTACGAAGCCGTTATCCATGGAGTTTTCGGCTATGATTACGCGCCATGCTCTGAAGTTGTCAGTGGAAGTCGGATGATGCTGAACATATCACAAGAAGCTCGCGATAATTTGGATGATCTAGTAGAAACTGGTTTGATTCGCTCATTGCGTATGAAAAGTCACGACGGGCGCTCAGTTATGGCATACCAGTTATCGAAACAAGGTATTGATCGCTTGCAACTCGGTTCATTATCACAAGAAGACATGGACATGTGCGATGAGTTCATGTACGACCCACAAGGTGAACTTCTTGAAGTTGCTTATGATTCTGCGTCGAAAACATTCAAGCTCGTCTCTCAGGCTGGATTCAACATTGACAGCACCGTGACAGATTCGGAGGACGTGTCTTACGTGTGTTCGCCATACATATGTAGAACATACATGAAGAACTCTATACCACTGTCTAGTAACGCGTATCGTGCATCGGAAACACTGCGAGGTATGAGTAGCGTTATTGATGCAGACGTGGATGTGCAACTTTCATTGAGCCGCGTCATCGTGTTGGTTGGCGATTGGATCCCAACAAGTTGTGCTCAAATTATGGAACTCACAAACTCACTTGGTGTAGAAGACCGCAACAAAGGTGGTTACTACAGCACACAAGTAGACTCTGCGAGCACGGATACGTGTTTAGAGGTTCCGGCAGGTTTGACAAAGATTTCGATTTGCTCGGCAAACCCCGCGCAGTTTTGCAACATGGAGGCAGAGGTTGAGTATCCTGAAGCTCCTGGTATTACGCAACTTGAATCGTTTGGACTGAGGTATTCGCGTGAAGGGGATTTACTGTGTGGAGTGAAAATCGAATCAGTGATGACGAAGATTCTCAACGACATTTCGTTTGATTGGCTTTCGCGTGTTATTGCAGATATTCAAGTAGATTCATCGACGCTTACGGAGGGGCTAATGACGGTGTATCAGCGAAACATCTTAAGCACCGTGTACGACGGTGATGTCAAGAATCGTCAAAAGTTTTGCTTTTATATGGCTGAGACGATCACGCCCAAACTCAGTGCACATCATTACTTGGATGGTGACTCGGTGGAGGCAGAAATCCGACAGCTCATCGGCGATACACAGCACGCTTTGGATGTCACGGATAACGATGTGATTATATTTGGTGAAAATGGCGTCATATTTGCGGGACCAGAGTGCACAAAGCACGAAACACTGTTGGTGTCTTACGTCATGTTACGTGGACGAGAAGCTTTTTCTTTCAATCTCTTTCGTAAACTTGAAACAATCACCACCGCGTTGCAGAAGATTGAAAAGGACTTGACGCGTGTGCACGAAACGCCACATATGCTCCGTCAATGTCAGATGCGACTGGCGAACATGACCACCGATGTATATCGTCTTGGTGAGGCAGTTCGGCACATGGAGCTCGCGTGCGATACACCAGTCATTGTGTTTGGCGAGACAGATGAGCCGAGCGAACCGATTTACGGCAACACAAATTACTACGCCTTGAACACGAAGTCATCAAAGCGATTGCACCATGCACTAGACATCAATTCGCTATCAGATTCTATCCGAGTTCGTATTCATGGTTGTGTGATGAATCTGAAAGCAAATGAAGATTTGTTGCGCACTTTGGAGAGAGGGGCGATGGAGTTGACGCGCAACCGGCGCCACCGCATCATAGACAACACAAAGACTGCACTGGAGGTCACACGAGAGTACATGGAACATGAGAACGTCAGGCAGACATCGTGGTTGTTGACGTGGTTATATGCTGGTTTATTTGGGTTTCGTTTTATCGATCGTTTTGTCGGCGCATGGTCCATCCCTGAGAGCGTATCATTCATCACGAAGAAAATACGTTACCCGTTGATTTGGAATCTTCCCATTGTCTGGATTGTGATGAGTTTTGGCATGTGGTGCACGTTGTTCGCGGTGTGCGTGTTCTTACACAACCTGTACACGAACAGGTATGGTGGGTTTATCGAAAGCACGGCTACGATGCGCCATAAAGTGTGCATAAATACCTTGCTAAGGTTTCTCAAACTCAAGCGCGAAGTTGGACAACAACAGGTTGTGGCGAGTGGATTTCACAGAACACAAGTTACGCACATTACATACACTGATGTCTCTACATTCGACAGCTATCGAGCTCGTGTTACCCTCACCGTAGACTCAATGCATGGATATCTACTTAAGACGAGAATTCGTATCGCAAAGTCCAAAACCATTCCTGGCACTATGTTTCCATACGAGTTGGACGAGCGGTTGCTTGCGGATCTCGAGCTCAACAAAGTACTACTTGATGGGACGTTGACAGCCAAACTACGAGCGGCACAAAGCAAAGTGGCATCGAAGATTCTGTTGGTACGCGCTGTGGGTGATGCAGCAACGAGAGAAGTCACGCTTACGGCACTCACGGTTGCAGACTTGCGAGCACAAATTTCTGCAAAGTTTTGTTATCGAGTGCGCAATCTTGTTCGAGTAGTGGCTGTGACTTACATTGACGAGAAGACGGTGGACGAGGAACTCATCCAAAGCGACGCTCAGGTTGTTGCGTTGCGTCCATTCCAGCGCTTGAATGTCGTGTTCTTCGGTAAGCCAAAACCGAAAATGGCGAAGTATGTCAATCAAACAAAGTCGCGCGTCGAAAAGCAGCGAATGCTCGAGGAACGCCGCCAGCTGTTCGCGAAACAGATGAAGCGCATCTCTGCAACGGTCGATGAACTCTATCCCGATGATGACGACGAAGCCGAGCCTGGGTTCTAAATAATTGTAAAATAGTATAGCGCATTCTAGGTTCATCCATTCATCCAAGTTGAGTCGCCCAAACGAACGTTGCGGTTTATTCGATACGCCGCGTCTGACCCTTCTTCAACACAAGTCCGACACGCCAGGATGACATCTTCTGTAAAGCCACTGTCGCAATTGATTTTCTCCATCGAACACGTCCCGCAACGTCCTTCAAGGCAAAATTCGTCGTCGGCGTCGACATCGAGCGCGCCAACTTCGTCTGCGAGCATCAAGACGTTTCTCCCTACGCGCGAGCGAACGTGAATCATCTCACCAGTCGCACCGTCGATGAAGCGCACGCGAACTGTCGACGTGGATGACATTTCCCATGATGTGCGCTCATCGTCATCGGCGACGTCATCGCGATGTGCGCGCCACGCGGTCGCGCGACGGTGGCCAAAGTGACGAGGACGACCATAAAGTGCGCGACCACGCGTGGCGCTGCTCGCTGCTCCGGCGACGGCAACGCCGGAAATAGCGACGGCACCACACGGACGCATGCGGCGTCTGTGTATTCTATGTTCACCCTACAACCCTACACGACACACGCAATACATACACGCGCGCGGGCGTCGGCGGCGCGATGTCACGCCGTGCGCCGCTCCAAAGTTCGTTACAATCGTCCACGCACACGCGACGATGAGTGGAGGTCCCGACGCCGCCCGTCGACGCGTGGGAGCGCTGCACGCGCACGTCAACCCTCGCGCACCGTCATTCATGGATTGGCTCTTCGGCGCCTCCGCCGTGGGCGGCGCCGGGAGCGACTTTACGGTCGCCGTGCTCGGCGCCGCTGGGGGGATTGGTCAAAGTTTATCGGCGTTTATGAAACAGAATGCGCGCGTAGGGGAGTTACGTTTGTACGACGTCGCCCCAGTGGTGCGAGGCGTTGCGGTGGATGTTTCACATGTCAACACGCGAGCGGTGGTGCGCGGATATGTGGGTGACGCCGAGATCGACGCATGTTTGACAGGGTGCGACTTGGTGATTATTCCCGCCGGGGTGCCGCGCAAACCTGGTATGTCGCGCGATGATTTGTTTGGCGTCAATGCGGGAATCGTGCGAACGCTATGTGAAGCTATTGCACGAAGTTGTCCGAACGCGATGGTGAACATAATATCCAATCCGGTGAACTCCACCGTGCCGATTGCAGCGGAGGTGTTTAAGAAGGCGGGATGCTACGACAAGAGACGCCTGTGTGGAGTCACGACGCTCGATGTCATGCGCGCGAAAACATTCGTGGCTCAAGCAAAAGGTTTTGATAATCCTCAATCCGTTGATGTTCCCGTCATTGGTGGTCACGCTGGGACTACTATTCTACCTTTGCTTTCACAAACGTCGCCCAAGTGCTCGTTTTCGTCGAGCGAAATCGAGGCGCTTACGACGCGAATTCAAAACGGCGGCACTGAGGTCGTCGAGGCAAAAGGAGGTGCAGGAAGTGCGACGTTATCCATGGCTGCCGCAGCTGCAGAATTTGCGGATGCGTGTTTACGAGGTTTGAGTGGTGAATCAGGCGTGTGGGCGTGCGCGTACGTCGAAAGCGACGTCACAAAGGCGCCGTATTTCGCCACCAAAGTCTTGCTCGGTAAACAAGGTGTCGAACGCGTGGCAGGTACGGGACCGCTAAGCACGTTCGAAAAGCGCGCGTTAGACGCCATGATGCCCGAGCTAGTACAAAGTATTCAAAAAGGTGTCGACTTTGTACGCGGTTCTTCTTCGTAGCAACAGCAGTAGAAAACTAAAGAGCACATCGAGCGAATCGCCAGCGTGATGATATGGTAAGAACGAACGAAAGATGTTGTAATTTGCAAGCTAAACAATGTGACAGAGAGCAAAACATCAAATCCCAAACAACACGAACGGAATTACATAGCCTTGATGAGGCGCTCGATGTCGTTGAACACGTCACCCTTGGCGCGGTTACCGTCGATGTTTTTGATAATGTTGGAATACTTGCCCACGACGGCATCAACGTTGCGGTGGTGCACCGCCAAGCGGTTCGCCGCCTTTTCTTCCGTGTCGTCGCTTCTTTGCGTCAATCGCGCGGCGATTTCCGGCGTCGGCGGCGGGAAGAACGTCATGTGATAAATAGTTCCGTCAACCGGATCCAAGCGTCGGCCGACGACGCGGTCAATTAGAATTTCATCCGGTACATCGAGCAACAAGAACAAATCCGGCTCGATTCCACTCTCCTGCAACGCCTGCGCTTGCTCTTCACTGCGCGGGTAGCCATCCAACAACCAACCCTTGGCGCAATCCGGCTGAGATAAGCGGTCCTTGACCATGGTGACGACGACTTCGTTTGGCACCAAGTCGCCGCGATCCATGAACTCCTTCGCTTGTTTACCAGCCGGAGTGCCTTCGGCCACAGCCGCTCGCAATAAATCACCCGCAGAGATGTGCGTGATGCCAAACTTCTTGACAATCATCTCGCACTGCGTACCCTTACCGCTCGCCGGCGCGCCCGCGATCACGATTTTACGCTGCTTCTTCGCCGTCTTCTTCGTCGCCTTGAGTGCGATCGCCGCCGCCGCGATCGCGCCCGCGCCGAGCACCACGGGCATAGGCACCGCACTCTTCGCCTTGGGTTGTTCCACGACAACCTTTCTCGCGCTCACTTGCGCAATCTCCCGTCGCGGTGCGAACGCAAACGCATCCTCCTGCGACGTCGCACCCATCGTCATCGTCGTCGTCGCCATCCCTCGCCGTTGGCGTCGTCGTCGCCCATCGACGACCGCGGTGTTGGCGTGCACGAACGCGTGTCGCGCGTGCATGGCGTTCGCGGCGGCGTACATTCGATCGTGTGCGTGTGCGTGTGCGTGCGCGCGTCGACGTGTGCCGTCGCCGTGCGGCGCACGCGTGGAGAGCACGCACCACAGCGCGCCATCCGTCAGTAGCGAGCCTCGACCGACTAAACCCTAAGGGTTTAAGCCATTTACACGGTCGAGCCACGAGTGCGCGAGGACCCACGTGCGAGGGGTCTGGGGGTGGGGTGACGCCAGCGCGCGACGCGTGGAACGTGACGTAGAGACGGCGTAGAGACAGAGTGTAACACGTTGCACGGTGATGATGCACTGCGCGCGAGTAGGGGCGACGACGACGACGACGACGACGACGACGACGCGACGGTGGGCGAACGATGGGGTGACGAGGACGAGGGTGGGACGGGCGATGGGGCGCACGCGCGCGGGTGCGAGGGAAAACGATGCACGCGACGACGACGACGACGACGACGACAATAGTAGAGAGTTGAAGATGACGACGACGAAGATTATGTACGATGGTACGGTGGTGTTTCACGTGTACGACACGTTGGAGGCGCCGACGCCAATCTTTAAAGGGTTTCTCGAAGGCGCGTTGCACGTGGTTGAAGTCGCGCGGGCGCACCCAAATTTCGTGAGCTCTCATTTTCACTACGCCTTGCGTGACGCCGAGCAGCGAATTGATTCCAAAGAAGGAAACTCGTGCTTCAACTACGTGCTGTTTGATGACGTTCGTGCGGAAGATGTTTGGGACGCATTCGAGGATTTGGGCGACTCGATTGAAATGGGGCACTTGAACCAAACCGAGCACGCGTTGGCGTGTCGAGAAATCGCAACGTACGCGCCGAGTAACACCGACACGCGATCGTCACTCGCACAAACGTATGTCAAGAGGCAAGAAATAGTGTCTAGTGGTAAGGAGGCGCCGGTTTTTGGATTTGACGAATCAAACGTGGTGATGTTTATCGGCGTGAAGATGACAAACGCGCCGAGCGTCGACGCGTGGATGGATACCCTTGGTATCACAAACGCTGAAGCAATCGTAGGCTCTGGGTCTTTCCAAGATGCATCTTTATTCGAGGTCGCGACATGTTCGAAGCGCGATGAGACTGAGCACAGATTTACGCACATCGCTCGCGTGAGTTTGGGGCCGTGCGCGTCGGATGTCTCCAAGGTGCAAGCGGCGGAAGATACCATTCGCAAGGCGTGTGAAATAGTCGATGCGAGCGCGCTCGTTGCGCCGTATGCGTGTGTATATAACATTGGTAAGACTGGTACGCCACCTGGTGCTCTTCCAGCCGTGCGCGAAATGGCAAAAAAGAAGAAGGAAGCGGAATCGCAAGGATACGCTTCGGCGGCGACGTAACGTAAGTCGCGCGCCATCGCACATTATTTTTAATAGACAGACATTCTTTTCAACCAACGCACTGAATAATATTACATATACACATATGGTGAAGTTAATAGGTGTTGTAAGCGTTCGGTCGCGCTGGCTGCTGCAAATACCCCGCCAGAGGGTCTTGAAGCGCAGGCATGGCGTTGAAACCGACCGGTCCTCGCGACGCGCTCTCGTCGTACGATTGTTGGCGCATATCAGCTCTCGATCGCAAGTGGTCGGTATTGTGCGTTCCGATAGTATTATCGTTCAAGCCGAAATGCGCGCGTGCTTGCAAGCGCGCGCTATCGCCAGACGCTTGGACGTTATTGTTTTTCCCGTTGAACATTTGTGGCATGCCCGGGAGCGTCCCACCCATGCCGAGCGACGCGCCAGCATCCAAATGTTGGGGATTCGTGGGATCATTCGAGCCTTGGTGTTCGAGAAGGACATGGTTTTCGGCGTCGCGCATGGCCTTCTCCATGGGAGAAAGCTCGGGCTCAGGTGGACCCTCGATACCGGGGAGATCTGGACACACTTCTTCGGGCGACTTGACGCGAGCCGAGCCACTAGACTCGCTGGCGCGCGCAGTGATGTAGTCGCTCGCAGGCTTTTGGAAAAGGGTCATCAATTCATCTTCAACTGAGTTGCGACCGACAACTAATGTAAAATCAGTAGGGCCAAGTGCGAAACGCGCGCGCAATGCGTGCGCAACTGCAGCCAAAAGGCGCGTCGGGTGCTTTGCTCGACAGTTCAACGCCAACACGAGCGACGTCCCTCCGACGTTGTCATCCTTGTCAAATTTTTCGACTGGTGCGATTTGACTCATGACAACCTTCTTAAGTCGCTGGGCAACGCGCCCGATACGAATCTGCTCCGCGTTACTCTCTTCCGCATTGAGAGCTTTGATGACCTCGCCGCGCGCTTCTTTCGTCGCCTCGAGATGTTCCATGACTTCATGCACACGACGACGAACGTAATAGTTTCCAATGCACTGGCGGAGTTCTTCGCCTCTTCCTCCAAATTTGATGTCATACGCCTTGACCACGCGCGCAGTTTTCGTGCGAAGCGCGAGTAAAGAATGCGGGGACTCTGACTCTGTCTCAGAAGCAGTCATGAAGTCCACGATGGCTTCGCGAACTTCCTCCACGACGTGATTCCAAATCGTATACACCGCCAGCGGACCAGCGCGGCCGCATACTTCTTCGTCTTCAGTGAAACTCGCCGCGCCTTCGAGTTCATGCGCCTTACGCGCCTTTTCAAGCCACAACTTTTGTTTATCGCTAGACTCCATCTTCAACTCTTTGAGACGGAACGCGACGACATCCGCAAAGGAAATCTCCGTATTTTCGTCTTCAGCTTGTTCTTTCGCCGTTTCTTCGAAAGTCGCATCGGCGTCTTGCACTTCTTGTATGCCCGCGGCGTCGGTGACCGTGGAGTCTGAATCATCTACCATGGTGGTCGCGGTCGTCGTCGACATCGGTCGCGCCTGTTCACTCATTTCTCCACCACCAATCGTCGCCGCCGTCGTCATTGATGCTGTCGAAAACGAAGACGCCGTCGTATCTAACGACGATGCAGGATTCATCATCATGCGATCAACAGTATTGGCGTCTGCGTTGCCGCCGTCCGCCGTCAAGCGTTCGCCGAACTCGGTTGGCCTCGTCGACGACGCCGAATCCATCGTCGAAATCATCGACCGCGTCATCGGCGTCGCCGCGACTTGGTCCACCATTCGATCGCCATACGTCGATCTGGGTGCATAGGTCGACGTCGAGCCCCCCATCGCACCAGTCCCCATCGCACTCTGCATCAACACCCTAGCCCCGTGCGCGCCCGGAACTCGATCGGTGCTCGCCACGAACACCGCGACGACGGCGATGGCGGCGGAGACAGCAGACGCGGACCGTGCGGTCGATCGCTGTCGTCGGCCTCGTCGTTGTCCGTGTGGTCGTTGACGTGTCGTCATCGTCGTCGTCGTCATCGTCGTCGTCCAGCAGCGCCGATACCAGCGTCCGCGTGTGTCGTGCGCGCGTGTCGTCACAGCAGCAGACAGGACAGGTCTCCCGTCGTCGCCCTGGCGCATCCACACTGCGCTGGCGGGGCTCCATTGCGGTCGTGATTGGTCACCGTGATACACATTGTACATAGACAAACATGGTGCTGAATACGACAATCCTAAGCCCTAGGGTGTCGTCCACGTGTACGTGTTTGGTTGTCATTCAGTTACTCCTGCGTTCGCGCATCGGAGGCGAGCGCGCCGCACTCGTAGGACGACGACGACGACGACGACGACGACGACGACGACGACGATGACGATGACGAGCGGGGCTGGGGACACAGATGACGCACCGAAAAAAAAGTCAACGTCAACCACAGGGTCGTACGACCGCGTGGTGAGCAAGGCGTTTAAGTTTAAAGATGGTTCGACGTTGCGCGGAGCAGGCAAGAAGAAGAAGAGTGGGAAAAAAGACAAGAAGGACAAGAAGGACAAGGACGGTGGCGATGGCGATACATACGCGAAGCAGTTTCCGTACGAAGCCGCGCGACAGGCACAAGGACGCGGACGCACGGTGAGCTTTGGGACAAACTACCGTGCGGCTCCAGACACGCTGCACGGCTACAATTCGTCTTGGAAGGACAAAAAGACCAACGAGATGAGTTACGAAGAGCGATTGGATTTGCGTGCGGCGACCAAGGCGGACAAGTTTTGCAAATAGTTGCCCTGTGTGTTTTAGAGCATTTTAGAAGAGTGTAGCGATGGCGCGTGAATAGCACAAGCCACGACGCTTAGCGAGCGAGCGCGCAAGTTAAGCACGGCAAAGCGAGCAAAGCGAAAACATAAAACATGAAAACATTTGGTGGTGTTCAACTAGTACTAGTACGGTGATATCATTATTTGTCTAATAAGTAGCTAATCGATAGTCAGAAAATTCGACGTCAGTCGGCCGCGCGTTCATGACGACACCAATGGCGGCGGCGAGAGTGGGACTGTATGCGGTGCCTTGTCCTCGACGTTCTGAAACGTCGCCGCGACAAAGGCTTTCTGCTCCACAGCCAAAGGATCGCGCGCATCGCGCATTTGCGGGCCAGTAGGAGCCTGTTCATTCATACCGCCGTTGTCACGTCGCCGGTCCACGGTTTGCGTGACAGCGAACAACTTTAACACGGCGCTCGCTAGCTTGTACGGCGTCGTGTAAAATTTCGTGGGTTCGAGCGCCAGCTCGCAAATTCTCTGAATCGTAAACGGCGCATCGTCCTCAAACGCATCTAAACATTCGCCGCATACGCGTTGGATATCTCTCTCAAACGCCTCACACATGTGCGCCGTGCGTGGACTCTGTTGTCCTTCTTGGCGCCGCTGCGTGCGTCGAGACGCCGCCGACGGCGTCGTCGTCTCCGTCGTCTCCGTCGTCTCTGTCGGCGTCGACGGCCCATCCGTAGCCATTGCGTCGGCGGCATCTACGTCTACATCCTTTCCACGCATCACAACACCCACGCGTTCGCCATCCTCGTCCTCCTCGGCTGCACGCGCGCCAAAGAATTTCAGCCCCATGGCGCGCGCCTCGTTGCGAAACACATCTCGCACCGCCGGTCGCAGGGTGTCGCGCCAATACGCCGCACTCTCCACATCACCCGTCGCCGCGCATCGTCGCACGATATCCTCCATCGTCGTCGTCGTCGTCGTCGTCGCGCACCGTCGCGCACTGTCGCGCGCTCGCGTCCCACGAGCGCGGTTTAGGCGCATTCGTGGTTTCATTTTCATTTTCAAAACGCGAACAAACCCATTTTACGCCGACGGACACGGGACATCTTATCATCGTCACGACACACGACGGCGTGCGTGCGGCGAATGAACACGA
>Ga0181558_10001837_pt1 | contig 20356 bp, 10 predicted proteins | sample 011ome_22_FD_133754 | JGI IMG/M metagenome (GOLD analysis project Ga0181558, IMG submission 133754) | Coastal salt marsh microbial communities from the Groves Creek Marsh, Skidaway Island, Georgia - 011507BT metaG (megahit assembly) | ecosystem: Environmental > Aquatic > Marine > Intertidal...
ATCAGACGTGCCTTTCTTTGTGACCGGTGTCGCGCGGGGAAATCGACGGAACGCCCTCGAACGCCGAAAAAATGAGATTTAGCCGCTTAGCTTTTAGTGCCAAGAAAAACGAAACAATAGTCTAAAAAGCTTTTTCACCGCGCGAACCCTAGAAGGCGGCGCCAAACAGCCCGCGCGCGATCGACGCGATCGACGCCCTGTGATACTCGTCGCGATGGCGGACGCCACCCCCGACTTCTCGGCGAAGCACCCGCTGGAGCACACGTGGACGCTGTGGTTCGACAACCCCAACGGCCGCCAGAAGCAGGCGACGTGGGGCCAGACCCTGCGCAGCGTGTACACCTTCAACACCGTGGAGGATTTCTGGTGCCTGTACAACAACATCCTGGCGCCGAGCCGCTTGATCATGGGGACGGACTTCCACCTGTTCAAGGAGGGCATCGAGCCCAAGTGGGAGGACGCGACGTGCGCGAAGGGCGGGAAGTGGACGTTCTTCTTCCCCAAGTCCAAGGAGCCCGCGCACCTGGACGACTGCTGGCTCAACCTGCTCCTCGCCATGATCGGCGAGCAGTTTTGCGAGCCGAGCGAGATCTGCGGCGCCGTGATCTCCGTGCGCCAGAAGCAGCACAGGATCGCGCTCTGGACGAAGACGGCGTCCAACGAGGCGGACCAGATTGCCATCGGGCGCCACTTCAAAAGCGTGCTGGAGATGCCCGAGAACGAGAAAATCGGATACATGGTGCACGACGACGCGATTCGCCTCGAGAGGAGAGCGAAAGATCGGTACACGGTCTAGCTGGATGACGCGCGGGAGAGGCGCACGGCGGCAGCGCGGCGAGAGGGTGTGGACGAGGGCGGCGCGGGGGATGGACACGACATCGCTTCCGCTGGGAGAGAAGAGAGAGGGTGCCCGCGCGCGCGGCGCGCTGTAATTGAAACGACTCTACGACGAAGAAGAAACCGCTTTGAAACCTCGCGTGTATGAAAACGCCACTCGCTCGCTTCTCAGTTGTCGTCGCAGAACAGCGCGATGGTGTTGTCCGCGCCCGCGGAGAAGAGCCACGGCTGCGTCGGGTGGAAGACGCAGTCGATGACGCCCTCCACGTCGCGCGGCGTGTGCGCGCGCAAAATCTTCGGCGGCACGATGAGCGCGTTCTGGTTCAGGTCCGCGCTCACCGCGCCGTGCAGCACGTGCACGGTGGCGTCGTCCGAGGCGGTGGCGAACAGCGGGTACTTCTTGTGGAACGCCACGGCGCGCACGCCGTTCGCGTGGCTCGCCATCACCTTGTACGGCATGTTGGACAGGTCCATGTCGAACCACTGCAGCTTCCCGTCGCTCCCGCCGACGATGACGTTGTCGCCGCCGGCGTGCGCGGCGACGCAGGTCACGCTGTTCCCGCCCGCGACTAGCTTCTTCACCAGGCACTGCCTCTGCAGGTCGTACAGGTACACGTACGCCGCCGTGCAGATGAACATCACGGGCCGGTTCGGGTGGAACAGCGCGGCGCGGATCGGCGTCTTCTGTTGCCGGAAGATTCGTTGCGACGAGCGCTTGGAGACGCGGTGGATCATCACGTTCGCGCCCCCTTTCACGAGCGTCGCGAAGTAGTCCCCCTTGTGGTGCCAGTGGATCTTGGACACCAACCCCGCGTGCTTCACGAACACCAAGCCCTCGCGCTCGTCCCAGGGCGGGGGCGCGAGGTTCTCCTCGCCCGCGCCCTCCGCGGCGGCGGCGGCGGCGACGCGCGACAGGTCCGCGCTCGGGCGCGCGTGAGGGTCGAGCAGCACCACCGCCTCTCCCGCGCACGCGCTGGCGAGACGGCTCCCGCCGTTTCCTGGACACCACGCGACGTTCAGCACGGGGTGCGCGAACGACCACACGCGCACGCATCGCGCGGAGGACACCTCCCACATGCGCATGGTCTTGTCCAGCGACCCGGACAGCAACCACTTCCCGCTGGCGTCGACGGCGAGCGAGACCACCTTGTCGCCGTGGCCGAGGTACCGCAGGCACCGCGCGTTGGGGTACGGCCTGAGCTCCTTGGGCGACGGCAGGGGCGGAAGCATGTCCTTGGGGTTTATGTTCAGGCGCGTCTTCGAGACGCGTGGGCAGAGGTAGAGGTCCAGGCACCGCTGGAAGCGCTCCAGCACGAACGGCGCGTACGAAGGCACGCGGCGCAGCGCGTCGTAGAAGCGCCGCGGCGCCGAGACCTCGTCGCCGTTCTCGTCCACCTGCGCGTCCGCGCGGTACTCGAACGGGGGATTGTACGAGTCCCCGTGCGTGGGCAGCTTCGCGCGCGGCGCGGGGAGGTACGCGAGACCGTTGTGTTTCGTCGCGGGGTCCTCGTCGCCCTCCCACAGAAGTTTGGGAGCGTCGTCCCTCTCGCGCGCATCCTTCCGCGCGCGCGCGTCCGGGTTTTTCCGCAGCGACCGGATGATGCGCAGCACCGCCTTCGCCTCCCACTTGGAGGGCACGAACCGACGCTTGGGCTCGCGCGCCTGCGGCAGCACCAGGTTCTCCTCCGCCATGTTGGTCTGGTACGCGTCCCCGAAGAAGTTGTTCGGCAAGATCCCGCCGCGCAGCTTGCGAATCAGCTCGAGCTGCGGCGCGCCGGGGGCGGACGTTGGACGACGAGACGCGAGGAGGGCGGAGACGGTCAGCGACGGCACGAGGGAACGAGGACGCGGAACGGGGGTTGGGCGAACGATCGTCGCCGCGCGGGACGCACCTGTTCTCTCGAGATGGAGATTTCCTTGTCCTCGCGCTCGTCGAAAACCTTCCGCCAGTACGTGGGGTCGTCCACCATCTGCAGCAGGTGGTCCAGATGGTCGACGCGCGCGCGCTTCAGAATCTTACGACCGTCCGCATCGTAACCGATGTGCTCTTCGTCGCGGAACCATTGGATGGGCACGTCGCCGATGGTGTTCTCCATCGCGACCGACCGCCGACGCTCGGCTGGCCTGCGTGTGCGTGCGCGAGCGAACGCGCTACCGTTCCCGTGCGCCTCGGGGAGTGAGCGACGCGACGAGAAATAGCGGCGGTGTCGGCGGCGCCGCTTGACGAGTTTTCTCGGCGCAAATGGGAAAAATCGGCGAGTCACGACTGGACGAAAAAAAACGAGTGCTTATACGTATGGGCATTCAGTCAGGCAGCCCCACGCCAGCCACCCACGCAAGCCACCCACGTTTGCCATCCGGCTTTAGTTTCTCGTGCCAAAGCGAACGACGCGCGGGTGAGGTGTTGAGGAACCGACCATGCGGAGGGCGCTTCTCCTGCTGGTCGCCCTCGGGACCCTATGGTCCGTCGAGTGCGCGCCTCGAGGCTCCGACTACGGCGCTTCCTACGGGTACCAAGGTGCGCGCTCGCTTTTTTTCTTCCGTTCCAAGGCAACAACGGCACGATTTCGCGCGTGACGACTGACGCGACCCACCCCCTTCCCGACGCAGCGCCCCCCGTGCTGAGGGCGATCGCGCCCGAAGCCGGGCCGAAAGAGGGAGGCACCACGCTGACGATCACCGGCAGCGGGTTCCGTCGCTCGAAGAACTTGAAGGTACGCTTCCTCTCCCGCTCCCGAGCGGGTCCGCGCGTTTTGAATCGAGCTGACGAAGCGTGAAGGATCGATCCTCGACGCGGCGCGCGGCGCGCCGGGGCGATGAAGAAATGAGGAAGATGAACTGACGAACACCTATCACGAAACAGGTGAAGTTCTCCACCGCCTTTCCCTCGACCGAAGTGGACGTCGTGGCGGCGACGTACGTCGACGCGTCCACCGTTTCCGTCGTCGCGCCGCCTCGCGCGGCGGCGGGTCTCGCGCACGTCGCCGTGAGCAACGACGGCGCCACCTACACGTCTCTTCCCGCGGTGCGCGCGGGCGGCGCCGGGACGTACCTGGACTTCGAGTTCGTGGGGCACGCGCCGTGGGGGCCGTGGCTGATCGACAACGCCACGCTCTCCGGCGTAGGCACGAGTCTGGTCGAGGTGCGGCGCGCCGGCGGCCGCCTCGCCGACGGGGTCACGGAAGGGGGTGACTTCCACGCCGGCGACGGACTGTTCTGCGCGTCCGGCGTGTCGCTCCGGCGCGTGCACTCGCACTTCTCGCCCGTCGTCTTTCTCGGCGCCGCGGACAAGACGACCGCCGCGGACACGGACCAGACCATGTCCGTGTCCGCGGGCGTGAGCGACGCGTTCGCCGAGTTTGTGCGTTCAGACCTGACGTACGAAGTCGCCGCGGCGGACGACGCGGGCGTGGTGAAGTGGAAGTGGCGCAAGTGGGCCAAGGGCATGTTCCCAGGGGGCACGTTTTCCGAGCTCAACGTCTTCTCCACCGCCGAGGTCGAGCTGGAGTACGGCGTACGCGTGTCGTTCGCGTCCGCGACGGGCAAGGCTGCGACGGACGTCTGGCGCTTCGACGCCGTCACCGCCAACCCGCACACGGAGCGCGGCGAGTTCCTCTCGCCGCAGCGCGTGCTGTGCCCGCTCCCGCCCCCCGACCCGAGCGCGCCCGACCTGGACGCAGCCGCCGCGGGCACGCAGCAGGAGCTCAAGGTGTCGTACCGCGGCGAGTCCTCGTTCTCGGCGGTGACGTTCACGGACGCCGCCGGCGTCCGGACGGTGACGGGCGACCCGGCGCCGCTCTCCGAGACGACCGAGGCGCTCGACTTCGACGAGGACGTCAAGCTGTACGCGGAGGGGTACTTCGACGGCCCGGAGGAGTACACGTTCGAGCTCGAGATGACCAGCGCCTCGGCGTTCAAGTGGCGCAAGTACCGCGTCGGCGACGCCGCGTGCAAGACCACCACCACCGCGCCCTGGTGCGCCTGGACAGGCTCTGGGACGGTGAGCGTGTATCACAGAACGCATCTCGCGCACGGCGCGTACGTGCGCTTCGCGACGCTCGCGGGCAAAGCCGCGGGCGACCGTTGGCGGTTCGACGCGTACACGTTCTGGTCGACGAGCCTGTCGCCTGTGGCGGTGGCGGCGCAGGCGGCGACCACCGCGGACGACGACGCGCTGATGTACGCGGAGGGGACGTTCCTCGGCGCCGCCGACGCGGTGTTCGAGGTTGAGATCATGGCGGACGCCGGGACGTTCCGGTGGCGCGCCTTCGCGGCGTCGAGCTCGTCGAGCGGCTCGGGCGTCGCGTGGACCGAGGACGTCGCGGTGGGCTCGACGCCGACGCTCCTGCGCGACGGCGTCTCCGTGCACTGGCTCACGGGCCTGGGCAAGACCTTCGGGGACAAGTGGACGTTCACCGCGTTCGCGGGACACGTCGTGACGGCGCTCTCGAAGTCGTTCGCCGGCGACGCGACGCCGGCGGCGGCCAACGCCGCCGGCGACGCGCGCGTGCCCACCGTCACCGGCGCCTACCTCGGCGCCGAGCGCGCGCGGATCCGCGTCGAGATCGGCGGCGACTGCACGACGTCGTGCTCGGAGTTCCGGTGGATCAAGGAGACGCCCTCCGTGGCCTCGCCCGCGAACGCGGACGAGGCGCAGGCGGTGACGTGGTCCGGAGGGACGTTCAGCGCGCTCGTCGCGATGCAGAGCCTCGAGCAGCCCCTGGCGGACGGCGTCAACGTCACGTGGGGTCCCACGAGCGGGTACAAAGTCGGGAACACGTACGTGATCGACCTCGCGCCGATGCCGACGTCCGTGTTGCCGGCGCGGCCTGTTCCCGATCCGTTCTTCTCCCCGCTCGGCGCGCGGTCGACGTACCACGACGGCGCCGGCGCGGCGCCCGCGCGGGACGCCGTGTTGACGCTCGAGTTCACGAGCGCCGCCGCGTTCAAGTGGCGTTTAAACACGGGGCCGTACTCGTCGGCGCTCGACGTCGACGCCGACGAGCCGGTCACGCTCGGCGCCACGGGCGTCAACGTGACGTTCTCGGCGGCGAGCGGATGGATCGCCGGGACGCGGTTCCTCGTGCCCCTGCGCACGCACATCCCGCACGTGCGCGACGTGACCACCGCGCACGGCGGCTCGAAGTCCGCCTCTCACATCTCGCAGCCCGTCGCGGCGCCGGCGAATTACGCCAACGCGCCCAACCAAGGCTCGACGCTGAGCGACGTGCTGCCGATGAAGGGGAACCAGGGCTCGCACGCCATCCACGCGTACCCGGCGGCGGGCTCGTTGTCCGGCGGGGGATCCGCCGTGCCCGCGGTCGGCTACGCCAACCAGGGCGGCGTGGGCCTGTCCAACATCATCAACGCCGTGCCCACGCACGGCTACCTCGCCGCCAACTACCCGACGGCGTACCTGCGCATCGTCGGCGCGGCGGCGGTGAGCGCCGTTTCGGGCGTGCTGGCGGGCGAGCTGACGGTGGCTGGGACCTACACCGGCACATCCTCGTACGTGTACCAGCTCGAGCCGCACGGCACGACGAGCCAGTTCCGCTGGCGCAAGTACGCGCTGGGCGGCACCGAGGCGGACGCCGGCGCCTGGACGAACGCGAACGCCATCGTCACCGGGTCGTCGTCGACGACGATTGACGCGGGTTTGTCGGCGACGTTCGCGTCCTCCGCGTACGCGATCGGCGCGGTGAACCGCTGGACGTTCACCGCGAACAAAGGTCACACGTTCGTGTACCGCGACAGCGGGCGCGCGCTGTGGTCGGAGGAGGTGGTGATCACCGGAGGGGTCCAGCCGTTGTCCTCGGGCATTTCTGTGCGGTTCGCTCAGGTTTCCGGATACGCGCCGGGGGACCAGTTCGCGGTTCGAAACCGCACCGTGGACTCGTTCGGGACGTACTCGGGCGCCGCCGACGCGACGTTCGAGCTGGAAGTGCTCGACCCGACGCTCGCGTTCGACCCGCCCGTGTTCCACCGCGCCAGCGCGAGCACCACCGCCGGGCTGCAGGCGGACATGACCGTCACCGGCACGTACGCCGGCCGGAGCACGTACGTGTACGAGTGCAAGATTGTCACCGCGCCGGCGAACGCGCAGTCGACGTTCAAGTGGCGCAAGTACCTGCGCGGGCGGAGCGACGGCGGGGGGCCGTTTGGGTCGGCGGCGCTCCCCGTGAGCCTCTCCCCGACGCTCCTGGACGACGGCACGTACGTGCAGTGGGCGGCCATCTCCGGGCACACCGTGGACGACCGCTGGACGGTCATCGCGCACGCGGGCGACGCGTTCCGGTGGCGCAAGGACGGCGGCGACTGGAGCGAGCCGCAGTCGATGACGAGCGTCGGCTTGGTGGAACGCGACTTTTCCGACGTCGGGACGTCGAAGACGGTGAACGTCGACCTGCGCGCGACGGGCGAGTACGTCGGCGCGGCGGACGCCACGATCGCGCTGGAGGTGCTCGCGGGGGGCGCCACGTTCCGCTGGAAGAAGCACACGTACATGCCCCGCGCGGGGTTTCACAACCAGACCGGAACGGAGGGGCCGTACTGCTGCGGCACGGAGGACGTGATGTTGGATTCGACGACGGATTCGAAACGCGGGGTGGGGACGTGGAGCCCCGAGATGAACATGGTCAAGGAGCCGACGCTTTTGGGCGACGGCGTGTACGTCGCGTTTCTCACCAGCTCCGGGTACACCGCCGGCGACATGTACTACGTCCCGGTCAAAGCCACGGCGCACCACCGTCTGTCCGACGGCGTCGCGTTGGCCTTCGGCGCGGATTCCGGGTACTCCCCGGGCGACGCGTGGTCGCTGCGCGCGACGGCGGCGATCGGCGCGCGCGGACCGCTGGGGGGCGGGACCGAGCTCGTCGTGCGAGGTTCGGGGTTTTTACCCACGGACGCGCTGAAGTGCCGCCTCAACGACGCACGAACGCTCGTGTCGAAGATCGTGGACGCGCGTTATGTCAGCGCGACGCGCGTTTTGTGCGCCACCCCCGAGCACCCCCCCGACACCGTCGCCGATCCCGTCTTCGTCGGCGCCGGGTCGTCGGCGCTCACCGCGCACGGCGCGTTCGCCGGGTCCACGTCCGTGACGTTCGCCGTGCGCATGGCCAGCGCGAGCACGTTCCAGTGGCGCGCGGACCCGCTCGGGGAGAGCACGGGCGTGTGGTCCGCCGCGGCGTCGATCGAACCGTTGGGGTCGCTCAAGCCGCTCGGCGCGGATTCCGGCGTCTTCGCCAAGTGGCGCGCCGGCGAGACGTTCGGCGTCGGCGACCAATGGTTTTTCGACGCCTACTCGGCGGATGATTTCGTGAGCGGCGCGCACAATCGCGCGACGGAGATTCAGCTCGGGTCGATCCGGCCGGGGGTCATGAAGCACGTCGCCGTGAGCAACGACGGGGGCGTGAGCTGGTCCGCGGACGCGCACGGCGCGACGCGGTTCCTGTACTCGGACATCTACGTCTCGCCCTCGGGCGACGACGCGACGGGCGACGGCACCTCCGCGACGCCCTACCGCACCATCCAGCGCGGCATCCACGCCGCGCTGAGCCCCTCGGGGCGCGGCGTCGCGAACGCCACGAACCGGGACGACATCGTGGTCTCCCCGGGCCGGTACACCGGCGCGGGGAACACCGGGCTGTTCACGATGGGCAAGAGCGTCATGGTGCGCGCGGCGCGGAGCGGCGAGGTGGTGATCGACTGCGCGGTGCGCGTCGCCGGCGCAGCGCACTTCGGCGAGACGATGGCCTCCGCGGAGGGCGCGGGGAAGGTGAGCCTCGTGGGCGTCAACGTGGAGAACTGCGGGATGTGAGGCAGGGGAGCTCGGTGGTACCACGGCCGTGGCTGCCGTGGCTACGGGGGAAAGAGCGCGTAGGCAGGGCGCGGCGAAGCCGTCGCGCGCGTGTACACAGTATCGTATCGTGTTTGAGAAAGGCGGTGGCGTCGTCACGCTTCGAGAGCGAAACACGAACATCTCCTGATCGCGCCGCACGCGCACGATTCTATTATTTGTGTCGAACACGAGAAAAGCCGGCTGGTCAGTGTTCGGCGCGCGCGCTTTCGGGAGCGAGGGTTCGGCGCTGGCGGACACGCGCGCCTCGCGGGTGTCCGGGTGATCCGCGATGGCGTCGTGCGCGCTGGGATGGGCGACGCAGGCGGTGGTGTCCCGCGTCCGCCGGCCTGGACGAGGACGGACGAGACGAATCGGAACAGATAAGTGCTCGGGAAGGCGTGTCGGAAGGGCGTCGACGTGTCGCGCGTCCATCGCCGCGGACGCGAACGCGCACGCGCGGGATGCGTCATCCGTGCGCACGTTCCTGAGCGAGCGCACGGTGGTGCTCACCGGCTCGACCGGGTTCCTGGCGAAGGTGTTCCTGGAGAAGCTGCTGTGGGAGCAGCCCGACGTGCGGAAGGTGTTCCTCGTCATCGCGCCGCGAGGCGCGCAGACCGCGGAGGACAGGCTGGCCAAGGAGATCATCGCCGCGCCTCTGTTCGATCGGCTCCGCGCGCGTCACGGCGACGACTTCGAAGCCTTCGCGCGCGCCAAGCTGGTGCCGGTGGCGGGCGATTTGGGCGTCGACGGGCTGGGCTTATCCCCCGAGGCGGAATCCGCCATCGTGGCGGAGACGGATGTCGTCGTGCACTCGGCGGCGACGACGACGTTCGACGAGCGATTCGACGTCGCCGTGAACATCAACACGCTCGGCCCGAGACGCGTGCTGGCCTTGGCGAAGCGGTGCGAAAACCTTAAGGTGATGTGTCACGTCTCCACGGCGTTCGTCAACGGGCTGCGCGTCGGGCGCGCCGCGGAGCGCGCGTTCCGCGTCGGCGACAGCATCGCCGTCGAGCTCGCCGAGGGAAAGAAAAACAAAACCAACAAAACCGCGGTTCGCGAGAAGGCGACGGAAACGGCGAAGGGCGTGGACCCGTACGAGGAGGTGGCCCTGGCGTTCGCCGAGGCGGATTCGGCCGGGCTCCGCGCCGAGTCAGGCAAGAACGCGTCCTCGCGCATGTCCAGGCTGGGCTCGGCGCGCGCGAGAGCGAACGGGTGGCAGGACACGTACGTGTTCACGAAAGCCATGGGCGAGCAGATTCTATCGGCGGAGCGCGGCGACGTGCCTTTGGTGATCGTGCGGCCGAGCATAGTGGAGGGCGCGCTGAGTGAGCCGTTCCCGGGGTGGATCGAGGGCGTGCGCATGGCGGACCCTCTGATTCTGGCGTACGGCAAAGGGCTGATTCGGGGGTTCGTGGGGGACAAGGAGGGCGTCCTGGACATCGTCCCGGTGGACGCCGTGGTCAACGTCATGCTCGCGGCGCTGGCGAGAAGCGCGATGAGCTCGGAGGATCGCGCCTCGAACGAGGCGAGGCACGAACGCGCGTCGAACGCGGATCCGGCAGACGACGACGACGAGAAGGACGAAATTGACGACGTGACCGTGTACCACGTCGCGACGAGCACGTTGAACCCCCTGAACTTCTCCGAGTTCCTGCGCATCGTCTCCGGGCACTTCGCGGAGCGCCCGCTGGCGGACAAGCGGAGCGGCGCGTCCATCGTCCCGAGCGCCGACATCTCCGTCTTCTCCACGCGGCTCGCTTTCGAGGTGGACACGTGGCTGCGGCAGGGTGGCGTGCGGCTCGCGGGCGTGTCGCTGCTGGAGAAGCTGAAGCCCGGGACGATGTCCAGGGCGGACCGGCGCCGGATGGCGGTGGCGGAAAAAACCTTGGAGCAGCTCAGAGGCATGGGCGAGCTGTACGCTCCGTACACAAAGTACGCCGCGCGGTTTTCGTCGACAAACGTCGTGACGCTGCGGGAGAGCTTGTCCCCCGAGGACGCGCGCGCGTTCCCGTTCGAGCTCGAGGCGCTGGACTGGCGCGAGTACCTGTCGTCGGTGCATATCCCCGGCCTGCTGAAGCACGCGCTCAGGATAGAGCCGCGCGGCGCGGAAACGAAGGCGGCGAAAGTGAACGAGGCGGCGACGGTGAACGAGCGCGCGCCGTGACTTTATTTATTTATCGCGCGACGACGAAGAGAAGAAGAACGTATTACTTTCTACCACCGACCACGCGTACTCGTCACTTCTTCTTGGCGTAGAGCCGCTGCAGCACTTGCAACGCCTCGCACGCCGGGAAGTTGCTGAGGTCAAAATAATGCGGCGCGATCTCGATCAGCCACGCCCCCTCCACCGTCGTGCACGTCCGAATGTAGTTCTTCGTCGTCAGCACAAACTCGTTGTACACCACCCACTGCGGCTTGTTGTCCAGGCACGTCGACGGATGCAGGGACACCTCCTGGTTATCCTTCACGGTGAGGTAGCTCCCCTTGCGCTCCAGGTGCGCCACCTGCATGAAGTACCCCGAGAGAATCGCCTTGCGGATGTTCAGGTAGTAGTCCCGGCTGGTGAACTCCGTGCTCTGCAGGTTCATGTTGTACCGGTTCGCGATGCGCATGAGCTGCGAGCGGACGTTGTCCGCGGATTTCATCGCCCGGAAGTTCAGGTAGTTGTTCCAGGCCCACTGGCTGTCCTCACCGTTCTGCTTGAACGCGTGGTACGCGTTCAGCAAGGTCAGGTGGTCCCCCTCCACGTGCGAGAACTGCGCCTTCGCGTCGTCCGCCTCCTTCTGCTGGTCGCGCGGCCGGATGAACGGATTCGGCACCGACAGCATGGCGGTGATGGTGAGAATCTCGTTGGCGCACTTGAACTGCGGCGAGACGCACACCATCTTCGCCAGTTGCGGATCTAACGGAAACTCGGACATCACCGTGCCCACCTGCGTGAGGTTCCCGTCGTCGTCCAGCGCGCCGAGGTAGTTCAGGAGCTCCAACGCGCGCATCAGCGTCTCGGGCGCGGGCGGGTCCATGAAGTCGAAGTGCACCAAGTCGTCGATGCCGAGCTTCTTCAGCTGGAGCACCACCGATCCTAAATTCGAGCGCAGAATCTCCGGGTACGTCTGCTCCTGCAGGTCCTTCTTGAACGACGCCTCCGTGTACAGGCGGAAACACTTCCCCGGCCGCGTGCGCCCCGCGCGCCCGGCCCTTTGGTGCGCGGAGGCGCGCGAGATGGGCGACACCAGCAGCGACTCGACGCGGATGCGCGGGTTGTACACCTTCTGCTTGGAAAACCCGGGGTCCATCACGTACACGATGCCGTCGATGGTGAGGGACGTCTCGGCGATGTTCGTGGAGACGACGATCTTTCTCCCGGCGATGCCGTTGCGCGGCGGCGGCGCCTCGTCGAAGATCCTCTGCTGCTGCTGCGGAGGCAGAGACGCGTACAGAGGAACGACTTTGACGTCCCCGACCTTGTCCCCCGCGTTGCCAATCTCGCGCCGGATCTTCATGCACGCGTCCTCGATCTCCTCCTCGCCGGTGAGGAAGATGAGGATGTCGCCCGGCGGCTCGCACGCGTGGATCTGCACGGCGGTGCGGATGGCCGCCTCCAGATAATCGCGCTCGGGGTCCTGCGTGTAGAAGATCTCCACGGGGTGCAGGCGCCCGGGCACGCGCATGAGCGGCGCCTCCAGGAAGTACCCCTGGAACTTCTCCGCCTCGAGCGTCGCCGACATCACGACAACCTTGAGGTCCTCTCGTTTCAGCAGCACCTCCTTGAGGAGGCCGAAGAGCACGTCCGTGGCGAGCGTGCGCTCGTGCGCCTCGTCGATGACGATGACGCTGTATCGCGACAGAAGCGGGTCGGTCATGGCCTCGCGCAGGAGCATACCGTCGGTGGAGTACTTCATGAACGTCTTCGGGCCGGTGGCCTCCTCGAAGCGGATGGAGTAGCCAACCTCTTCGCCGATGTTCACGTCCATCTCGTCCGCGACGCGCCTCGCCACGGACATCGCGGCAACGCGGCGGGGCTGCGTGCAGACGCACATCTTGCCGTCATTGGTGTACCCCGCCTCCACCACGAACTGTGGGATCTGCGTGGTCTTGCCGGAACCCGTCTCGCCGACCAGGATCAACGTCTGGTTCTTCGCCAGCGTCTCCGTGAATTCCTTCTGCTGCTGCCACACAGGCAGGCCCTTTCGTTTTGACAGAATCTCGTAGTACTTGGGCGTGTACGGACGCCCGGTCCACGGATTGACCCCCCCCGCGCCGTCATCCACGCCCTCGGCAGTCTTCTGTTTCTTCTTCTTCGATTCCGACATCGCCAGACACGAGGACTCCAGAGACGTATCTGCCGCGCCGCGTCGGAGTGAGGACGGCACGCGGAAACGAGCGCGTTTTCGGTTCCGCCGCCGCCGCCGCAAAAATCAACTCGAGTCTTTCTGGCGTCGCTCGCGATCGTGCCACCATTCCTCGACTCGGCCTAGACACCATCGGGCCACAGAGCGGTGCGCGTTGGAGGTCTTTCCGCACGCCCACCGCGGTATCCGGACTGGCGCGCTCGCGAACACGCAGGCGCGGCGCGGGGTTTGCGTTCGCGCGGCATCGCCGGGCACGAGTGGGTCGCGCGAGACCACGACCCGGCTGAAAAAGCGCGTCGTGATCGATTTCGGTCGGCGTGATGAGCGCCGAGACGAAGCCGAGCGCCCCCACGAAGGAACAGGAGGAGGAGCTTTTGCCGGCTCTGTTCTGGGACGGGTCCGAGGACTGGATCAACGAGGACAACTGCGCGGATTTCGCGGCGCTGCAGAGCCTGAAGTACGACGATTCCACCCCCACGGAGCGCGCGGAGGAGTACAAGCGGAAAGGCAACGACGCGCTCAAGTACAAGCAAAACAAGCTGTACGTTCGCAAGGCGGTGCAGCAGTACACGCTCGCGCTCCTCGAGACGTTCGAGGATTCGAAACTGCGCGCCGTCGTTCACGGCAACAGAGCGCACGCCGCGCTGCTTCTCGGGAACGACGGTAAGGCGTTGGAGGACGCCAAGGCGTGCGTCGCGCTCGACCCGCAAAACGTCAAGGGGTGGTTCCGCGCGGCGAAGGCGTCGTACGCGCTGGCGCGGCTTCGCGAGTGCGCCGCGCACTGCGAAAACGGTTTGGCGCTCGAGCCCGATAACGCGGACATAAAAGCCATCTTAAAATCGGCGAAGAGAGCGTTGGTGAGAAGAGAAGAGAGAGAGGCGCGCTTAACGCGCGTAAGGGCGGAGACCAAAGCGTATCTGGCGCGCGTTCGCGCGCGCGGCGTCAAGCTCGGCCCTCCCGTCGTGGGCGCGGGCGAGCACTTCCCGAAGATCGAAGAGACGGACGAGGCTGCGACGTACTGGACGCTCTTCGTGTACCCGGAGAGCATGCAGACGGACGTCATCGAGCGCTTCGACGAGCGCGCGACGCTGGGGGAGCAGGCGGACGAGATGTTCGGCGCGGGCGCGCCGCCGTTGCCGTGGGACGGCGCCGGGCACTACGCCCGGGACAGAATCGAGTTTTACTACCAGTCGCACGCGGCGCCGGCGTACCCGCCCGAGGTTTTGGAGGCGCGCGTGATGCAGGGATACGGCGGCGACGCCGCGGAGGAGAACGCGGGTGACCGAAAAGAAGAAAAAGAAAAAGCCGAGCCGTGGCAGAAGCCCTCGATCGACCCGAGGGACCAGAAGATGGTGCGTATCGACGAGAGCAAAACGCTGGGGGAGGTGCTCGCCGAGGAGGCGTGCGTGGTGCCCGGCCACCCCATCGTGTACGTCGTCGCGAAGGGCACGGCGTTCAGAGAGAAGTTCCTCGCGGGAGAGTGGGAGCTGTGAGACAGACACGGTTTGTTTCGTATCGTATCGCGTCTCGCGTGTGGAACCTCCGATGAAGAAACCGGTCGGTATCAACGGAAGGCGCGTTGGCGAGTCTCGACGTCCTCCACTTGAAAACTCGCGCGGGCCGTTTGTCCATCACGCGCTTTTCGGCGGAGATCCCCGAACGCCGAAACCGACGCTTTCCGACGTGTCGGGAACTCGGGATAACGCGTCCTGAAAAACCTCGGGCCCGCGCATAACCTCATGCACGCCCTCACGTTCACCCCGGCCGTCCCGAGCGCCTTCCGCGCTCGTCCCCAGCGCCGCGAGCGGTGCGTGGCGCCCCGCGCGCAGCGCTCGTTCGTGGTGCGCGCGGACGGCGAGGAGATTGACCCCGACGAGGTGATGTTGGACATGGAGGAGCGCATGGAGAAATCCATCGACTCGATCCGCACCAACTTCAACACCGTGCGCACGGGCCGCGCGAACGCGGCGATCCTCGATCGCGTCGAGGTGGAGTACTACGGTGCGATGACGCCGCTGAAGTCGATCGCCAACGCCACCACCCCCGACGCGCAGACCATCCTGATCCAGCCCTTCGACAAGGGCGCCATCAACGACATCGAGCGCGCGCTCATGATGTCCGATCTCGGGCTCACCCCCGGCAACGACGGAAACGCGATACGCCTCAACATCCCCTCCCTGACCGCGGACCGGAGGAAAGAACTCGCGAAGCTGGTCTCGAAGCTAGGCGAGGACGGCAAGGTGGCCATTCGGAACGTCCGCCGGGACGCGCTGAAGTCCATCGGGAAGCTGGAGGGCGTCGGCGAGGACGAAATCAAATCCTTCGAGGACCAGATCGAAAAGCTCACGGGCGAGATGGTCAAGCAAGTCGACGGCCTGATCAAGACCAAAGAGGAGGAGCTGTCCAAGGTGTGATGCGCGATTATGTCGAGATGAGGTGATGCGCGGGTGGTAGTATCGACATGGACCAGACCAGGCTCGAGTCGTAACCGCCGCGTGGGTATACACGTAACTAGTTACTCTATTAATGGCTACGCGCGCGTACGTACGACGATGGCGCGAATATTACGTACCGTCACCGCCGCCTCGACGCTTTGGACGTTTCTTTCCCGTCCCACTCGAACACGCCGTAGTCCACGCCCACGGCGATCCCGTTCTCGACGAGCCGCACTAGGAACAGCGCCAGCAGCGCGTACCACGTGCCCATGAGCCCGAAGCCCCCCCCCGAGGCGCGCGCGACGAACGCCGCCGCCAGCGGCAGGTTGGCGATGCTCGCGCCGGCGGCGAACACCATCCGCCCCGAGGCGAAGATGAGCCCGTCCATCACGCACACCAGCGCGTACGCGAATGTCGCGACGCACACGATGGGCGCCATCGCGGCGACCGCCATCGCCACGTGCACGTCCGCGGAGAAGACGTGCGGAAAGTACACCAGCGCGACGTAGCACAGACCCGCCACGCCGCCGCCCAGCGCGCCGCCGCAGCACAGCAAAAGCCGCGCGCTTCGTTTGGCGAAACGACGCTCGGCGCGCGTTTGAGTGTTTTTTCCATAACCGCCTTTTCGTTTCGACGCGACGGAGGCGAGCTCGCTCTGCGCGCAGGCGGAGAGCGGCTCGGGGCAGAACTGCGCGACGGTCACGACACCCACCAGAACCTGGTGCGCGGCGACCGTGAGCGTGCCCATGGCGCTCGCCGCCGCGGTGGCCAGCGAGTACGCGGTCATCACGCACACCGAGCGCGTGGTGAGCGCGGCGCCGCTGGAGACGAAAGGCGCGGCGCGGCGCCAGGTGGGCAAAAGCAGGCGCAGTCTCAGCTCGCTTTTTTTCGAGGTCATGTGCCGCACGAACAGCGCCGCGCCCACGTACTGGGACAGGCACGTGCCTATGGCGCTCCCCGCGATGCCCAGCGCGGGCGGGCCGAGCACCAGGTACGCGTTCACGAGCGCGTTCAGCGACGACGTCGCCGCCGCCACGCGCAGCGGCGCGCGAGCGTCGCGCGCGCCGAGGCTCGCCGCGGTGCCGACGAGCGTGACGAGCGCGGCGGGCACGGCGGCGGCGCGGATGGTCAGGTACGCGCGCGCGGGGGCCATGAGCTCATCGGGGGTGTACAGGAGCCGAAGGATGTGCCCGCCGAACGCCATCAGACCGATCGCGCAGAGCGCGCCGCACAGCAGCGCGAGCGAGAGCGCGTCCGAGACGCAACGCGACTTTTTCGCGACGTCGTTTCGGTCGTCGTGCGCGCGGGACACCATCGCGGTGGTGGAGACGGTGAAGAACTGGAACACCATGGAGACGAACCCGAAGACCGCGGTGTTGGGCCCGAGCGCGGCGAGGCCGATGGCGCTCACCTGCCCCACGAAGGCGGTGTCCACCAGGCTCATCAGCGGGTCCGCGAGCGCGGCGCCCAGCGCGGGGAGCGAGAAGGCCAGCACGCGAGACAGCGTGAGAGGCGCGAGCGCCTGATGCGACGAGGAAGGCTCCGTCTCGGGAAAGGGGGCGGACACCGCGCTCCGCGTCCGGCCCGTCCGGATCTCAGCCTTCATGGTGGCCGTGGCGTGCTCTGAAGAACGCTCTAAGCGTGCATCCTCGCGACACGCGCTCCTGCTACCGAGCGGGTCGTCGTGAAGTGACGAGGAAGGTGCCAAGAAGACTGGCGAAGTGGCACCGACGTGGGCACCGACGTTTTTGAAACGCGCCAGACTGGGCCTTCTGGGCGTCTGCCGTTGCGCGAAGATACGCTGAGGCCCTCTCGCCAGTTCCCTTCGCGCGCGGGCCTTCACCGGACGAATCGCGCGCGATGGCGGGACAGCGCCGCCTGAATCGGGCGCTCCTGCTCGCGGTGTTACTGCTGACCCCCGCGTGCGTCGCCGTCGTCGCCGGGGACGAGTTCGACGCCGAGGACCGCCGGGTGCGTGCCACCCCATCGTCTTCGGAACGCGTTCCCTCATCGAAACGACCGCCGTCGTTCCAGTTCTCTGACCTCCCGGCGCGTTCCCAACGTCGAACGTTGTCGCAGGACGCGGATTTCGCCGGCACCGCGGAGCGGGGTGAAGACGTTCTCGACGCCTCGCGCGCGGAGGACGAGCCCGCGTCGAGCTCGGAGTCGGACGCGCACTTCGAGAAGACGCTCGCGGCGCAGATCGAAAAAGCGCTGGACAAGGAGTTCGACAAGGCGGACGAGGAGCAGAGCGGCGTCTTGGGCGAGGGCGCGGGCCGGTCGTTCAACGAGACCAAAGCCGCCGGCCGGCTGGAGACGGTCGTGCGCGTTTCGCGAACGGGCGGGGGTGTCGCGCGCGAGGTGGTGGAGACGGACTTCGATCTCGGCGGCGGCGGCGGCGACGGAGCTCGTCCGAACGCCACCGGCGACGCGGACCGCCGCGCGGAGTCGCTGTTCGAGCGCCTGGAGTCGAAGGCGAAGGACATCGACCGCGCGCTCGGGGGCAAGGACGCGGATGATGACGTCGAGCGTTTGGTGGACTCCAGGGACAACGAGTTTGTCATCTCCAACCCCAAGTCCGGCACGATGGAGTTGCAACAAGACCTGCGTCTGATCAGCGACCTCGTGATCATCCTGGTCGCGTCCGCGGCGGGCGCGGCGGTGTTCACGCTGATTGGCCAGCCGCTGATCACCGGGTACCTCATCGCGGGCTCTCTCGTCGGGCCGGGCGGCTTCGGGCTCGTCGTGGAGCTCGTGCAGGTGGAGACGCTGGCGCAGTTCGGGATCATCTTCCTGCTCTTCGCGCTCGGCGTCGAGTTTTCCTTCGCGCAGCTGCGGCACGTGCAGTCCGTGGCGGTGTTCGGCGGGTCCATGCAGATCGCGCTCATGATGCTGGTGTGCGGGGTCATCTCGGACTTCACGGGCGCGCCCAGCAAGGAGGGCGTCTTCGTGGGCGCGTTCCTCTCCATGTCCAGCACCGCGGTGGTGATCAAGCTCCTCGCCGAGCGCGGCGGCGCGCAGACCCTGCACGGCCAGATCACCATCGGCACGCTCATCCTGCAGGACTGCACGGTGGGTCTGCTCTTCGCGCTGCTGCCCGTGCTCGGGGGCACGAACGGCGTGGGCGAGGGCGTGGTGGCGATGCTGCGCGTCGGTGTGCTGATGTGCCTCTTTTTCGCCGCCGCCGTCGGGCTCAGCAAGTCGCTCGTCGGGCGGCTGTTCCGCGCGGTGTCCGCGCGCGGCGTCGAGCCCGAGCTGTACCAGATGGTGACCATCGCGTTCTGCTTGACGGTGGCGTGGTGCAGCGAGAAACTGGGGCTGTCCATCGAGCTCGGCGCGTTCGTGGCGGGCGTGATGGTGAGCGCGACCCCGTTCGCGGAGCAGACGCTGAAGCACGTCGAGCCGGTGCGCAACGTGTTCGCCGCGCTCTTCGTCGCGTCCATCGGCATGATCATGAACCCTTTCTTCCTGTGGGTGCACCTCGACGTCCTCGTCGCCACGCTGCTCATCGTGATCGCGTTCAAGTGCTCGCTCGTCACCCTGGTCGTGCGCGCGTTCGGGTACAGCACGCGCACGTCCTTCACCGTGGGCGTGTCCCTGGCGCAAGTCGGTGAGTTCTCCTTCGTGCTCCTCAGCCGGGCCTCCAACCTGGGCTTAGTGCAGAGGAAACTGTACCTGCTGCTCCTGGGGACGACGGCGCTGTCGCTCGTCGCGACGCCCGCGATGTTCCGGTGCACGCCGTACTTGTTGCGGTTCGCGTTCCTGGCGAGATGGATCAAACGCGAGGAAGAGGACGCGGTGGAGCTGCAGGGGAGGGGACCGCCCGCGTCGCCGAAAGTGTGACTCTCTTCCGGGCGCGCCGGGCGTTCCGGCGGCCGGACGGAGTCACTGAGGAGGGTTGTTAACAAAAGTGTAAGGTAGTCTTTATGGTCGATCGTCCCGTCACAACGCAGCGCGCGACCCCGGGGGGGGGGCACGTTCTCCAGGCGCTCGCGTCTCGACCGCCGCGTCTCGGCATCATCGCTACGCGCGCGCGGACCATGTTTTGAGCGGACATGGCGTGCGTCATAAGAGAGGCGCTCGTTCGAGCGGGTCCTCGTGCGTCTCTCGGACGGGCCGGAGCATCGCGTCGCGCGCCCGCGCGAGCGTCTCGTCTCCGCGCGCGAAGCGCGGCGACGAATGAGGCGGAACCGCCGGGCCTCGCGCCGAAGGTGCATTTCCTCGGCATTGGGGGCGCGGGGATGTCCGCGCTGGCGATCATCGCGCTGTCGCAGGGCTACCGCGTGTCCGGCTCCGACGCGAGGGCCGGCGCGCAGCTCGACGCCGTCCGCGAAGCCGGAGCCACGTGCTTCGTCGGGCACGACGCGAGACACGTCGGCGGGAGCGACGCGCACGACGACGCGCGCGACGACGAGGCGCTGACCCTCGTCGACCCGCCGGATTTGGTCGTGGTGTCCAGCGCCGTCCCCGGGGACAACGTCGAGGTGGCGTTCGCGAGACGCGCCGGCATCCCCGTGTTTTCGCGCGCGCAGTGGCTGGCGCGCGTCACGCGCGGTCGCGCGGTGGCGGCGGTGGCGGGCACGCACGGCAAGACCTCCACGTCCGCGGCGCTGGCCGTCGCGCTGCGCTCGGCCGGGCTGGACGTGAGCGCGGTGGTCGGGGGCAACGTCCCGCAGTTCCCGGGCGGGCGCAACGCCGTCGGCGGCGGCGACGACGTCTTCGTCGTCGAGGCGGACGAGTACGACGGCGCGTTTCTCGGGCTCGAACCCGCCACCGCGGTGTTGCTGAACGTGGAGCACGACCACCCGGACATGTTCGAAGACGAGCGCGCAGTGGTGGCCATGTTCGCACAGTTCGTGCGCCGAGTTAAACCCGGTGGGCTCGTCGTGGCG
>Ga0181558_10001840_pt1 | contig 20331 bp, 19 predicted proteins | sample 011ome_22_FD_133754 | JGI IMG/M metagenome (GOLD analysis project Ga0181558, IMG submission 133754) | Coastal salt marsh microbial communities from the Groves Creek Marsh, Skidaway Island, Georgia - 011507BT metaG (megahit assembly) | ecosystem: Environmental > Aquatic > Marine > Intertidal...
AACCGATGCCAACCAGCGGCTATCAGGTTATAGTGAAGACTTTGTTGCCGAGGGAGTTCAACCCATGAATCTTGAAAAAGTCGTCTTTGCATTCACGATCATTTTGGCCCTTACCCTGAATTTTGGTTTTTTTATTGGTGAGATAGGCAACGAGGATCACCATAATGTGTACGAGCTGTTTGCTGCGATATTCGTCAACGCCATAGCAACCATCCTGAAGTTCGGCGATCGTACTCACATGGGTGCCGTGCTCCTGGCGGCAAGCCTAGTCGCCGATATACAATTAGTCGCGGCAGCGGCAATCTGGGGGGTTGTTGTTTATGCGACCGACTTGGGCATGACCGCTGCGACCATGGCAAGTATCGTCTCCCTTGCCGGAGGGGCGGTGATCGCCAATACGATATCGGTATCACTGCTGGTCATCGAGACCGTGATGCTGCGTCGTTAACGCCAAAGATCAGACAGATAGCTTGCTCACCTCAGACCGCGCGTTTATGGAAAACTTCTTATCTCAGAAGCTTCCAACATTAGAAGCTTTCTACACTTGAAAGCTTCTTGTCTCAGTCAGTAGCACCATTTGAGCGTCGTCGATGGTCTCGACGCTTTGGTTAACAGCTTTTTAAAAAAAGCCTGGATTTTAAGCGATGGAATTAAGCGATGAAATTAAGCGATGGAATTAAGCTATGAATAGTATCGTTTTTTTGATTCTTCGCCAGATGCGAGCGCCTCTGCTGGTGTTATCAACGGTTTACGCTATGGCAACCCTGGGTTTGACGATGATACCCGGCCTGGATGACAAGGGTGAAGTCTGGTACATGGACTTCTTCCACGCATTTTATTTCGTCACTTTTATGGGAACCACCATTGGTTTTGGTGAAATCCCTTATCCCTTTACTGATGCCCAGCGCATGTGGGCGTTAATATTTATTTATTTTACCGTCGCGACCTGGATCTATTCGATCGGCACGTTGATTCGACTATTGCAAAACGAGACGCTCATTAAAGCCCTGACTGAAAATCGTTTTCAACGAAAGGTTGAGCAGATTTGTGATCCTTTTTTCGTTGTCTGTGGCTTCGGAGATACAGGAGTTCGGTTGGTGAAGTCACTCCGTAAGCGCCTCATTGGAGCCTCGGTGCTAGACATCAAACAGGAACGAATAGATGCGCTGCTGTTGGCAGAACATCCCATGTTTATCCCCGGCCTGCAAGCCGACGCCAGTGATCCGCAGCATCTGATGCTCGCCGGTATTACACACCCGCAATGTAAAAGCGTAGTCGCCTTGACCGACGATAATGCCGTCAACTTACATATTGCTATCACCGTCAAGGTGCTGAATCCAAGCTTAAAAGTTATATGCCGGGCTGACTCTCAGGAGATCGAAGCTAACATGGCATCCTTTGGCACAGACTTTATTATCAACCCTTTCGATACGTTCGCCAGGGACCTGGCCTTGGCAATGAGTTCACCTTACCAGTATATGCTCAACGATTGGTTTCGAAACGAAAGTGGCGAGGCTCTGTCAGACGTGATGCTTCTGCCGAAAGGGCGCTGGTTGTTATGCGGCTTTGGCCGATTTGGTCGAGCGATACATCGAGAGTTGCTGGATGAAGGTATGACAGTCCAAGTGATAGAACCGAACAAGGCAACCGTCAACTTGCCTGTTAATGCCATCATAGGTGATGGCACCGAAGCAGTGACCCTGAATCAAGCTGATATCAGTGGTGCAGTGGGTATCATTGCGGGTGCAGACGATGATTCAAATAACCTGTCAATTATAGTCACCGCCCGCGAGCTGAATCCAGATTTGTTTGTCGTGGCGCGCCAAAATCACCAGGCCAACAGCGGTTTGTTTGAGCACTCAGGTGCGCAGCTGGTCATGGAGGTTAGTGATGTGTTGGCGACTAAGATCAGAACACTACTGACAAATCCCCTGATCGATGATTTTTTAAGTCTGGCACGAGCGCACAACGATAACTGGGCTCAGGCGCTAACGGAGCAAATCCGTGGTATCTCACCAATGGAATTCCCTGAAGTTTGGGAGTGCACCCTAGACGAAGAGGGCGCCTATGCGGTCGTTAATGCTTTGGAGAAAGGTGCAGATGTCAGAGTCGAGCATTTAACTCATAATCACCTTGACAGGGATGTGAGTTTGCCGATTCTGACTTTGTTCCATAGCAATGCACGGGGGGCTTTTTGTATGCCATCTGGCCATGTAGAAGTTGCAGTCAATGATAGATTGTTGTTTGCGGGTAGCGCAGCCAGTCGGCGAAAGATGCAATGGAACCTGCAGAATGAACTCGCTTTGAACTACGTGTTAACAGGAGCCAACCTGCCGCAGACTGCCATAGGTCGATGGCTGCAGCGGGTGAGGGCCTGATCAGCGTCGAGTTAACTCGAGCGTAACTAACCAACTAAGCGTGGCTTCTGCTGCTGTCATATAAATAGTGGGACTCACCGCCGCGCCGCGCCCTGGTGAAGATTGCCTGCCCTTTAAACGCTTGAAACCATGATCTGCCGACTCGAGCCAAATCAGAGTCGCGGTCGGCAGGGAGCTGATCACTTGACTGAGTAGCAACTGATCGGCCATGCCGTCACGGGTACCCGTGAGAAACAGTTGTGGTATTCGAATGGTTGGTAGATGTTCAGCACGCGAGGCAGAAGGCTTACCTACGCCATGCAACGGAAATGAAAAATAGATAAGCGCGGCGCAACGGGGATCTTGAGTCTGTGCGATATAGTGCGAAGCCATGCGCCCACCAAAAGAGTGCCCTGCAAGCAAAAGTGGCAAACCATTGGCCTTCTTCATACCAAGATCAATGGCAGATGCCAGGGTTGCCAAGCAGACTGCCAACTTATCAGGCGGCTTACGGCTTTGCTCCATAAATGGGAAATTGAACCGCAGAGTCTCGAGTTGAACCTCGGCTAAGGCGTTGGCCAGTGATTGCATATGCTGATGATGCATTCCAGCGCCGGCACCATGGGCCAGGACGATAAGTGCCACGGGGGCCTTCGCGGTTTGATATATCGCTGAGACCTTATCCAGACCGCCGCGCAGGCTTATGGTCAGCGGTTGTTCAGAAAGGGGGATAGCCGCTCCTCAGAATACATGGGACGAGTTGGATGCGCGCATTATGCCGAGCCCCCGCTTTAACAGCAATGCCCCTTTTATCCAACATTACAGTATGATGCAGCAAGCGTCGTCACTCTCTAAGGTAAAAGCCCCTGAAGCGGTGCTTGTCGAGTTGCAGGTCGTGGTTTCGAGAGGTTAGACGATAGTATTTAAGTAAGGACCTGGTAACGGGCTGGAGCAAATTGATCAAGAAGGAGTTTCTAGATGGCTGTTCCTGTAGGCTCTCCAGCGAGGGCGATTCTTTACGCTTTCTTAGCCAATACGGGAATCGCGATCGCGAAGCTGGCTGCAGCCATCTACACTGCCTCTGGCAGCATGTTAGCAGAGGCGATTCATTCTATGGCAGACGCGGGCAACCAGGTACTGCTATACATCGGTCTGAAAGGCGCCGAGAAACCTGCAGATGCAGAGCATCCGCTGGGTTACGGGAAATTAAGTTATTTCTGGAGCTTTATTGTCGCACTCATGCTTTTTAGCGTTGGTGGGGTTTTCTCGATATATGAAGGTTTTCACAAGCTTCAGTCGACAACGCCATTAAATGATCTCTGGGTTGCCATGCTGGTGTTGGCTGGCGCTATCCTGCTGGAGTTATTCAGCCTTGCCGGAGCAGTGCGAGAAGCTAATCTTATGCGGGGCGAACGCAGTTTTCGCTTTTGGCTGAAGCATACTCGAAATGCTGAGATAGTCGTGGTTCTTGGTGAGGACCTGGCAGCGATCATCGGCCTAGTTCTGGCGTTAGGCTTCCTGTCTATGACCTATCTCACCAACGATCCAGTCTATGACGCCATAGGCTCTGTCTGTATCGGTGTGGTTCTGATCATAGTGGCGATTTTTATTGCGGTGCGGGTTCGGGCCCTGTTGATTGGTCAATCGGCGGAGCCAGACCTGCAGTCCTCGATCATTCGGGCGATCGAGTCAGATCCTAATATTGAAGCGCTACTGAACACGATTACCCTGCAATTTGGCCCCAAGGTTATGCTGGCCGCGAAAATTCAAATGAAGTCCGGTATCAGCATCGATGAAGCCGTGACTCATATCAATCTGCTTGAAAGCCGAATAAAGACCGAAAATCCTACTGTGGGCTGGTGTTTTATCGAACCTGACAACCAAGATTGAGTAGCCGATATTGGCCCAGATTCCATATCAAGAGAAGCCCTGTAACACTTACTGAGTCATGCCCATGTTTTATGGTTGGAAAATAGTCGCTGCGTTATTTGTTGTTCTGATGTTTTCCTCCGGATTAGGATTTTATAATCATTCGGTTGTTCTGCAGGCGTTGGCGAGTGAGAAGGGTTTTCCGATTACGGTCGCATCGACCGCTGTGTCTATTTTCTTTTTCTCCAGCGGCATTGCAGGCCTTTACATCGCGTCCCTGCTCGAGAGGTACGATGTACGTTTGATCATGGGTGTAGGTGCTGTGATTGCGAGCCTGTGCCTCGGGGGACTCGGTGAAGTCAGCAGTCAAGGTCAGCTGTATTTGTTGTATTGTCTTTTTGGCGTTGGATTTTGCGCGTCGGGGCTTTTGCCGGCGACCACACTAGTGGCGCGGTGGTTCCACAAGAGTCGCGCTCGAGCGCTATCGATAGCGTCAACTGGTCTGTCTGTGGGCGGCATCATGGTCACACCCGCCAGTGCAACCCTCATCGAGAGTCAAGGTATGGTAGTGGCCAGTCCTATTCTTGGTCTGGCCTATCTGTTGGGCGTCTTACCTTTGAGCCTGTTGATATTGCGTTCTCGGCCCCAGGAGTTGGGTCTAGATGCAGAAGGTACAGATCGACAGAGCCCGTTGAATTTCGGCGGCCAAGGCTTGTTGCTGAAACAGGCCCTGAGCGACATCTACTTCTGGCGGCTGAACTTGGCTTACGTGTTTGTCATGATGGCCCAAGTAGGGGGTATCGCCCATCAATATGGCCTGGTCAGTGAGCAATTGAGCGGGCGAGAAGCCGCACTTGCCCTGGGTGTCTTGCCGCTCTTCAGCATTATCGGTCGTCTTGCTGGCGGTCTACTGGTGGACAAGCTGAATGCGACTCGGTTTACGGTTGTCATGATGCTGCTGCAAGGTTTATCGCTGGCCTGCATGGGCTACTTTACATCGCCCGCAGGATTGTTGATTGGTTTGGCGCTGTTCGGCATTACTGTGGGTAACCTTCTGATGCTGCAACCCTTGCTGATCGCTGAGCGTTATGGTTTGCTCCAGTACAGTCGAATCTATGCCGTCTCCAATCTGCTCACCATGATGGGCATCGCGACGGGTCCGGCGGCCATGGGCTATCTGTTTGTCTTCAGCGGCACCTATGGACTCGCCTATCTGGCGGCAGCGGCCATGGGCCTGGTGGCATTTATGATCTTCCTCGGTAACAGCCGCTCAGCACCTTTGATGGCGTCCTGATTCGATAGGGCAGCGACCTGACAGGTTGCAGCCGATGGTTATCAGCCCATCGCATAGCGCCCTATAAGCTGTTGAGATTTAGGTAGGTAATGAGGATAGCTTAATTGTAGTATAAAGCGGTTGAAGGTCGTGGCTGAGCACCGGTTCGATCCGCCATGGCGAAGAGTAGACAGCACGACGAGTGTGACCAAAATGCTGCTGTTAAGGGTGATGCTAGCCCGTTCGGCAGAGTGAATAACTAGAAGCTTACAAGAGGAACACGCTGATGATGGACTTAGATATACCCGAACGTTTAATACCGGTTCGCGACAAGATCGACTCCTTTGTTCGATCAAAGATTGATCCCCTCACTGAGGAGTTTTCGTCACTGACTGGCGCGGACGGTGATCGATGGTCGCTCAGTGCTCGCCAGTTAGAAATCATGGACGGCCTCAAGGCAGAAGCCAAGAGCGCCGGTCTTTGGAATTTTTTCCTGCCAGAAAGCCAGGGTGGCGCTGGTGTGACCAACCTGGAGTATGCGCACTTGGCCGAAGTGATGGCGAGAAATCCTATCGCCTCGGAAGTCTTTAACTGTGCCGCGCCTGACACGGGTAATATGGAAGTACTGGAGCGATACGGAACGGAAGCGCAGAAGAAAGAGTGGCTTGAACCATTGCTCGAAGGCAAAATTCGCTCGGCGTTTGCCATGACCGAACCGGATGTCGCTTCATCCGATGCCACTAACATTGCGACTAGCGCTGTGTTGGACGGAGACGAGTGGGTGATCAACGGCTCCAAGCATTATATTTCAGGTGCCGGCGACTCCCGTTGCAAAATCATGATTACCATGGTTGTCACCAATCCCGATGCACCAAAGCATTTGCGCCAGTCACAGATTCTGGTACCGATTGACGCGAAAGGTGTGACGATTGTTCGACCCATGTACGTCTTTGGTAAAGACGACGCACCTCACGGTCACATGCACATTACCTTTGAAAATGTGCGAGTACCCAAGGAAAATATCATTCTAGGCGAAGGTCGTGGCTTTGAAATCTCTCAAGGTCGCCTTGGGCCAGGCCGTATTCACCACTGTATGCGATCGATCGGTGTTGCTGAGCGAGCACTCGAACTCTTATGTAAACGCGCCCTGTCGCGAACCGCTTTTGGCAAGCCGCTGGCTGAACTGGGTGGTAACTATGATGTGATTGCTGATTCACGCATTGAGCTTGATATGTGCCGGCTCGCTGTGCTGAAAGCAGCCTACATGATGGATACTATCGGTAACAAGGAAGCCCGTAAGTACATTTCTGCTATCAAGGTATCAGTACCAAATATGGCGCTGCGGGTCATTGACCGAGCTATTCAGATTTACGGTGCACTCGGCGTGTCTCAGGACACACCATTGGCCGCTATGTGGATGGGTCAACGTACCCTGCGTCTTGCCGATGGTCCCGATGAAGTTCATCGACGGGTAATCGCCCGCGAAGAGTTGAAGAAGTACCAATAGTGTGACGCGCAGCATCGAGGCGAACTAGTCCTCAAGATCTGCACTGTAAAAAGCGAGGTTGCTCACGTGACCTCGCTTTTTTTATGGGTATTCCAACTCAGTACCAAACCCTTGATGCGCTTGCGTTTGAAGCATATAGCCGTTTAAATACGGGTTTTAGATGGATGCCAGTGTGATCCTTAAAGACTCCATTCAAGCTGAAAGACGCCGCCTGAAATCTTGGCCGGTGAATCTTGGTATGTTGCTCACCACCGACCATCAAGGCGCGTATTCACGCACGCCGATACTGCTGTCGATCCTCTAAAGCATCTGATGTTGATGGGATTGCGATATTTTCGACAAGTTTTATTCTATTTAGGCCTGAGTGTCGCGTTGCTCTATGCTTCAATCCCGGCCGCGGCTGAGGCTTCTTCTCAGGCAACTTCAGTTGCGGTGACTGAGGCGCGGCGAGCCTATAGTGAAGCAATACAAGCGCCAACCCTTGATAGCCTGCATGAACAGGCCCTACTGCTTGCCAGCTGGGCTGACGCGGTGGAGAGCGCCGGCGGCTACCTCCCTGTGACAGTTATGCCCCGGGTTAGCGCTGGACTGAGGGCGACACTCGACGATGATCTTGTCGCGCTCGGTCAAAGACTGCAGGCTGCGGCGCTGGAGCTTGGGCAAAATATTGATGACCGAGGTGCGCTGGGGCAGCGATATTTCATGCCCAGTTTCCTTCGAGCGGGCGAGGTGACCACAATTGAGCAGCGATACTCTGTGGGTGCCCAGCTGGGTGTTGGTGCCAGCCTGTTGCTGGCGAAACCCTGGCAAATGGGCCGCTTGCAAACTGACGATCCGAACGCCCCCAATTATATCCGTGTGTCGACTAGCAGCGGGGCTGAGTTGAGCATTATCTCAGTACCTTGGCAGGGTGTGCATGGGGGCCGGTTGCAGCCCGAATTGCTGCCTGCACTGCAAGTGACTGCTGATAGTCTGCAGCCTGGCGATGAAATTCAAGTGGTGTATCAAAACTTACGCTTACCCTCAGCAGCGACTGCCAACTTTGATCTGCCTCTGTACTTGAGTGACCGTCAAAATGGCGATTATCAAATCGTGCCTGGTAGCCCAATGGTCTTGCGCGCAGGTGAAGTGGCGCGAATGACGGTTGCCGCACCGTCTTGGGTCGAACGTGGGCAGACCTTTGTTGTTCAGGTCAGACTAGAAGATCAATATGGCAATTTGGCCGAGGGCGACCTGCCGTCATTTGACGTTCTAGTAGAAGGCATGTTGCAGAGTCGTCTGTCAAAAAGTGGGCCGCCCAGCATGACAACAGCACCAATCAGCCTTGAAGCGGCTGGCACCTACACGATTGAGGTCCGCTCCAGCGGTGGCGGGATCCGGGGTCGCAGCAATCCTGTGATTGTCAGCGAAAAAGCTGTTGCTGCCTTGCAATGGGTAGACTTACACCGCCACAGCCTGACCAGTGACGGTCTTCAATCCGGGACCGAGCTCGCTCGTCAAAGCCAGGGCGCTTTGGACCTGCTATTGGTAGCCGATCATGACACTCACCTGACGGGCCGTCGTTGGCAGTGGCAGCCCGGAAACCAGGGTCTGAAGGCGCTGCATTGGAGTGGTGCCTTTAATCGAGGAGGGCATCATCTACTCGTCACCCGCGTGCAGCAAGACTTACACCCAGCCCCTGCCGCTCGCTGGCCAGACATTTACGCTCTGAACGCCAGTTTGACGCCAGCGGATTCTTTACTCATTGCCTTGCCCGAAATCCCCGGCGACGATCGAGGGACGGATCCGCGATTCTCGCGACTGGTAGAAATTGTCAGTGGTGAAGCCGCCTTTGAGTGGTATGGACATAGATTGGCGCAAAGAGGCTCTCGAATCGGCTTTACTGGTTCCGCCGAGTCGCACGCACAACAGCTCGGTACCGTCGGCTCGGCGGGGACCACCGCCGTCTGGGTTAATCCGGGCGAGTCATTATTCACTGCGCTACAGCAGGGCAGAACCTACGTAACCAGCGGCCCCCGCTTAGTGCTTGAAGTCGCCGTCAATGGCGCTCAACCTGGCCAGCGAGTTGCCGACAATAAGCGTCGAGTGATACAGGGTCGAGTGCTAGGGACTGCAGGTATTCGGCGAATCGATTTATTCAAGAATGGCCAGATCATCGACACCATCAATTACGCGGGCAGGGTTTACGAACCCACTGAGCCGGTGCCAGGGCAATTCACCTTGGCCGTCACTTTCGCATCCACCTCAGGGCCCCTTGGCAGCCAGCGCGATCTGCCCCGCAATGGTCGAGAATGGCTAGGCTTTATCAAGCAGGCCGGCGCCGAAGTGACTACTGTAACCGCCCCAGGATTCAGGAACTCGGTACGCCAGGCGGTTGCGCTCAACCCTAATCAGGCCAATAGAGTGGACTTCATTACCTGGACCCGTGGAACTTCCAGCACCCTGTTCCTGGACATCGAAGCAAACCCTGGCTTGGCGCGGAAAGATCAGGGCGAACCTAACTCATCAGACGCCTCAGACTCACCTGCATTCGGTTTCAACACTGAGCTTGCAACGCCCATTATCTTTGAGCTTAATCTCAGTGCAGGGCAGGAAGACCGCTCAGTGCTACCGCTGACGCGGTTACCCTCTGCGACGCCCGCCATACGTCAACAAGTGAGTCTGGCTGACGTCTTAGCTGGGCCCATAACCCGAACCTTTAACGTCAGTGGCTATCAAGATAGCGTCACTTATGAATTGATCGATCCTGAAGCGGCGACTGAGCAGCGCTTTGAGTTTACGGATATTCGCGATCCCAGAGCCGGAGATAACTATATGATTCGAGTCCAGCAGCTGGATGACCATAGAGTCTGGAGCAGTCCTGTGTGGGTTGGCGGATTTGACCTTTGAGGAGCCTGCGTGACGCCTTGATCATCGCTTTTGGCTGGCCGGCGCTTGCGCAATCGAACAATCTGACCTTAACAATCTGAGCCTAAACAAATAAAACCCAGCAATCTGCCCATCACTCTGTGGCGCAGCACGCAACATGAGGCTAATGCGGCAAATCGCTGCACTGATCATGGCAGAGACCACTCGATCATCCAATGGCAGCGCGAACTACCGTGAGTCCACCAGCACGGTTTTTCAGCGGCTTGTGCATCAATTGAGTTCCTCCAGTGCTTGTGTGCAGCGCTGGAGAATTTTAAGCTGGCACCACGCATTTAAAGGAGAAGTGACATGAAATATCTGCATACAATGGTACGCGTAAAAGATCTAGAGGCATCTCTGGCTTTTTATTGCCAGCACCTTGGACTGGAAGAACTGCGGCGTATCGACAACGAGCAAGGTCGCTTCTCTCTGGTATTCCTTGCCGCACCCGGTGACAGCAGTGCTCAAGTCGAGCTGACCTATAACTGGGATGGTGACGAACTGGGTGAGGGTGACCGTAACTTTGGTCACCTGGCTTATGCCGTCGACAACATTTACGCCACCTGTCAGCATCTGCTGGACTCAGGCGTCATCATAAATCGCCCGCCGCGGGATGGTCGTATGGCGTTTGTTCGATCACCGGATAATATCTCGATCGAATTGCTTCAAGCGGGCGAGGCTTTGGCGCCAGCTGAGCCTTGGTCCTCTATGCCCAATATAGGTCACTGGTAGTATGCTAGAGACCACCTTCTATCTGGTTCGGCACGGCCAAATTGACGCCAATATTGAGCGCCGCTGGTTCGGCTCTACCGATGCGATGCTCAATGCCAGTGGCATTGAGCAGGCTGATCGGCTTTGCTCTGTATTTAAGCAGCACTATGCGGATATCACTGCTACCTATAGCAGTCCGCTGCTGCGCACCATGAGAACCGCACAGGGGGTGACCGGTGATCATTTTGCGCCTGCCATCGCCCACTCAGGTCTTCGCGAGTACGGCATTGGCGAACTGGAAGGTTTGCACTTTGATGTGCTGCAGAGTCAGCATCAATTCTTTGATAAAATCGCCGCCGACCTCGATTACGCGCCCAGCGGCGGAGAATCAGTGAATCAGGTTCGTGATCGCATGCTTGCAGCTTTCAATGAACTGCAACACAAACACGCTGGCGAGCAAATAGCGATCGTCAGCCATGGTGCCGCCATGGGCGTCGCACTGGCGACCTTGCTTCGCGGAGCAGCTTTTCCATTCGATGAATATCACATGGCCAACACCGGCGTCAGTAAACTGGTCTTGGGGGGTAAAGCGCCAAGGCTGGTGTTTTTTAATCAAGTGGATCACTTGGCAGATCTCTAACGAGACTCGGCAGCGGCTGTTACGACCATTAGCCGGCTCAAGTGAACTGAAGATACAAATTGCGTCCACACGCAGTTTGATGTACAAGTCGAAATGATAAGAAGGCCGCGCTACCGGCTTATTAGGAACTGAAATGGCTGATGAGGAGCTGAAATGGTAGATACCATCGACGAGTTGTCGGATCGTCGTAATGAAGGCGTCGCCCTGAATCTCGCCATGGGCATTGATCGCGATGAAGTTCTCAATGCGGCCAAGGAGTTGGTCCAGAGCCTCTCGACCCAGCCCGCGGTGCTGCTCAGTATCTGGCAGCATTTCGCCAGCGAGTCAACTGCAATTCTGATGGGTTTCAGTACGCTTGACCCCAGTACCGATCGACGATTTACCGATCCTGTCTGGCGAGAAAACGCCTTCTATAAGCGGGTCGCGCAATATTACATGGCCTGGGGTTTGGCGCTGGAAGACTGGGTTGAGAAAAGCGACCTGGAGACCATGAATCGTAAGCGCGCGCGTTTTCTGCTTGGCATCCTTAAAGATCTGGCGGCACCTGTCAACAGTTTCCATGGCAACCCGCAGGCACTAAGAAACCTGTTAGACAGTCGCGGCCAAAGCCTGATCACCAGTATCAAAAATATTATCGACGACCAGCAGCACAACCATGGTTATCCGGCGGTCGCCGACCGCAATGCTTTTATCATCGGCAAGGATGTCGCCGCATCAAAGGGCGTTGTCGTTTACCGCGATGATTTGCTTGAATTGATGCAGTATGAGCCACTGGTGGAACAGACCCATGCGATTCCCTTTTTATACGTTTTCAGTCAGGTCAATCGCTTCTACCTGGGCGATCTGACCCTTGACCGGAGTTTGTTTCAAGAGTTGCTTCAAGCCGGCATCCCTGTCTACGCCGTCAGTTGGCGCAACCCTACCGTCGATAATCGCAATTGGAACCTGCAGACCTATGCTGAGGGCATTGTTGAATGTCTATCAATCGTTCGCGAGATCAGTGGTGCAGAGAAGGTTAATTTGATGGGCTTGTGTGCCGGTGGGATTACCACGGCAGCCGCGGCCGGTCTGCTTCAGGCCAGGGGTGAGGACGTCATCAATAGCCATTCGTTGTTCGTCAATATTCTCGATAATCATCCGGAAGACAGTGATTTTGGGCTGTTCGTGACCGAAACTTCGATCGCTGCGCAGAAGGCACGCGTACAGGCAAAAGGCATTTTCGACGAAAAGGAGGTATTCGAGATGTTTGCCTGGCTGACGCCAGAGGAAAGCGTCATGGCATTCTTTCGCGACAACTATCTTTTGGGCAAACCACCACCTGTGCATCCGCTGCTGTTCTGGTCGATGGACTACACTCGAGTCCCGGCCGGTCTGCAATGTGACTATCTAGACCTGGCTTGGGATAACAAGCTGGCAAGAAAGCAGCTGTCGATCGACGGCAAGGCGATCGACCTATCAAAGATCACCTATGACACCTATATTATGGCCGGCAGCACCGACCATATTACGCCCTGGCGGGGTTGTTATCGCACCACCCAGTTACTTGGAGGGCAGGTTGAGTTTGTTCTCACTAATCAGAACCACACTCAAACCATCAGCAACAAGCCGAACAAACACATGAAGTACTGGATCGCTCCCAGGCTGCCAGAAGACAGCGAGGAGTGGATTCAAGAAGCAGTGGTTTATCAGGGCTCATGGCGAGAACACTGGATCGATTGGCTCAAACAGCGTTCGGGCGCACTGGCGTCGCCACCAGCAGAACTCGGCAGCAGTGACTATCCGCCATTGGATTTGGCGCCAGGGCGTTACGTTCTTGAACGTTAGTCGCGGTTGGCTCGTTAGACGTGTAAATCTGTAGCAGTAACTTTATTTAGACTAGAAAGGGTGACTAGAAAGCGTGACTAAAAAGCGTGACTAGAAAGGGTGACTAAAAAGCGTGACTCGCACCGCATCCAGGCTGTGATTTTGCACTAGTAAAGATATATTAGGCATATTAAACAATTACCTACGAGGTTTATATGGCAACTTACATTATGTTAAGCACCTTGACAGACGACGGCCGTAAAACCCTTAAGGAGCGTCCTGAACGCCTGCGTGAGGTTAACAAGGAAGTCGAATCTATGGGGGCTCGAGTCATCGCTCAGTATGCGGTCATGGGGGGTTATGATTTTGTTAACATCATTGAAGCCCCCACCAATGAGATTATGGCGAGGCTAGCGGTCGAATTGGGTTCTCGTGGCTCTATCAAGATCACGACTTTGCCGGCGATCAGTGTCGACGACTTTGTCGGCATACTTTCAGGCCAAGCGCCAGGCGGAGACTAATCCATGCCCGCCTATGTCCTGCTCACGCGACTGAGCAGTCAGGCAATGCGCGAGGTTCTGAAGGAACCGGAAAAATTGCGCGGAGTGCGTCGCATCCTTGAGGAATACGAGGCGAATATTCTCGAAGACTACCACCTGCTGGGTATCTATGATCACTGCACGGTATTTGAGGTCTCCGACAATTTTCGTGCACAAAAAGCCATCCTGCATGAGGAGCTCACCAGCTCGCCTGACACCACATTGCTGGCCGCTATTGATCTGCCTTTGTTTGAACGCATGGTCAAGCAGGAGATACGTACGGATGGACCCCATCGTTGGCAGGTCAAGTGGTGGGCCAAGCTGGTTCGATTCGCGTTTCGCTGGTATCACTATTCAAAACACATGTGGCGGTATGCCAAGCCGTTTACCGTGACTGGTATGGAAAATTTCAAGGATGTGAAGGGCCCTTGTATCACTGTGGCAAATCACAGCAGTCATTTTGATGCCATAGCCCTGTTCCATTGCCTGCCACAGCGGGTGAAGTGGAACATCTATTTTGGCGCAGCAGCAGACCGCTGGTTTCTAAAAAATGGCGGCGGGCGCAAGGAGCTGGCTTTACAGCCTTGGTATAACTCCCTCATTGGTGGTAATTTTCCCATTCGTCGGGGTGGCGGCTCGGCGACACTGGAGTACAGCAAATGGTTACTTGAGCAGGGTGCCAATCTTGCGATCTTTCCTGAGGGCACTCGCTCCACCAGCCGAAAGTTGTCCCGTTTCAAGCACGGCGTCGCAATTCTCGCACTGGACTGCCAGGTGCCAGTCGTACCGGTCTATTTGACTGGACTGTCTAAACTCAGACCTAAAGGGTCCAAGGAAGTGACATCAGGACCCGTGACTGCGAACATTCAGCCGCCTATTTACTTTCCCGAGGGTACCAGCATTCCCGATGCAACGCGGATGATCTATGACGCGCTAAATTCAGTCCATCAACGGGTGCTTGAGTATGGGCCGGAAGCCGCTCGCTGGGATTATCAGCGGCCAACACAGGTAACGGATCTGCTCGAGGCGGATAAGCCGCTGTAGATCAGTTGCCGGTTTTTTCGGTACTGTGAATCTGCGACGGAATCTATTCGTGCTGAGACCGCCTCAAGTCGCAGCCTGAGCCAGTCCGACAGGACTGGGAAACTGACTGTCGAGCCACGCTATCACCTGCGCAATGACTTCATCTCGATTGATCTCATTGAGCATCTCATGGCGGCCCTGAGGGTAAAAGCGTGTGGCAAACTGTAAGCCCGCCTTCGCGTATTGGCGCATAAGACGGTTTACATCAGCCATTTCGTTGTGCACAGGGTCCGCACTGCCAGAAAACAGATACATGGGCAGGGATTTTGGAATCCGTTCAATATTTTTCTGCTGCTGGGTCCAGCGGGCACCTTTGAAAATATCCAAAAGACTGGCAGGGAAGGGTACAAAGCCACACGCGGGATCATTGATATAGGTCTGAACCTGCACTGGGTCTCGACTTAGCCATTCGAATCCCGTCGGCTCCGCAGTGCTTGCTTGAAACGCCTTGTTGGAGTTACCAAATATCAACTGTTGCAACACGCCGCTCGGCTTTCGCGGTTCAAGTCGCCAGGATTCCCAGCGGCAGATCTGCCGAACCAACCAAGAGAGCACTGGATGGGCAAAGCCAGGACTACCGGAAATAATCACGCCATCGAGACTATTGCCATACAGCGCTATGTACTGCTGCGCCAACATCGATCCCATACTGTGCCCAAACAGGACTCGAGGAATACTGGGGTAATCACTGCCATACTGCTGTTGCATCTCCTGCAGATCACTGAGGGTTCTGTTCCAGCCATCTTCTCCAAAGTCTCCTAGAACCGTTGCCGTGCTGCCGTGTCCGCGATGATCACTAATATAGACCGCATAGCCGGCGGCCACCAACTGTTGCGCAGTCCATTCGTAACGACCTCCATGTTCTCCCATGCCATGGGCTATGTGAATGATAGCTCGAGGTTTTGCAGCAGGCAGCAAGCGATAGCAATGAACCCTATGATTATCGCTGGCCGTAAACGTGAAGGTCTCTAGCGTCATATTCTCTCTTCTTTATTGACGTTATTGTCGGCGATTCCATCGTAATCTGATCAGGGCCGCCCGAAACGAAGGATTCGGTCAATCGCCTGGGCGACGCCATCGCTCGTATTAGCGGCGGTTACCGAGTCAGCTGCAGCTTTAACGGCGTCGCTGGCCTGGCCCATAGCCACCGACGCACCGCTGACCTTAAACATCTCAATATCATTTTCGGCATCGCCAAAGGTGATGACCTCGCTAGGTTTTATGCCCAGGTGATCGCAGCTAACCCGCAGAGCCTCCCCCTTGTTGGCGGCTTTGGCGGTGACCGTGACAACCAGTTTGCCGCTGGGACCAATAGAATCGTAAATATTTACCTGGTCCTGGTAACGGGGTTTGAGTTCCTTCTTGATGATTTCGTTAATTTTTGAGCCTTGAATCGCCGCTATTCGAGGATTCGCATGGGCAATGGTCGATAGCGCTTGTGTCCAGCGCATCTCTGGAGACAGCAGGCCCTCGGCGGGCGTTCCTTCCAATTTGACCATCACCTCGTCGGCGATAGTCACGGTCGCAATGCAACGTTGCTCGTTGCACAGCGCGTAGAGCTCATGGACAAAACCAGCCGGCAGGCGGTGATCGAAGATATCCTTGCCGCTGTTTGGCAGGTACACCTGCGCGCCACTACAGGCAATAATGGGTTGTAGCAGACCAATCTGATCAGCGATGCGTTCAGCCATATGACGCCAGCGAGCGGTCGCAATAACAATCGCGAACCCGGCCTCATGGGCTGCTGCGACCGCATCGCGGTTACGGGCGGACAGATCCTCACCCACTAACAAGGTACCATCAAGGTCGATCGCAAGGGCTTTATAGGACATAGCAACACCGGACGCTGGACAAGAAGGGTTAACGCTAGCATGATCAATTGGTTTAGGCCATGGCGGGCCGGCGCGACTTTAGGCAAAGAAAGTAAGCAATGAAGGTAAGCAATGAAGGAGAAAGTGACAATGGAACAATCGACATGGCTAGAACAACTTGTCGAGGCTGCATTAGAACCCGATTTGCCCATTTGTGATCCGCACCACCATCTTTGGGACCATTCGGCGAATCGCTACCTGTTGGATGAGCTGCTGCAGGATACCAGCACAGGTCATAACATTGTCAGCACGGTATTCGTTGAATGTAGTTCGATGTATCGTGCCGCAGGCGAACCGGCAATGCGGCCGGTGGGTGAAACTGAGTTTGTTCAGGGTATCGCTGCCATGAGTGCCAGCGGCCAGTATGGTGCGACTCGCGTCGCCAGCGGCATCGTTAGTCATGCGGACCTGAGCATGGGTCAAGAAGTCAAGGCGGTGCTTGAAGCGCATATCGCGGCCAGCCCAAACCGGTTTCGCGGCATACGACATGCGACTGGCTGGCACGAGTCTGATGCCATACGCAATTCGCACAGCAATCCAACGCAGGGACTCATGCTGGACTCGGATTTTCGAGAGGGTTTCAGTCAGCTGGCGCCATTGGGGCTAAGTTTTGACGCCTGGTTCTATCATCATCAGATGTCTGAGTTTGTCGATCTGGCGCGTGCTTTTCCAAACACGACCATCATACTTGACCATTTTGGCGGTCCACTGGGTATTGGACCCTATGCGGGCCAGCAGGACGCCGTATTTGCTACCTGGCAAGACAGTATTTCGGCATTGGCGGACTGCACTAATGTTTACTTCAAGTTAGGAGGTATCAACATGAAGGTCAATGGCTTCAATTGGCATCGCCGTGATCTGCCGCCCAGTTCCGACGAGTTAGTGGACGCCACAGGTCCCTATTATGAACACTGTCTGGCGACCTTTGGCGCGCAGCGCTGCATGTTTGAAAGCAACTTCCCAGTTGATAAGGATTCCTGCTCTTACTCAGTGCTCTGGAATGCTTTCAAGAAGTTATCCAGAGGCTTGACCGTGACTGATCGCGCGGCCTTATTCCATGATACAGCGACTCGGGTATATCGCCTGTGAGCCTTAACTCCGCTAAACGACGCTGGTTGTTGACTCGCATCGTTCAGGGTTTCTCGTTGACTGGCCTCGGGTTTCTCGCCTATCCGTTCGTAAAATCCTGGATTCCGTCCTTTTCCGAAGACACGAGCCTCGATATCTCCCTCAACGAACTGAAAGCCGGTGATACGCTGCTTGTGCACTGGCGCGGCCGTAACCTGTTTGTTCAGCGCCGCACTCGAGCTATGTTACGCCAGCTTGAAGGGTCGCAGCTTTCCTTGAAGGATCCAGGTTCTATTGCTTCGAACCAACCGCTGTTTGCCGCCAACCCGTTCAGGTCATTGCGCCCCGATGTTTTTGTCACTTACAGTAATTGCACGCATCTGGGTTGCGAAGTCAGTGCGGTCAATCAAGGCGGCATCGGCTTCAAGTGCCCCTGCCACCAGAGTGACTATGATCTGGCTGGTCGAGTTCTGGTGGATGCTGCTGCGCCGACAAACCTGGAAGTACCGCACTATCGATTTGTCTCGGGTAATGTCATTCGGCTCGAGGTCGCCGACGCTCAAGAGCCCCCAGAACAGACCCAAGAACAGACCTGAAAATCTGGCTGCGATTTGACGCTCTGTTCTAACTAGGGCCTATAAGCGGCTGACGGAGAAACTGGTATGAAGCACCTGTTGCTTGTTTATCACAGTAAAGACGGCAGTACCGGCCGCATGGCGAAGGCCGTTGCCAAAGGCTGCGAACACCCTGATGTCGAGGTAGAGTTGCGTCAAAGAACGGCCTTTGCCGCGAGTGTCGAGGACCTACTATGGGCCGATGGTTTGATTCTAGGTACGCCAGAGAATTTCGGTTACATGTCAGGAGCCATCAAGGACTTCTTTGATCGAACCTTTTATCCCACCGAGGGCAAGGTCGAAGGCCTGCCATATTGTGTCTTTATCAGTGCTGGCAACGACGGCACCGGCGCCCTCACAAGCATTCGACGGATCGCCAGTGGCTATCCGTTCAAGGAGGTCCAGGAGCCTATGATTGCTCGCGGCCCTGTGACGGCTGAGACGCTAAGGCAATGTGAAGATTTTGGACTCTTCATGGCCGCAGGGATCGAGGCTGGTATTTTTTGATGCCACTCTCTCAGCCGTTGTCTTCGGCAAAAACCACGTGTATCCGTCGATTGCGCTTTCCCTTGTTCTCTATTTTGGAGACCCTTACTGGGCCTATCTCGGCTGTATTGCGAACATGCGTTCCACCACAGGGCTGGTAATCGACCGCGTGGATTCTCACCATGCGAATAGTCCCAGCACCTCTTGGGGGCTGTACTGACATGGTTCTTACGAGCCCAGGGTTGGCATCCAACTCAGCATCCTCGATGGTCTCCAACTTCAGGTCTCTGGCTGCAGCGATCAGCGCATTCAAACCCTCGGTCAGCTCGTCTTTATCCAGTTGCAGCTCGCCGATATCAAAGTCTAGCCGGCTCTTGTCCGCGCCGACCGCGCCCCCCGTCACAGGCACCGGTATTAAAGACCCGAGGAGATGCAAACAGGTGTGCATTCGCATATGCCGGTAGCGGCGATCCCAGTCAAGCGTCATCAGAACTCGATCACCCACCTGTAGCCCATGCTCTGGATTGTCGAGCTGATGGCGAACACTGCCCGGATTCGCGCCTTTGCGAGTATCCAATACGGAATAAGCCTGTTCGCCGCGGTCGCCGACTCCTTGAATAAGGCCCGTATCGCCGGGTTGACCGCCACCTTCGGGATAAAATAAAGTTTTATCAAATTCCAGCCAGGCCTCTTCAACGCCAGTGACGGTCGCCTCCAGGGTTTTCAGGTAACCATTCGAGTCGAAAACCTTTACCGTCATTGACTTTCTACCCCTTTGTAAAATAAAACGCTAATGTATCATGAAAATCTGAATTGTCGCCGCAGGAGTCTTGCAGATGAAATTATTTGACCTGAAAGGTAAGACAGCGATTGTCACCGGTGGAAATGGTGGCATAGGGCTTGGCATAGCCCAAGGGCTATCAGAGGCGGGCGCTAACCTGGTCATTCTTGGTCGCAATAAGCAGAAAAATAGCAAAGCCGTGGACAGCTTGCGCGCCGAGCATCGTTCCTGCCTGGGCCTAGAGTGTGATGTCAGTCGAAAAGAAGACATAGACCGCTGCGTAGATGCCACCCTGACCGAATTTGGACGTATCGACATTCTGGTCAACAATGCAGGCATATCTGGCGGTGGTGCTCCAGAGAAACTTCAAGATGAAATCTGGGATGAGGTCCTTGATATTAACCTGAAGTCAGTGTTGAAGTTTTCCCAGGCTGTCTATCCCCATTTGAAAAGTGCAGGCGGCGGCAAAATCATTAACATTGGTTCCATGTACTCTATTTTTGGTTCGCCGACGGTTTCGCCCTATGCGGCCAGCAAGGGCGGAGTGATTCAACTGACAAAGTCTTTGGCAGTTGCATGGGCTCGACACAATATCCAGGTCAATGCCTTGCTACCTGGCTGGATTACTACTGAGATGACCGCGCCTGCCATGGATAATAAGGCATTTTATGACCTGATTATCGCGCGAACACCCGTTGCCCGATTTGGCAAGCCAGAGGAAATGGCTGGCGCCGCTGTGTTTCTGGCATCAGCCGCCTCAGACTTCGTGACTGGTGTATCCTTACCGGTAGATGGTGGTTACAGCGTCACCTGAACTGCCCC
>Ga0181558_10001844_pt1 | contig 20317 bp, 8 predicted proteins | sample 011ome_22_FD_133754 | JGI IMG/M metagenome (GOLD analysis project Ga0181558, IMG submission 133754) | Coastal salt marsh microbial communities from the Groves Creek Marsh, Skidaway Island, Georgia - 011507BT metaG (megahit assembly) | ecosystem: Environmental > Aquatic > Marine > Intertidal zone...
CTCTGTCCCAACAAGTCCGGTGTTTTGTTTGTTCGTGTGTGTTTACTTTTTTTGAGAAATGAAGAGTTTTTACGCGTCGTCACTCAGACGTCAGAGCAAAAAAGAAGAAAATGCGCAACCGCTCGAAGAAATAAAACTACATAAAAGAGAAAGTTACACGCAAACGATTGAAAGAGACAAATTAATGAGCGAACGCGGGAAACGGCAGAAAAGAGCACTTTTGTCTCTTCCGTCTTCTCGCTCTTCTTTTTCGCTCTCCTTCGTCGTCGTCGTCGTCGTTTTCTTTCGTCTCTTCTTCTCCTGTTTTTTTGCTCTCGCGACGACGGAAGAGATCTCCATTCGCAGTCGAGAAGAAAACGATGTCCCCCGCTCGAGAACGACGACGACGACGAAGGAGACGACGACGAGAGCGCGATGGGTGTTTGAACAATCCGGGAGTTTACTCGTGAACGCTTCTTTTTCTTCTTCTTCGTTTCAAAAGAATGCTAATACGGTTTTTTCGCTGACAGATGTCGTCGGTGCGAGATACACCGACGACGAAGAGAAGGTCGTTAAAAGAAGAAGAGCTTTAGAGGTGTACAAAGCCACCACGGGCGAGTTGGTCGGGATGGAACTGGCTTTCTCGAGAAGAACGACAACTGCCGCAGCGGATGAAAAAAGTCGAGCGACGAAGAGAAGTTTAGTAAACGTAGAGGAGAAAGGAGAGTTGGTCGGGTTCTTTTTTAGCGACGATAATAGTAACGATAGGGATAATAGTGGTAGTAGTAGCAGCGATAGTTACGGAAACGGGATCGAGGCGACGACGAGCTCTTCCGCGGGAGCGTTTGCGTTGCGAGAGAACGGGGAGATACTTTATGCGAAATTTAACGACGAAGAAGAACGGACCAAGAATGCGGCGAATAACATCACGAAACCTTTTCGAGAACACGCGAACGCGCGCTGCGGGAAAAGCAAAGAAGTTTTTACGCTCTTTCGAGTGAATAAAAAGGATGGCGCGGAACGTCGAAAAGCGAAATTGTGCGCGTTGTGCTCTGATACGAAAAGAGCCGGAGGGAGAGTGATATATGACGGTTTTTGCGTGGAGTTGAACGAAGACGACGGAGTGGCTACAGATGGCGAGGCTTCGAGTTTCTCGTACATAGTGTCTCGCGAATACGAACCGGTAGCGTTCCAGGCGGTAGACGATTACGTGATTGCGTTGGAGAGGCAAACGAAAAACGACGGCATACTGTTTCGATTACAAATGTTCTCGAGCGAAGCGATTTTAGTTTCCTCGAAACTGAAATCGCCGGTTGAACCGATTTTAGCGTATTCTTCTTCGTCTTCTTTGAACAGTCGTAATAAGAACAAAGACGATGAGAGCGCTGAAGGAGGAGACGATAATGCGCAGCAGTTTAAATTCGTCTCTTTGGCCTACTCCGTGTTCAACGACGACGAGGACATCGCTCCGAATGCCGCGCCGAACACCGTAGGTATCTTTGCCATTGGCGTTCCATCGTCGTCGTCGTCGACGACGACGACGAATACGACGGATGAAATAGTCATACGAATGTTCAACGCTCGAACGGAGGACATCTCTGCCGCGCTCGCGAGTGCAAATATCACCATCAAATGGACGTGGATCCTTTTCGTCGTCTTAACGACCATAGTTACCTGTTCCGCCTTGCTGTTATGCGCGGCGTCGGCTTTCGTCGGAGCGCCGAAACCATTCCTAGAAGTAGTAGAAGAAGAGGAAACAGAGGAAACAGATCTCGTCGATCGCGGCGACGACCTCGAAGAACGCTTACTCGAAGAAGACGTTCGAGGAGGAGGAAGAGGAGGAGGAGGAGGAGAGGAAGACGTTTTGGGAGACGAAGAAGTGTAGAGAAGTGTAAAATTAAAAAATCAAACAAAAAAAGTAAAGACGTGGACCACGTGGAAGCACAGCAAAAAGGTATAAAAAAAGATATCCAATCATCAATGGCCACAACACACGCACGTTCATACGCGCACACGCGAGTGCGCACATGCTTCGTAGAGCCGCACAAAAACTCGTCTCTGGAAACCCTCAATTACTCCGTGCCATGTCTACTTCTGCAACATCTGGCGTGTGGAAACACCACAAAGTTGTTCCGGATACACCCGAAGGATTCACGATGAGAGGAACAGTCCCGACCGATGAGAACGGCGTCGACGTGATGATGGAGAAGTGGGAGGCGGGTTCTAGCGAGCCGCCGCATTCGCACCCGGGCGACGACATGACCGTTGTCGTCGAAGGGAAAATGTCCGTGCAGTTTTTTAAGAAAGAAGGGGATAAACTCGTCGAGGACGGAGAACCTTTGATTTTGAACAAAGGTGACGCGGGATACATCGAAGGCGGGAGGATTCACGACGCGAAATACCTAGAAGATTGCAAGTTGGTGTACGTGCACGATAATAAGTTTGGGTTCGTTGCAGAGGGTTCTGCTTAATATGACCTCTATCTGCTTTGCTTAATATTGATTTTGTTGTTGTTATTGCTAATATTTTTGCTATTGACTGCTACTACCGATAATACAAAGTTCGCGAAACGCCCTGGACGCTTCGTTGCGATTTTCAACATCGTTCAGAAAATGATACGTCTGTGCGAGTAAATATTGCGATTCTTTGACGATGTCGATGTTACCGAGCTTTTCTCCGAACGCAGAAGCGCGATTCAAGTCATCGACGATGGATTCAATCGTTTCTTCTATTTCCTCGTCCGTTTCATCTCCGATGTTGACCTCTAAAGACGCTTTGGCGTTGATCAAATGAAATCGAGCTCGTAAGCGCAACTCGTTCGAGCTTAAAAAGGCTCTCGAGTACTTCTCTAAATAAAGTTTGCCCAAGTTCGCGTGCGAGCCTTTTAACTCAACCAAGCACTCCGCGACGATAAGTTTCGCAAACAACGCGTATTGGTCGACGCCTAAATCTGTCGCACGTTTATCCACTCCTAGCGCTCTCAACAACGCAAACGCGTAGTTTTGAGAATTTTTAAACGTCTCGGCGACGCCCAACTCCGATTTCAAAACGTGCATCGCGTTTCTCGGGTCCGCGCTACTGTTCCCACTTTTTATCGACGAATCGTTTTCAAGTTGAGAGGAAGTGAAGGTCAGAATATCCGCTCCTCTTAGAAAACTTTCGAATGATTCCGCGTAGTTTCCACTCGTCGCGAAAATTTCAGCCAACGCTCGATTCGCTTCTAAAACTGCGCTCGAATCTGTCTTCTCGCCAATTGGATGAACCAACGCGTGCATCTGTCGCATGTATTCATTCGCTTCGAAACAGTCGTTACGCGCGATTGCATCATCAAATAATATCGAAATTCTCGCCGCATTCAACTCCCTCGAAACTTCCTCGTTATCGTCCACGTGCTCGCGCAAACGCGATTCCGCTTTTTCGAGTTCCATCAAAGCGCGCTCCGTGCCTCGTGTCATTTGCGTGGATTTCGATAAAACGGCAAACGCTCTCGCGGCGTCCAAAGGCGAAGCATCTTTCAAAGTCCCCTCAGATAGTGCTTTTAAAGTGGCAATTCTCGCTAGCCCGTCGTCGCCTCGCGTCGACCACGTCGTCGATTGCATCGCAAACGCAGGAGTGCGCAAACAGTTGATGGCGTTTTTTGTTTCTTTGGCCGTGTCAAAAGTAGCGTAACGTTGCAAGGTGCCCAAAGACGTGTGGGTAACTTTGCCGCTAGATGTTGACGAAGAGGCCATAGTGGATGAAGATGCGGGATAAATTTCATTCATTCGAATCAAAGACGTCGCTTGGGCGACGGCGATGGCATCCAGCGATTGGTTGCCTTGAGTTTGCTGCTGTTGCTGCCCGGCGGCATTCGTGCCTCCTGCATTTCCAGAGGATGGATTATTGGAAGCACCCTTTTCACGCAAAATCATCTCTTGTTTGCGCATGTGTTCTGCGGTCGTTCTCGTGGCTGGCGCGGAAGAGACGAGTGTCGTTTTATGCGACAAAATTTCGACGTTTTGAATAGCTTTCTCGACCACCTCTGGAGCAGATATTTGCGTTGACGTGGGTGCGGAAACGAACGAAGTGGTACCTTTCGTCGTTGCAGCAGCTATGCCCGCGTTTTTGCTCGTCAATGGCGCTCGACGTTCCTCCATGATGCGATCCTTTCCGCCATCGTTCGGAAACACAGCCGCTTGTCTCGCTAACGCCAGTTCAGCGTAGCTCGCAAGCGCTGGATTTTTCAACTGTCTGCCAAGCTTTAAACATCGACGTAAAAGCGTTCGAGATCGTTTCGCTTTTTTCAGGACAGATGAAGACGATAAAGAAAAATGATACTTTTGCTGCTGCTGCTGCTGCTGCTGATACTGCTGCTCTCGCTGTTGTTTGACGCTGTCGAATGATTCTTCAAAGGGCTCGTCGACGTCTTCATCGCTATCTTCGTCGTCATCAACGTCAACCTCGTCGTCATCGTCGTCGAAATACTCCGACTCTGCCAGAAGCCCGCTCAATGCTAACGCCTTTGCTAACGCGTCTTCATCTCCAGATTGCTGCGCGATTCTCGTAGCCTCTTCTAACGCTCTCGCGGTTTCTTTTCGATGATGGAACTGCGCATGCGTCGCGCCGAGCGCAATCAAAGCCTCCGCTGCTCTTCTCCCAGATTGCGACACGGGCGTTATGGAGTGTGCGCTGCGACTTCCTCCGCCTCCCGCGCTGATCAGCTCATGCAACAAAACGGACTCATCCGCGGGAATATCTCCGTTTATTTCAAAGTGTCTGTGTAAATGAAAGAGAGCGTTGACGACGTCTTTTTGTTTCAAACTTTCAACGTGTCTCGCGCGCGGATGCCTGTTGTGAATCGCCGTGTGCTCGTGTTCTGCTAAAACTTTACGGAGCACCGCGCCTACGCTCTTGTTGTTCTTCCTCGGAAAACCAGAATTCCCACTATTATTGCTACCACTATTACCGCTATCTTCTTTCTCCCTCGGATCGAGAATACCTCCTAAACCCATCGCGACGCCGAACGGAAGCGTTTCGTCCTCCTCGTCGATACTCGCGTCTTCGCGAGCTGAATTTTTCTTAACCCCTAATCGTTCGCACTTCTCCACCAAAACATCCACAATCGCGCGTTCATTCCCTTTGCTCGTTCTGTGCATCAAGAAAGTAACCTCTCCTTTATCGCCACCGTTCATCTCATCCACGGCTGCGTTCACGAATGCATCAAAATCTTCTCGATACCTTCTTAACATCTCGTGACATTCGCACACGCTGTCAAAGGACAAGCGTTCAAATTCAACAATCTGTCGTCGTAAAAACCTCCCGCACACGCTTTCTGGATCAATCTTCCTCACCGCTAAATCCTTCTCGTCAGCGGTAGAGCCAAAGTCGTCTAAACGCGCATCATCGCTCGTCACCACGAAACAATCTCTCGCGTCTCTCGCTAAACATCTCGGCAGGCGTTCAAATTTTGTCACCAGTTCGTCCACCGACTCGAGTAAATACTTCTCCTTCGTTTGCAACACGTGGAAGAAATCCTCGATTTGCTGCGTTTTATCGTATCTCGTTTCTTCTTCTTCTTCTTCTTCTTCGTAAACTTCATCATCTTCATCTTCATCGTCGTGATAATACTTAGGATTCGCTTTACTCGTGGTATGTACTCTCGACATTTCCATTCCGTCTTCGTATCTTTCGTTTTCTTCTTCTTCTTCCTCGAACATATTCTTCTTCTTCTTCTTCTTGGAATTGGAAGGGAAAACAAAAAAGCGATACACTCGCCTCCAAAACTCCTCCGAATCAGGTTCGCACAGCAACGACGATGACGAAGATGACGAAGAAGAAATTTTCCCTCTCTCGATGATCTCTTTCGTCACGAACCGCACGATCTTCTTCCTAAACTTCAAAGTTAAACTCTCGTACGCGTTTTCCGCGTCGAAATTTTTCCCCTCTCTTCCATCATCGCCACCGTTTTCTCTCCGAGAAGAAGAAGATGAAGTTCCAATCTCCGAGTTTGGTTGACACGCGACTTCGAGCAAAGAACACAAGTGCACGACGTACGGGGTTGGAACGCGCGTCTGGTCGAACTGTACCGTCGGAGTTGGTTTCATTCTTTATGATATTTGCGCGCGCTATGTGTAAACACACACACACAAAAGAAGAGTGAGGATGAGTTTTTCCTTTTTTTTTTGAATTTTTGAGTGACTTGAGTTGTGCGTGTGAGTCACCCACGAGAGGTGAAATACAAGAAGAAATATCTACAAAAACTTTTGCGCTTTAGTTTTTCCGCACGAACACAAATTTACAACACGTACATACGAGAACAAAGAGAGAGAGAGAATGGTGCTGCCGAACGGCAGCAACCACTACCTCAACGACGACAGTTCTCGAACGCTGCAACCGGCAGATTTAGTGTGCAGGAGGAAGAAAGAGACGATCGGGAAGAATGTCACGAGTAAGAAGAAACAACAGCAACAACAACAACAACAACAACAACGACAACAGAGCAAAAAACAGACGACGAAAAGGAGGAGGAAAAGTGTCGCCACCGAAGATGATTCTGCCGTAGGGGATGAAGAAGAAAAAGAAAAAGAAACACCGGTGACAGACGAAGAGTTTCTCGATGCGTACCACATAGGAACGGTAGCGGAAACGTATCACGACTCGGATTCGGAGTTCTACGAGGAAGACCAAGTTTTAGAGGATAATTCGGAAGTTTTAGTCGCGTTTCAGGAGCAACCGTCGAGAGATGAGCGTTGGGTGAGATACAAGGAAGATGAGCTGTACGAGTACAGCGAGTCAGACTTAATCTGTTGTAAAGAGGAAGATTTAACGATATTAGATAGAAGGTATTTCAAAGTTGGTGATGATTGCGTGAAAGCTAAGAATACGTTGGGGATGTGCGGGAAAATTGTAGACGTGAACGTGAAGGCGACGCTGTTCTGTCCGGCGACGAAGGAGTACGCGCACGGAGTGGACTCAAAGGAGTGCCAGACGTTACGAAGAGTTTATCCTGAGGCCACGGTAGTTTATGGGAATTGGGTTGGAATTGTAGAAACGGTTTCAGATGTCATCAGAGTGGGATTGTTAAAGGATATCCGGGTAGAGGCTTCAAAGAAGAAGTGGAACGGGAAATGGCCTGGGGGGCCCTCTTGGCCGCTAGCCGCCGGAGACGCTTTCCTCAAGAGAGTAAAAGATCGAGAAGATGTTGCACATCACGTGTATCTGGACGAGGAGCTGCCAGATTTGCTAGTAGAAGTGAAGACAAGCGGACAATCGGACGAGTATACGAGTGAAGGGGAAGAACTCTCCGATGAAGTGGAACGGGATTTCTATTACACGAATACCCTCGGACTCAGACACTGCGACCCGGAAGAATCGGATCGGGTTGAGAGGTTCCATCTCACCTCGACGCAATGCGGTTGCTATCGCCCGGGCGATATCGTTGACGTTGAGCAACAAAAAATAATGCGCGCTGTAATGCAAATGTTGCAACGACACGAGTGGAACGAGCTCGGAATCAATTTGTCGGGGAGGATGCAAGAACAAGTGGAACGCACTCACTTTCTTGATTTTTGTAGAGAAAAAGGAGATGGTGACCGTGAAGACGCCTTTTTCTCGGCGTTTGCAATTGACAATGAATATTTGCAGAGATTAGAACCGACTAGAAAATACGATGCGAAGATGGCTGCTGTGTGCAAGAAACTCGTATCCAAAAACCACATCAGCATGGGACAGAGGGCAGTCGTAAAATCCATACACGACGGCATGGCGCAGGTGATCTGGAAGATGCAACACAGTTACCAAAAAGAAGGCATGATACGAAATGCTCGAACGTATAAAGACGATCCTTTGCGTCGAGTTGCTCCGAAGAAACTTCCTCCGAGTTTGAAAAGAGATTATGGCGAAGAGGATGAAGAAGCAGAAGAAGCAGAAGGAGAAGACGCTGCTCTAGATGGCAATCCTGAACATTTTTTGCCGCCGTGGTGTGAAGCTTCGTGCGAATTACAGGAAAAACCTCCGCGAACTTTGCCTGCATCGATGCTCACCGTCGTCGATAGATTCTGCGATCACTTTTTACAAGCCGGAGATCACGTCTTGTGCTGCAAAAATACTCTGAAAAAATATTTCCCGCACGCGCATATACGTGCGCTTCGCTTCGAGGAAAAGCGCGAGGAACTATGGGCAAACGAAGAGAAAAAGAATGTCCAGAATCAAAATTTCTATAAATCCTCGTTAGCTTCGAACGATGAGATATATTGCACCCGTGTCGTTTCTACGGAAACCACGTGCGAAGTTCTTTGGCAAGATGGGTCCCGGACGCTTGAAAAGGCCAAAGATTTATTGAAAATGGAACACTTAGAAGATCACGTGTATAGGTGCGGTGACTTCGTGGTAAAGACCACCGAATTTTACAAAGCTGTTGCCCCGAACAAAGTTTACGATCTCGAGAAAACGTGGGAGGACGAGTTGATGAGGAAGCGCGAACAGTACAGCGAGAAGGCAGTTCTCAATACTTTTGCAGTCGGTTACGTCGAAGTTATGAATAGCGAAGAGCGCACGGCAGATGTTGTCTGGATCGCCGATTTATTTGTATTGGAAGCTTCAGAGGACGATGCCAAGAGGTTTTTGCACACACAAGGTAAAAACAGACTTCCGGACATCCCCACTGAGCTCAGATGGCGCGAAGGCTGGGATGATTCTGATTTCTCGAGCGAAAGAAAGCCATCGGAAGTTTGCATCGATGATGGTGGGGCCGCATCTTTCGATAATCACTATAACAAATACTACGCCGATACCATGGACAAATTAATTGGTCGAGAAAAAAGAAGTTCGGGGAAAAATGAAGGCATTAAACGAGGCGTTGTAAGATTCAAGTCCAGAGAAACTGTTCCGGTATATGCGCTTCAGAAATACCCCTCGCTATTGTTCCAAGCGACTGGAAACGAAATAGTTCTTAGAAATATCGACGGAATAGAAGAGTTGTTCGAGGAGGATGAATTTGAAGATTTAAAAACTGTTCCTTACGACTTTAACAAAGAGGTTTCAGCTTCGAAGGAGCCTCAAGTTTTAGACGCTTTAGTAGAACAGTGGGGGTCGCACAGATTCGTGCACGATTTGAAGAATCGTGAAATTTTCAATCGCGATCTGGCGCCACCATATGCGCTGGAAGCGTGCGAACATATACTCGAATTAATTCACAACCCTGCAAAACGAGTTTGTAGACACCCCTTGTGTAGTGCCGTGAAGGATGTCTTTGTGCCTTTCTATGATCGCAAATTACAGGTTATACCTGGGAGCCCATGGTCCGTTCCTGAACACGAAGAAAACGTGTATTGGTTCAAAGGTTTATCAAAAGTTCCGAAGAGATTGAGTGGAACTTCCCCGGAATGGCAACATCCTCACGGAAAGAACGCGGCATTGTGGGGGTTCGCCGCCGCAGAAGCGTATAAGCTCAGACACACAAAACGCTCTGAACAGAAATTTGACGGGCGCACGTATGTCTCAAGTTATGTACAAGACGTTTCATGGATTGGAGAGATTGTAGAATCAAGTGCTGGTCTGATGAAGATAGCGTGGGGTAACGGAACAAATTCCCACCAACCGCCTTTTAATATCGGATTATGCGAGCTTTTGGATGATTCAGACGATAGCGATTCAGAAAATAGCGATTCTTTTTTTTCAGATGATAGACCTGAAAGCCATTGGATAGAGGACATGGATAGCGAATGGGATACAGAAGAAAACACAGATATCGCCTCCGACTTTGATTCTGAGAACAGCAGTCATTCGAGCGAGTGGGAAACAGATCCTGAGCGAGAAAGATCCGAAAGCGATGATATGGAAGAAGAAGAGGAAGGAGAATCGGAAGAAGAAGATTCCTCGTATGACAATTTGGAGAATGATGGTGTAGATAGGGGCAACGTGGTGGTTCGCAACGATGAGGAAGATGGTGTATCTCGCGCACGGAATGGATCCGGTGGAGTAAATATCGAATGCGGCGCTGGTTCAATAGCTGTATTTGGTTCGCTTCTCGGTGGGCCTCTTGAGTCAATCCGTCAAATAGTTGAGGAGACAGTGACGAATGATGGTAATCTCTTCGGTCGAGACCGAGACAATGTCGATAACGATGGACCTATCGACGCAGATTCTATCTCTCGCCAGATAAAAAATGCGTTGCCGCCTGGTCTTTTCGAAGACCATGCTCGTGACACCGCATTTGAAGACATCATGGACAATTGCAAAAACCTGGGATTCAACGCCCAAACTGAGCTAAAAAAAGCTTTGACTAGGTATTCCGACGAAGAGCTCAAGTTGTTGATCATCTCCACTCACTTCTGGCGCCGTAATTACAATAAAGACGAAGAAGTATTGGGAGAGAATGCGGAGCCAAGTAACCTCGAGAAAGATTTTGTCTTTAAAGTGCAGTTGAACGCCGAATATGCGGCCAGTTCCCGGAGATCGAAGGATGTGGCGCATCCGCGCAACATTGCGAAAGCCTATCCAGATATATTTCTGGATGCTGGGAAAGTCCGAACAGAAGTGTTCGATGCGCTGCACGACTCTACTAAACGCTCAGATAGGGATGGGTTGAATGCTTTTCGCTCGTTGGATGGAACGAACGAACCTCGCAATAGCTCTAGAGTTGAGATGCCGTCATTATTAGATTCGCTGAATTTAGTCTGGAGACAAGAGAGGAGAAAGAAAGTGGAGGCGCTTGAAAATCATATGCAATCTCTTAGTACAAGAAAAATAATTACCAAAAATGAAGACCGTGCGATGATGGTCGATGAGAGTGATATCGATGAAGAGGACGAAGAAGAACTGTCCACAAGTTTCGATATCGTTGACCAAGGCTTTTCTGATTTTTTACTCACAGATTCGAGTTCTCAGGTGAATTTGCCGCGAAAAGTTCAGAAAGCTGTTCAAAAAGAATGGTCAATCCTTCAGAAAGGATTGCCTTCGAACGAAATTTGGGTACGATCTTCGGCAACGCAAGTGAACGTTTTGCGAGCGATGATTAAAGGTCCACCATTGACGCCGTATCACGATGGTCTATTTTGCTTTGACTTTTTGTTTGACGAGGACTATCCATCTGTTCCCCCAAAAGTCCATTATCATTCCTACGGATACCGCCTCAATCCAAATTTGTACGAGGAAGGGAAAGTCTGTCTGTCGTTGCTCAACACGTGGGACTCAGAGGAAAACTCTGAAAGATGGAGCAGTTCGTCGAGCGCGTTGCAGGTTTTAGTTTCGATTCAAGCCTTAGTGCTGAATGATAAGCCGTATTATAACGAAGCAGGCTATGAAAGACAACGTGGAACGGAAGAAGGGATTCGAAACTCAGCCATATATTCAGAGAATGCATATCTTCTCAGCTTGAAGACGATGATACAAACGCTCAAACGCCCGCCTTCAGGATTCGAAGCACTCGTCCAAGCCCACTTTAAGGGTCGTCGGGCCTCAATATTAAAGGGCATTGCGGCATATCTCGAAGGTGCACCCGTTGGTAGCTATTGTGATGACCCGAACGTCAAGCACACAAAGCACGACACGCACAACGTGAAACCGACAAAAGGATTCTTACTAAGTTTACAATCGTTACAAGAAACTGTGAAGACTGCTTTACGGACGCTTTGATTAAGAGCTACAATATCATAGTTATTTTGATTAAAAATACAACTTCAAGCTTTTACACACCTAGAATTTAGAAACCTAGCAACCTTAGAATTTAATATAATAATATTGCGTCCGCGCGGCTTTCTCTACACATTTCATAACAAATGCACCAATCTTGACTTCTGTTGGACCAAGTTCACCCGCGCCTCTCGCACATCTAGCCATCATGCGGCTCAAGTTTGGATTCTCGGCCAGCATTCGCATCGCCGATTCCTGAGTTTCCGTTACCGAAAGAATATGCGCAATCATAATGAGCGCATATCGTAAGACTCTCGCACTAATCCCAGAAGCTGGTGCGGCTTTGTACGTTGATGTTTTTCGTGTCTTTGTTTTCGTTTTCTGAATTGCCATTTCCCAAAGCGCCGTGTTTGCTGCTGCGGCTAAAACGTTTTCCTTACGAACAACTCTTGGCCACCCTTTCCAATCCAAGTGCGCAAACGCAGCTAAGACGCGCAAAGACATATCAACAAGTTCTCTCGATCTGGAACACGTGTAGTTCATGTAGCTTACATTTTGATCCTGCGTCATCGCGATATCCATGATATTGGTGGACGTCGAAGGGATTTCGTTCCTCAAAACAGATACTACATCGCTCAACACTGCATATTCATTCAAGGCATCTTGGAACGATTTACACGTAGATAGCGTCCTAATCAGAGAAAGGCACGCCATTCGCGTATCTTGAGGTGAATTAGCTTTTAAACAAGAGTTCATCCAGCACAAGGCCATTCCTTGCGTTTGCTTCGCCGCGGAAATCGCACCAGATTGTGGTGCTTTCTCTTCTCCTGTCTTACCATTTGTCGTCGGTACAGCCCTTCGCGACGGTACTGAAGTCATCACTAACTCACTCGAGGGTAATACGCGACTGCCAACAAGATCTCTCCCATTAGTAAATTCAGATGCCGCAAATGATGTCAACCATGTGAGAGCACCAAGAAGAGGCGCTGTTGCCTCCCATGCGCGTGCGCCAACACATCTACGCAAACAATCAACAATAATCGTCACGGCGTCAAACTTTTCATCCACAACAGCCGTGGCGCTTCGCAAAGGAGCACTCGAGGAGGCATCACCCTTTTTGGATTTTGAAGCACCTTTTACTGAAGCTGAGATGTAATCATCTGCGGGAACTTGCACTTTCGTGTGCACAAAAACTCTCCCTGTTGTCGAGAGCGGGTGCGGTACCAAGGAGCCGCCGGCAAAAGAACTGGTACACGCACTTGCTATGTCGAACTCTGAACCATTGATTCTTCTGCGCAGGACTTTTTTCTTCTCATTGCCTCTAGCATTCACCGTTGTCGCAGCTGGTGCCACCACTTTATCGGTGATCATCATATCTTCTTCCTCTTCCGAATCGTCCTCCTCGTCATCTTCGTTAGCTCCACCTCGCGTGGATGATTGCGAAGTCGACAGATTTCTGAGCAAGTTGCGCCGCCGAGCTTCAATCACTCTTCGACAGCACCTCCGATCGTTCTTCAGCAGAACTAGCAAAAGTCTCGCTGCAGAAGCCGCGAGTTCATCTCGAGCGTTATCATCCGCATACTCGTTCCTCTGTGGATTCAATTCTTTATCCCCGTCAAATGCAGCGACAGATTTCAACGCTTCAAGAAGTGTGATGAGAAAATTTGCGTTACTAAAGACCTCGTTGATACTATCATTTCTATATCCAGTGCTATTCGCGGTGCCATCTTGATATTCGTTGTCATCTTTTTCGTCAACTTCATCGTCCAGGAAAACAGAAGCGAGCGCTCTGCCAATAGCCACGCTGTGGTATTCCCATCCTTCCTCGATATTTCGCAGTCCGCTTCCAATTTTCTTGCTCTTATTATGTCTACTACTACTATTACTACTATTGTTCTTCCTTCTCAAAGACGCCAACGTGACGCCCTTTTCGACAGCTTTAGTATGAAAACCGAGAAAGACTAAAGCATCGCTTTTAGCAAACGAATCTAGGAAGAAAGCGAACTTCTTGGACGAGGTTCCTCCTTGTATGTCTGCCGTGTAATTAATATTGCCGCGATTGTGGTACAACGCTGAAGCTGCCATGCTAGCTTGATCAAACAAACCTTTCGGAGCTTTCGGTAACATCGGTTGCCAGTCGGAAACGTCTTTGAATGTCGTCGTCATTATTGTTGTTGTTGTTGTTGGTGGTAACGACTCTGTCCTTTTCGTCGTGTACATGTTCTTATTTTGTTGGTGCGCTTGTCTGTTTGTCGCAAAATTAGCAGCATTTGCGGCTGTGCTAAGTGAATGCTGCAGTTGATTGATGTTATCGTTGCTGTTGAATCTTTTAATCGCATCCGATACGCTCACACCAGCGCCACTTTCCACATTTTGTTTCCTTCGCTTCGCCTCGCTCTCTGGGCCAGTTTCATCCTCGTTTCTTTTCTTCTTTTGTAGCTTTTGCTCCTCGACTTCATTCTCTCTCTTTTTCACTTGCTCTTTCAAGGCGTAAATCTCATTCATCAACTCTTGCTTCTCTCTCCTCGACCGTCTTCTCGCGTTTTCTTGATTCTCCTGCGCCTCTTGCAACTCTTCCTCTTTAAATCCGAGCGAAGTTTTCAAATTTTCAATCTCTTTTCGCATCTTGCGGATTTCTTCAGCCGCAACGTGATGCGCAGCGCTCGTGTTCGCGTACGACGTCGCCATTGCCATCCCCGATTGTTGCTGTTGACCCTGCGCACTCACAATTCTTCCGCTTTGTCCTCCTCCCGTCGCTGCATCCTTCACCTCCCGTTGTAACTTGGCGATTTCCTTCTCGTATTGCTCCAGGCGCGAGCGGAGCAACGAGAGCATGCCGTCTTTATCTTTATCTCTCCGCTCGAGATCGCGTACGCGAGATTGTAAGAAATGAGCGTCCGCTTCTTCCAAATTTGCGTTGTTGTTCTTTTGTTGTTGCGAGATGCTGCCCATCTGTCGCTGCTGCTGCAACTGCTGTTGAGACTGCGCGTTGCCATTCACATAATTATTATTCACGGTTGTTTGCTGCGTCGTCATCGTCGCGTTCCCGCCGCTCGTTCCGGTACCACCTTCGCCTCGTTGCCTGCTCGCTTCCGCTTGCTCGATGATGGAGTCAAAGTTACTGTTCGCATCGAGAGAGCGAGAAAGAATGAAAGAGAAAGAAAGAGCGCGTGAGTGAGCGCGACGAACACAAAAGAAGAGAGAGAGAGAAAGAGAGGCACAGATGCCCAGAAAGAAAGAAAGAATGCTCGCGCACGCGTTTCCCCCTCTTTGAAAGCAACGCTCAGAGAAATACGCTTCGACAAAAAAACACCGAACGAAAAAAAACACCAAACGAACCTGGCGTCCACGTTCGCCCACAAGTCTTCCTCCTCGTCGTCCTCGTCTTGGCCGAAGCCAAACTCCGCGTTTCCTCCTCCCATCATGTATGTGTTTGCGTTTTTTGCCTCTTTTTTTTTTGAAAATTTCCACTTCTCTTTTTTTTGCTGCGTTTGTGCTCCATTTTTTTTTCGTAAATTCGCACGGAGATGCTCCTATCGTCGTCGTCGTCTCTTCGTCGTTCGAGCAGCGGGACTACTACTCGCGGCAACTTTCGTTTTTCGCAACAAAAAGATTACACCGCTCGCGCGCTGCGCGATTTCACTCGTTCAAGTCGTCGTCGTTTTGAAAGAAGGACTTCTGCAGAAGCGACCTTCTCCTCCTCGTCCACCTTCTCGGGAAGAAGAACAGTCACTCAAAAGGGGAGGAGGAGGAGGGGGTTCGTTACGGGTACGCGTCGTGATGTTGCGTTCAGTTTTTATGACGACAACGATAATAACGATGTGATTGAGTCTTTCGATGCGACGAAAACCTCCGCGTGGTTACACAACGACGATTTATCGCCGGTTTTGAGAACCGAGCGCACGTTTTCGACGCTCGATACGGCCTCGTTGTGGGTCGGTTTAGTCGTGTGTGTTCCAGCGTGGCAGTTGGTTTCGAGTTTGATGGGAATAGGTGATTTGAGCGCTTTTCTGGCGCTCGCGTTGGTGTTTGTGGCGAATTTATTAGTCGTGTGGCCGATTGTTTTACAAGCGACGGCTGGTGTAAAATATGGAATTCCTTTCGTCGTGCACGCGCGGTCATCTTTCGGCGTTCGTGGCGCGAACGTAGCTGGATTGAGTCGCGGGCTCATAGCGAGCGCGTGGTTTGGGATTCAGACTGTGGTCGGCGCGAATTGTTTGCGAAGCTTAGCGATAGATTTTGGGGTAGCGTCAAGCTTGGTGCCATATTTAGGAGCAATATGTTACGGTATATTCTGGCTCGCGCAAGCGTACGTGGTATGGAATGACGTGGAGAGCATAAAGGCGATCGAGAAGCTTGCGGCGCCGATTTTGTTGTTTTTGACGCTCCTCTTGTTCACGTTCACGTGCGCATCTTCCGGAGGAATTGTGCACTCGACTGTCTCTGCGTTTGCATCAAATAGTGGTGGTTCTGGTTCCATTATTACGAACAGTGTCGGTAGTTTCTCGTGGAAAACGTTTTTCCAAGCCGCGACGGCTTCGGCTTCGTTTTGGGCGACGATGATATGTAACGTCAGCGATTTCTCGAGGTTTTCAAAATCGCAAAAGAGTTTCGAGAAAGCGTCGTTTGCTATGCCTTTAGCGATGGCTGTTTTTGCATTCGCTTCGATCGTGGTGACATCTTCGGCAGCACAGATATTGAACACGAGTTCAAATTTGATCACTGATCCGATGGTGGTGACATCGTTATTGTCAGCGCATTTTAAGTGGGGTAGAATTGCAAGCGTTTTGGCCGCGACGGGCATACTGACAGCAACGCTGAGCACTAACATTGCGGCCAATATTTTAGCACCGGCGAACGCCATTCAAAATTTAGCCCCCTCGAAACTGTCATTTAGAACTTCTGCCATTATATCGATGATTCTAGGCACCTTATGTCTCCCTTGGAAACTTACGAGCGACTCGAAATCGTACATATTCATTTGGTTGACGGGATACGGCGCGTTCCTGGCTCCGATTCTTGGAGTTATGCTTTGCGATTATTTCCTCATAAGAAACCAAAAAATAGTCGTAGAAGACTTGTACTCCGCGGACAAGGAAGGATCTTATTATTATACGAAAGGCATTAACTATAAAGCGATGCTCGCGTTCGCAGTTGGCGTCCTCGCAAACTTGCCTGGATTTTTACACGCCGTAGGTATCGTGCCCTCTTCGATGCTGCCAGCGTGTTTAGCGTTGGCGTACGATTGCGCCTGGTTTGTCGGCGTCTTCTTCGGTGGTTGCACGCATTTCGTGCTCCATAGATTCTTCTAGTTGCTGTAGATGTTTTGTAATATATAAGATGCGCCATTTGGTCGCGAGGATGGCGTCATGAACGTACTCTCAAAACACTGTTTTTCTCCCGTCTCTCTGGTTGCACAACTACCACACTCTTTTGGTTGACAACAACAACAACAACAACAACAACGATAAAAGAACAACGCAATAAATAAATGTCCACCACAACCTCCTCCTCTTCCTCCTCCTATGCCTTCGCTTACGATGCCTTAATTTCCAACGAACACCGCGAAATCGAACGCGTCGTGCATTTCTACCCCGAAAATACTCCGGAACGAATCCAATGCGAAACGAGCGCTTTTTTATGCGGATTGGACGCGTTCATGTCGACGTTTACGAACGACGAGGAGAAAGAAGAAGAAGAAGAAGACGATAATTCCAAAGCACCACCAGCATTCGTCGGCGCGAAAACGAGAGGGAAATTTTACGCGGCGCTGGAAGTTGTCAGTTCGTCAAAGTCATCCATTTGGTGCGCGGTCGTTGTAGATTCGAAAACTTCGAGACTGTTGTCGAGGCATTTTTCGCTCGAGGACGAACATCCGCCGGCGTTGCAAGGAAACGAGTGTTTACGATTTTTGCGAGAAACGATGAGCAGAGAAGTGAAAGAGAAGTTATTAAAGAGCGATATTGCGTATGGAAAGAGTGAAGAAGAAACAAGAAAATGGAAAGAAGAGTTGAAGCGGCTAATCGATCGATTGGGAAAGAAGTTGAAGGACGAAGAATCGTCAAAGTCGTCCGCGATGGGCGGCGCCGTCACGACGACAAGTGTGAAAGAAGAAGAGGACATAGCGTACGTATTGGAAGAAAGAAAAAATAAAAACGACACTTTTCTGCCGGTGCAAACGAGCGCGTCGAAATCTTGGGACGCGTTGAGGTTGGCTTCAAAAAGAGAAGCGTTGAGGCTAATAGATGAGGTGGAAGCGACGTTAGAAGAAGAAGAAGAATCTAAACGTTCTGCAACAACAACAACAACAACAATGGAAAAAGCAACGCGACCTGGTTGCGGTCACGATGCATGGCTTTGGTCGCGAGTTAACGCAGACCGTACCAAACGCCTTTTCTTTGTCACCGAAAGAGAAGTCGTTAAAACGCTGTTGCAAGCGAAAGAACAAGTGACCGATCTAGATGCGTAGAGTAGCATGTGAAGATGTAATTATTAGTAGATTGTATACTTTTGTTGTTATTAAATATAGGTTATCGTTTTGTTAGAATAGTACAAATGTTTGGTGCTTGTTCCTGAAAAGATTTACGCATTCACATCGACGACGCGATCGTATTCGCTTTGCGGCACAAACTTACCGGAGGCAGTGTTGGCGGTTTGCTGCGTTTGCTGCATTTGCTGCGTTTGCTGCATTTGCTGCGTTTGCTGCATTTGCTGCGCCGCAACCGCCGGTTGTCCCGGTTGTCTCGTCGCTGTCAACGGAGTAGCCGCTGCACTAGCTTTCGGGCGGCACGTGTGCGCCGGACCGTGAGCAACATCCGCGCACGTAAACTTGTGTTGGAACGCAAAGGCATCTCTGAACATGTCTTGATGTGTGCCTTCGTGCATGTCCCAGTTGGAAATGTCGTGCGCGAACCCGTTCTCACCGGTGAATTCAAACATTCTGTCAAAGTTTGTGCACTTTGGCAAAGACCATTTGGAAATATCTTGGTTAAATCTCAAAGCCATCATGAACATTTCATCCACAGACTTCGCGGATTTCATGTTCCAGTTGGTGATGTCACCGTTGAATCTGTCAGTATGCTTGAACATACCAGAGAAGGATTCAACTTTGGATACGTCCCATTTGGACAAATCGCCGTTGAAAGCGTTCGCTCTGTTGAACATGCGAATCATCGACGTGACGCTGGAAACGTCCCATTTGGACAAGTCGCCGTTGAACGAAGAGTGTCTGTCGCCTTCAACAGATTTAGGCGGGTCCATGAACAATTGGTCCATGTTCGTCACGCGAGAGACGTCCCACGTGGACATCGGGCCAAAGGCTTGGCCGTGACAATCGCCTCGCACGGGTTCTGCGAGCAAACAATCCGTGACTTCATCCATGATGTTCGCATCAGTTAACACGCCAACTTCATCCAGTCCAACGGACGGCTCAGTGAAAACCTTCTCAACGGTAGCGATCGGTTGTTTGATCGCGTTGGTGACCGAGTTAATCAAGTTAGAGGCGGCTGGTTTTTTACTAGTAGAGGTTTCGGCGGGAACTCTGCCGTTGACGATGTCGTCCATCACTTTCGTGGAGGTGCACGAGTGGAAGTCGAGCAAACCAGACGGTCTGAAACCGCACTCCCACGAGGCTTGGAACGCAGTCGCGCCAGCGAACATGTGGTTATCCGTCTTCTTCGCCGCGTATCTCCACGCGGAAATGTCTTGGTTGAAAGACGCTGCGCCGCTGAACATTCTGTCAAAGTACTTGACAGATCGAGTATCCCACTGACTCAAATCGCCGTTGAATCTTTCTTGATCCGCAAACGCTTCCGTCATATCGGTAACTTGAGAAACGTCCCACATGGACATCACGCCAAATTCAGATTGCTTAGCAAACTTGTGGCAGTTGCCCTCCACCGGGTCTTCGTCCAAGCACGCTTTTACGGCTAACTTGAACGTGTCGTCGTCCGGTTTAGGCACTTCGCACGTCCCCGGGTGCCTTTGCGCCGGGTTGCCGCACTGCGGCAAGTCCGAGCGACAGGCTCCGAAGACGAAGACGTTGTTCCCCATCGGGTTCGCGACGCCCTTTCTCGGGTAGTATTCAGTGTCTTCCAACTCGTGCTTGGTGTTGCACGAAGCCATGGTAGAGATGAATTGCACCGGGTACTCGATTCTCGCTTGAACAACTTCCTCTTCGATTGGGTTTTCAGAAGAAACTTCGATGTCCTTGTGGTGCTTTTTGGCGTTTTTGATCATCGCGACTTCTCTTTCGTATTCCTCAACCTTCTTTTGCTGCGCGGCGGACAATTTCGCGGTGGTCTTGATCGCCTTGCCAACTTGCGGCACAGCCACATTCTCGGCGGAAGAAAGAAGCGCACGTCTGGATTTAATGTTATGTCCAGCGGTGGTTTCTTCTTTGGATTGGTTCGCAATCTCCTCTTCCGCGTGGAACAACGAGGAGGACCACCATCCCCAATCGAAGAATGCGCCAACGTTTTTCTTCTCCTTGGCGAGCATCTTCGCCTTCTCCAGCTCTTCCTTCTCTTGTCTCAGAAACTCTTTTCGCTCCAACTTCGCTTCCTCTCGTTCTGCTTCTTCGTTGCGTCTGGCTTCCTCCTCGGCGGCGAGACGTTCTTTCTCCGCGTCCGCCTCTCTCGCTTCTTGGACTTCCTTCTCCAACAAGTCAATCTTTTCTTGTTGCAAACGAACCATCTTCTCCGCAGCGGTTTCTTTCTTGGGCGAGGAA
>Ga0181558_10001862_pt1 | contig 20235 bp, 13 predicted proteins | sample 011ome_22_FD_133754 | JGI IMG/M metagenome (GOLD analysis project Ga0181558, IMG submission 133754) | Coastal salt marsh microbial communities from the Groves Creek Marsh, Skidaway Island, Georgia - 011507BT metaG (megahit assembly) | ecosystem: Environmental > Aquatic > Marine > Intertidal...
GGTTGACGTGGCCGAGGTGATGGCCGGCGCCAAACCCGACCCCGATATTTTGGGCAACGACCGAATTATGGTGCCCGAGGACGCCTCGGCTAGCTTCCTTCGTAGCCTGTCGGTGGGCGTACCCGGTTTTGGTGGTTATCGGCAGTACTAGAAGATGTCAGGACGAACCAAAGTCCATGCCCAACACCTTGCCCTACTCCCTGAGTTAGGCAGACAGTAAGTTGTCAGCTCACCATTTCACGTAAACATGCCAGCAGCAAAATGAGCAGCTTGGAGTAACGCTACTTGGAATATCGAACTCTTGGCCGTACCAGATTGCAAACCAGCGTGCTTGGGCTCGGCGGCGGCGGGCTCAGTTGTTTTGGTTTAAAGCAAGGGGGCACAGAAAAAGCCGCCCTGGCTATTATTGACCGTGGCTTGGATGCCGGGATCAATTTCATAGATACCTCTGACCACAATGGCACCGAGCCCGTGTGTGCTAAAGCGCTGATGGGGGGGAAACGATCGCAGGTAATATTGTCAACCAAACGATCTGTATCCAAAGGGGATTGCCGGATCACAGCAAAAGCATTTTCGGACTCAATTGATGATAGCCTTCGAATGCTATGCACTGATTGGATCGATGTTTTCAGTTTTCATGGTGTTTTCATTGACGAGTACGATTATGTCCTAACCGAGCTCTTGCCGGTCGTCCAGAAAGCAAGAGAGCAGGGTAAAGTACGCTTTTGCGGCATTACTGAAGCCTTCAAGTGGGACACTAGCCATCAAATGTTGCAAGCCGCAATCATCGATGACTGTTGGGACGTAATCATGGTCGGCTACAATATAATCAATCAATCTGCCCAACCTTTATTGGACGATGCACAAAGAAAAAATATTGGGATACTAGGCATGTATGCGGTTCGTAACGCCTTAAAGACCGAAGATTCCTTGAGTCAGGTTTTCAAACAGTTACAAGCAACAGGACAGGTTGCAGCCGATATGGACATTAAAGCGGCATTAGATCGCTTGTTTTGCCAAGATGACGGCGGCAGAAGCACTATGACTGAATTGGCCTATCGCTTCTGCTTGAGTAATGCCGCTTTTAGCTCCGTATTAAGTGGAACGGGCAACCTCCAACATCTTGAGGAGAACATCCAGTCGTTTGCCAAATCAAAATTAAGCCAAGATGATATAAAAATGCTTAATCAATTATTTCAGGGTGAAGCCTCTCTTTCGGGCCAATGAGGCATTCAGGTGAAGAAATCAAATCGCGTTCTAGCCATAGGCATCGACAGTCCCACCAATGACCTACTTGAGGCATGGATTGATGCGGGACAACTGCCCCATTTAAAGAGCCTAAAAGCTAGCAGTCAGTTCGGTTATGTTGAGCACAACAAACTGCACAGCAATCAAAATTCATGGCTACCCATGCTCACAGGCCTTAGTATCGAGAGCCTCGTGTACTGGCTTTCAAACTACAGCCCAAGCAACTACACAAATTACAACAATTGCCTCTACAACTTGCACACTTATGAACCCTTCTATGCTTTAGAGGATTTACAAGTCACCATGTTTGACCTGCCAGTAGCGTTGTCAGATCGAGTGAACGGCACTCAAGTCGTGGGGTGGGCCTCGGAACTGAATGAAACTTACGGAGCCTCGTTGCCTGCGGATTTACTGTCTCAAATTGAGGCCACATATGGAACAGATCCAAAGCAAGAAGGCGCTCTAACGTTTGTCAACCAACGCGAGGGGCGAGAGGGTAAGTCGTACCGCGTACCAAGCGCATACAATCTTAAAGATCTCGATGTATTCAAAAAGAAAATGATTCAGTCTGCGCGAACGCGGGGCGACATATGCCAAGATCTCATTCACAACACAAATTGGGATCTGTTTATCACTTCGTTTAGCGAAATCCATGTTGCAGGACATACACTCTGGCACCTCAGTCAAAAGCACCCTTTGATGAACCTAGCGCGTGAGCAAAACTCAGATCCATTATTGGAGGTTTACCAATGCGTCGATGAGCAGATAGGAAAGCTATTGTCCACGGTCGATGAGGATATATCGGTCATGATTTTCTCGGTCGACAACTTGGTGTGTGATGGACTGGAAAACCCCCGGAGTGTGTTTTTACCTGAAATATTGTATCGATGGAATTTTCCAGAGAAAGCCGCACTTGCGCTAGGAGAGATGGGAGTACCGCCCGAGGCTCCGAATTTAGAGTTTTATGAGCATTGGAAACATGAGGTGTGGAAACTGCGCACAGCTTGGGGTGATCAAGAACTTGAGTCACCAGAGCAACAGGAAAACAGCGGGGATACCTTTAGTTGGCAACCGACAAACTGGTACAAACCAGTATGGCCTAAAATGAAGGCTTTTGCTTTACCGAGCGTCGCCGATGGTTGTATCCGTCTGAATGTAAAAGGCCGAGAAGAAAACGGGCTTATCGACCCGAGCGACTACGACGCAGTTTGCGATGAAATTACCGCGATGCTTTTGCAAGTTATCGATGCTCGCGAAGGTTCACCCATTGTTGAAAAAGTTATAAGGGTTAGAGCGTCTCCTCTAGAAACAGATGACACGCAAAGTCCTGCGGACCTCATCGTACTTTTTAGCGAAGCCTATCCTTCGGACTCTATAGATAGCCCGGACGTGGGTCGTATTGGACCTATTCCGTTTTTTCGCCCAGGCGGGCATCAAAAACAAGGCTCGACCATTCGCAATCCATTTATATTACGTCCACCGAGCTACAAAAATTTCTCATTGAAAAAGAATGGGCGACTTGAAGATATTCCAGCCACTGTGCTGGCGCTTCTTGGAAAACCAGTCTCATCACATCTCGACGGCCGTTCACTAATAGAGTGGGAGACTCCTAATTCAGTGCCCACGGCTAGCGCTGATTAACACGTCTCTGAGCTAACTAGGCGACGAACAATGCGGCCCTTTACCAATGAGAATCTCGTTAAAGTTGGGTTACACCGTTACGCAACCGACCCTAGCCTACCGCAAAAAGACGGTGTCAATTTAGCTCATGAAAACATTGCCACCCTAGCGAAGCAATCCGATCATCCGAACTTACAGTTTATGTTTCACGACTTCGCTCGGTTAATAAGCGACCGTGATTACGCACTATCTTTGCTTTCCGCCTGTGACTGCGTCATAGCCAATGTTGGGCCTCACGCGCATTTTTATTTTTGGTTGCGTGAGCAACTGGGTTTGTCTTTCACTATTATTCGCGACGTTAGAACCGCCATATGGAGTAGTTACCTCCATCAGGAGTACTTGTGCCAACCACTCCTACGATCTGGCGACATACTCTTAGTCGCGAGCAATTACACTCGTGGTGTTTACGAGCATATCTTCCCTCACTTACAAGAAACACGCATCTTGCAATGCTATCCGCTTACCGTATCTTTTCCCGTAAACCGACCAAAAAAGAAACCGCCCATTCGCGCTGGGCAGCAATGTACGTTGGGCTACATAGGACGGCTCTCGGCAGATAAAAACTTTGCCGACATCCTCACTTTATTGATCCGTCTAGAGACGCAGTTCCCTGGAAAATTCAAATTGAAGGCTTGTGGTGATATTCACTCGCCACGTTTCGCTGAGGCCCGTGTACGCGAGTATCTGGTCGATCAACTCGGGCACAGCGATTGCTATGACTATCTACCTGCACGCCCTAATGCATTGATTTGGCCACTGTATAACGACATGGACATTTTGGTCTTCCCCAGTACATCAAACCTGGAAACACTGGGTCGCGTGCTGATTGAGGCAAGTTATGCGCGCGTACCTGTGGTTACTGGGGCGCATGCCGCGGCATGCGAGCTGGTGCCTAAAAATTCATTGTGTCGCGTGAAATATACAACGGGCACGGTATTTAACACCCATTACGACCATTCCCTGGGACACGTTGATATTGATGACATGGCTCAAGCCATCACGGGAGGGGAATTGCTTGCGTCAGAGTGTTACGACGACTATGCCCACCACGACAAGAAATTGCTTGAATTGTTACTTAACTTAAATAACAACATTGAGGCAGAGCCGCTCGTTCTCAGCGCCGAGCAGCAAAGTTTCATTGATTCCTTGACGGTGACTATTCCAACATTGCTCGCAAAGCCAGAAACAATCGACACTATCGCTAGGCTGGCGCACTGGTTTATTGCGTTACAAGATACCACCCATCCACAATACCAACGCACAATAAACAGCTTACTTGATCAGTCATGCCATAGAGCTAGGACCGACCAATTCATCGCCAAAAGTCAACACACTCGCGCCGACTTCACTAATGTTGGGGGCGTGGACATAGAGCTATGTCATCTGACGAACTTTTATCCTAGCTTTAGTCTCAACCAATAAAAAGCCAACTGCACATAGCATACCCTGTTGCTAAGCCTTACTGGTGGCCAAGGCGTCCAAATGTTGATGGATGAATGCAAGTGCAGCCGAGTAAATCTCGCCCTCTTCATTAGCGTTTTCAGTTAGAGCGTTTGGCACGACATCCAAAAATGTAAAATGCTGCGCGGGAAGACCATAACGCAGAATGTCGCTCGGATGCATAGCGATAAGCCCCGCGATCACTTCCCGATGCAGCAATAGCGCCTCGGCCGCATTGAAGCTGTTGCTAAACTGGCCCGTTACTAGCTGCTCGTCTATCCAAACGCCGCTAGCACAGGACATGGCGTTGCATGCGTACTTTTGAGCTAGTGGCGAGAGTTGATCAAACGTCATTGATTGGGCGTCGGGGCTTAGCAGTACAACGTATAAGGGAATCAGACCACCGTTAATGAGCTCTTCACTCAAAATACGCTCGAATAACTCCGGCATATCGCGGTAACCTAGTTGAGGTTGGGCATTAACCTCGCAAATAATGGTTTGTACTTCTCGCCATGACAGCGCAATGTTCTGACTGATGATGTCAATACCAGCAAAATCTAAGCCGACCGTCCGGGCAATACGACAGGCCAATTGTAGATTGTCGGGATGAATTTGATCGAGGCTTACTAACGCGTGCTCCCCCCCTGCAGAAATATTTCGTTTCTTGCGCAAAATGATTTCTGCATCCTTGGGAGGTATGTCAGCAATCCCCCAGCCTTGAGACTTTATGACCTCATGCATCTCTTCGTCGAGGTTGATACGCGACTTTCCTGTTTTGCGGTAAACCTGCTGGTGATACGCAGACTGTTGCAGCTTGCTAATAAGGCTACCCAAAGTGTTAACGCCGTCTCCTTTCACCATGGCTGGCATACGATGCATCACCTTAACCACGCGCCCCTGAAAAACAGTGAACCGAAAATCTTCTCCTAAACAATATGCTTCAACTATTACCAACGACGAATAGGTTTGGGCCGCTTTGAATGCGGCCATTAAACTCGCCTCGTCATTAATATCGACAAAAACGCCACGACCTTGCTCTTCTGACAGGGGTTTTACCACCACTGGATAACCAATGACACTCGCGGCCTTAAGTAACTGTTGTTCCGTAGAAACCACTATTTGATCAGCTACTGGAAATCCCAGCTTGGTACAAACCGTGTTTGTCAGGCTTTTGTCATGGGCCACCAGTGTTCCCAAATTAGGCGTTTTGTCACTGGTTGTTGATCGAAACCAGCGACTTCTAGCACCATGACCGTAAACCAAGAGATCACCTGGCAGCTTATGGACCGGGATGCCTAGAGCTCTAGCTGCGCGAACAAAATGCAAGGTGTTAGTACCACGAACGCCAAAGGGTCTGCACTGCTGGCTCAAGAGCATTACTTCATTACCAATGTTGTACCCTAACCAGTCCCGAGGGTTATTCAGGTAATGATTACATTGATCTACCAACCAGCTCAGCACGATACGAGCAGACTCGGTACCCCAGTGCGGCATAAAAATTAGGTGCGTCGATATCTCAGAGTCTGGTAACGCCAGGGCTTCAGCTTTACCAAAAAGGGGAATATTAGCCATACGCTGTAATATTCCAGTCCAATGCATCAGGGCCGTAGCGATACCCCACGCACCCTGATGCCCAGCACCCGCTCCTAGCATTGGCTCATTTGTAACTTCAGTTAGACGCGCATTAAACGCATCTAGCTGAATATCTTGTGCCGGCTGAATGTTGAGATAGGCTAGTAAGGTCGGCGAGCCTAACCCCCTACCCATACCCGGCAGGGTGACCAATTTTTCGAGGGAGCAAGCCTTTGGCTCGTCACCCTCATCACCCCGGTGATTAGCAACGTCGGATGCGAGCGGTAGATGGGGCGGTGGATGCATGCAGTGGTGACCTTTTTTGAAGATTGGACTCCCACCTATGATTACGCTTTTGTGGCTTGCTTACTAGCCAACCCCAACTCAAATTGATGAGATCAACGCTCACGCATGCGACGTCGCAAACAGCCCAACTAATGGGATACCACGCTAGGCGGCTAAAATGGATCGAAATTACGATCCCACAGCATAACTATGGATGTTGTCGTGAAGTCGATACGGCTTTTCACTCAGTGATGAGAGCAACCAAAAACGTACTCAGAGTTTGCAATTGGGGCAGTCACTCGCTTGCAACGCAAGACTCGCAGCACTAACCAGGCACGTTACAAGGGTCTCGGGCGTGTGCGGTTTATGCTCGTTGAGGGCCTGCGCCAAACGACCAAACAGGTAACGCTTAAAAGCTCGCGAGCAGTGCTCAATCTCTCGCTCAATGTCGTCCAATGCCATAATCACCTGCTCGGCGATGGGTGTCTCAACGGGCAAGCTGGCCCCCCGGTAGTTGGCCAGAGAGGTATTACTGACTACCACCCCGTGCTTTTTCCAACGAACACTTGGGGTACGCCTGACGAGGTTTATCCATTGGGCCATTACACCACCACTGCCAGATGTGCGGAGTGATAACCGGGTCAAACGTACTTGGATTGCAAGCTCAAGATCATGATGGGGGTGACGCTTGTGCTCATCCTTTAACATTTGGCCAAACATCTGGTCGCTCTCGCTGTGCTCATGGGGCCATATTTAACCTAATTGATCATCTGTTTCTCCCGGCTTATCGCCATGGGAGGACTGTCCACTACCGCTCACTACCTACCACCCTACCACCCTACCACCTTGCCACACATTTATGGCGCTCGTGCAACCGATTTACCGGGCTCGTGCAACCGAGAGTGCAACTGCGCGTTGAGCTAATCGTTCAACTGAGAATGCAAGTGCAAGTGCAAGTGAGATACTAAGCTCGCTTTGCGCACCGCGGGTCACTGGTATCACAACCGTGGCTCAGTTGATAAGCAAGAGATGCTGCCGGTAACTACATTGAGACGCATTTGTTCATAGTGCAGATACAAGCTGGGAATACATAACAGGTTCACCAATTCGGCGGAGCGCCGTCCCGCGACAGCCAGCCAGGCTGCGCCAGCTAGAACTCCTGCAGCGCTCGCAACGCGACACGCGCGGTCTGGGGTCGGCGTTTGACGCATCGGGCTGGGTGGCTACGGGGGGGTTAGACTATCGTCCCAATGCCAATACCGTATTGGGTATAGCCGCGACGGCTGTGCGCAGTGATGCCGATCTGGCCGACAACACCGGGGGTCTTGATAGAGACGAGACATCGCTCACGGTTTACGGCAGCTTTTACCGCGACGCTTGGTATGTGGACCTAGCGCTGTCAACGGGGAGAAGCAGCTACCAGCAGTCTCGCATCATTGGCTACCGCTTAGGTAACGGTACCGCGGTATCACAGCAGATGAGCGCCGACTACGATGACAGCGCGCACAGTGCCCATGCCTCACTGGGTTGGGACGGCGCCTGGCCATGGGCATCGAATTCGGCTGACCCAGGGTCTACCTCGGCCTGGTCGGTAGGATTGAGGGCCAGCGTGGACTACCTCAACGCCAAAGCTGACGCATTTACAGAGCAGCCCGGCGACCCAAACGGTAATGGCGCCGGGTGGGCTGTGAACGTAGATGCGCAGTCGCAGGATTGGCTTACTGCTCGCGTGAGCGCTAGCACACGTAAAGTCGTAACAACCCCCTGGGGCGTACTGGTGCCGTTTGTAGAGCTAGACCTTATTCAAGAATTCGCCAACCGCCAAAACACTGTGAATACCCGGTTTGTGAGTGATGTAAGTAACACCGCACTCGCCGTTAGTTTAGAAGACCCCGACCATAGTTATGTAAGAGCCCGCCTGGGTAGTACCTTTCAGCTACCCGGGGGTTTAGCCGGCTTTGTCGACTACGGCCGATTATTTGCCTTTGACCGCTGGCAGGCGTACACCCTTAGCGCTGGGGTGCGCTATGAACTGTAGAACGGTCCACAAGGCGGATACTTGAAATCACCCCTTCAGTAGCCCTCCCCCTCATTGCTCTTAGCCTAATTGCCCTTTGGCCTAATTGCCCTTTGGATAGTCCCCCTAAAGACTGTTCTCACAGCAAAATTTGTGTTGTACGGGGTTTCTGCAAAGGACGGTACCCTTGTATAGAACCAAGGATAGCGGTACTTTAGACAAAGCATGGACGCAATATCTACACACCCGACACCAGAGAGAGGACAGGACTGGATTGGGTACACAGGAGGTGCATTGTGCGCGCTCAACGACTCACGACTTTTTTCACCCAATACGCTGTTATCTTAGCTTGTTTGCTTGCGCCCTCAGTCGCAACCGCACAAACAGAGCAGCCGGATAATCTTGGCCTTGTGCAACATGCGTCGGGTGGTCACGCCCCAGACGCGGTACTGGTTAAATTTAGACCCTCGGCCAACGCCAGCAACAAAGCCCAAGCGCGTGGTTTAGTGAATGCCATCGCTAAGCGTGAATATAAGATTGTAAAAGGCCTGGAAAAACTCCAACTCAAGCGCAACCAGTCGGTGGCCAAGGCTGTGCGTGCGCTTAAGAAACTCCCCTTTGTCGAGTACGCCGAGCCAGACTATTTGGTGCAAAAAGCCACCAACGATACCTACTACAACTTGCTCTACGCTATTGATAACACCGGGCAGTCTGTCAATGGTGCATCGGGCACATCCGATGCCGATATGGACGTCTTAGAAGCCTGGAGTACCCAAACAGGCGATCCCAATTTAGTCATCGCCGTGATCGATCAAGGTGTGCAATACAACCATCCCGACCTTGCCAATAACATGTGGACCAACCCCGGTGAGATTGCGGGCAATGGTTTTGATGACGACGGCAACGGTTTTGTTGATGACGTGTACGGCTATGATTTCTACGCCTTCGATGGCGACCCAATGGACGAGGGCGGCCATGGCACCCATGTAGCGGGCACTATTTGCGCTGAGGCAAACAACGGCGAAGGAATCGTAGGTGTAGTGCACCAATGCAAGATTATGGCACTGCGCTTTTTGGGTCCCGATGGTGGCTATACATCGGGTGGTATCGCCTCTCTTGATTACGCCGTACAAATGGGTGCCACCATTTCCAACAACAGTTGGGGCGGTGGTAGTTTCTCTCAGGCACTTTATGACTCAATTAACGCAGCACGCCAGGCCGATCATATCTTTTTGGCCGCGGCGGGCAATGACGGCACCAACAACGACAGCCGCGCACACTACCCCTCTAACTACAACTTACCCAACGTCATCTCCGTTGCGGCTACCGACAATCGTGATGCTTTAGCAAGCTTTTCAAACTACGGTGCAACGTCGGTAGACATTGGTGCGCCGGGTGTTGATATTGCCAGTACCTACATCAACAGTGGTTACGTCTATTTGAGTGGCACCTCCATGGCCACACCCAACGTGGCCGGTGTGGTGGCGCTCATTCGTAGTGCTAACCCCAGCTGGAACTTCCAGCAAGTGATTGATCACTTGTATGCCACAGCACGACCCGCCGCTTCTTTGACTGGTATTTCCACCACCGGAGCCATTGCCAACGCCGAGGCAGCAGTTGCCAGCGTAGAGCCGCCAACGCCACCGGCGGCACCCTCGGCACTCACAGCAACAGCCATTTCTGACAGTGCTATTAGCCTTGTTTGGGCGGACAACTCAGACAACGAGACCGCTTTTGTTATTGAGCGTGACGGCCAGGTGCTCAGCACCACGGCAGGTGCTAACGCCACCAGTATTAACGACACGGGCCTCGCGGCTGCCACTTCCTACAGCTACCGAGTCAAAGCCCGAAACTCGGCTGGTGATAGCGCGTGGACCGGTGCAGCGCTAGCGACCACCGATACGCCGCCGCCCTATCAGACCATCGTTGTAAGCAGCGAAAACACACTTGCTGGCAGTGTTGTATCGGGCGATTACACGCGCACCTTCAACCTTGATGGCGCCCTAGAGCAGATTATCGAGCGCGAATCGGGTGGCAGAAAGAACACTCGATACAGCTTTATGGAGCATCAATGGAGCCTGAGTTCACCGTCGGGAGCAGCAACGCTTAGTGTGAGCGGTTATGCAGGTAACAGCGGCGATGGCGATAGTTTTGAACTGGCTTACAGTACGGGTGGTAGTTTCACGCCGTTTTGTACTCTCGCGGTTGGCGCAATATCCTCTTGCGCGGCGAGCTTTGAGTTAAGCAACGCTGCCACAGTAACTGTACGGGTTACCGATACCGATCAATCTCGCGGTGCTAGGTCCCTCGACAGTGTATACATTGACGAGATCAAGTTATTGGTGGAGTCCAATACCGGCCCCGTCACACTACCCCTAGCGCCTACAGGTCTTGCTGGCGACAACGGTACTCCAGGGCAGATTACATTGAGTTGGTCGGATAATGCCGACAATGAGACACGCTACGATGTACAGCGGGCGGAAGGAGGCGCATGGGAAACCATTGCCGCACTGGGGCCCGATGCACAGAGTTTTGTCGATGAGACGGTTGCTTCGCTTACAACCTACCAGTACCGCGTTTTAGCAGGTAATAGTGCAGGCGATGCCGCAAGCGACAGTATCCAGGTCACCTCAGCCGAGCAAGTCGCGCCCAACATTACACTCTCAGCCAGCGGTTATAAAACCAAGGGCTGGCAGAATGTAGATGCCTCCTGGGATGCCGGGGGCGCTGCGGTGGTGTTGTACCGAAATAACACGACTGTATACACCGGAAGCAACAGCGCCCACACCGACAGTCGCATTTCTAAGGGTGGTGCGGTGTACACCTACCAAGTTTGCCTGCAAGGGCAACCGCGGGGTAGCGAGGGCTGCTCGAATACAGTGCAGGTTGCTTTCTAGGTATGTAGGGTGCTAACTGGGCACACACGCTGAGTATTTGCTTGGCGTGTGCGTCTTAGTTCAAGCTTACGCCAAGATGCTCAAAACCTCGAAACAAGAAGGCTTTACGAAGCTTGGCTGACACTAGATCCACACTAAATTGTGGGTACTCCGTAACCAGCTCTTCAAAGAACACCTTGCCTTCAAGGCGTGCCAAAGCCGCACCAATGCAGTAGTGGATGCCGCCACCAAAAGTCAGTGGCTTCTCTTCACGGGGCGAAATATCAAAGCGATTAGGATTGCTAAATACCTCAGCGTCGCGGTTTGCCGCAGCAACAATCGTGAGCACCCGGTCACCCGCGGGAATAACTGTACCGTTAACCACCTGATCTTCTAGTGCTGTGCGATAAGTCGCCTGTAAAGACGATTCGTAGCGCAACACCTCCTCGGTGGCCGCCTCTGCAAGGCTTGGATCGGTAACTAATTTGGCGCGTTCCACAGGGTTGGCGCCCAATAAATACACCCCATTACCAATCATATGCGCGGTGGTTTCAAACCCGGCCCCAAAAAGGCCTATCACCGACGTACTCAGCTCCTCGGGCGTAAGTGAATCGTTACCTTCCTGCGCATTGACTAGGGCTGTAGTGAGGTCGTCGCGGGGGTTCTTACGTCGATCCTCAAAAACATCATCAAAGAACGCCGTCAGAAACTCCATTTGCCGGTCTGCTTGCGCCAACTCCTCGGGCCCAAGCGCACGGGTTTCAAACACCGGGAAGGTATCAGCAATGGCTGTGTTTAACTGCTGAAGCAGCTGGTCTGAGAATTCACCGTCTCGAATACCTAACATGTCGCACATCACCATGGTAGGAAACAAATAAGCAAACCCGGTAATAAAGTTCTCTGACTTGGCATTGTGGGCAAAAGCTTTTAGCTCTCGGCGAGCGAGCTCGCGAATACGCGGCTCCATTGCTCGGATACGCTTAAGCGATAATGCACCCGCAATAAGGTTGCGCATGCGCGTGTGCCCAGGGGGATCTTGCATCACAAAGACACGCGACAGCCAAGCATAGGCCGGATGCGCCATCACATCGAAATCGGGCCCATAAAACAATTGAATATTCTTAACGAAATCGCCTTGGCCAAAGGCCTTATTCACCAAGATCGCACGGTTATCGTCAAAGCCTGTGACCACCCAAAACCCCAATGGGGAGCGATGCACGGGGTCGTGCTCTCGCAAGTAGTCGAAGAAAGGATATGGATCCCGCAAAAGTGCGGGATCCATGGGGTTAAATGCATAGTCGCCGGGTATGGAAACCATGATTTAAGGCAGGGTCTAGAACTGCAGTCCGATGGTGGCACCCACAGTGCGTGGTGGTAGCAAGGCACCTACCCGCAACGAGTCGTACAAGGGCGCGGTAATGATGTTGTTGGAGATAATATCCTCGTCGCTGAGGTTACGCCCCCACACAGTCAACGACCAGTCGTCGCGCACATACTCAATAGAGGCGTTGTACTGCTGATACGCCTCTTGGAATGCGTCGGGACGATTCCACTCGGTAAAGTAAACATCGTCCTGATGATAGACTTCGCCGCGGGCTCTCACCATGCCGCCAGCCATTTCGCCCGTCCAGCTAATACCCAACTTAGCGGTGTATTCAGGCGCATTGGGTAGCGTATTGCCACTCAGATCAGCAATTGCAAAGCCATTGGCGTAGTCACCGTTAACAAACTCCTTGTATTCGGCACTCAGATAGGTGACGTACATATCTAACGCAAAACCATTACCCAAGTCGGTATCGAGCTCCAGTTCTAGACCATAGTTTTCGGCCTCGGCCGCGTTGATGGTGGATACCGTTGAGGTCTCATCGACAAACGAGATCTGCAGATCCTGATAGTCATAAAAGAAACCGGCTAGAGAGTAGCGCAAGGTATTGTCAGCATTACTACCCTTAATACCCACCTCAAAGGCATCCACGGTTTCTGGATCTAACGGTGGACTCACGCTACCCGTGTTAATGACACCCGACTTAAACGCCTCGGTGTAAGTAGCGTACATCATCATGTTATCTGACGCTTGATACTGCACGGTAACGCGTGGCGTCACGTCGTTCCAGCTCTCGGTTTGATTGGTAGGCACATCGAGACTAATGGCATCAAAGATGAACGAACCGGTACCGGTGCGCTCTTCGTAGTTGTAGCGAAGACCGGCAATGATACGCCACTGATCATTCAACGCGTAGGTGGCCTCGGCATAAGCGCCCCAGGCTTCAATATCTACATCGCCATCTTGCAAGTAATTACCACTATTTAAGAAGTCGCCCACCGGGGTACCACAGGCAGCAGGAGCCAAGAGCGCGCACAAATTGGTGAGCGGTACGCGAACCTCACCAAACAAGTCTTCTTTAAAGTACATCACCCCGGCAACAACATCGATGCTCGAACCACTGTAGTTCAGAATAAATTCTTGACTGAGTGAATCGCTCTCTTCGGTGTAGTTGTTTTGGCCGAATAAATTGGCATCTGTGGAATCGAGGTCGTCGCGCAGGAATCGGTTAAGGGTTTGCATCGATGTGATCGACTTAACGCTCGTCTCGTCATTGAAAGCGTAGTCCAACGTGAGGTTAATCATAGACCCATCACGATCGTTAATCGCTTCTTGGTCGGAGTTGATATCCTGAAAATCACCGCCCGCCATGCCAACGGTTTCACCACCTAAAATAGGTACGGCCAATGGTACGGGCAAGGTGGTACCCGCCGATGGACCCAAGTAATTGAAGGCGTAGTTTTGGTCATCTTCGCTGTAGATCTGTGCTGATAACACGCCCGTCAGTTTACCGCCCGCGTCGTAAGCAAAGGTGGCCCGCAAAGCCTTGGCGTTTCGGTCATTGATATCCTGACCATTGAAAAGGTTTTCACCATAGCCTTCGCGCTTGTCCATGCTGCCGGCAAGACGCACCAGCACGCTGTCACTCAAGCGCGCGTCAACTGCGCCTTTTAACTGTGTGAGACCATAATTACCCACGGTCAGGTTGACATAGCCACCGGGCTCATCACTTGGTTTCTGAGTCACCATATTAATGGCACCCGCCGTCGCGCCCCTGCCGTACAAGGTACCCTGCGGGCCGCGCAGTACTTCTACCTGTGCAAGGTCAAACATGCCCATGAGCTGCGCTGCTGGTCGAGGCACAATGGCACCGTCTTGTAGGAAGGCCACAGCACCCTCGCCGCCAATATCAATACTGGTCATACCCACGCCACGCATAAATACTCGGGCAAAACCAAACTGATCACCCAGCGATAAATTGGGTATATCCACTTGCATGTCACGCACTTCCTGAATTCCCCCGGGACCCAGCTTGTCGGCGCCCAGTACATTAGCCGAGCCCGCCAGATCTTCCAGCGCCAACGACCGTTTCGATGCGGTAACCACGACCTCTTCAAGTGCTGTGTCTTGAGCGACGGCGGCTACAGATAATGCCAAAAGGCTCATACTGAGCCCGGCACCTATGCTTTTTTTCATGAGCTTCGTTTGCATCTTATTCTCCAGCGTGTTTTCAGTATTTTGAGTGAGTGGCCTTAGCCAAGTTTTTCGCGTTTAAAGGTGATGTTATGTGCTTCTCTATCCCAAGTATCTGGGGTGACGCCCTCACTTCGTAATATATGTTTCATCACTTTTGATGAGGGCGTCTTGGGTAGTTCATCGAGTATTCGAATGTAGCGCGGAACCATGAAATACGGCATACGGTCGCCTAAAAACAGCATTAGCTCCTTGTGATCGATGGTTTGGCCTGCCACCGGCGCCACGGCAATCATGACGTCGTCCTCACCCAGCTCGCTAGGCACGGCATAGGCAGCTGCTTCCCGCACTGCGGGGTATGCCACCACCTCCGCCTCAACTTCGAAGGAGGAAATATTCTCGCCGCGTCGGCGCATGGCATCTTTCATACGATCGACAAAGTAAAAGTAACCCTCTTCATCTTGGCGGAAGCAATCGCCCGTATGGAACCAACCATTTCGCCAAGCATCGGCCGTTGCCTCGGGGTTTTTGTAGTAGCCGCTGTTCATCCCCCAGGGTCTGTCGGTGCGTACCACCATTTCACCAATCTCACCCAGCGCCACTTCACAGTCGTTTTTATCCACTAGACGCACATCCACGCCGTCACGCTTTTTGCCACAGGTACCGCGCTTCACCGGGTTGGGCTCTGAAACGATCGGCGAGGAAATCTCGGTCATGTTGAAAATGGTATACACGTCAATACCAAAGCGCTCGTAAAACTCGGTGCAGGTTTCGGTGAGAGGCACCATAAACGCCACGCGCACATTATGGTCTTTATCATTTGGCGCCGGGGGTTGCTTGAGCAAAAACGTGGTCATCACACCCAGCAAGAAAAAGGCTGTTGTCTCACTCTGGCGCACAAAGGGCCAAAACTTCTCGGTATCAAAACCGTCCATCATAGCGATAGAGCCACCGCGACAGAGCATGACAAAAATCACGCCCATGCCACCAATGTGGAAGATAGGCATGTTAATGAGGAACCGGTCTTCGCCGGTCACAAAGTGCCACGTTTCTGGACCTGCATTGGTAAAGATGTGCAAGTACGAGGACAGCACACCCTTGGAGGGCCCGGTAGTCCCTGAGGTGAAAATAATGGACTGGGTATCCCACGGCTCTAGCGGTGTGTCGAGCTCGGGCGGTTCACTGCCTGTTGCGGTGAGGCTGTCAAAATCTACCTGCTCGAGGAGGTTTGGGTTGGCACTGGCGCCAACATGAACAATGCAAGCTACCTGCGCAACGTTAATACCCTCAAGCCGGTCAATCAGCTGCCCGTGAGCAACCAGGTGGCAGGCGTCGGATACGTTGAGCACGTGCTCTAAAACGCCGCCCTTAAACGCCGTGTTAAGCGGCACAAAAACGCCACCCAAATAATTGATCGCGAAAAAGGTCAGAATGGCCTCTTTGCTATCAAACATCCAAACCGCTACGTGGTCACCGCGAGCAACGCCCTGATGCGCAAAACCACCAGCCAGTGCCCGAACACGGTCAAGCAGCGCGCTGTAGGTCCACTCCTCGCCATCCTGGAACACCGCAAAGACTTTATTGGGTGTTTCACGCGCGTAACGCTCAAGCAAATAGCGGGTCACGCAGCTATCGCGGTTGGGAATACGCGGATCCGTAGTTGAAGACAGGGGTTGCATGACTGCTAGCTCTCCTTCTTAGACGGTTTCAGAGGCGGCTGTTTCAGCACCGCCAGTTTCTTCAAATCAATGGCACTCGCGTGCTGGTCGTTGTGCACATGGACAACAGCGCCCACCATCAGCAAGGTGTGGTTCACCACCTCTAATTGGGTGCGTTTACCACCGGGTGAATACCACTGGGCAACCCAGGTGATCATGCCGCCGATGGTGGTGGCTGTGAGCACGGGGTCAATAATGTCAAACTCGCCACGGTCATTGCCGTCTACCAGAATGTCAGCGAGCTGATGATCAAATAGTTTGCGTAGCTCTCGAATCTCGCGTGCCTTGGCGGGCTCCAGATTTTTTTCTTCGCGTTCGTACACCACAATGAACTTGCGGTACTCAAAAATAATACCCAGTACCGACTCAACAATGATCTGCAATCGCTCACTCGGCGAGCGCTGCAACGCGGCCGCGTGCTGGAGCGCATCGAGCGACATGGAAATTCCCAACCGACAGATGTCGTAAAGCAGATCGCTTTTGGTAGCGTAGTAGGTGTAAATGAAGGGTTTTGTTACGTCTAGTTGCTGCGCTACGGAGTCGAGGGTGGTGCTTTCATAGCCACGAGCGAAAAATAGCGCACAGGCCTCTTCGCGAATACGCCGGCGTTTAAAATCAGAGACTTCCGACTTTAGATTAACCGTTGCAGAAGTCACTCTGCTAGCGCCCTGTGCTGCCACTAAGACTTCACCATCTCCAAAATGGTCATGACATCGTGAGGGCCGTCGATCGGCCGCGGGTTTGTCCGAGACCAGAAATCGAGCATAGTGAACTCGGCAATGCGCTCAAGCTGATCGTCGGTCACGTTCACCTCAGGCAGCGAGCGCGGCATGCCCAAGCCGCGTATGAACGCATCAACCACCGCACTGGCGTCTTCGCCGGGACGCCCAAAGCATTCGCTGATTTGCGCCTGCTTATCACCGTTGACCGGTTTGTTGTACGCCAATACCGCCGGTGCCATGACACAAGAGCAATAGCCATGGGGTACATCTGCTGTACCGCCTAGCACGTGGCCAATAGCATGACTGGCTCCCATGGGTACACCGCCAATAATGGGGATCATGGATTGCCAAGCACCCACCTGGCACCGAAGTCGAGCATCCAGATCATCGGGGTTAGCTTGCACATCGGGCAACGCCTTGCTGAGTAACCGCAGGGCGCTGGCCGCAACACCATCGCAAAAATGATTGGAGTGCTTGGAGCCCAAGGCCTCAAGGGCATGATCAACGGCGCGCACCCCGGTGGAGGTCCAGAGCCACTCAGGGGTGTAAACAGTCAGTGCGGGGTCGAGAACAATGGCAATGGGCGCCATCATGCGGTGTGTGTAGCCCTGCTTCTTGTTTTCTCGATCGTCGGTCACACCACCCATGGTGTTGAACTCGCCGCCCGACAGGGTGGTGGGACAGCAGATAACCCGAATATCGGGCGCCTCGAACTCGGGAACCACGGTGTCGCCAGCATCGTTGACGTACACGTAATAACCCTCAAAATCGTCAAAGTTTTGAATGTTGTGCTTTATACCCAGCGCAATCACTTTGCCCGCATCGGTGACCGAGCCACCGCCCACGGTGATGATGAGATCGGCATTGACTTCGCGAGCGGCGTGTATCGCCTTTAAAACATCAGTTCGCGGACCATGAGGACCAATACCGTCGAATACCCGCGCAAGGCGGTCACCCAACGCTTCTTCAATAAGGGCAATCTCATTGGTTGTGGCGCGCATCGTGGAGCTGACCAGCAAGAAAATGCGCTGCGCATTCAGCACAGAGGCTTCTTCTGCCAAGGCATCTGCGGCGCGTCGACCAATATGAACACGCTCGGTAGCAGTGAGCCCTAGCGTTGCGGCATCGGTAGCAAACATAGTACGTCCTCTGTTTGTTTTTATTGAAAACGCATGATCTTAACTGAGCGTATCAATTGCCTACCAGTAAGTAAACTGTTATACCGGCAAGTAAATACTGATAATGATTACGGAAAAAGCCGCCCATCATGACCCAGAATTCATCTGAAAAACCCGTTACTTGTACGTCAGGCATTGAACTCAAGCCCTACTACACCGCCGCCGATATCCCCGAGCAGCACAGACCCCATGTGGATGTAGCACCGGGAGAAGGTCCCTACCACCGCGGCTTTCATCCGTCGGGGTATCGGTCGAAACCCTGGCGCATTTTTCAGCTAAGCGGATTCGGTAAGCCAGAAGATGAAAACGAGCGCATCAAATTCCTGCTCAAAAACGGTGAGACCGGTTTCATCATGGAGCACGATCGCAATACCGCCGATCATTGCTACAACGTGAATCACCCTGACGTTGTAGCACGCCGTGAGGACGTGGGGCTCACGGGGGCTGTGATGCAGAGCGTGCGCGACACCGCCATCTGCATGGATGGCCTGCCCGTCGATACGAGTTTTGGGCATGCGGGGGGTGCCGTGGTGCAGCACGCACCCTTTGCGTTGGCTGCCTATTGGACGGTCGCCAAACAACGTGGCTTTGATCTCAGCACCATTAGCGGCACGGGTCAGAGCGACTTTAACCTCACCTATTTAGGCTGTGTCACTAAAGAGCAAATCCCCACCCAAGCGGGGCTTCGCTTTAATGCCGACATTATGGAGTTTTGCAATCAGTATTTACCACGCTGGGTACCCGTGTCGATTGCCGGCTACAACGCCGCCGATACCGGCTTAACCCCCGACCAAGAGCTAGGGGTCTTATTTGCTAATGCGGTGGAATACCTCGATGAGATTAAGCGTCGTGGCAAGATGTCGCTGGTAGAGGCAGCCCGGGGCTGTGGTGGCGTGAGCTTTCGCGCGTCAATTCACATTATTGAAGAGGCCTGCAAAATGCGCGCCGCGCGGCTCATGTGGAATCAGCTATTGCGCGAGCGCTACGACATTCATGACCCCAAGGTTGGCAACCTGCGCATTCACTGTGTCACCGCTGGGTCAAAGATGACGTATCAGCAACCGCTAAACAATATTGTTCGGGGCACCGTCATGGCACTCGGAGCCATTTTGGGTGGCGTGCAGTCACTGGGTGTTTCGGGGTACGACGAGGCGCTATCTATCCCCTCAGAGCACGCCCATCAGATGTCGGTACGCATTCAGCAAATACTGCAAGAGGAAACCGGCATTGCCGATGTTACCGACCCCTTGGGGGGTTCGTTTTATGTCGAAACGCTAACCGCGCAACTAGTGGAAAAAGCGTGGGCATTTTTTGATGCCATTCAACACCAGGGTGGCTACCTAGCCGCCTTGGATTCGGGCTGGCTACATGCGCAAGCGGGTGAGAATCAGTATCAGGAGTTCATGAAAACCGAGTCTGGCGAGCAAAAAATCATTGGCGTCAATTGCTTTAAAGACAATGAGTCGCCCTTTGAGGTAGACGGCTTCATGGGCACCGATGACGCCTTTGATGTGGCGACTGAACGACTAAACGATGTACTGCGCACTCGCCACGAACAAGGCGCTACGCGAGCATTAAAACAACTGGAAGCCGACTGCCGAACCGATAAAAACATCATGCCCGCCATGATGGAGGCGCTAGCGGCTGAAGTCACACTTGGCGAAATTGGTGACGTGTATCGCGAGGTATTTGGTAACTGGAACACGCCCATACAAACCTAAGAGGGCACTATGGATAACGCTCAGAAACGTATTCTCATGGCCAAAACGGGCCTAGACGGCCATTGGCGCGGGCCCACCATTGTGGCGCGAGCACTGCGTGATGCTGGCTTTGAGGTCATTATGATTGGTATGGCTAATACCGATGACATTGTGAATTCGGCCATTGACGAGGATGTTGATTTAGTGGGTCTCAATGTGGGTGGACACATTGACGTTGCCATTAGAGCAATCGAGAGTGTTCAAAAAGCGCGCCCCGAGTTA
>Ga0181558_10001873_pt1 | contig 20148 bp, 6 predicted proteins | sample 011ome_22_FD_133754 | JGI IMG/M metagenome (GOLD analysis project Ga0181558, IMG submission 133754) | Coastal salt marsh microbial communities from the Groves Creek Marsh, Skidaway Island, Georgia - 011507BT metaG (megahit assembly) | ecosystem: Environmental > Aquatic > Marine > Intertidal zone...
CGGGGCGTAGACGAGCTTTAGCGACACGATCTACTAGCGAGCTAGCTATTAGCTACTACGTAGACTAGGTATAGTACACGCGCGCTTGAGTCGTCGGCTACGGCGCCGCCGAGGACGCCGGCGTCTCCGCCCACCCCCTTTTCGCGCGCTGCGCCTCGAAAAACGCGCGCACCGTCTCCAGGGTCGCGCCCTCCAGCTTCGGTATGACGTGGCCTCTCGCGTGGCGCGCCGTCGTGGCGTCGGCGAAGTGCGCGGCCGCGCGCTCGGAGAGGCTGGGAGGCATCACGCGGTCGGCGTCGCCGATCAAGTGCAGCGACGGCGTCGACGCGCGCGCCGCCTTGGCCTTTTCGTAAAGGGCACGCGCCGCCGGCGTCCGCGCGAGCATGCCTCCGACGCACACCGCGAACGTCATGGCGGGGTTCTCGGAAACGCCCCGCGCGTCCGCGAAGGGCCCCCAGCCCTCCGCGGCGCCCTTCGCCGCGAGCACGGTCGTCAGCGTCGCGCCCTGCGAGAACCCGAGCACCCCGTCGAACGCGTCCGCCGCGAACGCGTCGCGCACGCGTTCCAGGGACGCGTCGACGCCCCGGTACTCGACGACGCCGTCCTCGTTCGCGGTGGCGTTCCACCACTCGTAGTACTCGGCGTCCGGGAAGAACGTCGCGACGTCCTTCGGGACCTCCCCGCTCGCGGGGTGGCCGTCGGGCGCGCACGTGAACGCCACGATATCCCCCAGGCTCCGCTCCCAACCCGCCATCTCCATCTGCGTCCGCAAGATGTCCGAGGACGTCCGGAACGAATGCAGGCACAGCACGCGCAACCTCCGGGGCTCCGCCATGTGCGCGACGGCGTCGGTCGCGACGCGTCGCGTCGAAGAGGCTCGCGGGCGCGCGAGAAGCGCCGTCGGCGTCCTGAGCGACGCGAACAGCCCTCCTCGTGCCATGCGGTCTGGCGGCGAGGAACGAACACTCGCGAAGGGAGACGTCGGGCTTTTCGCAGCTGGGCACGGAGGAAACTCGCGCGGCTGTTTTCGTGCAAAACAAAACTGCGGCGTGCTTCGCGCCGCTGGTGTGATCAAGCCGCCGCTCTCGATCGAATCGATGACGAAATCGCGCGCGACCCAAAACGCGTTGAAAAGATGAGAAAACGCGTAAGTTACAACCCGTTTACCCTGATCTTTTAGTCGCAAACATTTGACTAGTACCGCAAAAAGGGTTTGAGTGTGAGAAAGATAGACGAAGCACGAAGGCCACGCCGACGCGACCCGTTGCCCTCCACGCCGCCCGCGCCACACCCGCGCGAGCGCACCTCCGCGTGGTTAGTCGACGTCTCGTGAGAGGTCGGGGACCCACCTTCGCGTGTGTATTCGACGTCTCGTGAGAGGTCGGGGACCCGCGAAGTCCGGTCGTCTCCAGATCCTTCTAGAGACTCGTCAGCACAACTCACCGAGATCGTCAGCATGGCGCCGGCCGCCTTCCGATAGCAAGAGCGAACGGCGGGTTACTGAACTAGGACGGTAAAGCTAAGGCAAGCGACGCGAGCGCCTCCCTCCGCTACCGTCGCGTCGCGCGACCCGTGCGCGTCGTGGCCACCTCGAGCCACCGTTCGCCCGGGTTGCCGACCCGGGGTTGCCGCCTGTAGGCAATTTCCGAGAAAACTCGACGTCGACCACCGGTGTGAACGACGCGAACGATGGACGCCGACAGCGACGATCTCTTGGGCGCCGCGCAGACGGCGCCGCCGGCGACGCTAGCGCCCGCGTACGTCCCCACGATTACCGACTCGTGGGTGCCGCACCCCTCCGATCCCCTTCGGTTCGTCAAGGCTGAGATCCGGCAGCTCCTGCTCCGCCGGGGGCCGCTCAGCATCGCGCAGCTCCCCGAGGAGTACCTCAAGTTCTACCGCCGCCCGCTGACGCAGGCGCTGAAGATGGTGGACTCGCAGTACACGCCGGAGAGCGCGCGGGGGGGTAAGCCCAGTGGGCGCGCGCGCAAAGCCACGCTCGGTACGTTTCTGCGCGAGCACCTCGCGGACGCCGTCGAGGTGCGTCAGCGGCCACACGGCCAGCACGAGATCGTCGCCTTCGGCACGCCCCCCGACGCACCCGCCTCCGGCCTCGACAGCGCGCTGTCGAGTGGATTCGGGTTCGGCGGTCAGATGGGTGGCTGGAGCAGCGGCTCGAGCGGGAGCGACGGCGCGTCGCCCGAGTTGTCTCGCCGCTCGTCGCGCGACGCCGACGACGTCAACGCCCCGTGGCACCGCGACACCCCCGAGCACCGCATCCGCGCGTACATCCTGCTGCAGCAGCAGCAACAGCAGAGCCAGCAGAGGCAGCTCGACGAGCTGCGTGACGCGTTGCAGCGCGTCGGTGTGACGCCGGCGCAGCCCCAGGCGGCGACGGACGCGTTGCTCGGGTTCGCGTCGTCGACGCCGCCGTTGCGGCGCGCGCCCTCGAACGAGCCCGTCCCCGGGCTGGACGCGCTGCGGCAGCCTCTGCTGCACTCGAGCTCTGTGCGTGACGCGCTGGTGGCGGCGCGCAACGCCGCGCCCGTGGACGTGAACGGCCGCTTCGGTGCGGACGCGAACGTGGCGGCGGCGGTGGGCGCGCTCCGCGGCGCCGCGCTGCTGAGCGCGGCGACCACGGACGTGCCGGCGGAGAATCGCATCTACGTCACGTGGCGCGTCCCGGGCAAAGCCGTGCCTCGGCGCGTCGAGGACCTGTGGAACCACTTCTCCCGCTTCGGCTCACTGGCGTTCTGCATCCCGCGACCGCTGCGGCACTCGCACGCGCCCCGGCGCGCGCCCTCGCTCTCGGGCGCGGGGTACGCTTTCCTGGGCTTCGCCAACCCGGGGGGCGCCGAGGCGGCGCAGCGCGCGCTCGCGCGCCCGTCGCGCGCCTTTCGCGGCGCCGAGCTGCGCGTGAAGCCCTGGCGCGAGCGCGACGAAGGCACGGGATCGGGGGACACGCCGGCGACGGTCCCCGCGTCCGCCGTGGACGCGCCTCCCGCGCGCCTGGCGCTCGGCCTAGGCGGCGGAGACGTCTACTTCGCGCATCCCGAGAGCGGCGCGCCGACGCTCGCCATCGTCGGCGCGCACGCGCACGCGTCTGCGTCTGCGCGGGATACGGCGCCGACGGAGCCTCCGCGAGGGACGCGCGGCGAACGGCGCGAACCGCGCGGGTTCAACATCAACGCCGCGCGCTTCGATCCGAAACGGCTTCGACCGGAACGGCTCGCCGAGCGCTCGGGGGCCGAGCGCCCAGGCGTTTCGCCCTCCGTGTTCTCGCTTCCCGCGGACCTCTTCGGCGAGTTCGCGGAGGAGGAGAAGCCGGGAAGCGGGGGCGCCGCCGCCGTTTTCGGCGCCGACTTTTTCAACCGAGAGGCGGACGGCGGCTCCGGCGCGTTCGAGGCTCGGAGCGCGCCCGCCGATAACTTGCGCTCGACGTCGTCCAGCCCGCTGGAGGAGTCCTCCAGACCGGGTGCGGCGCAGCTCCACACGAGCCGCCACTCCGTAGACAACCCCGTAGGCCTCGGAGGCGACGCCGGCAACCTGTGGGGCGCGGCGACGGGTCCCGAGGAGAACGCGTCGGAACAAGACACCGGGGCTCCCAAGAGCCGGCTGTGGAGCTACACGTCGGCGCAGGTCGTGTGACGCGACCCGCGCGGAGGAAACCGCGCGAAACCCTCGCGCACGCCGACATCCCCGCTCTGCCCCCCCTGACGACGAATCAGTACCGAGGGGGGCGGACGCACGGGAGGCTTAATACCCGCGCGCGCGCGCCGGTGAAATACATTCCTTGTCCATATAAATAAGACCATCTGAACTTGACATCGAAACGAACCGTTCACGCTCCGCCGCCCCTGTTGAGCCTCGCCTCCCTCTCTACCCGCCGTCGATCATATCCGCGGCTCCCGCTTTGCCCTCCGCGCCGTTCCTGGCGCGCGCCGCGAGCTCGTCGAGCCCCGCGCCCCGCGCGACGGCGGAGGCTTTTTCGTACGCCTCGCGGGCGTCGGCGGGGACGCCGTCAGAGGCGTCGCCCGCCAGTCGCCGCGCGTGCCCCGCGCGCAGCCAGGTCTCCGCCTCCTCCTTCGCGCCGAGCGTCCGCGCGATCGAGCAGGCGTGCGCGAGGTGCGTCTCGGCCGCCTCGCGCGCGCCCATGAGCAGGTGCGCGGTGAAGAGGTTGCCGTGCGCGCGGCACCGCCGAGCGCGCGCGTCGCCGACGGGAGCCAAGGCGCGAAGGCTTTCCGCCTTTCCGTTTTCTTGTTTCTTTTTTGGGAAGCTCTCCGAGGACGCCTCGGTCCGCTTCGTCTCCTCCGGCGCTCCGGCGCCGACGCCGAGCGCCTTCTCGACACGCGTCGCCGCGGCGAGCTCGTCCCTGCCATCAGCGCGTACGTCGGCGCCGCCCTCGCCGATTTTGCCCCCAAACGTTTGTCTCTTCTCCTCCGCTCGTTTCTTTTCCCGGCGCTCGCCCTCCTCGAGCGCCTTGAGCTCGTCCCTCCACGCCTCCGCGGCTTGGCCCGGGCGCCGCAACCGGAGCAGCGCGGCGCCGGCGCGCCCGCGCGCGGCGGCGCGCCCCGCGAAGTCCCCCACCTTCTCCGCGGCGGCCGCCGCGGACGCGAGGAGCGGCACCGCCGCGTGCAGGTCCCCCATGTCGAACAGGGCGATCCCCGCGAGCAGCAACGCGCCCGCCTGTTCGGCTTCGTCCGCGGACTCGGCGGCGGCGTCGACGAGCGCCCGCAGCTCCACCCGGGTCTTCTCCTCGTCCCCGAGCGCGCGGAAACACTCCGCGGCGATGGAGTGCGGCTTGATCGCGGAGGGCCCGCCCTCCCTCCTGGCCTGCATGAGCGCCGGGTTCAGGCCTTGCAGCGCCTCCTTGGGTCGGCCCATCCCGAGGTAACACCGCGCGGTCAGGCACGACAGAGCGTCCAGGAGCTCGCGTTCGTCGGCGCCGGACGCGAACGCGACGGACTCCTCGAGGTGCTCGATGGCGTCCGCGAACTTCCCTTCGCGCATCAACGCGCCCACCTCGGGCAGAACTTCCTGGTTGACACGTCGCAGGCCCTCCTGCTTGATCTGCTCGGGGGTGTACTTCTGCTCGGGGGCGGCGGGCGGTGCCCCCGCAGCCGCGGGGGCGCCGGACGCCGCGCCTTGGCCCGGCGCTTCGGGCGGCGGCGGCGGTGCCGCCCCGGCGGGCGCGACGCACGTCTTGCAGTGCTCCTTCCACACCTCGCGTTGGCACGCGGCGTTGCAGAAGTACGCCGCCTTACACTTACCGCATCGACGCAGACCCTCGAACGAGGCGTCGCAGTTCAGGCACCGCTTCCCCTCCTCGTCGTCCGAGTCGGCCATGACGAGGGAGTCTCGGAAAATCGTCGATCCGCCAGATGCCGAGGCGAACGAGATGCACCAGTCTCCGGGGTGCGTGTAACGGAACGCGGGGCGCGCACGCGCAGGTCGCGGCGCGCGTGTGAATGCCCTGCCGCACCTGTCGGTCGCACGCGTTCAGCGCGGCCCGCTCTGTGAGGCGCGCGACGGAACGAGCCCTTCGTTTCGTCCCGTGACCACTCCTTCCTTCACGTGCGTTGCCGTCGAAGACGGGCGGCGCTCGAAGAGGAATAAACGTCGACAACGAAACTGTTCAGCAAGTGCCTCCTTCGCTCCTCCCGACGCGCGCACTTCGCGAGGCGCGATGTGCGTCACGGCGGTGACCCTCGGCTCGTTCGCGGCGGTCCGTTTGTTTCCGGCTCCCAAGAAAGCGCGCGCGACAACGCGCGGCCGCGAGGGGGGTGGTTTCCGACGGAGACGCATGCCCATGGCGGCCTTATCCAGCTCCTCCGGAAAGGATGCGCGCGAGGTGCCTCTTCTGTTCCTCGACATCGACGGCGTGCTGAACCGCACCGCCACCGCGCCCCAGATCAACCTCGAGCAGGACAAGGTGGATCGTCTGCGCGACGTCCTGGACAAGAGCGGCGCGGACGTGGTGTTGTCCACGTACTGGCGCGCGTTCGAGGAGTACATCGCGTACACGTTCGGGAGGATGGGCGCGCAGAGCGAACGCGTCGTGGGTCGCACGCCCGGCAACCCCCATCTGCAGGACAGCGTCGCGCACGACGACGCCGTGAAGACGACGCGCATCGTGGAGATTGCGACGTACATGGAACAGAGGTTCGGCGCGGACCAGGCCGCCTGGCCCGACTTCGCCATCGTGGACGACAAGCAAGTCGTCCCGGACGGAAACGCGTGGTCGAGCCGGTTCGTGCGCACGACGCACGACGTTGGACTCACCGACGAGCTCGCCGCCGAGCTCTTAGGCGCGCTCACGGGCGTTCCGAGCGCCGTCGACGCGAGGTGAGCTTCCGTGAGCGTCTTAGACGAGCGCGCGTGGATCGAGTTCTGTCGTTAACGGTGGTATAATACAGTGTTGCTATGTAATAACAGTCGAGCGACTTACGCGTCGTAGCGCCTGTCCGTGTCGTAGCGCCTGTCCGAGGGCGGCGGCCCGCCGCTCAGCGGCCGCCGCTGCAGCGACGGCTGCCGCTCGTACTGCGGCGACGGCTGCCGCCCGTACTGCGGCGACGGCTGCCGCCCGTACTGCGCCCGCTCGTCGCCGTCGCGACCGTACGCGCCGCCACCGCTCGGCGGCCTCCCCCCGTACCTCGGCGGGGGATCCGATTCCGTGATCCCCAGCCCGCCCCCGGCGGCCATCGCGCTGGGCCGCGTCCCCGTGGAAAGGCGCGCGCTGTCCCCCCCGGCCGCCGCCACCGCGCGCGCCACCTGGTCGGCGATGCGCGCCTGCGCCTGCTCGAGGTGCCCGAGGATGGTGCGCTGCGAGCGCTCCTGGAACGTGCGCTGCGCGTCGGACATGCCCGAGATGGTGCGCGACACCGCGTGCACCTGCTGCGCCAGGTCGCCCACCAGCGACTGCAACTGCGCGGTGCGCGCCTCGAGCGACCCGTCGCCCGCGTCTCGCGCCCCGGGCGTGGCGAACCCGCCGCCGTCCGGCGCGCGCGTCGCCGCCGCGCCGCCGCGCATCGCCGCCAGCGCCTCCCTGATCTCCGCGCGGAGCTCGCGCAGCTCGGCGTCCGAGGAGCTCGAGGGCGGCCTTCCCGAGAACGAAGCCGCCGCCGCCGCCGCGACGCGGGGCGCCAGAGGCGTCTGCGCGTTCGACCGCTCCGACCCGCCGTCGCGGCTCTCCGCGCTCGCGCCGGCGACGCTCCGCTGAGACGCCGTTTTCAGCGCCGACGAGCCGAAGCTGACGCTCCCGAGCGACACGCCCGTCTTGAGCGCCTTGGAGCTCACCGCCGCGGTCGCGCGCTCGAAGCGCTGTCCGGTCGAGTCGAAGGCGGTGCAGAACTGGAACCCGCTCTTGCCCTGCTCGGCGAACCACGTGGGCGCGGGGTCTCGCGGTACTCCCAGCAGCCGGTCAACTTTCTCGTGCAGCGCAAACAGGCCCGTGCCGACGCGGTGGTGCAGAAGGTCGACGGCGCGCGCCGCGTAAGCCGCCGAGTCGCTCTGGCGCAGCTGCGCGGGGAACACGGGGTAGGTTCCCGCCTCCGCCGCCACCACGTTCACCTCCCGCCGGCTCTTGTGCCCCCGGAACAGACGCTGCAGCGTGGTCGCCGCGCGCACTTTGATGCGCTGGATCTTCGCGCCCGCCGCGCCCAGGCCCGCGCCGTCCTCGCCGTACTCGATGCGGAGCTTCTTGAGGTAAAACCCCGGCCGCTCGTCCATCGAGCTGGTGAGCTCGGCGTACTCGCCGTCCTCCTCGAGGGTGCGGTACGCCTTGGTGTACGCCATGACCTCGTCGAAGAAGAGCCGGCGCAGCGACAGCAGCTTGAAGTGCGACGACATCTCGGGGAAGTGCTTCAAAGCGGTGAGAAGCACGTCGCGCTCGATGGTGTACAAGTCGCAAAACGTCACGGCGTGCGCGCTGTAGGCAACCTTGCCCTCCTTGTACAGCGACTCGACGCAAAAAACCTGCCCGGTGGTGATGATCTTCTGGCGGCAGATCGCCACGCCCTTGCGCACGATGAACATGCGGTCGCACCAGTCCCCGGGCACGATCACCTTCTCCTGCGGAGGGAACGTCTGCTGCTTGATGGAGAGCGTGAGCTGAATCACGAGCGCCTCCGGGCACTTCTTGAAAAAGTCAACCTTGGTAATCCACGTGTTCATACACAGCGTGATCTCCGCGCGCAGCGCCGGGGACATCTGCCTTAAGAGCGCGGTGTGCGCTTGGACGTTCGTGCTGGCCATCTTGTACTTGAAGTACTCGCGCAGCCGGATGCGCAGCGCCGGGTGCAGCTTGCCTTCGCCCAGGAACGAGTTCAACTCGCCCATCAGCGCGTAAAACTTGTTCTTCTTCTCGTTCGCCTGCGTGATCACGTTCCCCACGGCGCCGATGATGTAGCCGTACGCGAACGCGCCGACGAGCATCATTATCGAGCAGAAGATGCGCTCGGTGAGCGTGCTCGGCACGACATCGCCGTACCCGATCGTGGTCATGGTCATGGACGACCAGTAAAACGCGGCGAAGTAAATCTCGAGGTCCGAGACCACGCCGCGCGGGTCCATCCCCTCCGTCAGCAACCCGTTCTCCGTGTACTTGTTGAAGGCAGTGTAGTACATCCAGTTGTACTCCGCGTCTTCCAAGTCCGCGACGATCCCGAACGCGCACGCCATCCAGTGCGACGTCATGAGCGCCAGGATCACGAACTTCACCAGCTCCAGCTGCGAGTAGTCGATTTGGTACTGGGTCTCGAGGCGCTGGAAGATGCGCCCGGCGCGCAGGATGCGCAGCAGCTTCATCAGCCTCAACAGCCTAAGCACGCGCAGGATCTTGAGCTTGCCCACCGAGCCGTCCTTGAAGATGAGCGAAATGAGGTCGAAGGGCGTGACGGAGATGACGTCGATGGTGAACCAGCCCCTGAGGTACGTCTTGATGATCGTCGGGTGGTGGAAAATCAGCTGGCCGTCCTCCGGGTCAACGATGGCGACGAAAAAGTTGAGGAAGATGTCAATCACGAACAGCGCATCCACCGACCGGTTGATCCAGAACATGATGCTCCACAGGCTCGTTTGCAGGAACGCCACCTCCACCGGCGTGACCACAGCGGTAAACAGAAGCAGCACCAGCGTCACCAGGTCCCACTTGCGCATGTACCACGTCCGCGGGGAGATCACCAAGGGCGACCGTTCCATGAACGCCTTGTGCTTGGTCATCATCTGCGCGCCCACGGCAACTTGCATGACGTCCAATTTGGCTTTCCCGGTGATGGTGTTCCCGCCCTTCTCGTCGCCCTTCTCGTCGCCCGGAGTCAACCAAGTAGACTTGATCTGCGCGTGCAAGTCCTTTTCCTTCTCCTGCCGATCTTTGTACGAGGTCTCGCTCTCGCGGTTCTTGAATTTGCCCCGGTCCTCGTCGCCCCACCTGTCGTCGCTGATGCGATGCTCCTTGTCTTTTGAGGATCGCCTCTTCCCCTGGAAGGAATCTTCCCGCTCGGGTCTCCCGCGGGAGCGGGGGGGCGCGTACTCGTAGTCGTCATCGTCGTCGTCGTCCAGGCGCAAACTCCTGGAGCCTCTACCATTCCTGGACATGGTCGCCCGGCTAATCCGAGCGCCGCCGGTGCGTGCTGAGACGGCGCTCCCGCTCGATTGCGAATCAGGTGTCCACTCTTTCCCCCGCAGAATTATGTCGTGACGCGTCGAGACGCGAATACGATTCACGCGAGCCGCACGAGCACCGCTGCGGGGACGCCGCGCTGACTCACCCGACGCAGTCGACTGGCGTCACCCGAAAGTCCGCGCACGATGGACCGGTGCGCCTGCCGCTATGTCCCGCGCTGGGGTCCTCGGGCCGGGCAGAATCCTCGAAGTCGTAGACACGAAATTTGTTAGCGCCGTGACGCTGTCACCCCTGCTCATTTCTGGACGCATCGTTCAATGTCGCGCTTGAAGAGATCTCGATTCTCGGGGCAAAAAGGGCACTTGGCAAAAAGCAAACAACGAAGGTCCGCGACGCCGCGCGCCCAGTGCTAAGGTGCGCCGGGATGGCGAAGAAAAAGAAGGCGGGCGGTGGCGCGCCCCCCGACGTGACGGGGTGGTCGCAGTGGGAGGAGGAGCTCACAGCGCTGCAGGCGATATACGAGGACGACTTCTCCTTCGACGAGCGCGAACGCAAGCAGTATCGCATCCGGGTGTCGCTCGCAGCCTCCGGCGATTGGACGGGCGGCGACGACCCGGTTGCGGTCCTCGTGGTGCGGCACGCCCCCGGGTACCCGCGACGCCCCCCGGGGGTGAAGCTCGACGCCGAGGAAAGCCGGGGCTTCCCCCGAGATCGCCTGGAGGCGTTCGAGACTGCGCTCGAGACGCAAGCCGCCGAGCTCGCCTCTAGTCTCGAGGGCGACGTCATGGTGTTCAACCTGGTGGAGGCGCTGCGCGACGCCTTGGCGGAGGAGACGCTCGGCGGGTCCGTCGAAGGCACCGCCGGCGACCCGGCCGCGCGTGAGGGCGCGCGCGGAGGCAAAAGCCAGACGGGGTCGTCCGGGGCGGGCGGTGCCGACGCGGACGGCGCCGAGCGCGCCGAGGCGGACCGAGCCCGGGACGCGCTCGGGGACCTCGACGACTTCGGCGAGGCGTTCGGGGACTTCGCGCTTCACGAGGAGGACGACTGGGAAGAAATGGCCGTCGCGGCGGCGGCGGCGGCGGCGAGCGCCGGCGACGCGGCGCCCCGCGGCCTGCCGACCATGGCGCGGCAGAGGCTGCGCGCGGCGTCGAGGCGGCGCGTCGCGCAGATCGAGCCGGAGCCGGTCTCGGCGGCGGCGGCGAGGAAAGAGGAGAAAGCCGAGGCGTCAGCGCCGCCGCGCGCGGCGACCCCGAAGCTGAAGCACGAGCAAGCGTTGGATGAACACGACGCGGCGTCGACATCTTCCTCTTCATCCGAAGTGGTGTCCGATGAGACTTCGTCGGACGAAGAATCGTCCGACGAAGAATCTTCGGGCTCAACCGCGGCGGAGCGCCGGTCGGCTGGACGCCGCCGCGAACGCGTCGGCGAGAAAAAAAGCGGGTCATCCGCGCCTCGCGACTGGTTGCGCGCGGACGCCTCCTCGCGAGGGCACGGCAGCTCTTCCGACTTCGTGGATACGCTCGTGCGCGGCCTGGAGTACATGGGGTCTGCTGTGCATTCCAGCCACGCGGGTGCGTACTCCTCGGAACCCGACGACGAGGACGACCCGGATTTTAACGAAGGCGACGAGCGCGCGACAAGCGAGGACGACGACGCGGACGCGGCAAAACGCGAGCGGAGGTTACATCTTCTCGTCGGCCACCTCCTGCGTTTGCTGTGCGACTCGAACGGAGGTCCGCTGCCGCACGCGCTCCCCGCGCTCACGTCGCAGCTCCGCGCGTGCGGCGTCCTGCCGCGCTGGCTTCGCGAGGTTCTGCTGCATCGACCGCGACACTTCGACCGCGCGTTCCGCCGCGCGTTCGACGCAGAGGGACGCGCCGCTGCAGCCCGGCTGGACGGCGACCCGGCGACGCAGTGGGCAGCGCAGAGGTTTTGGGGGGACGCTGCGTCCGACCCGCGGTTTTTGTCGTCTGGAGCGCCCGTGGTGGGTGACGCGCAGCCGCGAAGCGCGAGTCGGCTCGGGAAACGACCGGGCGAAGAGACGTCGGCGCGACACCCGCCTTCGCCGCTGGCGGCGCTCGGTCTGGATATGCCGCCCGCGCCTTCTTCCGACGCGCGCTCGGCGCTGCCTCCTTCGCGGTACGAGACGGATTTCCAGGAGATCCGTCAGCTCGGCCGCGGCGCGTTCGGCCGAGTCGCGCTCGCGGTGAACCGCCTGGACGGCCGCGAGTACGCGATCAAGAAGATCAGGATGGCCACCCACTCGGGTGCGACGGTTTCGCCGGCGGCGGCGGCGCGCGTGCTCCGCGAGGTGGCCACGTTGTCCCGCCTGGAGCACGCCTCCGTGGTGCGGTACAACCAGGCCTGGGTCGAAGACGCCGTGGAGACGCGGGGCAAAGACCGGCGCGCGAGCGGCGTGGACGACTCCGCGGACGGCACGAGCGACGAAGCCGCCGCGTGGGGCGCGACGGAGACTTCGGACGATTTCGGCGCGACGGGAACCGGCACGGGAACCGGCACGGGTCGTCCTTTATCGCGCGCCGGCTTCGCAGGCCCCAAGCCGGTGACTTGGCTGCACATACAGATGGAATACTGCCGGTCCAACTTGCGCGATGTGCTCGACCGCGAGTCCGCGGCGTCTGCGCCGGTGGACGAGGAGCGCGCGTGGGCGTGGATGCGGCAGATCCTAGAGGGCTTGGCGCACATCCACGCGCAGGGCATCGCGCACCGCGACTTGAAGCCCGGGAACATCTTCGTCGACCAGCGGGGGCAACTGAAGATCGGCGACTTCGGGCTCGCCAAGTTCGACGCGGGGGGTGGGTTCGGCGGCGCGGACGACCCCAGCGCTGCCGCGGAGGCGGCGCGGGAAGCCGCGGAGGTTCTGGGGAGCCGCGACGAGCGCGACACGGGCGCGGTGGGCACGTATCTGTACACCGCGCCCGAAATCGACTCCGGGGACCCGCACCAGAGCTCGAAGGTTGACCTTTACAGCGCCGGCATCGTGTTCTACGAGATGCTCCGCCGCTTCTCCACCGGGATGGAACGCGCGGTCGAGCTGGGCGCGCTCCGCGCGGCGAAACCGAAGAGTGGCTCCAGCGGCGCCGCCGACGTGGCCGGCGTCGCGCCGGAGGATTTCCGGGCAAAGTTCGCGCAACAGACGGCGCTGGTCGCCGCGTTGCTCGCGCCCGACCCGAGCGAGCGACCCAGCGCCTCCGAGGTGCTCTCCAGCGGGTTCCTCCCTCCGAAGGGGGGGGACGAGGCGCTCGAGGACGTGCTCCGCGCGGTCGATCTCGGAGGCCCCGAGCACGACGTGGTGGTCGAGCGGCTCACCGCCGAGGGCGGCGCCGGCGCCAGACTCGCGGCGCGCGCCGCCGCCGCCGACCGCGGCGCGCCCGCGACCATGGACGCCGCGCCCGCGGACCGCATGCTCGCGGCGCTCCGGAGCGCCTTCAGGCGCCACGGCGCGAGTCCGCTGTCGAGTCGCGCCGTGACGTGGGCGTCGGAGACGTTCGCGTCTGACCGCGACGCGGACAACGCCGCCGCCGCCGCGGACGACGCCGCCGCGCGTCGTCCGCTGGGCGAATCGAGTCGGGACGCGCACGTGCTGCTCTCCCGCTCGGGCGCGCTCGTGACGCTTCGCCGCGACCTGCGGTCGTCGCTCGTGCAGCAGGTCACCGCCGAGCAGGCGACGACCCTGCGCGCGTCCTGCGTCGGCGTCACGTTCCGCGGCGGCGCCGCGCGCGCCGGCGGCGACGTCGAGAGCGGCGCGGCGGAGAAAGCCGCGGGCCCCGGCCCCGGCTCGTGGGGGGGCCTTCCCCGCGAGCACGTCCAGGCGGACTTCGACATCATCGCGCCTCGCGACGCTGTGGACGCCTCAGTGCTGGACGCAGAGACGATCAAGTGCGCGTGGGACGCGCTCGTCGAGCGGGGCATCGCGCCCCGCGTCGCGCTCGGGCACAGGCGGCTCGCCGGGGCGGCGTGGTCGGCGGCGGGCGTCGACTCGAGGCTGCGCCCGCGCGTCGCCGCGGCGCTGCGCCGCGCCGGCGACGCGCCGCCCGCGCGGGCGGCGCTTCGCCTCGCGGACCGCGAGGTGTGCGATCGCGTCGGCGAGCTCCACGCGTTCGGCGCGGAGGCGTGCGCGACGGCGTCGGACCTCGCGGATGCCGCCGCGCGCCTGGCGGCGCGCCTGGCGGCGAGCGGGACCGCCGACGAGAAGGCGGCGACCCGCGCGGCGCGCGCGGTGGAGCACCTGTGCTCGGTCGCGTCGCACCTGGAGGCGATGGGCGTGCCCGCGCCTCACGTGCGCGTCGTGCCCCTGCTCACGCCGCCGGAGACGTACCACTGCTCGAGTTACTTCGAGATTGTCGTTCCGAGGCCGGGACCGGCGACCGGCCGCGACGGCGACGCGCCGCTCGCCTCGCCGCACGCCGTGGTGGCCGCCGGCGGCCGGTACGACGCGTGGCTGGCGGCGGCATGGCGCGCGCGCGGCCCCGGCTCGTCCTACGCCTTCGACGGCGTCTCGCGGCGCGGCGCCGACGCCGGCGACTACCTGCACGCCCCGCCAGGCGGCGTGGGCGTGAGCGTCGCGGTGCGCAAAGCCGCCGCGCTCGCCGAGCGCTTCCGCGCCGAGCGCTTCCGCTCGCGCTCGCGCGCCGACGCCGCGGGCCTCTCGCCGCTCGCCGGCGGGACCCACTCCGCGCACTCGGGGGCGAGCGTCCCCGCGGCCATCTCCGCCGCCGCCGCGACGGATGTGGTTGTGTGCGCGCGCGGCGGCGGCGGGCTGCTCTCCGAGCGCCTGCATCTCGCGGCCGAGCTCTGGAAAGCCGGGCTGCGCGCGGAGACGCCGCCGTCGGCGTGCCCGAGCGCGACGGAGCAGTTCGCGCACGCCGCCGAGCGCGGCGCGCGGTTCATGGTGACGCTCGACGCGGTGGCGCTCGGCGCGGGCGAGCGCGTGCGCGTCAAGTCGCTGGTCAAGAACGGGGGCGAGTTCGAGTGCGCGCGCGCGGAGGTGGTGGAGGCGCTGCGGGGGGCGCTGGCCAGGCGCGGGAACGGCGGCGGGGGCGCGTAGAACGAGTAGCTACGGTAAATAGTCTATGCATCATAACTTTCGGACCCGTCCGTAACCCAACATTTTTGAATTGTTCAAAATGTTTGAATCGTCCATCGAACTGTCGAACAGCCTTGTGTTGATTTTTCTCCTGATGTCTCCAAAAGTTATATACCAAATTCATCGACGAGCCACGACGTCGTCTGCGGTCCCTCGCCCGGCCCTCGCCGGTCATTTCGGACCGCGACGTGCGTGCATGAGCCAGACGCGCGTCGCGGTGACGGCTCTGTGCGTGGTGACGATATCGACGGCGCTCGGTATCGAGTACATCCACCGCGAGCAGACCGAAGAAAAACTCAGGCTCCGCGAGGGCGTCATTCGCGACCGGGAGCTTCTGAGGCGGAAAGAAGCGCTTCGAGGCGGGCGCGATGCCGGTGAGCACGCGCCGGATGAGCGCCGGCGGGGATGAGTACGCTCGACCGAGGTATCATCCCACCGATAGACCTTCAGAGTCGCCGCACAGGACGCGTCGGGTGCGAGCACGCACGCCCGTCGAGGACGACGCGACCCCGACGAGGCGCCCTCGACGAACCGTCGCGCGAAGCGACATCGAGCCTCGTCGTGGTGTGGTCTCGCGCGTTGTCGCCGCGCCCGCCGCGATCCTCGCGCTTCTTTTGGCGTTGATCGGCAATGTGCTCTCCGGGATCCTCGACGCCGTCGCGACCGCCGCGGGGGCGCTCGGGGACGCTCTCGTCGACGTCGCGCGAGCGGCATCGAACTGCGTGACTGATGTGTTCCTCGCGCTCGTTCGCGCGATCTTCTCGGCGTTTGAAGGAACGCGGTCCCTCGTCGCCGCGGGGGTCGGTCTGCTCGTGGCCTCGGTCGTCGGTGGCTTCGAAGCGGTGGTGTCCGGCGTATTCGCAGTGCTGAGCGACATCGGTTTTGCCATCGTCACCGGTATGAAGGCGATCGGCGCCGGGCTCGCCGCGGCGGCGACCGCCGGCGCGAACGGCGTCGGAGCCCTTTTACGCGCCGTCGGTTCCGCGTTGGTCGCGGCGGCGAGCGCGTTCGCGGAGAGCCTCGTGAATCTGTTGGAGGCGGTCGGGTCGGGGGTCGTTGCGGTTGCGGCGGCATGCGCCGGCGGCGCGTTGGCTGTCGCACGGGCACTCCGGTCGGGGCTCGTCGCGGCTTTGAAGGCGTTCGCGGACGGCGTCGTGCTTCTATTAGAAGCGGTCGGTTCGGGGATGGTCGCGGCGGTGAACGCCGTCGCCGGTGCGGTCTTCGGTTCGGGGCTGTCTGTCGCGGCGAACTCCGTCGCCGGCGCCCTCTCTTCCGCTTTCGACGCGATCCTCTCGGGAACACTTGCGGTGTTGAATGTGGCGGTCTCCGGTATCGTCGCGGCGTTGGAAACGATCGGTTCGGGGCTGTTTGCGGCGATACACGCCGTCGCCGGTGCGGTCGCCGCCGGGATCCGGGCTATATGTTCGGGAGGACCGGCGGCGGCGAAGACTGTCGCCGTCGCCGTTCTCGGCGCGCCAGCCGCGTGCGTCGGCGTCGTGTCGATCGTTCTGAACGTCTCAGCTGATGGCGTAGCGTTGGGTGTCCAAACCATCGACGGCGTCGTCGGTGGCGTCGCGACAGATGTTTACGGCGCCGTGGCTGCTGTGGCGCGGGCCGTCGCCGCCGCGGGTCTGGCGCTGCTCCGCGCGCTCGGCGCCGCGTCGGTTGTCGCGGCGCGCGCGACGTGGGATTTGTTCGCGTTCGCGATTTCCCCCGTCACCTACGTCGCGCGCTTGGTTGTCTCCGCGCTCGTGTCGGGGATCGCGCTGGGTCTGGTGGTCGTCGTCGACGCGTTGATCGACGGGCTCGAACGCGTGGGGGGGGTGCTCGAAACTGGCGCGACCGGGATCGTCGTCGGCGCGCGCGCGGGCGCCGCCGGCGTATTCGGTTTCGTTTCGGTCGTCTCGGTGCCGGCGGCGCTCGCCGCCCCGGTCGCGCGTGCGGTCGGCGCGGTCGGCACGCTCGGTTCGGCGCTCGTGCCGCCCTTCTTGACTCGGCGGGGCGCGTCGGCGGAGACGGCGCCGAGCGACGACGAGGGGGACGACGCGTACGCGCGCGCGAAACGCTCTGTCCGCGCGCGCGACGGAACGCCGCGCGCGCGCCGGCGCGTTTCATCGAGAATCGAGCCAGGGACGTCGTTGGCGACAACGACGACTCACAGGCGCACGTCTCGGCGCGTCGCCGTCTCGGTGGACGTCTCGCCTCCCGCGGCGACGCCGCGGACCCGCGCGCCGGCGCGTCGCGCTTCGGTGGCGGCGAGGCGCGCCGCGAAACCGTCATTTCCGCGCCGCGTCGGCGTCGCGCTTCTCGGCGCGGCGTCGAGTCTGGATCCGCGACCGCTGGGAAGCGCAGTTTCGCGATCCGTCGCGTCCACGATCGCCGCCGCGCTCGAGACGGTCGTCTCGGCGCTCGTCGCGTCGTCCGGCGTCGTCGGCTCAGGCTCCGTTTCCGCGATAGAATCCGTGCTTTCCGGGACGCGGGAGGCGCGTCGCGCCGTCGTTTCGTTCGTCGCCGACGCCCTCGAAGCTCTCGGCTCGGGGCTCGTCCTCGCGCTGAACGCCGCCGCGTCCGCCGTCGCCGGCGCCTTCGACGCGATTCTCGCGGGGGCGCTCGCGGCGCTGAGCGCGCTAGGTGCTGCGACGGTTTCGTGGCTCCAGGCTCTCCGGGTGGTGCTGGGCGCGATCGGAGCGGGTATCCTCGAGTTGGCCGCGCGCGCGTCGACCGCGCTCGTCGACGCCGCGACGACGCTTCTCGACGGCGCCGCCGACTGCGTGGGGATCGGGGTCGAGGCCCTGGATCGGTTCTGCCGCGCCGTCGCGCGCGGCGTCGCCGACGCGTTCCGAGCGGTCGGCGCAGTATCGATCGCGGCCGCGAGCGCCGCCGCCGCGGGCACCGCCGCCGTCTGGGCGGCGCTCGGCGCGGGCCTGCTCGCCGTCTGCGGTTTCGTCGTCTCGAGCGTCGTCGCCGTCTTGGAAGCGATCGTCTCGGGGTTCGCCGCGGGGGAGCGCGCGTTCGCAGCCTTCGCCGTCTCCGCGCTCGGCGCGCTGGTCGACGGACTTCTCGGCGGCGGCGCGCGCGCGGCGGCGGCGCTCGTGCTCGGCGCGAAGCTGCTCTTGAACGGCGCCGCGGACGGCGTGGCGTTCGGTATCGAGACGCTCCAACGCGCCGCGGCGGGCCTGGCGCGCGCGCTTTTCGCCGCGTGCGCGGCGGTTGGTCGATTTTCCGTCGCGGCGGTGAAGAAAACGGCGTTCGCGGCGGTGCGCGGCGCGGAAACCGTCGGGAAAGGCGTCGTCGTCGCGGCGGTCGCCGCTGTCATCGCCTTGGTGGGCGTGTTTGAAACCGCCTGGGTGGGGGTCAGCATGGCGATCAGAGGCGTCGCCGCGTTCGTGACGACGGCGCTCGACGCCGCCGCCGACGGCGTGGGCTTCGGCGCGCGCGCAATCGACGCCGCCGCCGCCGCCGCCGCCGCCGCCGCGTCGACTATCGGCGCCGCGGCGCTCGCCGCCGCGGCGGCGTGCGTGCGCGCCGCGTCGGCTGCCGCGAACGCCTTTGGGTATCGCGCCGTGTCGACAGTGAACGCCGCCGGCTTCGCGGTCTCACTCGTGCTCTCGTCCCTCGGCGGTACCGCGTCGACGGCGCTGGACGCCGCCGCGGACGCCGTCGGCGTCGTCGTCGCCGCCGTCGACGGCGTCGTCGTCGCCGGCGCCGGCGCGGCGTGGGGCCTGTTCGCGGCGGTCGTTTCCGGGCTCGCCGCCGCAGGCGAAGCCTCGGCGTCCGGTTTTGTGGGCGGCGCGAAACGCACGGTGCATGTCCTGTTCTTGACGCTGGGCGGTATCGCGAACGCCGTTTCCGGTGTGTCCCTCGCGGCGCGCGACGCGGCGGAGGCGGGTCTCGACGCAGCCGCCGACGGCGCGGCGCTCGTCGCGCGCGTCCTCGGCGGCGTTCTCGTCTCCGTCGTCGCCGCGGCCGCCGGCGCCTCGAAATCGGCCGGAGATGGACTGGTCGCGGGCGCGTCCTCGGGGGCGTCCTCGGTCGCGAAGATGCTCATCCTCGTCGCATCCAGCGCGCTCGCGGCTATCGTCGAGGCGTCCTCGGCCGTCGCCGCCGCGCCGGCGGCGCTCGCGTCGGCGGCGCGCGCCGCCGCGCGCCCCGTGGAAACCGCCGTCTCGACGACGGCGCGATTCGCGGGGATCGCGGCGCTTGCGCGCGCGATGCGACCGGTCGCGTCGCTCCTCGCACCGGTGGCGCGACCGGTGGGGTACCTGATCTTCCGGGTCTTGCCGATCGCCCCGATCGGGGGTCTCGCGGTGCGCGTGGGCACGGCGGCCGCCGCGAAGGCGGTCGCCGCGGCGGAAGCCGCCGCCGCCGCCGCCGCGTACGTCGCGCGAACCGCCCTCAAAGGCGCCGCGCTCGCGGCGATCGCCGCCGCCCTCGCCCTCGTTGGCGTCGTGGAGGCCACGTGCGTGGGGGCGGTCGCGGCGGTACGAGTCGTCGCCGCCGGACTGGTGTACGCCTGTTCTGCCGTCGCTGGGGCGGCGGTCTCCGTTCTGGACCGCGCAGCCGACGGCGTGGGACTCGGCGTCTGGGTGCTCGATCGGGCGGCGAGCGCCGCCGCGAACGGCGTCGCCGCGGCGTGCCGAGCCGGCGGCGCGGGTTCGACGCGCGTCGCGAAGGCCCTCACGGGTTTCGTTTCCGGTGCCGTCAAAGCGCTCGGATCGGGCATTCTCATGACCGCGAAGACAACAATTCACGCGATCGCACTCGCGGCGATCGTGACGCGCGACGCCGCGCTGGCCGCGCTGAGCCGCGCCGCCGACGGCGTCGGGACGGGGGTGGACGCCGTGGACGGCGCCGTCGCCGCCGTCGTCGCCGCCGCCGCCGCCGCCGCGCGCGCGGCGACCGGGGCGCTCGCGTTCCTCGTCGTGCGCGTCGCGCGATCCATCGGAGCTGGGGTCGCGTATGTATCGTGGGGGCTCGCGGCTGTCGTCGCGCACGTAGCCCGCTCCGCGGCGCGCGCGGTTGCGAAGACGGCGCACGCCGCCGCCGACGGCGTCGGCGGCGGCGTCGAAGGCGTCAACCTCGCGCTCGAATCAGTCACCGCCGCCGTTTCGTTCGCGGCGCGCGCCGGCGCAGCCTCGGCGGTGCGTTTCGCGCAGACGTGCGCGTCGTTCGCCTTCGCCGCACTCGTGCGCCCGGTCGTCGTCGCGCTTCGCGTCGCGCTCCGCGCGTGCGTCGCGGTGGCTCGCGCGGCGGTCGCACTCGCCGCCGCCGCCGCGTCAGCGGCGCGCGCGGCGCGGCGCTGGGCGTTCCCGGCAGACTCGGCGGCGAGGCACACGCGGCGCGCGGACTCGCGCCGCGCGGTCGCGCGCCTGGCGGCCGCGCTCGCGCGCCTGGCCCACCGCGCGCGCCTCGCGCGCGC
>Ga0181558_10001875_pt1 | contig 20139 bp, 11 predicted proteins | sample 011ome_22_FD_133754 | JGI IMG/M metagenome (GOLD analysis project Ga0181558, IMG submission 133754) | Coastal salt marsh microbial communities from the Groves Creek Marsh, Skidaway Island, Georgia - 011507BT metaG (megahit assembly) | ecosystem: Environmental > Aquatic > Marine > Intertidal...
AAACTCGTCAGGCGGCACTTCGCGGACGTGCCCGAACGACTGACGCACGCGTCTTCATAGAATAGACGCGCGTGTCTTCATAGAATAACGTATGACGTATGACCGCGCGGCGCCTCCCGCTCGTCGAGAAACCGCGCCTATCCTAGAGAACTTCGCGGCCGTCGCGGCGACTGCCGCGCGAAACGCTCGCTGTGTCGGAGCGCGAGGATACGGGAGGATACAGGTGGCCCGCCACAACCAGTCGCACGGACCGGGAGCGACTTTCGCGTCTAATCTCGAACCTACCAAAAACATGTCGAGCGTCATCTGCCGTACCGCCGTCGTCCCGGCTCGCGCCTCGGTCGCCCCCCGCGCCGCCGAAGCCCGCGCGGCCGTGACGTCGGCAAACATTTGCCCTAATAAACCCCGAACCGCCGTGACCTTTCCTTCCGCCCGCGTCATCCGCGACGTCTCCGTGCGCATGGGTCGCAAGGGCATGCTCGCGGATCTCATGGATGGCGGTAACGACTCCGCGGGCGATCCCGTCGCGAAGGTCGACCCGAAGTGCCCGTGCGGCAGCGGCAAGGAATACGCATCGTGCTGCCAGCCGCATCACGACGGCACCGCGCCCGCCGAGGCCGTGACCCCCGAGGCCATCGTCCGCGCCCGGTTCAGCGCATACGTCAAAAACGTGCCAAAGTACATCGTCGCGAGCACGCATCCGGACTCGAAGGACATGAAACGCGCGGACGACCCGGCGGAGGCGAGGGAGCAGCTCGAGAAGGATGCCGCCGCGACCATGAAGAAGGTGAACTTCACGTCCCTCCGCGTGAAGGCGACCAAGGAGGGCGACGGGGAGACGTTCGTGACGTACGAGGTGTCCTACAAGGGTGCGGGGAAGAAGAATAGGGGTGGGACCAAGACCCTGGCGGAGAGGTCGAGGTACAAGAAGGCTGATGGAGCGTTCAAGTACTTCGACGCGTTGCCGCTGAACGCGTCGAGCGACATGAACGCGGTGGGCCAAATCTAACGCGACGCTCCACCGCGGAGCGTACGTCTACGCCCGTAGGCGTGTCTCGTCGATTATCATAACCGTATCACCCTTCGTCGATAGAACATCACGAACGATGACACCTCTTCGATACCTTCGCTCTCGCGTCTGCGCCACCTCCGCGCGTGCCCCGACGCGCGTTCGGCGACGACGAACGACGACGACTCTCACGCGTTCGCTCGCGGGACAGACGCGTTTCCCGCCGCCGCGCCTTGCAGCGCCTCGACGCGCGCGGCGAGCGCTTCGTTTTCCTCCGAGGTCTCGCCCATCAGCTCCAGCGCGGCGACGTGCCTGTCCTCCAGCTCGCGGAGCGCCGCCGCGAGTCGCCGCGGGTCGCCCGCCTCGTCGATCGCGGCGGTCACCGCAAGCAGCTCGTTCGCGAGCTCGCGCTGGGACGCCTCGAGGTCCTTCACGCGGCGCTCGCTCGTCTCGAGCTCGCCCTCGCGCGCGCGCAGGAGCCGCCGCAACGCCTCCGTGGCGCGATCCACCGCCAGCTCCACCCCCCCCTCTCCCCCCGCGGTCGCGAAGCGCGACGCGTCCGCGAGCACCGAGGCCACCTTTCTATCCCGCGCGGTCGGTAACGGAAGCGACGTTTCCGTCGGAAGCGACGTTTCCGAACGAAGCAAAGCCGGCGAAGAAGAGGTTTCCTCGCGCGCCGTCGCCAGCTCCGCCTCGAGCGCGCGCGCGCGCGTCTCGAGCGCGTCTTCAACAGACGCCCACTCGCGGCGCTCGCGCTCGCGTTGCGCCGCCGCAGCCTCGGCGTGGCCGCGCTCCTCCGCCAGCTGCCGCCGGAGACGCGCCTCCTTCTCCCTGCTCTCCTCCTCCGCGGCGCGCGCGGCGCCCTCCCTGCGCGCCGCGGACTCCGTCGCCTCCGCCGCCTCCGCCATCGCCGCCGCCGCCGCCGCGCGCTCGGCGGCGAGCGCCTTGCCGAGCGCGCTCAGCTCGGCGCGCGCCTCGGCCATCTTGGCGCGCGCCTCTCTCGCCGCCGCGCGCGCCTCCGCCGTCTCCTCCGCCGCGCCCGCTGCGCGCGCCTCCGCCTCCTCGCGCGCCTTCTCCGCCGCCGCCGCGCGGCCGCGCGAGGCGCGCTCGGCGGCGGCGCGCGCCTCGGCGGCGTCGCGCTCGCCCGCGCGCATCGCCTCGATTTGCCGGAGCAGCGGCCTGGTGCTCTCCGGCAGGCGCTCGGCGAGCGCCTGGTGGCGCGCCTCGCTCTCCCGCCACCGCGCCTCCAACTCCTGCATCTCGCCCGCCGCGCGCTCCTCGCGGCGCGCCTCCCTCTCCGCCGCGCGCGACGCCGCCTCGCGCAAACCCTCCGTCTCCTCGCGCAGCGCACGCTCCCTCTCGCGCGCCTCGCGGAGCTCGGATTGAAGCTGCGCGCGCGCCTCGGTATCCGCCCGCGCCTCCGCCGCCGCCGCCGAGCGCGTCTCCGCCGCCGCCGCCGAGGCGAGCGCCTCGGCCCGCGCCTCCGCGGCGCCGCGCCGCGCCACCTCGTCCTCGAGCCTTGACTCGACGTCCGCGCGCGAAGCCTCGAGCTCGCGGATCCGCGCGGCGCGCGCCTTGACGGCGCCCTCGAGCTCCGCCTGGCGCTTCGAAAGCGCCTCGCCCTCCTCCGCCCACTCGCGGAGCTCGCGCTCCTTCGCCTCGAGCCGCGTGGCCAGGTCCGCGGCATCGGGGGCGCCCGCGGGGACGGTGGAAGCGGCGCGCAGAGCCGCGAGCTCGCGCCGGAGCTCGGACGTCTCCGCCTCGCGCGCCGCCGCCGCGGAGGACGCCGCGGACAGAAGCTGCGCCTCGCGCGCGGAGAGCGTCTCGCGGAGCGTCCGGAGCTCGGCGTCGCGCGCGTCTCGTTCCGAAGGCTCCGAAGGCTCGCTCGCCGAGTCGGACGCCGAGCCGGGCGCGGAGCGGTTTCCGGTCGGCGTCGTCGACGGCGACGTCGCCGCGTCTTCTTCCGGTCGCTGGGCGCGCGACGCGTCCCGCGCCTTCTCGGGCGAGACGGACGCGACGGAAGGCTCGGCGGCGGCGGCGGCTTCCGGGTCCGGTTCTCCGTCGGTGGAAGCTTCCGCCGACGGCGCGGTGGACGCCGCGGAACCGTCTTCCGGTTCCGAAGACGGTTCCGCGGCGGAAGGTTCCGCGGCGGTGGTCTCCGCGCCCGTCTCCGCGTCCGGGTCACCGGACTCGCCCGACATCCAATCCAAGCCGTGCCCCGTGGACGGGGGGTGTCCCGCGTCCAAGGATTCGAGTTCCTTCGCCATCTGTGACGCTTGCTCCGCAGCCTGCTCCGCGGCCAGCTGCGCCTGCTCCGCGGCGTACGACGCCGCGGCGGAGACATCGAAAGCACTGGCTTGTTCCGCGGCCTGCTCCGCGGCCAACGACGCTTGCTCCGCCGCGTAGTTTGCCGCCGCGGTGAGGTCTATCTGGTTGGCCTGCTCGGCCAGTGAGTTCAAGCTGGCGGTGATATCCATGTTTCCCATGCCCCAGTCCGAGCTGGTGCCCCAGCCCCAGCCGGAGCCATCGCCCTCGGACTTGCCCTCGCCCGACATCCGCGCGAGGCTGATTGTGGTCGAGCGGAGGAGCGGTCTCGTTGTTGGAACTCGAAAACAGATTCAAAACATCATCAGACTCGCCACGGAAGAGTTGGCACTCTCGCGCGCGCGCTCGCGATGGCGGCGCCCCCGCCCCCACAGGAGTCGTGGGGGCTGGACCCGCTTTTCTTCGCGAACGTGAAGGTGACCGCGGGCGAGGTGGTGGGGGAAAACCCCGCGCTCGTGCCCGCGGAGGGCACCAACCGCGGGGTGCACTTCTTCCACGGGAGGCCGACGAAGCGATACGAGCTCATGGGACACGTCGTGACGCTCATCGTCCGGGACAACAAGACCATCTTCACGCGTACGTGACGCGCACCCCAACCCCGTCTTCGCGTCCGCGCGCCTCGCCGCGAAAGACCCGCCCGCGCACCGCTCGTCACGCGCGCATCACGGCACCCGGACGGCTCCGACTGACCCCATCAAACTTCGTCACCGTCGTCACCGTCGTCACGCGTCGCGCGCGCGCAGTCGACGACGGCTCCGGGTGCCTCGAGTGCGTGGTGTGGCTCAACTCCGCGGGCGACGACGGCGGCGCGACGCTTACCGCGGGCGGGGGGACCGTTTCCAACGGCGACTTCAGCATAGACCTGAGGGCTCTGCGTCTCGGGGCGCTGGTGCGATGCCAAGGCCGCGTCGCGGAGTACCAGGAAAAACTGCAGCTGAAAGTCGACGCCGTGCAGCGCTGCGACGACGCAAACGCCGAGCCGCTGTTTTGGCTCGACCACGCGCGGTGCGTGTCGAACATACGCGCAGAGAGCGCGGCGAGCGCTGGCGAACCAGGGAACGCGGCATGAAGCGGTGACGCGCGTGGACCGATCGAAGCAGTGAGAAGAAATCGAATCGAATACGTACGTAACGTCGTTCTTAGAAAAAGAAAAAGAGCGTCGTTTCGGCGTCGTCACTCGTCGTCGTCGTCGACGAGCGCCTTGCGTCGTTTCCGCGAAGGCGCCTCCGCCTCCGTCTCCGTCTCCGTCTCCGTCTCCTGCGGCGGCGGTGTCGACGTCCTCGGTTCCAGCCCGCGTTTCTTCCTGCTCTTCGCAGCGAGCGCCTCCATCGCCTTCTTCGCCTTGTCGTTCTTCTCCGCCGCCGCCTCGGGCTTCGCGCGCGCGCGCCGGCCGGAGGGCGCGGGGTCCTCCTCCGCCGGCGAGTCGTCCCGCCCCTCCGGCTCCGCCGCCGGCTCGGCATCCTGCGCCGCGCCCGGCGCCTCCTCCTCTTCCGTGTCCGTGTCCTGCGCCTCCTCCTCCTCCTCCTCCTCCGAGTCGGAGAAAAGCCCTGTGGCCTTGAGCGCGGCCTTCTCCTCCGCGGTCTTGGGCTTGGCGAGCTCGGCATCCGGCGCCGGCACGTCGTCGTCGTCCTCGTCCACGTACTCGGCACCCCCGCCTCCGCCTTTCCCGCTCCGGCCCTCGCCCGCCGCCTCCGCCTCGCGCTCGCCGGCGGTGCGCGCCATGTACTCCTCGTTGGAGCGCTTGAACTTGTCCCGCGCGGCCGCGGCGGCGGCCTCCTCGGCCCTGCGCCTGAGCTCCTCGTCCGCGCGCGCCTTCGCCTTCTCCATGGCGAGCTTCTCCATCTCCGCGCGCCGCTCCGCCATGAGCGACTCGCGCTTGGCGTGGAACGCCGCGTCCTCGGCGCGCGCCTTGGCGAGGTGCGCCGGGAAGTCCTTCATCTGACCGCGGCAGAAGTCCGCGTGCGTGCGCACCTTCGATTTGTCGAACCCCAGCTTCGCGCTCGCGCGGCGCTTGCGCTCTTCTTTGTCGCCGTCGTCGCCGCCCGCGATTTGCGCCGCGTTCGCGACGGTCAGGAGCTGATCGAAGATGGACCCCGCCAGCGTCATCTCGTCGATGGCCGTTTGCACCCGCGCGGCTTTCGTGCCGCCGTCCTCGGCGACGCCGCCACCCGCGATCTTCTGGCCGGCGCGCAGCAGCGTCTGCATCTCGCGCTGCGCCTTCTCCTGGATCACATACGCCAGGTTGAATCGCAGCCGGTGGTTCCAGGGCGCGACGTGCAGCGCGCGCCGCAGCGTCTTCTGCGACTCGGGCAGCCCCGCGGTTCCGCTCTCGTACGCGTTGCGCGCCTGGTACAGCATCACCGAGGGGTCCAGGTTGTGGAAGAACTTCGCCTGCGCCTGCGCGTAGTGCCTCGCGGCGGCGTCCCAGTTCCCCTTGGCGTGCTGGATGTGCCCCTGGTTGATCCAGATGTCGGGGAACTTGCTCGCGCGGTCCTCGGCGGCGCCGTTGGCGTCGGCGTCGCCCTCGCCCCCCGCCGGCGCCGCGCGCAGCCCCTCGGCCACCATCTGGAACGTCTCCTTGGCCTCCTCGATCTTGCCCTTCTCGGCGAGCAGGATGCCCAGCCCGTTGGCGGCGAACAGGTTGGACTCGCTCTTCTGCAGCGCCTTGGTGTACATCGTCGCGGCGTACTCCAGGTGTTCCTTCACCGCCTTGGAGGACTTCTCGTCCGACGCGGCGCGGTTGCGGTTGCCCGCGCTCTGCGCCCGCATCGCCTGGTAGTACGCCGCGTTGGCCACCGAGATCATCGCGTACTCGTCCGTGGCGTGCGTCGCCGCCTTGGGGTCCTTGCCCGCCGCCGCCGCGAGCTGCGCCGCCTGCGCGCCCAGCGGCTTGTGCGCCGCGCGCAGCAGCTTGAACTGCGCCTGCGCGTCCGCCCACCGGCCCTGCTTCATCAGCAGGTGCCCGAGGAACGCCATCGCGTCGGTGTCCGCCGCGTCCGCCGCCAGCGCCTCGCGCGCCAGCGCCGTCGCCGCGTCGAAGTCGCGGCGCTCGGCGCGCATGCTCGCCAGCCGCAGCAGGCACTCCGTCATCTTCGGCGACGCCACCAGCAGGTCGCGGTACCGCCGCTCCGCGTCCGCGACCATCCCCCGGTCCTCCACCAGGCGCGCGAGGTTGAACGCCACGGGCAGAGCCGCCTCCGGCGTCTTCACGCGCGCCGCCGAGACGTCGAGCGCCTCGCCGGTTTTACCGGCAAGGGCGCCTTCTTTTTTTGTGCCATCATCGCTCTCGGCGTACGCCGCCGCCAGCGCGCGCAGGAACCACCCGCGCGCCTTCTCGAAGCGGCCTTCGTGCGCGCCGCGGCCGGTCATCGCGCGCAGCACGCCGCAGTTGTTCAGGAGCGCCGCGGAAGGTGCGCCCCCGGGCGCCATCTCCGCCGCCCGCTCGTACGCCGCCGACGCCTCGGCGTACTCGCCGGCGCCGAGCAGCGCGTCGCCCAGCTCGAGGCGCGCGGCGAAATCCGACGCGTCGGCGTCCGCGGCGCGGCGCAGCGCGGCGGCGGTCTCGGCGTCGCGCCCGGCGCCCGCGCCCGCCTTCCCGACGGACACCATGCCCCCGCCCGCCGCGGCGGAACGTGCGGCGTCCTCCGCCCGGCGCAGGTGCCCGTACACGCGCACCACCGGGTGGCTCTCGGGGAAGGCGGCGCGCGCCTGGTCGGCGTACACGCCGGCGGCTTTGCGGTCGCCGCGCGCCAGCGCAACCTGCGCCAGCCCAAACGCGGGCGCCGCGAAGGTTTCGTCCAGCTGCGCCGCCGCCTGGTACAGCGAGCGCGCGCCCGCCAGGTCGCCGCTCCTGTGCGCGGCGCGCGCGCGCGCGTACGCAGCCTCCGCCCTCAGCCTGTCCGTGGCGCCGGCGCCGCCGCCGGCGCCGGGCGCCGCGACGGTTTCGGTGAGCAGCCGCACCGCGTCGCCGGAGGGCGCGTCGGCGACCAGGAAGTGCTTGGCGAGCGCGACGCGCGTCGCCGGGTTGTGCGGGTCCACGTTGAACGCGCGCTCCAGGTACTGCAGCCCGCGCTCGATGCCGGCGTCGTAGGCGTCGTAGGAAGACGCGCCGTCGCCCGCCTCGAGGTCGCCGGCCGAGCTCGGCGACGCGCCGTGCAGCTCGGCGAGCGCCGCGCCGAGAAGCGCGTCCGGGTTTTGCGGCTCCAGGCTGAGAGCGCGCTCGAACGCCTTGAGCGCCTGCGCGAACTGCCCGAGCCGGAGCTGGCACGCGCCTATGCCCAGGCGCACGCTCGCGGGCGCGCCCGGGTGCGCGCGAAGCGCCCTGCGGTACCACTGCAGCGCATCCCCGAACTGGTCGCGGCGGAACAGGAAAAGCGCCTTCCACAGCATCGGGGCGATGTTCTCCGCCCCGTCGTCCTTGAGGTTGCGCGCCGCGTCTAGCAGCTTCTCCGCCTCCGCGGTGTCGCCGCGCGCCATCTTGAGGTGCGCCATGCCCAGCACGGGCAGCTGCTCCTCCTTCTCGCCGGGCGCGCCGTTGCGCCGGATCAAAGAAGCCTGGTTCAACAGACTCTCGGCGCGGTGGAAATGCTCGTCGCGGTTGATCTTGTCAACCTCCGCCGAGCCGAGGTTGGTGTAGTACGACGCGAACGCGCACATCAAGCACGTGCGCTGGTACTTGGCGTCGGGGTAGTACTCCTCGATCTCTGTCGATGCGCGAAAAAGTCGAAAGCGTTCGCGGAAGGGAAAGCGCGGAGGTCAGCGATGGGGTCGGCGTGACTCGGGGCGTCCTCCGGCGGACGCGGGCGCGTGGATCGCTCGCGATCGCGAGACCGCAGGCGCCGGGATCGGCGCGATTTCGTCGCCGCGTCGATCGGCGCTTCACGCGAGCGCGGACGCGCAGAGAAACACTGTCCGTGATCACGCACCTGGCGAGCAACCCGTCTCCAGAATCGCACGGAAGTGTTCCTCCTTGCCCCTCTGCAGGTACGCCTTGGCGAGGTCCAGCCACAGCCCCAGAGGACTCAACTCGGCCTGCAGGAGGCCGAGCACGTCGTCCACATTCTCGGGAAGGTCGTCGACGTTGAGGGCCACCGCCTCGTCCGTCCCGGAGATGGGGATGTAGATGGACTCGCCCGCGACGTACGTGCCCGTATCCATCGCCATCGCGCTGTGCCTCCTGATCGGGGACACGCGCGGCGAGCAGTGGCTGCGCGGCACGCAAACCCCAGCGAATGCGCGATGATCTCAACTCGAGAAAAAAGCGCGAAGGCCCATAGACTAAATACTCATACGTACCGTACGGCGTGCGCCGAAGTCGCGGAGCTTCGCTAATCCCGAAGAAGAGTCGAGAGGCTTGCCGCGCACACAAGCGACAACGGGTGGCGCACGCGCCGATTTCGGGTCCCGCGGTCGCCATGCGCACCGGCGGCCTCGCTTCGATCGCCCTGGTCTTGTGCTTGGCGCTTGGTGAGCCCGCGGGCGCGGGCTTCGGGCGCGCGGACGCGACGCCGATCCTCGCGCCCAGCGCGCTTCCCAAATCCCTGGCGGGGTCGCTGGCGCTCGCGTCGCTCCCCCTGGCTCGCGCCGCGACACACCTGCGCGTGGACTCCGACGCGGGCATCATCCGGTCGCTCTCCCTGGACAGCATTCCGGAGGACGCGGTCAAGTTCAGCCTGCCTGTGCAGCACCCCGGCGCGCGCAAGCCCATCGTCCCGAGCGACGAGTCGCTCTTCCTCGCCAAAGCCTCGGCGAAGGCGCGGTGGGCCAGGCGGCGCGCCTGGACGCACCTCGGCGTGCTGCTGGACGCAGGCGCGGAGAACACCACGCATAGAATGCGCGACCTGCCCTCGTACGGCCTGGACCGACCTCTGCACGCGGGGGGGGGCGAGGCGGAGGGCGATCGGGGCGTTCGGGACGGCGCGCGAAAAGAAAAGCAAAGAGTCCTGCGCCCCGAGCCGGCGCTCGCCGTTTTGTTCGACCGGTACGGCGGCGTGGAGAAGGCGTTCGAGGTGTTGCTGCGCTCGACGCGCGAGAACCCGCGCGATCCGGTGATGTGGAGCGACCTGGGGAACGCGTACCGCGTCAAGGGTGAGAGCGAACTCGCGGTCGAGTGCTTCGAGCGCGCGCTGCGCGCGCAGCCGCACCCCGACTTCTACCTCAACCTGGGAGGCGTGCGGTTCGTGATGGGCGAGCCCGAGGAGGCCATCCGCCTGTTCACGCTCGGCCTGCAGATGAACCCGAGGCACACGCTGCTGCAGTACAGCATCGGGAACGCCTACGCCAGCCAGGGGCGGACGGAGGAGGCGGTGCGGTCGTTCGAAGCCACGCTCAGGATCCAGCCGGACTTTGGCGCCGCGCGGGCGAACCTGGACAAACTGAAGAAGGAGATGCGCGGGCGCTGGTTGCCCAGCGGCGGCGTCGCGGGCTCGTGCGCCGCGCTCTTGGCGCTGTGCGTGTTCGTGCAGCGGTCGGTGAGCGCGTTCGTGCTGGGGAGCGTGGCGGTGGCGGAGGGGCGCGTGCGGAACGTCGAGCGGCACGGGCGGGTCCTGGGCGGCGCGATGAACGCGCTCGGGATGCGCCCGCCGCAGACGCCCGCCGCGCACGCCGCCGCCGCCGCCGCCGCGCGCGGGCTGGAGGAGCGGAACGGGGGAAAGCACAACAGGCACGGCAACGGCCGACACCACAAGAGGCACTAGATACCGGAGGCGTGTCACGGCGTTGACCATCAGCGCCGTGTGTCCGTGTGTAAGGTGGCTGAGAAGGTTACTCTAGAGCTATACGACGCGCGCTTGCGCTTTCGTTTCGTCGCCGCATCCGCCGTCGCCGCCGCGGCGCGCGTCTCACGGCGACGGCGGCGGCGGGTTCGGGGGAGGCCAGGCGACCCATCCGTCCCAATCCGGAGGGGCTCGCCATTCCCCCTTCGCGTCTTGCGACGTGTCTTCGTCTCCGGGTTCTCTCGACGCTTCCTCCTGAGGTTCTCCTGACGCGTCGACGGGACTACTCGGCGGCCATCCCACCTTCGCGTCCCACCCGTCGTACCCCGGAATCGAGCCCGAACCGGATTTCGGGGACGCGCCCTCGGTGCTCGCCTTCGGGCCGCCACTCGCCGGCGGCGGACTGCTCTCGACGCTCGCCGACGTCTCGGCGTCGCTTCGTGAAACACCCGAGCGCCCTGGGGGGGGAGGGTTCGGAGGCGGCCACGCGACCCACCCGTACTCTTCCAACGAAGGCGCCGGCGGTTTCCCCGGATCCGCGGCTCCCGCGTCCCGAGGGGACGGCACCTCGGCGGGTGGCGGAGGCGCTCGTCGCGGCTCTTCCCGTGCCGCGGCCGGCGGTTTCGCGACCAGCTCTTCCTTGACCACCACGTCTCGCGGTTCTCGCTCGAACAGACGCACCCGGGGCGGCGCCCTTCCCTTCGTCAGGTACTTCCGCCCGTACGCGTTGAGATCCGCGAGCTCGTTCGCGTACTGGAACACCAGCACCGCGATCAATCCGAACGCGCCAACCACCCACAGCGCCCTCCTGCCCCCCGCCCACCTGCCCGACTGCGTGCGCTCCGAGGCCAGCACCAGCGGCGCCTCGGACGACCGCGTCGCCATCGCCGCACCCCGACTCGCGCGCCTGCGGCTCTGAGACGACGCGTGAGGTGGAGACGGTTCGGTTTCACGAGACGGGATGATGTTGGATGAAGCTACTAGCTATGTATGTCGTGTACGTATACGCGCGTCGCGAGTCCTCACGCGCTCCCGCTTCCGATCGCGGCGGCGGTTTCCCACAGCGGGTGGTACGCGTAGTTCGGGTCGAACACGAACTGCGGGAACCAGTTCTCGGACGGGTCCTCCAGCTTGTGCCAGAACAGCACGATCCACGGCCCGACCGACCCCAGGATGACGTTCAGCCAGATGGCGAGGTCCATCGACATCTGCTTCCGCCACCCCAGCGTGCTGATGAAGATGAGGAGCGCCACCGTGAGCGACCCGGTCGTGCCCTTGACCATCCGCAGGTGGAAGTCCGCGTCGTTGAACGCCTGCGAGGTGTGCCAGAACTGCTCCGGACCCAACGCGGTGTACAGTGCCATGTAGCAGTTATCGAAAACCGCCGCGAACGCGTTGAGCGACACGTACGTCAGCGTCGCGGCGTCGGGGGTCATCCGCCCCAGCCGCGACTTCGAGCCCTTCGAGATCTTGTCCATGAACGTCTCTTCGCCGCCGTCGCGCGCCCGCTCCGACGTGGGCACGAGCGCCAGCACGAACTCCGCGCTCTCCCAGAGCTTGGCGATGGAGAAGTACCAGAAGGGCATCACCGCCCAGTACATCCAGTCGGGCGCGTCCGCCCTCGCCGACCACGCGATGAACACGACGCCTTGGAACGACGCCACGAACGAGTACCCGAGCTTCATCGCGTACTTTCCCTCCTTCGAAGCTTTGAAGATGGCCATCAACGGTGAGTAGGTGAGCGCGTTCGTGAGGAACAAAGCCGAGGAGACCCACATCCACGTCCACCCCGGGGTCTCGCGGTACACGCGTTCTAAGACGACGCCGTACAGCCCGGTGGCCAGCGCGCCGCCGCCGGAGACGACGTGCGCCCACGACGCGGGCGTGCGCGACTTGCGCGCGATGGGGTTGCCGACGGGCGCGGGGATCAGCGACGAGCGCCACAGCGAGTAGACCGTGCAGACGGTCAGCAACCCCAGGAAAGCGTCCTCGATGACACCGCCCGCGCCGGGCAGGTGGTTGGCGACGAGCAGCGAGAAGAAACGCTCCGTCTCGTCGGCGAAGCCGGCGGGGCCACCGGCGGAGGCGACGCTCGCCGCCGCCGCCGCCGCGAAGAACGAAACCGTGGCCACCTCCCTGGCGGACGGGGTCGGGACGGTCGCCGCCGCGGCCGTCTGTGCATCGGCGGGCGCGCGCGCGTTTCGTGTCGCCGCCTCGGACTCGACCACGGCGGCCCGCGCGGCGTCAGCCGCCTCGGCGACGTTCGCTTTCTCCGTCACCGCCACGCCCGCCGGCTGTTCCGCCTCGGAAGATCGAGGCGGTCTCGGTCGACCGTCGCGCCCGCGCGCGCGCTTCGCGCGCGCGCCCTTCGGTCGTCGCCCGAAGTCACCGGGCGTCGACGCGGACACGAACGCGGGTCGTCTGTGCGGCGCGGCGCGCGCGACCGCGCGCGACAGCCCCTTACCGACCTCCGGTCGACTCGACACCCGAGCGACAGCGGGCACATTCGCCGCCCACAACACCGACATGTCTCCGTCCTCCCGACCGCCCGCGTCTCACCTCTCGTCCTCTCGTCCCGTCGACGCGTCTCCAGCGCAAGACGCGGCGATGGCGCGCGCCTCTTCGCTCGGGCCCGGTCCGAGCTCGGCGCGCCGCGGAGTCGAGCGCGACGCTCGACAGAGCTGGCGAGACACAAAAAATCAGCGAATCACGAGCCGAGATTCGCGCTGGGATCTCGCGAACGCGATCCACGAAATCACACTCGCGTTCCGACAACGTACGCGAACGTCATTTAACAATTTCGCGCGACTACACCGGTACGGCGCTATCGCAAGTCCACGGTCCCCATCATGTCCGCGAGGCTGTCCATCTCCGCCTCCTCCGCGGTCGCGTCGAGGTCCCCCAGCTCCACGGTCGCGTCGAGGTCGGCCGTGACGTCGAGCTCGACGGTCTCGTCCGTCTCGGGAACGCCGCTCTCGGCGCTGGCGAACGAATCCTCCGACGCCGTCTCCGCCGCCGTCGAAGACGCCGGCGCCGGCGCGCGCGCCGTCGCCGCGGCGCCGGCGCGGGACGCCGTCTCTTCTTCCTCCGCGGCGGAAGAAGAGACGGTGTTCTCGACACCCGCGCGCGGAAGCGGTGCCGGTGACGGGGAGGTGGCCCCCGAGGACCGGCGCGACGAGGGCGCCGGCGAGACGAGAACCGTGGCCGGAGTCGGCGCGGGTTTGGCCGACTCCGGAGTCGCCGCCGCCGGCGCCGCCGCCGCCGGGCTCGCGGGCGGCGCGCGCGTTTCCCCCGAGGCCTCCGACCCGTGTTTCGCCGCGACCTCCGCCTCCAGCGTCTCGATCTCCGCGGCGAGAGCGTCGATGCGCTCGACGATGCTCTTGCCCTTGTCCGGCAGCCGCCTCAGCATGCCGGGCATGTCCAGCAGCGTCTCCTGCTTCTCCTTCTGCAGGCGCAGCGCGCGCAGCTTCTCCGTCGCCTTGCGCTTGGTCGCGTTCGTGGGCGACGCCTCCGGGGCGCGCGCGTCCGCGCCGCGCGGCTCCGCGAGCGCCGCGGGCGGGCTCTTGGCCTTTGCCGCGAGCGCGAACGAGGCGGGCGTCGCGGCCAGCGCCGAGCCGGCGGCCGCGGCGAGCACGCCGAGCTGCGCGTCCCCGCCCCAACCGGAGTCGACGCCCTTCCACCCGCCGCCCTTGCCCTTCCCCCCGCCCGCGCCTTTCCCGCCGCCGCCCCCGCCGCCCCCGCCCCCCGGCTCCCCCCCCCCCCGAACGCGCCGCCGCCCTTGAGGGTGCTCGCGCCCTCTCCCGCCTTGGTGGTGTCCTCCTTCGAGAAGAGCAGGTCGTGGTCGGAGATCCCCGCCGCGCCCAGCGCGCGCACCATGGGCGCCTCCGAATCCGCCAGCTCCTTGGTCCAGGCGCGGTCGCGGAGGTGCAGCGCCTCCAGCTCCCTCTGCGTGGCGGACGCCGCGAACCCGGCGTCCGTGCACTCGAACAGACCGCTCGTGTCGTCCGCGCTGAAGTACCGGAAGTGGTTCCCGTCCCTGGTGCCCGCGCGGCTCAGGCCGCCCTTGAACACCTGCCGCCGGTACACCTTCTCCTCCACCGTGCCGCAGGTCACCAGCCGGTACACCACCACGTCGCGCGTCTGGCCGATGCGGTACGCGCGGTCCACGCTCTGCGAGTCCGCCGCGGGGTTCCACGAGGGGTCGTAGATCACCACACGGTCCGCCGCGGTGAGCGTCAGCCCCAGGCCCCCCACCTGCGTGGTGAGCAGCGCCAAGGGGATGTCGGGATCGCGCTGGAACCGCTCCACGCGCGCGTGCCGCTCCTCCGCCGGGACGCGCCCGTCCACGCGCACCAGCGCGTGGCCGTCCTCGCGCGCCGCGCGCTCGACGACATCCAGCATCTTGATGGACTGCGAAAACACCAGCACGCGGTGGCCGCCGTTCGCGAGGCGCGTCAGCAGCGCGCGTAGAAACGCAGCCTTGCCGGACGACTCCGTGTCGCCCGCCAGGTCGCCCGGAGTCAGACCCGCGCTCGCGACGGCGGCGCGCACGGCGTCGCCTTTGCCCTCTTCCGCGCCGAGAGGACCCGCCGCGTCGGCGTCGAGGGGATCGTCGAGAAGATCTTCCTCTTCGTTCGCGCGCGCGTTCGCGTCGTCGTTCGCGTCAGCCATCGCAGCGCACAAAGCCGGGTGGTCGCATATTTTCTTCAAGACGTTGATCGCGGCGAGCGCCGAGCCGGTTTTGTTCAGCGCCCGCCGCACGACGCTCGAGTCGAGGAACGCGCGGTAGAGCCGCTTCTGCGCCGGCCGCAGCGGGATCCACACGACCAGGTCGTTCTTCTTGCCGAGCTGCGTGGGCGCGTGCTTCACGCCCGCCCAGCCGGTAGTGCTCGCCTCGATGGAGGTGCGAGGCGCGCCGGAAGCGCCTCCCGCGCTAGGCGTCCCGGGCGCCGCCGGCGCCGCCGACGACGAGCCTCCCGCGCCTCCCTCGGTGACCCGCTCCGCCTCAGCCTTGGCGAGCACGGCGGACTTCTCGCGCCGCAGCATGAACGGCCTGCAGAGCTTCCTGAGCTCGTCCGACGCGCGCGCGCCCGCGGACCGCTGGCGCTCGGTCGCGTCCCTGCTCTGCCCGGCGGCGATGCGCTTGGCGTACTCGCGCCTGAACTCCTGCGCGTCCCCGAGCAGGCCCGGGCAGCACAGGTCGTACAGCGCCCAGAGCTCGTTCAGGTCGTTCTGGATGGGCGTGCCCGTGATCACCAGCCGGTGCGACGAGGGCAGCGTCCGGATCTTCATCGGCAACTGCGCGGCGGGGTTCTTGAGCTTGTGCCCCTCGTCGCACACGATCCAGTCCCACAGCAAGCCGCCCCGCGCGCGCGCCGGCATGTCCTGCCCGCTGACTGCGGCGCCGCGGCCGCTCGCCGCCGCGACGCGTTCGGCGTCCTCCTCCGACTCCGGCGCGCCGAGCGCCACGTCGTTGTGCGTCACCATGCCGTACGTGCTGAGAAGCACGCCGCCGCGCTCGGTGACGGCGCGCAGCGCCTTGTCGCGCTCGGACTTGGAGCCGCCTCCCGCGTACTTGAACAGGTTCACGCCCTCCACGAGGCCCGCCACGACGAACTCCTTGCCCCAGTGCGGGAGCAGCGTGGTGGGCGCGAGGCACAGCACGCGCTTCGCCGCGCGGCTGCGGAGCAGGCCCGCGGCGAACGCGGCCACCTGCAGGGTCTTCCCTAAGCCCATGTCGTCCGCGAGGATCCCGCCGCGGCCCTGCAGCTGCAGGTTCCACATCCAGCGCACGCCGTCGCGCTGGTGGTCGTACAGGCGGGACGCCAGCGCGCCGGCGAGCTCGAAGCGCGGGCCGCCCTCGCGGCCTTTCAGGCGCATCGGCCGCGGGCCGCCCGACGGATCCAGAGGGTTTAGGGGTGACGCGTGGGAAAGCACCGAGGAAGCCAAGGGAGCGCCGCTCGGGGATGCGCTCGAAGCACGGGGGTTCGATTTCGTCGTCGCCGGCGTCGCCGGCGTCGCGGCGCGCCGCGGGAGCGGCGGCCCGGGCGCCGGGACGGATGGCGCTCGCGCCTGCGGCGGTCTCGTCGCCGGGGCGACCGGCGCGAAGGGGGCCGGTCGCGGCGCGAAAGGTGCTGGAGCTGCTTGAGGTGCGACGCTGGGCTTCTTCACCTCGAGGCCGCGCATCGCGTCGACGAGCGCGTCGTCGCCGGCGTCCTCGTCGTCCTCGTCGTCATCCGTCTTCGCCACCTCCTCCGCCTCGGAGTCGGAGTCGGAGTCGATGAAGACCGCCCGACGCGGTCTCGCCTTGGGGAGCGGGGTCGGGGACGGGGATTCCGCCTCCTCCGCCTCTTCCGTCTCGAGCTGAGACTTGCGCACGAGTCTGTTCTTCTTTCTCCGCACGGGCTGCGCGGGGGAGCAGTCCTCGTCCGAATCACTCATCCTCTCGGCGTTTTCCTTGTTCTCGGCGGTGCCGAGCGGATGTGCCGAGGGGGAACACTCGACGTCCGAGTCGTCAAGGAACGCGCTGCGCGAGATTTTGCCGGCGGCGATGGCCTTGATGCGCGCGATGGCGTCGACGCCGGACTCGTCGTTACGATCCCTCAGCGCGCTGCGCCTCATCTCCCGGAGCGCGCGTCGTGGTGTGAGCGCGAGAAGGCGAGAGCGGGGGCGAGGGGAACGAAACTGCCGCGCGAAATGAAAAATTTCGATCATGCTGTATGTGATATCAGTCTTCAAAAGTGTACTCCGCGAGTATTCGATTTTTGGAGCGACAGTTTTCGCCGCCGCGACTTTTCGAGCGTAGCCATCGGCGCCGGCGAGCGCGCGGAGAAAGAGAGACGCGAGCTGAGTGCCGGAGACGGTGAAGCGAGGGGAAGCCGGGGGGAATGGGGTGCGCGATGGTATGACGTACGCCTCACGTTTGTTTTTTGTTTTTTTGAATATTTTTTTAGATTGAAATGCTGTGAATGATACACTTTCGGCACTTACGAATGATGTCCTCACGCGCCCCGTCTCGAGGCGAGCTGTAAAAGCGCTCGCCGCGCTCCGGGTTCATGAATTGGCTTGCTTGGTGTTGAATGCGCGTGCAGGTGCTTGATGTGTAGATGCGATCGTCCGTGTGCCCATGAATGGCTAAAGCGGCAGAGGCAAAAATGAATGAACTCGCGCGGTCCGTAATGAGACCGGCGATCCGGGACTCGCGAGACGAGCCCCGACGAAGAGCGAAGCGCCGCGTGTTCGAGCGAATGAGCGCGACGGCGACGCCGCCGCCGCCCCCATCTCCGCTCACTCGAACGCGAAACTTCGAGAACCAATTTAGTTCTCGACACCCTCGATCTTGTCCTCCACCTCCATGTAAAGGTTGCGGAGACGCTCGATGTTCTCGTCGGAGGTTTCCCAGTACCCGCGGCCGTTCGCCTCGAGGAAGTTGGCAACCATCTTGCGGAACGAGTTGGGGTTGGTCTCCATCAGGCGCTTCTGCATCTCGGGATCCTTCATGTACACGTCGTTCGCGTCCTCGTACACCCAGTTGTCCACCTGTCCGGAGGTGGCGGACCAGCCCAGGGTGTTGTTCAGGCGCTTCTGGATCTCGCGCGTGCCCTCGTACCCGGACGCGAGCATGCCCTCGTACCACTTGGGGTTGAGCAGCTTGGTGCGCGAGTCGAGGCGCACCGTCTCGGACAGCGAGCGCACCTGCGCGTTCGCCGTGGTGGTATCGGCGATGAACGAGGCGGGCATCTTGCCATCCTTGCGCACGCCCGCGACGAGCTTGGTGGGGTCGGAGTCGAAGTAGTGCGACACGTCCGTGAGCGAAATCTCGGAGGAGTCCAGGTTCTGGAACGTCACGTCAACCTTGGAGAGCGCCGACTTGAAGATCTCCGTCTTGGTCTCCATGCCCGCGCCGGGCGAGTCCGAGTTGAACGCAAACGACTTGCGGTTCAGGTACATGTCCTGCAGCTGCGACTCGTCGTTCCAGGACGAGTTCTCCACCGCCAGGTTGACGTTGGAGGAGTACGACCCGGAGGCGTTGGAGAAGATGCGCGTCGCCGCCTCGCGGACGGACAGACCGAGCTCCTCCGCCTGCTCCACGGCGTGCTTGCGCACGTAGTTCATGTCGTGCGGCTCGTCCTGCTCGGCGGCGAGCTTGACGGCGCGGTCCAGGAGGTTCATCTGGTTCACGAACAGGTCGCGGAACACGCCGGAGCAGTTCACGACGACGTCGATGCGCGGGCGGCCGAGCTCCTCCAGGGAGATGAGCTCGAGCTTGTTCACGCGGCCGAGCGCGTCGGGCATGGGGCGCACGCCCACCATCAGCATCACCTGCGCGAGCGACTCGCCGTACGTCTTGATGTTGTCCGTGCCCCACAAGACGAGCGCGATGGACTCGGGGTAAACGCCGTTGTTCTCGACGCGCTGGCGCTCGATGAGGCGGTCCACCACAACCTTCGCGGACGCGAGCGCCGCAGAGGTGGGGATCGCCTGGGGGTCCAGCGCGTGGATGTTCTTGCCGGTGGGGAGCACCTTGGGGTTGCGGATGGGGTCGCCGCCGGGGCCGGGGAGCACGTACTCGCCGTTGAGCGCCTCGGTGAGCGCGCCGAGCTCGTTGTCCTTCACAACCTGCTCGAGGCAGAAGCGGAGGTACTCGAAGAGCTTGCGCGAGGCGACGACGTCAACCTTGCCGTCGAACTGCGTGCCCTTGAGCGCGTCGCCCCAGGGGAGCGCGACCGAGGCGTTGCCGAACATGCCGCCGAGCGCGCCGAGCGCACCGGCGGCGAGGCGGCCGGAGGGGTCCGACGCCTTGGAGACAAACTCGCCAACCATGGCGCGCGACGCCATGGTGATGTCCTGCAGCAGCTGCACCTGCTCGAGCTCGCCGGCGTCGTTGGCGCGGTAGATGGTCTCGATGTCCTTGCCGATGGACTGCGCGAGGATCTGGGGGAGCGCGAGGATCTCCTCGTCGTCGCGGTCGATGCCGGCGATGTTCACGAGGGTGGCAACCGCCTCCTCCGCGGAGGGGGGGCAGCCGACGACGTGCAAGCCGCAGGGCAGGAGGCGGGACTCGATCTCCATGAGCTTCTGGTACACCTTGCCGACGATCATGTCGCGGGTGTCCTGGTCCATGTCCTTGGCGTCAGAGTCGTCCGTGGGGATCTCGGGGATGTCCTTGTCGAGGTTGCAGGTGATCGCGGTGGTCACAATGGAGTTCACGATGGAGGGACCGCGGCCCGAGTCCTTGAGGCCCTGGTACGACGAGATGAGCTCCTTCAGCTCCTTCAGCCCCTTGTACAGACCCGCGTTCTCGGCGGGGGGGGTGAGGTAGGAGATGGTGTTCGCGTACGAGCGGCGCTTGGCGATGGTCGCCTCCGAGGGGTTGTTCGCGGCGTAGTAGTAGATGTTGGGGGTGTTGCCGATGAGGTGGTCCGGGTAGCAGTTGCCGGACATGCCAACCTGCTTGCCGGGCATGAACTCCAGGGAGCCGTGCGTGCCGAAGTGCAGCACGGCGTCGGCGCCGAACACGTGCTCGATGTACGTGTAGTACGCGGCGAAGCCGTGGTGGGGCGACGCGGACTTGGAGAAGAGCAGGCGCATCGGGTCACCCTCGTAGCCGAAGGTGGGCTGGACGCCGATGAAGACGTTGCCGAACTTCTTGCCGTACACGAGCAGGTTCTGGCCATCCGAGTTGAGGTTCCCGGGCGGGGGGCCCCAGTTCTCGTGCAGGTCCTCCTGGTACAGGCAGAGCTTCTCGTACTCCTTGACGGACATCTTGTGCTCGATGTTGAGGTCGGGCGACGCGAACTTGGCCTCCTTATCGTTGAGCACGGAGTTGATCAGGTCATCCTCGTTGTCGGGCATGTCGCCGACGTCGTAGCCCTCCTCCCTCAGGCCCTGGAGCACGCGGAAGATGGAGCCGAAGACGTTGAGGTACGCGGCGGTGCCGACGTTGCCCTTGTCGGGGGGGAAGGAGAACACCGTGATGGCGAGCTTCTTGTCCACGTTCTTCTTCTTGCGGAGGGCGGCCCACTTCAGGGCGCGGACCGCGATCTGCGAGGCGCGGTCCTCCAGGGTGTGCGACTTGCCCGTCTTGGAGTC
>Ga0181558_10001879_pt1 | contig 20130 bp, 11 predicted proteins | sample 011ome_22_FD_133754 | JGI IMG/M metagenome (GOLD analysis project Ga0181558, IMG submission 133754) | Coastal salt marsh microbial communities from the Groves Creek Marsh, Skidaway Island, Georgia - 011507BT metaG (megahit assembly) | ecosystem: Environmental > Aquatic > Marine > Intertidal...
TCACCAGTTAGACTAACAAAGTTATTAGTTTTTGAAACATTACCAAATTGATCAGGACCATTTTTATATTCATTATAAATAGATGGTTTAAAATATCTATCTGTAACAGTATTTGGATCTCTGTATTTGTTAGGATTTGATTGTTGAACAGGAGTCTGTTTTGGATAATTAATTGGAGGAGGATCTACATTTGTTAATGAATTCTTGGGTTTTCCCATATTTTCATAAGCTTCTTTCTTTTTATTTTGATTAGATGCAATGTATAATCCACCTAATGCAACCATAGGTACTGCTAATTCCATTATATATATGTAATATATTTATATTTTATAAAAATAATACATACTTTATTTTGTATTTCCACATGTTCCTAACTTTGAACAATTATTTACATTTACATTATTACCATAACCATTAAATGGTTTAGAGTATAATTCGTTACTGTCGCCTGGTTTTACACATGGTGCTTCGGCAACAAAATAATCTTTCTCTAAAATTCTAGTATTTAAATTATTTTGAAATGGGATACATGTATTTTCTTGAGGATTTAAAGGAAGGATATACCTATGATTTTGTTCTAAATCTCTATACCACCATGCGGGATCTGTTGCTCTTGATTGTTCAGTAAATGGATTACATGTAGGATATGATATAGCATCTGTCTTTACTTCATTATCTTTATAATTATTTTCAGTACAATCCAAATTTAATGGTCGTGTTAATCCCATTAAATCACTTTCAAGATTGGTAGTATTTGTTCTTAAATTTCCTCCCCATTCTTGCATTCGCATATAAGGATCATTCATATAACAAGGTTTATCACCCCATCCTGGTTTATTTATAGTATATCTTCCAGGACCAGTTGATTCTTGTAACTGTTTTTTTATTCTACATGGGTCATCATGAAATCTAGTAAATGACATTATTATAATATATATATAATTTTATTATTTCTTAAATATTATTAATACTTAAAACTAATTTTATTTTATTTTTTATAATAATGTCAAAATATCCTGGTGTCATATTATTTCGTCACTCTATCTATTCACATATTGATACATTTATTAATGATAATACACACAAATATATGTGTACATTTTTCAATATTAATGATGATATTAGAGAATTAAATAGATTATTTAATGAAAATTATCATATATTAGTAACTATTTCAAATGAAAATGCAACAGATTCAAATGAATATGATTATCTATCTAAACATATACCTAATAGATTTTTATCAAAATGGATACACAAATCTATTGATGATTTTAAGGATATAGATATTTTTAATGAAAATATTAATTACAATTATATCCACAATGTAATAAGAAATAGAGAATATACTAGACCTATATTTTCATTATTTACTACATGTTATAATAGCTATGATTTTATTAAAACGGCGTATAATTCCATTAAATCCCAAACTCTAATAGATTGGGAATGGGTTATATTAGATGATTCTCCAGAAGATAAACATTTTGATTATTTAAAGGACCTATTTCAGAATGACTATAAAGTGCGATTATATAAGAGATCTGGTAATAGTGGTAATATAGGCAATGTTAAAAATGAGGTTATATCATTGTGTAGAGGAAAATATATATTAGAAATGGATCACGATGATATTATTTTTGATACATGTTTGCAAGATGCATATGATATATTTGAAACAGATGATAAAATTGGCTTTATTTATGGAGATACTGTTCCTATGGATAGACAGTTTAATCCATATACATATGGTGATTTTATAGGAAAAGGGTATGGTTCTGATTATCTTCAATATAAAGATGATAAATGGATTTATGTTTATTTAACACCATCAATTAATAATATTACATTATCTCATCTAGTATGCTGCCCTAATCATCCTAGAATATGGCGAAGAGATGCTATGTATGATATGCAAAATTATAGTGAATATTTACCTATTTGCGATGATTATGAAATTATATTAAGAAGTTGTTGTAACTACGATGTTGCTAAAATAAATAAACCATTATATATACAATTTGCAAATGATAATGGAAATAATTTTTCCAGTATTAGAAACAGTGAAATTAATCGTATTGGACCTAAATATATTTATCCTATTTATTATAATGATTATAATGTTCATGACAAAATGAAGGAGAAAAATGCATATGAAGACCCAAAATATATTACAGAATACTCGCAAATATGGAAAAGAGATTCCTCATATGAACATAAGCGAATGAATCATATATATAATTACGATTATACTCATCAATATTGTATTATTAATGATGCTATTTTTGATTATAATAAAATTATAACATTATCTGATAATTCAACGAACGATTTTATCTTCTTAACAAATATTTATACTGAAAAAAAGGCACTAGAGATTTTGGATCATTATAATTTAAGACATATAAAATGTAAAAGTCTAATGAATTCTAGTGATAATGAACTAATTAAATTTTTTAAGATGTTGATTAAAAATGATAATTGTCAAGACACTATATTAATAAATCAAATAATTGATCCACTATATAATTCTGAATTAAAATTTAATTATCATGTAATTAATGATATTATTAAAACAAATAATTATAATTCTTACTTAGAAATTGGAGTAGAATCTGGAGAAACATTTAACAATATAATATGTAATAGTAAAATTGGTATAGATCCTGATATTAGTATTAATATAACCGAATCTCTCTTAAAATGTTCATCAAATGATTTTTTTATTAATAATAGTAAAATGTTTGATATCATTTTAATTGATGGAATGCATCAAATTGAATATTTACATCACGATTTTAAAAATAGTATAAATTATTTGAATGACAATGGTAGTATAGTTATTACCAATATATTTCCAGAAAATTATCGTGAGCAATGTAAAGTGCCTATTAAACATTACTATAACAATGAAATATTAAAGTATAGTGAACCATGGACTGGTGATATATGGAAATATGTATATCATGTAATTAAACATTACAAATTTACTTATAAAATTTATAATAATAAATCAAATAGAGGTTTCATTCAATTTTTTAACATTAATAAAGAAGAGGAATTATATACTGATATATTAAGCATTGATATTAGAGAGATAAATAATTATGACTATAATAAAGATTATTCCGATTTTATAAATATACTTAAATAAATTATAAATTATAATTTAAAAATTAAATTTGTATTATTCTAATGGATAATACAAAGCCTACAATATGTTTAAATATGATAGTTAAAGACGAATCACATATTATTGAATCCACTTTGAAAAATATTACTGACCATATAAACATTGACTATTGGGTAATTAGCGATACAGGTTCTTCAGACAATACAATAGAAATCATAACTAGTTTTTTTAATAAATTAGATATACCTGGTGAAATACATGAAGATAAATGGGAAAATTTTGGTTATAATAGAACAAAGGCAGTAGAATATGCATATAATAAAACAGATTATGTATTATTTTTTGATGCAGATGATTTAATTGCTGGAAATCTTATTTTACCATCACCTATGGATAAAGATTCATATAATATTAAATTTGGAAGTGATAATAGTAGTAAAACATGGGTCAGAAATTGTTTAGTTTCTAATAGACTTAAATGGAAATGGGTTGGGGTAATACATGAATATGTTGAATGTTGCGAAAAAGTTAAATCTTCTGCATTAATATCAGGAGATTATTATTTCGATGGAAGACATATGGGTGCTAGGAGTAAAGATCCAAATAAGTTTTTAAATGACGCATTAATATTAGAAAAAGCGTATGAAACTGAAAAGGATATTTCACTCAAAGCTAGATACTCATATTATTGTGGTCAGTCATTTGATGGAGCTAATAATTCCGATAAAGCTATTGAATGGTATACTAAATCATTAGATACTAATATACATTTTGGTTATAAATATGTTGCATGTATTAATATTGGTAATATTTATAAACATAGATTAAAACTTCCTGATAAAGCAATATTATCTTGGATGAATGCGTTAAAATACGATTCTTCTAGAATAGAAGGTGTAGTTAATGTTATGGAATATTATTATCAGAATGGATCTCATTTCATGGTAGGTTCATTAGCTGAAATGTTTAAAGATTACAAAATATTTAATACGAATGAAAAGATGTTTTTAGATCCATCAAAATATTACATGTTAGAATATTATAATAGTATTAGTGCTTTTTATTGTGATAAATTAAATAGCGGTTATGAATCCTGCAAAAAGCTTCTTCTAGCAAATAAGCAAATAGATATCACATTATCTAATATTAGGTTTTATAAAGATAATATCATACGGGATACAGATAGTAAATTAATCAAATGGATTTCTGATTACATTATTAAACTATATAATGAAAATAATAAAAAAAAAGCTATGGATTATTTCAATTATTATAAAGATATTATAAGTAATAATTTGCCTGATGATTATAAATATGTAAATGATTTAATGGACACTACATATGAAAAAGAGATTCTAGTAATTATAGATCAAACTGATTGTACTAACAAACTTGCTAGAGAGATATTCAAAAAAAAAAATAATCAAATTTTAGATACAATTATTGAAATATCTAATATGGAAAAGCTAAATTAGACGGATTTGAATTAAAGTTACATCCACATACTCTAGATGGATTTGGAATATTACCCCCTGATTGTTTTATCTTAAAATCTTTTTCTAATTGAGCCATATTCATTGCTGGTGAAGAAGCCTTTCTATATTTTGCTCTTCTAACAGAAGCATTTAATCCTCCTACGCCTTGTCCAGGTTGATATTTATTAAATAAATTTGTTTTAACATTACCAGTAAAAATTAATCGTCTTTGACCTCCGGGTTTAGTAGGCATTATATAATAATATAATATATAAAATTATATTATTACTCTATTTCTCAGTCGAAAAGAAAAATACTTGAAATAATCTTCCATTCTCTTTGTTTGTTCCAAAATACTCTAAACTCGCATGATATTGCTTAGAATTAAATAATACTAATCTATTAAATACATTTCCCACTTTATCTACTAATTCCCATTTTGTATAATCTTGTGAATTTTCATCTAATATTTTCTTTTTTTCTTGTTCTATAGCATCACTTTCAAATCTTATATCACCCTCTTTGAATTTAAATATACCTGTCCCCGAATCTACTGGTGCATTAGGTGTTAAATATAATACTCCAGCCCAATTATTAAATCCATCTGTATGTATCCATGTTCTATCTCTACTAGTAGTATATTGATAAGCACCATTATATGTATCATCTGAATCATTATATGATGGCCAATCTATTATATTTCCGGCAAAGGGCTGTATATATTTTTGTATTACATCTCTAATACCTTGACTAGCATATGATATAGTTCTTTGTCCTGGATAATTCCCTCTTACTTTAAATTCTTGTTGTAATATAAAATTTCTAGTTTCCATTGCATTTGTATAAAAATTGTCTATCACCATCAAATTACAGTATATTGGAGCTGGCTTATTTAATATAGTATTTGTATCTTTTATGATTTCATTATTGCAAATATCTATTATATATTCCATAATAATAATTAAAATATGTTATTTATATTTAAATTATTATTATTATATTACTTTACTTATTCCTCTTTCACTGTCCTAAAACTATATCTATCATCATATACACCTGAATTTCTCAAACTTGAATCAGGTAATATAGAATTATTTATAAAATTTAATCCGTCTGTTTCTAAATCAGTTTCTCCTTTTTTCTTTATTAATAAAGCATTATAGTAAGTGAAAAATCTATTTCTATTTTTTCTAATTCTCATGTTTCTACTTTTTTCCAAAACCGAAAATTGATTTGTAGATGGATCACAAAAGAAACCTGCTTGTATTACATCAAAATAATCATCTGGAGTATCAACACAATTATTCCAATCTGTTATATCTCTCATAAATTTCAAGTCAAAATTTAAATTATTATTTAATCCAATTTCTTTTATTTGTTTAAATATCTCAATCAATTCATTTTCGTTAAATTCATTATTTTCTAAAGTTAAATCACAATCCCATGTTGGAAACGAATCAGAACTATTTATTTTCCCGCAAATATATACATTATAATTAACTAAATTTTCAATGCTTTTTATCTGGTTTAATAAATCAATTAAAACATCTTTACATACACATTTTATACTTGTTGTTGTATTATTGTATGTATAATTGTAGCTAATGTCTATATAAAACTCATAAGGAGCCATAGGAATTGTTGAATTTACCGATGTCATTAGTATTATAATATAATTACTTATTTTTATATTATAATTATTGTGGTATTAACCCACTACTACTACTACTTGGATCAGGATCTTCTAATTCTAATCTTATTAGATTCATTACATGAACACCAAGTCCTACAGTCGCTCCGTCTGACATAGGAGCTGCTTTCATATCCAATACTACACTCGCACCAAACTGTATCACTTCAATTATGATTTCTTCTACCTGTGTGTTGTTGATGATTAATTGTGGCGATGAATAACCAAATGGAGGACCGATATTTGACCAAACACCTTGTTGTCTTCCCCTAATTATTATTTTTTGCCAGTTTGCTACATCAGTGATGTTAAATTCTAAATAGATCGGAAACCCTTGATTTACATCATATAACATACCTGATTTCCCATTACTAGTTGTACCAAATCCTAAATAAGCTTTAAATGTACCAGTAAAAAAATCAGAATAACTTCCCGTATAAGCAATTTGTCTTGAGAATGTACTATACATTGCAAATGTTTTTGAATACATATTTGATAAACTTAGTGTATTTGTAAATGGTACTACTGATCCTATTGGTGAATTAAATACTTGATTTACAGAATACGGAAAAGTTGTACCACTTAAACTCATAACACCCTTTTCTCCAATATATTTTCTAATATCATTTAAACTTATTTGTCCAGAACTTTGTAAAGGTGTTGCCATAATTATATATAATCGTATTATTTATTTTTCAAGTAATTAACCTCCACTGTTAATTTATCAACTTGACTATTTAAATCTTTTATACCTTCTATTAATAAAGCAACTATTTTTTCATATCTTACAGCTTTATAACCATCTGGTCTATCAGCTACAACTTCAGGCATTACTTCTTCTATCTCCTGAGCTATAATACCTACATCTTGTTTTCTATTATATATTGGATCTTCTCCTCCATGATCGTCAATATATTTTTGCGTCCAATCAAAATTAACTCCATTTATTTTATTTATTTTTTGTAATGGATTTTCAATATTTTGTATATTCTCTTTTAATCTTCTATCTGATGAATAATATGCGGTTATATTTCCGGCTGCTCTCAGCTCTCCTTGAGTAGTAGTTGGAGTAATATTTGTTCCTACTGTTAAAAAAGGAAATATAGTTGTACTAGAACCAGCCGCTCCTTGTGCACCTTGTGCTCCTGATCCAGTACTTCCTTGTGCTCCTTGTGCACCTGTTCCACCAGTACCTCCAATTTTCCCTTGAGCTCCTTGAGCCCCCGTTCCACCAGTTCCTCCTTGATTACCTTGAGCTCCTTGCGCACCTGTTCCACCCGTACCTCCAATTTTCCCTATTGCTCCTTGCGCACCTGTTGCTCCTTGTGCCCCTGTATCTCCCGTTGCTCCTATTGCTCCTTGCGCTCCATTAGCTCCTTGAGCACCTGTTCCACCAGTAGCTCCTTGAGCACCTGTTCCACCCGTACCTCCAATTTTCCCTTGCGCTCCAGTTGCTCCTTGAGCACCTGTCCCACCAGTTGCTCCTTGAGCACCTGTTGCACCTTGGCCTCCTTGTATACCAACTGCACCTTGTGCACCTTGTATACCAACTGCTCCTTTAGCTCCTTGTGCTCCAGTTGCTCCTTGAGCACCTGTTCCACCAGTTGCTCCTTGAGCACCGGTTCCACCCTGTGCACCTGTTCCACCTACCGCACCCTGTGCACCTGTATCACCTTTTACACCACTAGCTCCTTGAGCACCGGTTCCACCCTGTGCACCTGTTCCACCTACCGCACCCTGTGCACCTGTATCACCTTTTACACCTTGATCACCTTGTGCACCTTGTATACCAACTGCTCCTTTAGCTCCTTGTGCTCCTGTTGCACCCTGTGCTCCTGTTGCACCCTGTGCTCCTGTTGCGCCTTGAGAACCATTTAAACCATCATCTCCTTGAGCTCCTGTTGCTCCTTGTGCCCCGGTTGCACCTTGTGCTCCTGTATCACCTTTTACACCTTGATCTCCTTGTGCTCCTGTTGCTCCTTGTGCTCCTGTATCACCTTTCACACCTTGATCTCCTTGTGCTCCTGTTGCACCTTTTGCCCCTTGTGCACCTGTTGCGCCTTGAGAACCATTTAAACCATCATCTCCTTGAGCTCCTGTTGCTCCTTGTGCTCCTGTATCACCTTTCACACCTTGATCACCTTGTGCTCCCGTTGCACCTTGTGCTCCTGTATCACCTTTCACACCTTGATCTCCTTGTGCTCCTGTTGCTCCTTGTGCACCTGTATCACCTTTCACGCCTTGATCTCCTTGTGCTCCTGTATCACCTTTTACACCTTGATCTCCTTGTGCTCCTTGCGCTCCTGTTGCACCTTTTGCCCCTTGTGCACCTTGATCTCCTTGTGCTCCATGTAATCCATCATCTCCTTGTGCTCCCGTTGCACCTTGTGCTCCTGTATCACCTTTCACACCTTGATCGCCTTGTGCTCCCGTTGCACCTTGTGCTCCTGTATCGCCTTTCACACCTTGATCTCCTTGTGCTCCCGTTGCTCCTTGTGCACCTGTATCACCTTTCACACCTTGATCTCCTTGCGCTCCTTGTGCTCCTGTATCACCTTTTACACCTCGATCTCCTTGTGCTCCTTGATCTCCTTGTGCTCCTGTTACTCCTTGTGCTCCTGTATCACCTTGCGCTCCTGTCCCTCCTTGTGCTCCTGTAGGTCCTTTATCGCCTTTATTTCCATTTGTTACAAAACTCATAAGTAAATCATCTCCATTTACTAGTGGTGAAGGTGCCGACGATGATTGATAATTTACATCAATTATAGCATTACCATTATCAAATATAATATTAATTATTTGAAACAATATATAGTCTGCAGTATTAAATTTTTCACTCATGCGAAGAAAACCCTTTGGAGATGATGTAACTAATTGAATAGTTGTTAAAAAATTTGTTATATCATTTCCAGAATCATCATTTACACTCATATAAACCATATTTGAATTTATTTGAGTTGCATCATTTATTCTAGTTATACCATTAGATAAAGGGTTTGTAGGAGGATCAATACTTGATCCATCAAATGTATAATCAAATGTTGCACCTCCGAAATTTCCATCAGCACCCTGTGCTCCTGTATCTCCCTTTACTCCTTGATCCCCTTGGGCGCCATTTGTACCTTGTGCTCCTGTTGCTCCTTGTGCTCCTGTATCACCTTTTACACCTTGCGCTCCTTGATCCCCTTGGGCGCCATTTGTACCTTGTGCTCCTGTATCACCTTTTACGCCTTGATCTCCTTGTGCTCCTGTTGCTCCTTGTGCTCCTGTATCACCTTTTACACCTTGATCGCCTTGTGCACCTTGACCTCCTTGTAATCCAGTTGCTCCTTGTGCTCCTGTATCACCTTTTACACCTTGATCACCTTGTGCACCTTGATTACCTTGTGCACCTTGATCACCTTGTGCACCATGTAATCCATCATCCCCTTGTGCTCCTGTATCACCTTTTGCACCTTGCGCTCCTTGATCCCCTTGGGCACCATTTGCACCTTGTGCCCCTGTATCACCTATCACACCTTGTGCTCCCGTTGCACCTTGTGCTCCTGTATCACCTTTTGCACCTTGATCGCCTTGTGCACCTTGACCTCCTTGTAATCCAGTTGCTCCTTGTGCTCCTGTATCACCTTTTACACCTTGATCACCTTGTGCACCTTGTGCACCTTGACCACCTTGTGCACCTTGATCACCTTGTGCACCATGTAATCCATCATCCCCTTGTGCTCCTGTATCGCCTTTTTCACCCTTTGCACCTTGTGCTCCTGTTGCACCTTGTGCTCCTGTATCACCTTTCACACCTTGATCTCCTTGCGCTCCTGTTGCACCTTGCGCTCCTGTATCACCTTTCACACCTTTATCTCCTTGCGCTCCTGTTGCACCTTGTGCACCATTCAATCCATCATCACCTTGTGCTCCCGTTGCACCCTGTGCGCCTGTATCACCATTTACACCTTGATCTCCTTGTGCACCTGTATCACCCTTTACACCTTGAGCTCCTTGTGCACCTGTATCACCCTTTACACCTTGATCTCCTTGTGTTCCTTGCGCGCCTGTATCACCTTTATCTCCCTTTGTCCCTTGTGCACCTGTTGTACCTTGTGCACCTGTTTCACCTATATCACCTTTTACACCTTGATCGCCTTGTGCACCTTGACCTCCTTGTAATCCAGTTGCTCCTTGTGCTCCTTGTGCTCCTGTATCACCTTTTACACCTTGATCTCCTTGTGTTCCTTGCGCGCCTTGAGCACCTTGTAATCCGGTTAAACCATCATCGCCTTGAGCTCCTTGATCACCTTTAACGCCTTGTGCTCCCGAAACACCTTGTGCTCCTTCTGGACCTGTTAGTCCTTGAGATCCTTGAGCACCTGTTGCTCCTTGAGCACCTGTATCTCCACGATCTCCTTTAGTTCCTTGTGCTCCAGTTGCTCCTTGTGCTCCTTGATCACCAATAACACCTGCTACTCCTTGTGCTCCTGTATCACCTTTTATACCTTGATCACCTTGTGCACCGGTTGCACCTTGTGTACCACTAGTAGATAATGCTAAATAGTAATTATCACCATCTTCAACAACTGGATTACTTCCATTGTTTATTAATTTTATATCAAATGTATAGTAGTTCGAATCTGGTGTAATATTTACTACACTATAATTTGCAAAATCCTTTATATTTAAATTATTTTGTAATGATAATATATCTGAAATATTTATTGACGCCAACCATGTAGATAAGTCTATAGAATTACTATCTATTATATTAACAAGTAATTTTGTACTATTATATGCTCCATTATTATTTAATAATATTTCTCCTGTTATGGGTGGATTATTAGTACTTTCATATCTCCATAAACCTGAATTTGAAGGCGCGCCACTAGGAATTGGCGGTTCTAAACTATTGTATGTAACTTTATTTACAGATATATCACCCAACATTGATAAATTACCACTACCATCTATAATCGGTGAATTATCTATTAAATCTTCATTTAATGCTCTTATACCTCGAACTGTACTTTCTGGTGTAACTATAGAAGGAGTTCCAACTAAATTATAACTACTCATTATATTGTATATAGTTAAAATATTTTTTATATACAATAAATACTTAAATTTGCGTTTTATTATGTTAATTTCAAAAATAATGTCCCTTCTACAACTATTTCATCTGCAGTGCCTCCCTGATTTTGAATTGCAATACCAATATAGTCTCCTTGATTAATTGCTATAGTTGGTGAAAATGTTTGATTGGCTGACCCCGCCGTCGGCGGAGGACCGATAGTAAGAATTGTGTCTGCACCACCAGTAGTGTAATTCATTGCAAGTATTCGTCCACTCCCTCCTGAAGTTGGGTTTGTATAGTTATAATTAATAGCAGCACAATATATTTCTCCTGGTTGAGGCATATATGCTCCATATGTCCATATACTCGCATTAGAAATAAATCCGGTTGGTATCTGCATTGCACTACCACTAGCTGACGCAAACGCACCACTTCCATGTGGTAAAATAGGAACACCTATAATACTATTAGTTACATCTAGAGTGAAAGGTTGTATGTTATACAAACCCCCTCCTGGTATTTTGCAATAATCAGAAAAAAAACTTACTGTACTGTTTATTGGACCTGATCCGCCTGATCCTCCATCTGTACCAGCTGGTATAAAGTTGACACTTACTAATTCATTATTTATATAAGGAGTTCCTATTGCACCTATACCATTCGTTAATTGGATAATGTAATGTGGTCCACCCGTAGTAGTAAATGATACATTAGTAACATCAAAAGTTAAAAAATCATGATTATGATTCGTTTTAAATTGAAGAAATCCTCTTGTACCAGGATTATTTCCAAAACTATTCCAACTATTTATGAAATTACCAACGACATTTCCATTTGCTACTTCTACACTTAAATAAGCTACTGTAGAAGCGCTTTGATTTGCATTATTTAATCTAATTGACCCAAAACTTATTGGAGATCCCGCTGGAGTTATTGTTTCTTCATCAAAATTATAATCTAATCCGGCATTCATTCCTCCATTTACCAATCCAATACCATATTCTAATATAGTAAAAGTTGAAGATGCAGATCCATTATTAACAAATTCAACACTTAATCTTATAATTGGTGGGTATGTTGATGAAACAACCCATTCAGGCTGTTTAGTTAATCTATATGTTGCATAATTATTTTCAGTATATTGAACGGTTAATACATCTCCCGTATTAAATAATCCAAACCAACCGGTTGCTATATAATTGCCTACACTAGTGGATGGTCCAGTTCCTATAATATTTCCATTTCTATCCACTGGATTAATCTCTATTGTAGTAGTATTAGATAAACTATTACTAGATGATACACTATCAAATGATGTAAATTGTCCTGAGGTAAATGCAGAAAAATTACTAGACCCCCATAACCAATTTGAAGAATTTAATGTATCTCCTGTTGGTCCTGTAGGTCCTACTGCTCCTATTGATGCAACAGGTCTTGAATTAACTTCATTAGTACTATTATTAAATACTAATAAATCATCTGATGTTAAACTTTGTGTAGGTAAAGCATTAAATCTTTGTTCGCTCATATTTATTTTATCCTTATCAAAAAAAAACTTTCCATTGTACCACGGCATAATATTATATATATTCACTATAAAATTATGTATATTATAACGGGCTTGATAAAGAAAGATTCGTGCTAAATCCAGCTATTCCTTGCCAATTAGATATATTATTTGAAATACCACTACTTGCTGCAAATGGCTCATAAATAATATTATATTCAAATGGTAGAGGATATGTTAACGGATATTCATATGTTCCACTAAAAGGATCAGGAGGGTTGCCAATCATCCATTCATTATAGTCTAAATCTACTATATCTGAAGGGCTTCTAAATAAAGACAATGCTAAATATATTGGCCTACCTGCTACAACTTCTACACGTTTTCTGAAACTAATTGGAAAACTATAATTCGTCCCTGGCCGTGTGTCTATACCTGTAGGTCCTTGCAGAGGACTAGGAACAAAGCTTTCTCCATATCCAAATCTGCCACTATTACTTTGAGATTGCGCATCTAAATTTGAGTATGAAATTATCAAATCCCCGAATTCTGGTTTATCCTTATCTATTTGACCAGTAGAGTCAGCGGATACACCTACATTCTCCATTGTAAAATCCTCTATTCCAGACAACGGTGGATTACCACCACCGATAGATTTCTCACTATGAAACTGTCCAAACAATGCAAAGTCTTCAACTGAAGGAGTGCCAGTGTTAAACTTATCCCATTTACATGTAATATTTAAAACAAAATTTGCTTCAGCAATATATGTACCATCTTCTAAAACATTCAAGCTTAGATCTACTGCCTGTAAACCTGTTGTAAGATCAAGTCTACAAGTGCTATTACATAAGAAATAACACCTTGGGTCTAACGGGTGAGGCATAGAAGGCCCTCCTGGCCACTGATAGTTTGGATTTGAACCAGTTGGATCGTAATCGAACGGACCAGCAACATTACGAGGTAATGCTTCAAAATTATTTACTCCTGTACCTTGCGCAAAATATATAACCTGTGTCTCTGCACTATACACACCACATAAAGTATTATGAGGATGATTAATATTTCCACATACCCAACTATAATAACCTATATTTGCATAATTAGGTCCGAAATATGGGCCGGCTTGAGTTCTAATTAAATTACTACTTATTTGAGATTGCCATCCACATGCAGTACCTTTACTACCCTGCCATAAAAGAGTTGAATCTGCCCTAATTGCTTCATCATAAATTAATCCTGCGACACCGGTTGCCCCAGTTGCTCCGGTTGCCCCAGTTGCTCCGGTCGCCCCTGTAGGTCCGGTTGCCCCTGTTGCGCCTGTAGGTCCAGTTGCCCCTGTTGCTCCAGTAGGTCCGGTTGCTCCTGTAGCACCTGTAGGTCCGGTTGCTCCTGTAGCACCTGTAGGGCCAGTTGCTCCTGTAGCTCCTGTAGGGCCAGTTGCTCCTGTAGGGCCAGTTGCTCCTGTAGCACCTGTAGCACCTGTAGGTCCGGTTGCTCCTGTAGCACCTGTAGGGCCAGTTGCTCCAACTACAGTGGCTAATTGTCTAATTTCAACTTCTAAATCATTATTTAATACTAAAAAATCATCTGATAAAGGATTATTTGGTTGTGGTATATTAAATCTCAATTGATTAACTAATGCTTTATCTCTCTGATAATAAAATTTTCCATCTTTCCAAGGCATAATATTATATATAATCAATATAAAATTATGTATTTTATAACGGTGTAATAGATAAATTAGTACTAAACCCTCTTTGCCCTTGCCATTCAGCAAGCGACGGTTGTGCTGGCGTATATGTAATATAATATCTAAATGGTAAAGGATGTGATAAGTTAATAGTATGATCTTGACCTCCATTACCGTCTTGTGTCCATTTATTCCATATATTGGTATCTATTTCACTAGGACATCTAATCAATGTGAGTCCTAAATACAATGGTGTTTCTGGATTATTTGGTAATTGTACTGGTTTTCGAAATGTTACTGGAAAACTATAACTAGTAGATGCTGATAGATCAGGAGGATTGGCTCCACTCCATGAAATATTCCTTCCAAAAGAAGTTTCTGACAAAGTATCTAGATTACTATGAGACAGTAATAAGTCTCCATTATAACTACCATCTAAGGTAAAAGTTGGTGATTCAGATAATCCCACATTTTTCATATTCCAATTACTTCTACCCAGATCCCCATCCGGCACACTACCACCACCAGGAGGATTACCAAGACTAATATCTGTATGAAATTGTCCATATAGCGAAAACCCTTCAAAACTAGTTGATATATCAGATTCATTTACAACATTTAATACAAAATTCGCTTCTGCCATAAAAATTCCGGAAATATCGGAAATACATGATAAATCTGTTGCTATTCCAGTTGGACTTTGCAATGGAGCGCCACGATTACAAATAAAGAAACATCTAGGATCCATTAAAGTTTTACCAGATAAATTATCACTACTATTTAGGTGGTCCCACGAATAATTTCCAGCAGTATTTTGATCAGGATCAAAATGGAATGGACCTATTGTATTCAATGCTAATGTCCCCAAATTAATGCTGGGTGCAGGATTATTATTATATGTAAAAAATATAGCTGGACCACCTAGAGTAGTATTAGCAGTATACACGCCCGCTATAGTGGTTTGTGGAGAATTATTAGCGCCACAAATCCAACTATAATAACCAATATCTGCATATTCTAAGTTATTAACATAAGGATAATTATTAGAGTTGTCACTTCTTACAATATTAGTTTCATTTTCCCATGTCACTGCATTCGACTTTATAGGTGCAATATCAAATATAGTACCAGGTCCGGTTGCCCCCGTTGCTCCTGTAGGTCCGGTTGCTCCAGTAGGACCAGTTGCGCCAGTTGCCCCCGTTGCTCCTGTAGGACCGGTTGCTCCTGTAGGTCCAGTCAATCCTGTAGGTCCAGTAGATCCAGTCGATCCTGTTGCTCCTGTAGGTCCTGTTGTTCCAGTTGCACCTGTTGCTCCTGTAGGTCCAGTTGATCCGGTTGCTCCAGTTGCTCCTGTTGCTCCAGTTGCACCTGTTGCACCTGTTGCACCTGTAGGTCCAGTAGATCCGGTTGCTCCAGTTGCTCCTGTTGATCCTGTAGGTCCTGTTACACCAGTAGCTCCTGTTGCTCCAGTTGCTCCAGTGGGACCAGTAGATCCAGTTGCTCCTGTAGATCCGGTTGCACCAGTTGCTCCTGTAGATCCGGTTGCACCTGTAGGTCCAGTTGCTCCAGTTGCTCCAGTTGCTCCAGTGGGACCAGTAGATCCAGTTGCTCCTGTAGGACCAGTTGATCCTGTTGCTCCTGTAGGGCCAGTTGATCCAGTTGCACCTGTGGGACCGGTTGCCCCCGTTGCTCCAGTAGGTCCTGTTGATCCTGTTGCTCCAGTTGCTCCTGTAGGTCCAGTTGATCCGGTTGCTCCTGTAGGACCAGTCGATCCAGTTGCACCTGTTGCTCCGGTTGCTCCGGTTGCACCTGTAGGTCCAGTTGATCCTGTTGCGCCAGTTGATCCTGTTGCGCCAGTTGCTCCTGTAGGTCCAGTTGATCCGGTTGCACCAGTTGATCCGGTGGGACCAGTAGATCCAGTTGCTCCTGTAGATCCTGTTGCTCCTGTAGGGCCAGTTGCTCCTGTAGGACCAGTTGATCCTGTTGCACCTGTAGGTCCAGTTGCTCCTGTAGGACCAGTTGATCCTGTTGCACCTGTAGGTCCAGTTGATCCTGTTGCACCAGTACTACCTGTTGCTCCTGTAGGACCAGTTGCTCCAGTTGATCCTGTTGCTCCTGTAGGACCAGTTGATCCTGTTGCTCCTGTTGCACCTGTAGGTCCAGTTGCTCCGGTTGCACCAGTACTACCTGTTGCACCTGTAGGTCCAGTTGATCCTGTTGCTCCTGTGGGACCGGTTGATCCTGTTGCTCCAGTTGATCCTGTTGATCCGGTTGCTCCAGTGGGACCAGTCGATCCAGTTGCTCCTGTAGGTCCAGTTGCTCCTGTTGCTCCGGTTGCACCAGTTGCTCCAGTTGCTCCAGTTGCTCCAGTGGGACCAGTCGATCCAGTTGCTCCGGTGGGACCAGTCGATCCAGTTGCTCCTGTAGGGCCAGTCGATCCGGTTGCGCCAGTTGCTCCGGTGGGACCAGTCGATCCAGTTGCTCCGGTTGCGCCAGTACTACCTGTTGCACCTGTAGGACCAGTTGATCCTGTTGCACCTGTAGGTCCGGTTGCTCCAGTTGCTCCTGTGGCTCCAGTTGATCCGGTTGCGCCAGTTGCTCCGGTGGGACCAGTTGCTCCTGTTGCACCTGTAGGTCCAGTTGCTCCTGTTGCTCCTGTAGGGCCAGTTGCGCCAGTACTACCTGTTGCACCTGTAGGGCCTGTTGCTCCAGTTGCTCCGGTGGGACCAGTAGATCCAGTTGCTCCAGTTGCTCCAGTTGCACCCGTAGGGCCAGTTGCACCCGTAGGGCCAGTTGCACCCGTAGGGCCAGTTGCTCCGGTTGCTCCTGTGGGACCGGTTGCTCCAGTTGCTCCAGTTGCACCCGTAGGGCCAGTTGCTCCGGTTGCTCCTGTGGGAGCGGTTGCTCCGGTTGCTCCAGTTGCACCAGTGGCACCCGTAGGTCCAATTGCAGTTGGGCCAGTTGCTCCAGTGGCTCCAGTTACACCGGTGGCTCCAGTTGGTCCAGGATCTCCACTAGGTCCTTGTGTTCCAGTTGGACCATTAATACCATCTAAATTTATATTCCAACAGCCACCAATAGGCGAAAGAATATTTCCAGACGGATCAGTAGTTCCATTATAATTTACAATATTTATTATTTGTAATTGACCACTGGATGAGTCATACAAAGAAACAGTTGCTTCAAATGTTCTAAGTGGTATGAAACTAGGATCAGTAACTATAATTGAATTACCAGGTATATAAGCTAAACCTGGTTCTACATATATCTCATACGGAGCCCCAATATTTGTAATATTAGCAGAAGGATCAAATAAAGGCTGTATACTTCCACATGATTTTGTTAAATATCTATCACCAGAAGTTCCAGTCGCTCCAGTTGGTCCATCTATACCAGCAGGTCCTTGTGGTCCTTGTGGACCTTGTGGGCCTGCTGGACCAGTTAATCCAATACCAGGCAAACCTTGATTACCTTGAGCGCCTTGTGGGCCTTGTGGACCTTGTTGACATCTAACTGGACAACATCTAACTTGCTGATTATATTTTTTATAATTTGGATAGGACATGTATATATATATATAATTATAGAAATGTTATTAATTCTAAATTTAAATTAATTAATAATATTTTTTGGTAGATTATATTTTACAATTATATATTATACTATATGTCTTCATACAATAATTATTATAATAAGCGATCTAGTAATTGTAATAAAGAAATAGGTCCTCAGGGTGCTCAAGGCCCGATAGGTCCTCAAGGACCTTTAGGTCCAATAGGTCCGGCAGGAGAATCACAATTTGGTGGTCCTCAAGGACCTACTGGTCCACAAGGTTCCGTAGGAGCCAATGGTGTAGGAAATATTTCTGTAGGACAATATAGCGGTAGTAATGTAGATTTTTCTTATCAAAACATAAATACCCTTTTATTTGATAGTAGTTCTGGATTAACAGTCGATTTATGTAATAATATATTAACAGATATTTCTAGTGTATTAATTTCTTTAGGCGGTTCATTTAAATATTGGGACATATCTGGATCAAATATTTTAGAAGCTACAGGTCAAGATACAATTAAATTTATTAGTGGTTCAAATATTAATTTTGATTCATCAAACAATAGTAATCCTAAATCTTTTACTATAAATGCATTACCACAATTAAGCACAGAAATAATTGATGGCAGTAATACGTTAATATTACAATCAGGATTTAATTTTTGCCCAACAGATGCATGTGGTCAAGATTTAGGATCCATTACACGACCATGGGGTACGGGATATTTTGACAATAGTACTATCTATCTAGGACAGACACGATTTAGTGCTAGTAATGATGGTAAATTTAAGGTAAATGATAAAGAATTATTTGAAGATATTGCTGAAGATTTACAAAATCATACATTGATATTAGATATATCAAATGAAATAACAAGTATAAAACAAAACATTACTAAAAATAGTAATGATATAACTAATAATTTAAATAATATCAATAATTTAAACAATAGATTAGTTAGTATAGAAAATCGTCCTATAACAGATTCCGAACAAGTAAATGCGAATACAACTACATTACAAGACTTAAGTAGCCATGTATATGGATTATCGTTTGAGCAAGCAGACTTAACGGATTTATCGAATCAAGTATCTGTAAATACATCAAATATTCAAGATTTAAGTGGGTATGTATATGGATTATCGTTTGAACAAGCAGACTTAACAAACATCACAACTATATTACAAGATTTAAGTGGGTATGTATATGGATTATCGTTTGAACAAGCAGACTTAACAAACATCACAACTATATTACAAGACTTAAGTGGGTATGTATATGGATTATCGTTTGAGCAAGCAGACTTAACAAACATCACAACTATATTACAAGACTTAAGTAGCCATGTATATGGATTATCATTTGAGCAAGCAGACTTAACGGATTTATCTAATCAAGTATCTGTAAATACATCAAATATTCTAGATTTAAGTGGGTATGTATATGGATTATCGTTTGAACAAGCAGACTTAACAAACATCACAACTATATTACAAGACTTAAGTAGCCATGTATATGGATTATCATTTGAGCAGGCAGACTTAACAAACATCACAACTATATTACAAGACTTAAGTGGGTATGTATATGGATTATCGTTTGAGCAAGCAGACTTAACGGATTTATCTAATCAAGTATCTGTAAATACATCTAGTATTATAGATATAAATTCAAGTGTAAATCAAAATTATTTATTAATTCAAGATTTATCTACAACATTATATGATTTTTCAAATATAGATATAGTTGATTTATCTTATGCAATATCCGATAACACACTTAATATTCAAAATAATACTGTAAACATTCAAGATTTATCTACCGCTCTTCATAATACAAGTTTTGGAGATATACTAGATATATCGAATCAAGTATCTGTAAATACATCAAATATTCAAGATTTAAGTGGGTATGTATATGGATTATCATTTGAGCAAGCAGACTTAACAAACATCACAACTATATTACAAGACTTAAGTAGCCATGTATATGGATTATCATTTGAGCAAGCAGA
>Ga0181558_10001891_pt1 | contig 20069 bp, 25 predicted proteins | sample 011ome_22_FD_133754 | JGI IMG/M metagenome (GOLD analysis project Ga0181558, IMG submission 133754) | Coastal salt marsh microbial communities from the Groves Creek Marsh, Skidaway Island, Georgia - 011507BT metaG (megahit assembly) | ecosystem: Environmental > Aquatic > Marine > Intertidal...
CCCAAAATTATAAAAGCTAATAGCCTAGATATTGAAAACGCCAAAAAAAATAATATTCCTGCAGTCATGCTTAATCGCCTCATCCTGAATGAGGATAAAATTCAAAAACTATGTAGTGATGTAGAAAAAATTGCTTTAATGCAAGATCCCTTAAATCAAATATTAGAAAAATGGGAAAATCCCAGCAACGGTCTTGCTTTTGAGAAGATCTCTGTGCCAATTGGAATTATCGGTATTATTTATGAGTCTAGACCTAATGTTACTATTGATGCCGCCTGTTTATGTATCCGCTCAGGTAATATCGCAATACTGCGTGGTGGATCAGAGTGTATTGAAACAAATCGAGTTTTATATTCATGCATTAGAGAGTCTTTAGAAGATTTAGAGTTGAATCCCTCTTTAGTATGTTTTATTGATCAAACTGATCGCGCCTTAGTTCAAGAACTCTTGCAAGCAGAAGGATACGTGGATGTTATTATTCCCCGAGGCGGAAAATCTCTCATTCAAACTATTTCCGAAAATTCTAAGATTCCAACAATTAAACATTTAGAAGGTATTTGCCATACTGTGTGGGATGAAAATTTTTCAAAAGAAGAAGCGTCTAAAATTATTATCAATGCAAAATTACGTCGTCCAGAAATTTGTGGTGCTACCGAAACATTATTAATTCATCAAAATCACTCTGTTGAGGAGATAGCATATGTCTTAGATAACTTAAAATCACAAGGCTGTGAAATTATTGGATGCGATCAACTTCAAAAAATATATACCGTGGACCGTCCAGCCGACACTGCAGATTGGTCAACTGAATACCTCGATAAGAAACTATCTGTCAAAATAGTTGAAAACATTGAAGAATCTGTCAATCACATCAATACCTACTCGAGTGGCCACACAGAAAGCTGTCTGACAAACAATGCTCGATCCATTAATTATTTTTTCACCCACTGTAACAGTGCCATTCTAATGCATAATACATCCACTCAATTTGCTGACGGGGGAGAGTTTGGCTTTGGCGCTGAAATAGGCATTTCAACCGATAAGCTGCATGTGCGTGGACCAGTCGGAGCAAAACATTTAACTACGTTTAAGTATCAAGTAACAGGAAAAAATACTATTCGCCCCTAATGAGCGTTCAAGAAAAAATAAAAATTATTAAAAATCAAAGTTCTTATCTAGATTCTTTAGAGAAAGAGCATGTAACGCATACTATTAAACATACGATTTATGAATTAGAAAAAATAAATTTGTTTACTGATCAAGAATTAGAAGATTTGAATAAAGTTATATTAACTGCAGAGCTATTTAACAATTTATATTTTAAATACAATCAGCAAAGACTAAAAAATTCGGGTGTTATTTATTTGGACGAAGATGAAGATCATCAGTTTGCCCTCTCCTTGCTTTTAAATTTTAAATTAAGAATACCCCTAGTTGTTTTTTTACATAATGATCGACAAAAAAAATGCTATGACTTATTTATTCAAACTTTAAAAGAAAATAATATAGAAAACTTATTTTTAGCGACACTCAATGCCTAAGAGATTTGGTTTATATGGAGGATTTTTTAATCCTTTTCATGAAGGGCACTTGCATGTAATACAATCAAGCTTAAATTATTTATCCCTGCAAAAGCTTTTTATTATACCTACCTATCAAAACCCGCTAAAAAAAAATATTCATCAAGACCCCCCCTACACACAACTTAAAAAACTACGAGAAAAGCTTTCTTCATACCCCGTCAAAGTTTCAGATTTTGAATTTCGCCACCATATTCATTCCACCTTCGATCTTTTAAAAAAGATTCAGGTAAAATGTAGCCTGAATCATTTTTATTTGATCATGGGGCTAGATCAATTAGGGCAGCTCCATTTATGGAAGAATTATCAATGGATAATAGAAAATATTAGTATTTGCGTTCTTTATAGACCGAGGTATGATAATTTCATTGAAAATTCAGAAATATTCAACAAACACCCCAACTTATTTATGCAAGATTTGAATTCTTTTATTAATTCTTCTACTCCTTCTATTCACTTATTAAATATTGATGGTGTAGATATTTCATCAAGCGAGATCCGTAATTCCTAGTCCATATAAAGATCTTGCTGTAAAAGCTGTTGTTGAGTGCTTGGAGGACAATAAAGCGGAGAATGTTTCCGTCATTTCCCTAAAAGGTAAGGCAGAATTTGCAGAATATATGGTTATCGCCTCTGGCCGATCTAGTAAACACGTCGATGCTGTTTCAGATAAAGTATTTCGTTATTTAAAAAAACAAAAACTATATTGTAATAAACCAGAGGGTAAGCCGCTTTGCGACTGGACGGTCATTGATGCTGGGCATGTTTTAGTGCATATTTTTAGAAATGAAATCCGTGAAATTTATGATTTGGAAAAACTATGGGCTGAAGACTTCAGTACCATCAGTACTGCTTCTTAGTTTACGTTCGATGAAAAAATTTCTTTTTATTTGTTTTGCTATTTTTTTCACCTCTCAAGGATACGCGGATACAAAAGAAACCTATAAACAATTAAGTATATTTAATGAAGTATTCAATCGTGTCAAAAATCAATATGTCGAGGAAGTATCGGATAAAGAATTAATTGAGAAAGCTTTGAATGGTATGTTACAAGCTCTGGATCCTCACTCTGGATTCATGAATGAAGAGAGTTATAAAGAAATGCAAATTGATACCTCGGGAGCCTTCGGAGGTTTAGGAATTGAAATTACAACTGATAAAGGCTTTGTAAAAATTGTCTCCCCAATTGATGATACCCCTGCGTTCGAAGCGGGATTACAAGCAGGCGACTACATCACTCATTTAGATGGTGTTTCTGTTATGGATATGACTTTAAAAGAAGCTATTGATTTAATGCGTGGTGATGTGGGAACAACTATTACTCTTACTATTATTCGATCAACCGAGGAGCCTTTTGATGTAGTTCTGAAAAGAGACGTTATTAAAGTTCAGTCTGTCAAACATCGCGTGATTAATGATGTGGGAATTTTACGAATAAGTGCTTTCAATGAACAGACCACCACTGGTCTTGAAAAAAGTATTGATGAACTAGAAAGCTCGGAGAATCCTCCTGTGGGATATGTTTTAGATTTAAGAAATAACCCTGGTGGATTATTGACTGAATCCGTGTCTGTGAGTGATAGCTTTTTAGAACAAGGTGAAATTGTTTCTATACGCGGCAGAGATAAAAATGACGTTCAAGTCTATTCGGCAAAAAAAGGTGATTTAATCAATGGGAAACCTTTAGTGGTATTAATTAATGAGGGTTCTGCCTCTGCTTCAGAAATTGTCGCTGGTGCACTGCAAGACCATGATCGTGCGGTGATCATGGGCATGAAGTCCTTTGGAAAAGGCTCCGTTCAAACAATTGTTCCCATTGAAAATGGCGCAATTCGTCTAACAATTGCTAAGTATTATACACCAAGTGGTGACTCGATACAGGCGATTGGGATCGAGCCAGATGTGGTTGTACCTCGAGCAGAAATTAAAATAATAGACAACTATTTTACATTTCGTGAGTCAGACTATAAAGAGGCGCTCGATAATGAGACTAATAAAGAGGAAGATTCTACTTCAGAAACACAATTAGATATTCTAGAAAAAGATTATCAACTATCTCGTGCCATTGATGGTGTTAAAACTATAGCTGTTTTAAATTAATGAATCACAATCCCAAAGACTATCGTCCCAATGTAGGGATGATGATCATTAATTCTCAAAAAAAAATTTTTGTGGGAAAACGCATAGACCACCCTTCTAATTTTTGGCAAATGCCTCAAGGCGGCATAGACGGAAAAGAAAATCCTGAAGTTGCTGCGCTTCGTGAAATGGAAGAAGAAGTGGGGATTAAAAAAAATAAAGTAAAACTTCTTAGTCAATTACATGATTGGTACTACTACTCTATCCCCGAAGAACTAGCCATAACTCTTTGGAAAGGAAAATTTAAAGGACAACGTCAAAAGTGGTTCTTATTTGAATTTCATGGAAGTGATAAAGATATTAATATTCACACTAAGCATCCGGAGTTTTCAGATTATCAATGGGTGGGAAAAGATTTCTTAGTCCCTAATATTGTTCCTTTTAAAAGGGAAATCTATTCTAAACTATTAGAAGAATTTAAAGATTATTTATAGGAAGGTGAGTTAACAACTTGCTCAAAAGTAGATAGAGCAGATTGATTACCTTCTAATTCTTGATAAGTTTTAGTTTGTTGGAAGTTAGAACTATTAATCTCAGACAATGACTCGATTTGATCAACTAAAACTTCGCATACTTTATCTTTAAGCATCACAAGACCGCCGGAGACAAAAAAGCTTTCTTGGACTTTATTGCCCGACATAATAGCCATCTGGCCTGGTCGTAAAGAACTGATGAAGGGAGAGTGATTAGGCATTGCTGCAAAATCACCCTCCGCACCTGGCAAAACTGCCATTTCAATTTCTTTTTCAAAAATAACTTTTTGAGGAGAGACAACCTTTAGGTTAATCATGATTATCTAACTGCGTCCTCAGCCATTTTCTTTGCTTTTTCTAAAGCTTCTTCGATAGTTCCCACCATGTAGAAGGCTGCTTCTGGAATGTGATCGTAATCACCTTTTACTAAGCCTTCAAAGCCTTTGATTGTATCTTCTAAGGAGACGAACTTACCTGGCGAACCAGTAAATACTTCCGCCACATGGAAAGGCTGACTTAGAAAACGCTGAATTTTTCTTGCACGAGAAACAACTAATTTGTCTTCTTCAGAAAGTTCATCCATTCCTAAAATAGCAATAATGTCTTGTAAGCTCTTATAGGTTTGAAGAGTTTTTTGAACATCACGAGCAACTTTGTAGTGTTTGTCACCTAAAGTTCTAGGCTCTAGAATTCTAGAAGTAGAGTCAAGAGGATCCACCGCAGGATAAATACCCAACTCAGCAATTGATCTTGATAACACTGTTGTAGCATCTAAGTGTGAAAACGAAGTTGCTGGCGCAGGGTCCGTCAAGTCATCGGCAGGAACATAGATAGCCTGCACGGATGTAATAGATCCTTTGTTGGTAGTAGTAATTCTTTCTTGAAGAGCACCCATATCCGTTGCCAGAGTTGGTTGATATCCCACCGCAGATGGAATACGACCTAGAAGCGCTGACACCTCAGATCCTGCCTGCGTAAATCGGAAAATATTATCCACGAAAAACAACACGTCCTGGTTTTCTTCATCTCTAAAGTATTCTGCTTGAGTTAATCCAGAAAGAGCCACTCGCGCTCTAGCTCCTGGGGGCTCGTTCATCTGTCCGTAGACAAGAGACACTTTGGAGGATCCGCCGTCTAAATTAATAACACCCGACTCAATCATCTCATGGTAAAGGTCGTTTCCTTCACGAGTACGCTCACCCACACCAGCAAAAACTGAGTAACCACCGTGTGCTTTTGCAACGTTGTTAATTAATTCCATAATCAACACCGTCTTACCTACACCGGCACCACCGAATAATCCGATTTTACCACCTTTTGCATAAGGAGCGAGAAGATCAATAACTTTAATACCGGTTACAAGAACCTCGGTTTCAGTGGACTGATCAACAAACTCAGGAGCAGATCTATGAATAGGAAGAGTTTTTGCAGTTGTAATTGGTCCACGTTCATCGATTGGTTCACCGATCACGTTCATAATACGGCCCAGAGTTTCTGGTCCCACTGGAACCGAAATGGGACTTCCTTGGTCTTGCACTTCTTGTCCTCTTTGGAGGCCTTCTGTAGCATCCATCGCAATGGTTCGAACGGTGCTCTCCCCTAAATGCTGCGCTACCTCTAAAATTAATTCCTGACCACCTACTTTAGTAGATAGTGCGTTTAATATTGGGGGTAATTCTCCTTCGAAGGCGACGTCAACCACAGCCCCAAGTACCTGTGTAACTTTTCCTGCCTTATTGCTTGCCATTTGTTGCTCCTTTCCTAAACAGCTTCTGCTCCCGAAATAATTTCGATAAGTTCTTTTGTAATAAATGCTTGTCTTGTTCGGTTATACGTTAATGTTAATCGATCAATCATATCCCCTGCATTTCTAGTTGCGTTATCCATTGAAGTCATACGAGCTGCATGCTCAGATGCAGAACTCTCTAAAATACTTCGATAAACTTGCGTTAAAAAGTTTCTAGGTACTAAATACTCTAAAAGCTCATTTTTTTCAGGCTCAAATTCAAAACTTGAACTAGAAGGCTCTGATTTTTCAGTTTCGCTTTCTTCTGCCGCTAGAGGAATAAGCGATTGATAGCTTGGTTCTTGTGAAATGGCAGAAACAAACTTATTAAATAAAATCGATACTTCATCGACCTCTTTGTTCTCAAACAACTCGATGAGTTTATTTTTGATATCCTCCGCAATTTGTAGTTGACGGTCGTTTGAATTTAAATCCTCAAAGCCTGCAATGACATCAAGATCAGATCGACGATAAAAACTCGCTGCCTTTTTTCCTACTGTCATAATTTTAACAGTGAAACCTTGGCGTTGTTTTTCTGCAATCCAAATTTTAGCTTTTCGAAATAAATTCGAGTTAAAACCTCCACATAGCCCTCTATCTGAAGAGTTAATAATTAAAAGAACATTTTTGGGATTAGCTCTTCCGGTTAGAATTTCAGGAAGATCAGAACCCGCAGCAGAACCGCCTGCCAGTGAGGATAAAATGAAGCCTAAACTGTCCGCATAAACACGAGAGGACTCAGCGAGTTCTTGTGCTCGGCGAAGTTTGCTAGCCGCAACCATCTTCATAGCAGAAGTAATTTTTCTAGTGGACTTAACACTAGCAATTCTGTTTTTTAGTTCTTTTAAATTTGGCATTAACTAAAGTTCGAGGTAAATTTCTCTAAGTATGCTGTGATTTTCTTATCTGAGTCATCGCTAAAATCTCCAGTGCTGTTAATTTCATTGAAAATATCAGCATGCTCAGAGCGCAAACCTTCGATAAACTTCACTTGGAAATCAGAAATTTTAGAAACTTCAATTTTATCTAAAAAACCTCTCACGCCCGCATAAATACTAAGTACTTGATCTGCCACTGACATTGGGGTGTACTGATCTTGTTTTAATAACTCAGTTAAACGCTCACCTCGAGAAAGTAATTGTTTAGTAGATGCATCCAAGTCTGAAGCAAACTGAGAGAACGCTGCCATCTCACGATACTGCGCAAGTTCCAATTTAATTTTACCTGCCACTTTTTTCATCGCTTTGGTTTGAGCAGCAGATCCCACACGGCTCACAGATAAGCCCACGTTAATCGCTGGTCGAATACCAGAGAAGAAAAGTTCTGTTTCTAAGAAAATCTGACCATCGGTAATGGAAATCACGTTGGTGGGAATAAACGCAGATACGTCTCCCGCTTGTGTTTCGATCACAGGAAGAGCTGTTAAGCTTCCGCCGCCATTCGCATCACTCATTTTAGCCGCTCTTTCTAAAAGACGAGAGTGTAAGTAGAAAACGTCACCCGGGAAAGCTTCACGTCCTGGTGGTCTTCTAAGTAGCAATGACATCTGTCTATAGGCAACTGCTTGCTTGGATAAATCATCATACACGATTAGTCCGTGCATCCCGTTATCACGGAAAAACTCACCCATGGAACAACCAGCATAAGGAGCAAGGAATTGAAGAGGAGCTGGATCAGAGGCAGTCGCTGCAACTACAATGGTATATTCCATTGCGCCATTCTCTTCTAAAGTCTTTACCACCTGAGCAACAGTTGATCGTTTTTGACCAATCGCTACATAAATACAATAAAGTTTTTTGGACTCATCATCAGACTGGTTTACTGTTTTTTGATTAATAATAGTATCAATCGCAACAGCTGTTTTACCAGTTTGTCGATCTCCAATGATCAACTCACGCTGACCTCTACCAACGGGAACTAGTGCATCAAGGGCTTTAAGACCTGTCTGCATCGGTTCACTTACGCTTTTTCTAGGAATAATTCCAGGAGCTTTAACTTCTATTCTTCGAGATTCACTGCTCTGAATTGGACCTTTACCATCAATAGGATTTCCGAGTGCATCGACAACTCTTCCTAATAATCCTTTTCCCACAGGAACTTCCACAATCTTTTGAGTTCTTTTAACTGTATCGCCTTCTTTAATTCCTCTATCATCACCAAAAATAACGATACCGACATTATCTTCTTCTAAGTTTAGTGCCATTCCCTGAACGCCACCTGTAAATTCTACCATCTCACCAGCTTGAACATTGTCCAATCCGTAGACTTGGGCAACTCCGTCACCGACTTTTAAAACCGTCCCAACTTCTGAGATATCGGCTTGGCTCTCAAAGTTGTTAATCTGATCTCTGATGATAGAAGAGATCTCCGATGCTTTTATTGACATTAAATGTCTCCTTTCACGTTATTGGTAAATTTTGAAACTTGGTTAAGAATACTCAGGTCGATCATTTTAGAACCCACCACTACAGTCATACCCCCAAGTAATGATTGATTAATTTGAAACTCTAAGTTGATCTTAGAGCCATATTGATTGTGCAGTAACTCCTTAATACTATTTTTAGTTTCATCATTAATAGGATGTGCTGTTGTTACTTTAGCTTTTTGATATCCTCTTTTTTCAAAAAGGACATCTTGGAAATCTACGAGCACATTTTCAAATAAATTTAGTCTTTTGTTTTTACGAAGTGTATTTATAAGACCTTTTAATGTTTTTTCAGAAGCTAACCCCTCAATAATCTTTAAAAGAATATTAGATTTAATCTCATTTTTTATGAGCGGTGATTTTAATAAAGATGCCAGTTCGCCACTTTCTTGAATAACAGATGTTAGCGATTGAGAGTCTGTCTGTAAGGCGTCCAACTGCTCGTTTTGCACTGTGTTAAAGAGTGCTAACGCATATCTTTTAGATGCTAATTTATTGCTCATAAGTATTTATAATCAGGGTTTTTTATCATAACAGGCTGTTAATAAAGAACTAACAAATGACGCATCAAGCAATTGACAGGGGGTCAATATCAATAATTAAAAAGCGCTTATTTTTAGGGGATAAATGTTGATTGATGATACCTATATTTGATCGAATTTGAGTATAGTTTGACTGTTTAAAGTAAAAATTCTCTTGATAGTGATTTTTTTTATAAGGAATCAATGCTGGGGTTGGGCCCAGGATGTCTAAATGAAATTTTTTAGAAATTTCCAAAATTTCCATGCAAATTTCCCTCAGAGCGGGGTAGTTAGGGTGGAGTAATTGAATTTGGGCAATTTTGAAAAAAGGCGGTAGTTCGCTTTTTTCTCTTCGTTCTAATTCTGCTGATATAAATTGAAGACGATTTTGATTTTGAATGCTTTTAAAAATAGGGTGCTGTGGATTATAAGTTTGGATTAATACCTTTCCTCTTTCCCCCTCTCTTCCCGAGCGACCAGCCACTTGTTGAAGTAATTGATATGTCTTTTCCATAGCTCTAAAATCAGGGCTATACAAACTTGAGTCTCCATCAATGATGTTAACTAATTTTAAATTGGGAAAATGAAATGATTTACCAATTATCTGTGAACCAATTAACAAAGATGTATTTTGGTTAAAAATATTTTCCATTAAATCTTTTTTATTTTTTTTGGAACGTAATGTGTCGCTTGAAAAAACCTGACTGGTATAACCAGGAAATAATCTTGTCACTTCTTCTTGTAGTCTTTCTAAGCCAATTCCAATGGAAATAAATTTTTCAGAGGAGCACATCTTACACACTTGTTGCGGATCATAAAAATTAGAACAATGATGGCAAACTAATCGATCAATTTTTTTATGGTAAACTAAATTAACTGCACAGCGTTGACACTGGATAGAGGTATGGCAGTTAACACATATTTTTGTTGGAGCGTATCCTCGCCGATTAAGAAAAAAAAGAACCTGACCTTTTTTTTTTAAAATAGACATTGTTTGATCAAAAACCGTTTTACTAATCCAAGTTTTAGAACTGGGTTTAGAGACATTCATGTCAATCACTTCCACAATAGGTAATTCCGTTTGATGAAATTGATGGGTTAATTGATGATTTTGAATTTTTTGTTTTTGAACATTATATAAAGTCTCTAGTGAGGGTGAGGCACTCACTAAGACACAACAGGCGTTATTGCATTTTGCTTTATATATAGCCATATCTCTGGCATGATAACGCGGCCCTTCTTCTTGTTTATAGGAGCTGTCGTGCTCCTCATCGCAAACAATTAATTTTAAATTATTGAATGGCAATAAAACTGACGACCGAGCACCAACCACAACGCAGGCTTCCCCTGATAGCAGTGATTGGATTATTCTATTTTTCTGAACTTTTGTTTGTTTAGAATGCCAAATAAAGGGTTCGCATCCAAAATAAAGCTTAAATCGTTTGGACCACTCCTCAGTTAAAGCAATTTCCGGTAATAAAACTAAGGACTGGTTGCCCTGTTCTAAATTATTTTGAACTAATTTTAAATATAGCTCCGTCTTCCCAGAACCTGTGACGCCATCGATTATATGGGTATGAAAATGAGTATTCTGGGGCTTCCAAATTTGATTATAAATTTTTTGTTGTTCTTGATTTAAAATAATTTCTTTTTTGATTTGCTCAAATAAGAAATTTTTATTTGTCAGTTGTATTTGCTTAGTAGATAAAAGATTTTCAAATTCTGATTTACTTAAATCAAATTTATTCATTAACGATTTTTGTGATGTAAAAACAGTTTGTTTAAATAAAAAATATTTTTTGATCAAAGTGGAGGGTAAATTTGTGATTGCCATTTTATAAACCATTCCCAAATCAATAAAATAATGTGTCGAGACATAACTGAGGAAATCTAAATTTTCTTTTTTTAGGGGATGGGAATAAAAATTAAGTATTGATAAAATTTTTTTTAAATCAAAGTTGATGTGCTCTGGTTTTTTTATACTAACTATTACCCCCCTTGATGTTTTTTTTCGAAGGGGTATTTCTACAATCGTACCAATGGATAATTTTTGATCATATTTATAAGTCAAACAATCATTGATTTGGCTAAAAACTATAACTTCGTAATAATAAGACATTTTCTAAATATGATTCTACTTTATAATATAATGTAATGGATTTTAGAGTTCTTCTAGAACAATCAAATATCGATAGTGAAATAATCCACAGGTATGATGACTGGGTCAGTCATCTAAGGGACATAAAAGGATATTCGTCAAATACCTATAATTCCTACTGTTATGACCTTTGTGATTTTTTTATCTTTTTTAAAAGATTTCATGAAGAGTCACTTTCCCTAAACAACCTACAGAACCTAAATCTTCATACCTTTAGGGCATGGGTAGCTGATTTGGGAGAAAAAAGACTCTACGAGAACGTTTATAAAAAGATTCTATCTGCAAGATCTCGTAGAAGAGCTATTAGTTCGCTGAAGAATTTTTTAAAATATTCATCACTTAAAGTAGAGGGTTTTTCATATGGGTATAGTGAAATTCAACTATTAAAAAACCCAAAAATTCCTAAATCACTCCCCAAACCTATTTCTGAAGAGCAAATTGACCAACTAATTGAAGAATTGCAAAAAATCTCCAAAAAATCTTGGGTTCAAAAAAGAAATTTAGCGTTACTATATTTACTATATGGTTGTGGTCTTCGTATTAATGAAGCTTTATCAATTACCAAAAAACATTTAATCGATAAACATAATCTAACCATCATGGGTAAAGGCAATAAGGAAAGACTTGTTCCTGTCTTAGAAATTGTCTCACAATCAATACAGAAATACCTCCAAGAGCTCCCGCACGATCTTTCTGAAGATCAGTCTATTTTTGTAGGAGACCGAGGAATGCCCTTAAAAGCCTCCGCCTTTCAAAGAGACCTTAAACAAGCGCGAATAAATTTAGGCCTGCCTAACACATCGACACCTCATGCACTTCGCCATAGTTTTGCAACTCATTTACTCAAAAATGGAGGTGACTTGAGAATTATTCAAGAACTATTGGGGCATAGTTCATTATCAACAACACAAATTTATACGGAAGTCGATGATGTCAGCTTAGAGAAAACTTATAGAGAAAAAAATCCAAGCAAATAGTCCATCCCTTAAATATTCCCTCGAACAATAAAATGCGGGTTTAAAATATTTTCTTTTTGATATCGAAGTCGATTACCTTCCAAATCTTTTACACTTCCTCCAGCTCCCTCAACTACTGCTTGAGCTGCAGCGGTATCCCACTCCGAAGTTGGTGCCAATCGAGGATAAATATCAGCCATTCCCTCTGCGATCATACATAACTTAATTGAACTCCCTGCTTGTATCAATTCATGATTTTTATATTGCTGAATAAATTTTTGTGTTGCTTCATTTAGATGACTTCTACTGGCTACAATTTTTATTGGCTCCACTGCCTTACGAACATTAATCTCCTCTAGTTGATTGTCTTTAATCTTATAAGAGCCCAATCCCATCCCCCCCACATACAAATGACCGCTTATTGGCGAATAAACATAACCTTGGCAAGGGAACTGATTTTCAATCAAAGCAATATTAATGGTAAACTCACCATTCTTTTTGATAAATTCCTTGGTGCCATCGAGAGGATCTACAAGCCAGTATTGAGCATGATTAGTCTCTCGAGTATTATTTTCTTCAGAAACGATAGGGAGGCTACTAATGCTATTTAAAGTACTAGCAATCTGTTGATGTGCGGCTAAATCAGCCTTGGTTAGTGGGCTATTATCATCTTTATAGGTGATACCTGGGTCTAAATCCTTATAAATTTCAAGTATTTTAGATGATGTCTCCTTTAAACATTCATAGATAGTAGTAAAATTTTGAAAATGTCGTAGTTTGTCAAATTTATTCATTTTTTAACAATATATAAATTTTTTTATGTACATATTAAAATTTTTCTATATTTTTCCAAAAATACGTCAATATGGTTAGTAAGCTTAATAATACTTTATTTTCTAAAAATAACCCATCAATAAAAGCAATTGCTTGGGATAGTGACCAACATTTTAAATTTCTAACTAAACAAAAATATTTTAATACAAAAAGATCCTATGAACGTTGGATTGAAAAAGAAAACTATCTTCCAAATAATATTTCCTTGGAAGAATTTATAGAAATTAACAAAACCTCAATTAATAACTTAATATTAGATTATTTTATTAAAGAGTTTGAAAAAAAAAGAAGTTTGATCTTATTTATTCAGCCTTTTGAACACTCCTCTATAAAATTTATTTTTGCAAATGACCGTCGTAATGGAAGACTTTGGGCTAAAGTCAACTCCTTTAGATATGACGATGTGTTGGAGGCAATTCAAAATTTTACTAAAATTAGAAAAAAAAATATTGTTTTATTACCCCATCCAAATTTATTAGAAGTTTTTTTAAAGGGGTCTCAATTAAGATTAAAATCTAAATCAAAATTTACCATACATTTTCCAAATTATATTTTTCAAGACACTACTATTAATGAAAATGAAACAAAAATTCAAAAAAAGTTCAAATTAAATAAAAGTAGCTACTTAGCAGATCTAGAAGCCGAAAGTATTCATATTATTAGAGAAGTTGTTAGTGAAACTAAAAATCCTGTTATGCTCTACTCAATTGGGAAAGATAGTTCCGTGATGTTGCACCTTGCCCAAAAAGCCTTTTACCCAAGCCCGCCTCCATTTCCTTTAATGCATGTCGATACTCGTTGGAAGTTTAGAGAGATGTATTTATTTCGTGAGTGGATGGCCCAAAAATCTCAAATGAAATTAATTACCCACATCAACCCTGAGGGTGTTAAATCTAATATTAATCCTTTTGATCATGGTTCCTCTGTGCATACCGATATCATGAAAACACAAGGCTTAAAGCAAGCATTAGATAAATATCAATTTGATGCTGCCTTTGGCGGCGCACGACGCGATGAAGAGAAATCTCGCGCTAAAGAGAGAATTATTTCATTTAGAACTGCTACTCACCAATGGGACCCAAAAAATCAACGTCCTGAATTATGGAATATCTATAATGCTAGAACTAATAAAGGCGAGAGTACAAGGGTTTTTCCACTGTCCAACTGGACTGAATTGGATATTTGGCAGTACATTTATCAAGAACAAATTCCGATTGTGCCTTTATATTTTGCCAAAGTTCGCCCTGTTATAAGAAGGGACGGTATGTGGATTTTAGTAGACGATCATCGACTCAATTTACAAAGTAACGAGAAAATTGAACTTAAAAAAATTCGTTTCAGAACACTCGGTTGTTACCCACTGACGGGAGCTATTGAGTCTGAAGCAGATAATTTAGAAAGCATCGTCTTAGAACTCTTACAATCCAAAACATCAGAGCGAGAAGGAAGAGCTATCGACTCTGACTCTAGTAACTCAATGGAGAAGAAGAAATTAGAGGGTTATTTTTAGTGGCCAGTATTCAATCAATCAATAACTATATTCAAGAACAGGCATCGCTAGAGCTACTACGCTTTATTACATGTGGTTCTGTGGATGATGGCAAGAGTACGTTGATAGGCAGAATGCTCTATGAATCGCAAATGATTTTTGATGATCAAGTGGCATCTTTGAAAAAAGACTCCAAACAACATGGCACCCAAGGTGAAGATATAGACTTTGCACTTTTAGTGGATGGTCTTTCTGCAGAACGCGAGCAAGGAATAACTATTGATGTTCGTATCGATTTTTTTCTAGTAGTAAAAGAAAGTTTATTGTTGCAGATACCCCAGGCCACGAACAATACACACGTAATATGGCAACCGGCGCCTCTACTGCTGACTTAGCTATACTCTTAATCGATGCTCGTAATGGGGTAATGACACAAACTAAACGCCATTCTTTTATTGTATCTCTTTTAGGAATTAAAAATGTTGTACTAGCCATTAATAAGATGGATTTAGTAAAATATGATCAAAAAATATTTAAAAAAATTGAAATGGATTATTTAGCATTTGCAAAAAAACTAAATTTTACAAGCATTCAAAGCATTCCTATGTCCGCCTTAAAAGGAGATAATGTTTATCAAAAATCTAAATCGATGAAATGGTATACGGGCAAAACGCTTTTTGACTATTTAGAAACAGTTGACGTTAAAAAAAGTATAGCGAGGCATTTTTTATTTCCTGTTCAAAGGGTGAATAGGCCCAATTTAGATTTTCGCGGATATTCTGGCACGATTGCCTCGGGATCTATTAAAGTAGGAGAGGAAATAATCACCAGCAGCTCTCGTCAAAAAGCAAAGGTGAAAGAAATTTATCTCGGACATGATAGCTTAAAATCAGCTAATTTTAACAAAAGTATAACCATTACTTTAAATAAAGAGATTGATATTTCTCGAGGGGATGTCTTATGTAAAAAAGACTCCCTTATCGAAACTGCAGATCAGTTCAATATTAACATAATCTGGATGTCAGATGAAAAATGCTACCCAGGAAGAACATACCTGACAAAAATTCATAACACCTCCACCAGTATGAAAGTTTTAGAGATAAAAAAACTTTACAATATAAATACTCTCGAGCACCAACCTGGAAAAGAATTAGAATTGAATGATGTGGCCGAAGTGACAATCTCTTTAAATAAAAGCATTCCCTTTACTCACTACAATGAAAATAAAAATTTAGGAGCATTGATAGTAATTGATCCATTAAATAACCAAACCATTGGTGTGGGTATGATCAACTTTGCATTACGCAGAGCACAAAATATTCATCTTCAGTCACTATCCATTACTAAGGAATTAAGAGAGAAGATTAATGGTCATAAAGGACAAGTTCTTTGGCTGACAGGTTTATCGGGATCAGGTAAATCGACAATTGCCAATGCCTTAGAAAAAGAATTATATACCCAAGGAAAAAAAACATACATTCTTGACGGTGATAATGTTCGCCACGGTCTAAATAAAGATCTAGGTTTTACAGATAAAGATAGGATTGAAAATATTCGAAGAGTTGCAGAGGTAGCAAAATTAATGTGTGATGCAGGACTTATTGTTATCACTGCTTTTATTTCTCCTTTTCGATCTGAAAGAGCAATGGCAAAATCGCTTTTTCAAGAAAATGATTTTAAGGAAATTTATATCTCTACGCCTTTAAAGGTAGCTGAAAAAAGAGATCCCAAAGGTTTATACAAAAAAGCAAGACAGGGGAAAATTCCAAATTTTACAGGAATAGACAGCCCCTACGAAATACCAACTAAACCCGATTTAGAGATCAATACATCCAAAATAACTATTGAGGAAAGTGTTCAAAAAATTTTAAAAATTATTACTTAGGTAGTTGGAGTTTAATCTCGATATTTTCAAATTTCTCCATATCAAATACAAAATCTTCAAAAACGACACTTTGGTAATCAATCCCTGGATTTAAAGAAAACCCATAGGGTTCCTTTGGATCTCCCTTGAAATCTAAACTAAACTCTCCATTGCCATCTAAATCCTGAAAAGCAAATAGACCTATTTTAATATGAGGAAATGCCTTGAGGTTAATTTGACTAAACTGATTAATATCAGGCTCAGAAACTATAAAAAGAGGTGCAGAACGCTCTTCAAAATAGAACTTTCTATCATAACCCATGACATAAATAGGGCTTGTCCCATTAACAAAATTGGTAATTTTTGACGTCAAATGGTCTGAAAGTGCACTATTTGAAATAAAAAAACATTGAAAAATAAAGAAAAACTTAATTTTACCCCAAGTTGCGTCAAATCTGTGCATAACTTGAACAAGAATAATATTATTTTACTCAAATGCACCTCATGTTTTTATTTTGATCATATGCATTCGTAACATATTAAAAAAAATGACAGAAAATATGGCTAATTTTGTATTTTTGGCAATGTTTTTTTATTAATCAATATAATTTTGATATCAATTTAATTACATAACTGTGGATAACTCTGTGAAAAAGTTATATTTATTTGTGTTGATATGAAAAAAGGTTATGTCGTTGTTAGACTTTCGGTTAAGAATTCAGAACTTTTCCAACAATACCCCCCTCTTTCTGTTAAAGCAGTGGAAAAATATGGAGGTAAATACCTTATTCGCGGAGGTCAATTTGAGGTTTTGGAGGGGACCTGGCCTGTCGATCGGACAACTGTTGTAGAATTTGAGAGTTATAATAAAGCGAAAGAGTTTTATCACTCTTTAGAATATGAAAAGGCAAGACTTGTTAGACAAGAGAGCGCCGTGACTGACTTTATCCTAATTGAGGGTTATTAAGGTTTTTTGAAAAAATTCTGAGCTAATTCTAATTTGGCTTTTTTTTGTTTGAGTAAAACTTTAAGTTTTTCAGCCTCCTGTAGGTGATTTTCAATCATTTTTTCAATTTCCTCAACACTCAAATCATCCAAATCTATTTTTTTTTCTTTTTTAATCTCTTCTTCTTCATACATTGGTTCTATAACCTTCATTAGTCCATAAAATGGGAAAGTAACTTTCCTCTAACTCATCTGAATTTAATTTTTTATATCTTTTATAGATATGAGCTGTGCCCCCTATATTAGTAGGATGAAATTTTGAATTTGAAGGAATACAATGCGCAACCACAGCCCGTCTGTTGCTTTGACTAGTATTGATACCCGACCCATGCCACGTGTAACCATGATGAAAAGCAACACCTCCTGCAGGAACTTCCACGTAGGTAATATCTAATTTTTTATTATTTTTTTCTGCAAACTCTCTAAGCTCCTTTTTGTAATCCTCGGGAGCGTGAAATTGACCTCTTGGAGGCGCTAATCCCCATAAATGTGAACCCTTAACATATTCTAAGGTTCCCTTTTTTTGTGAAACATCATCTAAGGGCATCCAGCAAGTCATCATTGTTTGGGGAATAATCCAATCATCGTACGCAGCGTCTTGATGATAAGCTAAAGTTTTACCGCCAGGAGGCTTCCATAAAATATTATCTTGAAGAAGTCTCGCACCAGACCATTCCATCAGTTGCGCACAGGCTTTTCCTACCTCAATATGACAAACTATATTTTTTATAGCCGTATTTGACTTCCAGGCGTTACAAATTTGTCTAGTGACATTTTCAGGATCTCTCCCTTTTTTCCAATTCCACTCATCAGGACCTATCCCCGTTTCAAATTTACCTTCAAATAGCGGTTCAAACTGATTAGCTATAGCTTCCAAATTTTGGATATTTATGAAGTTTTCTAAAATAAGAAATCCATCCTCAAGGAACTTTGTTTTAAGAGAATCTGTAATTTCTATATTAATCAAGAAAACCTATTCTTTTATCTTTTTATAATGATCTTCAATAAGCTTAACCGCTTTATAAAGCTCTGATTTCGTAACACCAGTAGCCCATTGTAACCTATCATATTCATAAATATCATTATCAACAAAATAAGGTGAAGCTAATTTTCTAACAACCTGATTTAAAAAAATTAAATCTCTTTTATTCATTTAGGTCTTTGAAATATACAATGAATTTAAAATTAAATGAATTGACATTTTATTGAACATTTTTGATAATGCTTCTCATGTCAAAAAAATTTATCATAGCTTTAATCTCAAGTTTATTTCTTCTAACCAGTTGTGCTACCGTTAGCGAAAAGGCTAATGATGCTTACGATGCTGTCGCGGGAGCCGTATCTAAGGGATATAATAAAGTTAAAAGCGTCGTTACTAGAGACTAATTTATCTCACACATGAAGCTTCCAAAACTTCAAAAAATAGGAACTGGGGGAAAGATAGTTATTATTATAAATTTAATTTTATTACTCTTAGTGCTTTTTATAATAAGTTATCAATATATAACCACTTAAAAAAAATAGAAATTTTTGAATAAATAATTATCATTATTTTATGCCAAAAAAATTAATAATAACTTTACTACTAATATTCTCATTCAATGCTTATAGTGCTGATGCAGTTTTTACTTGTCAAATGAAGGAAAATGCTTCAATTACCCAAACAGGAACAAAATTAAATGCCCTTGAGGGATTTACTTTTAGAAAAACCAGTAGAGAAATAATTTTTGGCAAAGGTGGTTATTTTTCTGATCATATGATGAATGTTGTAATGGAGGGTTATGATTATTTTGAAGCGAATAACATAAATGATAAGATAATTTATCGTAATGGTTATTTTGTTTATTCGAGCATCGGTAATAATGAACAGTATATAGATGTGATAGGGGTTATCGCTTACTGTAATTATCTCTAAAGTGTTAAATATTTTATCTCTTCAACATATTAAAATTGAAGATCCTGGTACATTTAAAGATTACCTTTTGAAAGACGGTCATCAAATTACTGCCATTCAATTAGATGAGGGTGATCAAATACCGAAAAATCTTGGTGAGTTTGATGCGATGTTGTGTATGGGAGGGCCTATGGATACCCATATGGAAAATGAATACCCTTGGTTAGTTGCAGAAAAAAAAGCAATCAATGAATATGTTTTGAATATCAAAAAACCTTTTTTAGGTTTTTGCCTTGGCTGTCAGCTTTTAGGGGAAGTCTTGGGAGGAAAAGTTGTAAAATCAAACCCTCCTGAAATAGGTGTCTTGGACATAAATATCAATGAATTACACCATGAAGATCCACTATTTAATTTCTTACCATCAACAATAAAAGGTCTTCAATGGCACTCCTATGAAGTTCAAGGTTTAGAAAATAATGAAAAGGTAAAAATTATTGGATCCTCACCCACAACTAAATACCAAATTTTTGGATATAATAATTTAGCTTATGGAATTCAATTTCATATAGAAATAAGAAAAAGTACTGTTGATGAATGGGCGCAAGTGCCAGAGTATAAAAATGCTCTTGAACAATCCCTAGGACAAGAAGCCTTGCCAGAAATGAAAAAGAGCGTTGATCAAGAAATAATTACAATGATGCATCAGTGTAATTTGCTTTATAAAAATTTTATTAACTTAGCCTCACCAAAAGCTAATTAACTTTATTTTTAGATACTAATATAAATACGCTGCCTACGAGTCCAGCGATAAGTGAGCCTACGATAACACCTAGCCTAATTTGAGTTTGGAGTAAAACATCATCAAAGGCTAAAGTTCCAATAAACAAACTCATAGTAAAACCAATTCCTGTAAAAAAACTCATTCCAATAAATTGCGATATACTA
>Ga0181558_10001895_pt1 | contig 20046 bp, 16 predicted proteins | sample 011ome_22_FD_133754 | JGI IMG/M metagenome (GOLD analysis project Ga0181558, IMG submission 133754) | Coastal salt marsh microbial communities from the Groves Creek Marsh, Skidaway Island, Georgia - 011507BT metaG (megahit assembly) | ecosystem: Environmental > Aquatic > Marine > Intertidal...
GAAAGCTCAGCGCCTCCGGCGAAGTGATAGTCATTTGCGTCGACGCGTGCAAATCAAGATCCGGGACCATCGCGCGCGCCATCGTCGCCAGCCCGAGGTCCTGCACGATGATTGCATCGACACGCGCCTTGCTCAATTTGTGCAATTGATCCGCCGCTGCTTCCAACTCCTGTGTGAAGACGAGCGTGTTGAACGCCGTGAAACCACGAACACCATGCTCATGGAGAAAATCCATGAGTTCGGGCAAATCATCCTCCGTGAAATTATCTGCCCGCATCCGCGCATTGAACCGCGGCATCCCGAAATAGATCGCGTCGGCCCCATTGGCGACAGCGGCACGGGCACACTCCCAGTTTCCCGCTGGAGCGAGCAATTCAGTATTTGGATGAGACAACATTTCCCCCAACCATCCACTTGAAACTTCAAACTGAAAACCTGAAACTCACCCATGCTCATCGTCGCCACACACAACAGCCACAAGACCGGAGAAATGAAAAAGATTCTCGGCGACTTGTTCCCTGAAATCACAGACCTCACTTCCATTCCCGGATTGGAACCTCCGGTGGAGGATGGCAATACCTTTGCAGAAAACTCTGCCATCAAAGCTCTCGCCGCGAGCCATGAGCATACCCACGCATTCATCCTCGCCGACGATTCTGGACTCGAAGTCGATGCTCTCGATGGAGCGCCGGGGATTTACTCGTCGCGCTTCTCTGGTGAAAACGCCACCGACGCGACGAACCGGAGTAAGCTTCTCATCGAGATGGAAGAAAAAACGAACCGGGCCGCCCGCTTTCGATGCGTCGTCACGATCGCAAAGGGAGGAAATGTTCTCGGCGTCTTTAACGGAACTGTCGAGGGCCGCATCGCTGAATCCATGTCTGGTGGAGGAGGCTTCGGCTACGACCCGATCTTTATCCCTGAAGGATACGAAGAAACTTTTGGCGAATTGAGCGAAGAGATCAAAAACGGCATGAGCCACCGCGCCCGGGCGTTAGAAAAATTTCGGGAATGGTGGAAGGAAAACAGCACGACCTAACAGGGGCGGCTCGAGGGCCCATCAGGGTTGAGTGGCAGACTCTACCCTGTTTAATTTGGCTCAGAAAATGCGTTTCAGTCGCATGGCGCTTCAAAAGGTGGATTGGGGCCGTCAATAGCCAAAGGCCTTCTTCAACCTGCTAGGCTGGCATTAGAGACAGGCGATATTGGCGAGTCTTACGCCAATTCAATTCGCACCGGACAGTGGTCTGACCCAATTACGTCCGACAGAATCTCCGACGACTTTACGTTTTCTACGAAATCTCCGGTCACACAGAAGTAATCGAGCCGCCACCCCACATTCTTAGCTCTCGCTCCACCCCGGTAACTCCACCAGGAATATGCATCCTCTTTATCCGGATAAAAATGGCGAAAGGTATCCACAAAACCAGCTGATAAAATGTCATCAAACCCAGCGCGCTCCTCATCAGAAAAGCCAGCGTTTTTGCGATTCTGCTTGGGGCGTGCCAGATCAATCTCTCGATGGGCCACGTTCAAGTCACCGGCAAAGATGACAGGCTTCGTTTTTTCCAAGCCCTTGAGATAATCGAGAAAGGCCGCGTTCCATCCGACTCGATAGTGCAGGCGGCGCAGTTCGTTCTGGGAGTTAGGTGTGTAAACGTTGACAACGTAGAAATTGTCGTATTCAAGGGTAAGGACGCGACCCTCCTGATCGTGCTCCTCGATACCGATGCCACGTCGCGACGAAACTGCCGGAGTCTTGCTGAGTGCGGCGACACCGGAATAGCCTTTCTTCTCGGCATGATTCCAATACACGTGCCAGCCTTCCGATTCGAAATCATGATCAACCTGATCGCACTCTGCTTTCACCTCCTGCAGCAGGAGAATATCGGGATTTTCTCGGGCGAGAAATTCGAGAAAATTCTTTTTCAGAACCGCACGGATTCCATTAACGTTCCAACTGACAATTTTCATGAGTAAAGCTTTGAGTGAAACAGGGGTTACAAATGCAATAATGAGGCCGGGATTTTTCTCTTGCGATTTCCTGCGAGCAAGCGAAATACATCCATCGAAAGCTTTGCGGAGAGGCAAAAATCCACTCTGGAACTTTTTTTGTTTTTTTCCAAACAAATCAGCGTTTCTGCATCGCTACAACACAGCAAAACCATCCGGATTCTTCCATGATAGAAGTAGATAACCTACACAAGCATTTTGGCGCCAAAGTCGCCGTGGACGGGGTTTCGTTCACGGTGAACAAAGGCGAGGTCCTCGGATTCCTCGGCCCGAACGGCGCGGGGAAATCAACCACCATGAGAATGGTAACTGGATTCCTCCCCGCAACGGAAGGCAGCGTTTCAATCGGCGGTGCCGACATAGAGGAAAACGAAATCGCAGCGAAATCAAAAATCGGATATCTCCCGGAGGCAGCTCCGCTATACTCCGATATGACAGTGGAGGGCTTTCTCCGCTTTTCGGCAGAAATGCGCGGCGTTCCCGCTGGAGAACTCAGTGCGGCAGTCGATAAGGCAATTGAAACCACTTTCCTTGAGCCAGTCCGCCACCAGAGCGTTGACACGCTTTCCAAAGGATACCGCCACCGAACTTGTTTTGCTCAATCCATCATTCACGACCCGGAGGTTTTGATTCTCGATGAGCCCACTGATGGTCTCGACCCGAATCAAAAAAGCGAAATCCGCAACCTGATCCGTCGTATGGGCGAAACAAAAGCCATCATTTTCTCGACCCACATTCTCGAAGAGGTCGAAGCAGCCTGCACCCGGGCCATCATCATTGACCGGGGCAAAGTCATCGCAGACGGAACTCCCGATGAACTGAAAGGTAAATCAAGCAACGCAGGTTCCGTTCGTCTCTCCGCAAAAGGTCTCGCCGGATCCGGAATCGAAGCGGAACTGGGCAAACTTTCTGAAGCCCGCGAGGTAAGGGTGGAAGATTCTGACGATGAAGGAATCACCGCTCGTATTCTCCCAGCAAAGGGCAAATCCGCCGAGCTGGGCGTGGCTGTCTCCAAGCTCTGCAAAGATAAGAACCTGACGGTGGAAGAGTTGCATGTCGAAGAAGGACGCCTAGATGAGCTCTTCCGTGAAATTACGAAAACGGACGACCAAGATTGATATCTGATTTCCTGAATTTCTTTACTGACCTATTTCGAATCAAACCAACATGGATGCTCTCATCAAACTGATTCTGGAGTTCGCGATCCCTACGCTGATTGTTTCTGCAATTTTCGTGGCGATCCTTGTATTCCTACTTCCCCGCGAAGTGCGGACGATTTTCAAACGCGAACTGAAAAGCTACTTCACCTCGCCGATCGCCTACGTGCTGTTCGTTGTATTTCTCGGCATTTCCAGCACCCTGTCGTTTTTCTTTACCGGTGTTCTGGAAGGCGGGGAAGCCGATCTTTTCCTTCCCTATTTCCAATACCTCCCTTGGTATCTCGTCCTGATCGCTCCCGCGGTCGGCATGCGACTCTGGTCGGAGGAGCAACGCCTCGGCACAATGGAGCTTCTCCTGACAATGCCGCTCGCGCCCTGGCATGCGATTCTCGGAAAGTATCTCGCCGCCGCGGTTGTGCTCTTCACAATGCTGGTTCTTTCCTTCCCCATTGTCTGGACGATCAACTACCTCGGCGATCCTGATAACGGAGTCATCATGGCGGGCTTTGTCGCGACTTTTCTCGTCGCCCTTTGCTTTCTCGCAGTTACTTCCGTCGTATCTGCGCTGACGCGAAGCCAACTCGTCGCGCTTCTCGTCTCGGTAGCGATCTGCCTCGTCCTCTGGCTCGGTGGGTTGCCGAATGTCAGTGAACTACTGATGAACATGAAGGGTGGCTGGCTCATTTTCTGGCCGATCCTCAAGCTCATCCACATCGTCGGAGTGATGCCTCACTTCTCCGAGTTGGCCAAGGGCGTTCTCGGAATTCGCGACATCGTTTTCTTTCTCTCCTTTATCGCCACCTGTCTTTTCGCAACATCGGTTGCGATCCGCCTCAAGCGCGCCTAACCCAATTCCAACCTGTATCCGATCAACAAAATGAGTGAATCGAATCAGCATTCTTCCAAAGCAAATCAGCGCCGCAACACAGCCATCATTGGTTTGGTTGTGGTCTTCGTCATCGCCCTGCTCGTCAATTTCCTCGTTGGTAAAATGAGTTTTCGGGCTGACCTTACAGAGTACAAAACGTACACGCTCTCCGACGGAACCGAGAACATCCTTGAGAAACTCGACACTCCCGTGGAAGTTCGCTTTTACGTCACCGACGACGGCAAAGTGATGAGCCCAGGTGAGCGCACCCGTGTTCGTCGCGTCGAAGACATGCTCAACGAGTTCGTGCGTGCCGCTCCTGCAAAGGAAATCGAACTCACCAATGAAGATGGTGAATTCGTAACGCAAAAGGTCCGAATGCTCACGGTGGAAAAGCTCAACCCGGAGCCAAATACCGACGCAGAGGACTCTGCGATCATGGATGGCCTGCAGGCAGGCATGTCCGGGGAAACCAACAACGAAGTTTACTTCGGCATCTCCATTAAGTGCCTTGATCAAGCTGAGACGATCCCCTTCGTTCCGGCGCGTCCCGAGACGATGCTGGAGTATGATCTCGCTCGTGCGATTTCCAGTGTTCACGGTGGCAAAGAGAAGAAAATCGCAGTCATGACCGGCATGGAAGTCGCTGGCGGTTTCGGAGGGAACTTCCAGGCACCACCGAAGCAGGCGTGGATGTTCTACGAACAACTCGGAAAAGACTACGAAGTGGAATTGATTCCGTCCACCAGCACGGAAATTCCGGAAGGAACAACAACGCTGATCGTTCTACACCCCTTTGACATCACGGATGAAGCGCAGTTCGCCATCGACCAGTACCTTCTTGCCGGAGGAAACGTGATGGTGCTCGTCGACCCGAATTTCTTCTACTCCCGCGCGCTCGCGCAGGGACAACCGCAAATGCCCGGAATGCCTCCGCAGGGCGGTCCCTCTCCCACATCCGATTTGCCGAAGCTCTTTGATGCATGGGGTGTAAAATACGACGCCAACCGTGTCCTTGCTGATCTGGATTTCGGATCTGAAATCATTCGACGGGGTAATTTCTCGCCGACTTTCCTCACATTGAACCGGAACGCACTGGGATCAGAGGCTTCCGACCCAGGGCTAACCGACCCAATGACGAACATGTTGAATCAGCTCAACATGCTCACTCCAGGTGCTTTTGACATCAATCCTAAGGACGGAGTCGAAGTGGATCGCCTTGTTCTTTCCTCAGAAAACAACCAGCTTGTCGGGTCTTTCGATGCCGACCCCACGCAGGAAGGTGGAGCTGATCGTATTCGCGAGGGCTTTGAGCCTCACGGTCAACGCCGCGCCCTCGTGGCACGTCTCACTGGGGAGTTCAAGACGGCCTTCCCTGAGGGCAACCCCGCCGACGCCAAGGAAGAAGAGGAGTCGGAAGAAGCAGAAGAAAAGGAAGGCGAAGAAAAAGCAGAGGATCCCGAGGAGAAGAAGGCCGACTTTCTCAAAGAATCGACTAGTCCCGGGCGCGTCCTTCTCATTGCGGATGTTGATTTTGTCTACGATGCGAATGTTGTCCGACGTAATCAGGTCCCCGGTCTTAACATTGTGATTCCGGAGATGCTGAACGAGAACCTCACACTCGTTCAGAACGCTGCCGAGCAAATGTCGGGCGATCCTGATCTCATCAAGGTTCGAAGCCGAACCACGGTTCGCCGGCCGTTCACTCGTCAGAATGAATGGTATCGCGAAGCACAGGAAAAATACGCGGAGGAGGTGAAAGACTTCCGCGAGAAAGCAAAGGGTGCTGAAACGCGGCTGAACGAGATCCTGTCACAGACACCAGAAAATATCGACCAGGCACTTCTCTCTCCAGAGGTGCAGGAGGAAATGAGAAAGCTCCAAGAAGAGGAAATCCAGTTCCGCAAGCGTGAACGGGAATTGCAAAAAGAAGTCACCCGTGAGTTCCGACGCAAGCTGGCTACCTACAAATTTGGGAACGCACTCCTCATGCCTGTTCTCGTCATCATCTTTGGCATTGGTCTTGCGATCGTTCGCAAAAAACGAGTCGCAGCCCGCTAGTCACCAACTCAAACCACATTTACGAAACTGAATCCAGGAAACGAATCATGGGAAATAAAACACTCGTTCGACTCCTCATCGCGCTCGGCATTGTCGGCGTGATCGCAGCTATCCTTCATTTTGCCGGAGGCGGTGGAGGCATCTCCAGAAAGTCCCCCTCTACCGCGAAGAAAAAAGTTTTCGCCAACTTCCCGATCAATGACGTGGCCAGTGTCACGATCAAGAAAAAGGAAGGAAGCCTAACCTTGTCCAAGGGCGAAAAGTCCTGGGAAGTCAAAGAGCGCGACGGATACACAGCCAATGTTGAGCCAATCGCCTCGATGCTGAAAAGCATCTGGGATCTGAACATCGGCCAGCCCGTCACCATCGGTCGCAGCCAGTATGGCCGCCTCCAGCTGGTCTCACCCGACGAAGCAAAATCTGAAGATGAGGCGGCTTCCATCCTTTCCTTTAAGGATGCAGAGGACAAGGAACTCGCCTCACTCTGGCTCGGAAAAACATTCGAGCGTGCGGATGGTCGCCCTAGCCCAATGGGTGGCACATCGATGAGCGATGCCGGCCGCTACGTGAAACCTGGCACGACCAACTCCGTGTATCTCGTGTCTGAAACATTCGATGGCATCGACACTGATCCCGCCGAGTGGATCGATAAGACCTTCTTTGAAATTGCTCAGTTGAAGACAATCGAATTGGCCTTCTCAGATGGGAAAGAGGGTTGGAAACTGAAGCGGGATGATCCAAATGGTGACCTCGTGTTTTCGACGCCGAAGCCAAATGAAAAGTTGGATTCCACGAAGGTCGCTTCCATGAGAAGCGCCTTCTCCCGAGCGCAAATGGAAGACGTTCTGACAGGAGATGCGCTGAAGGAAACAAAAGCCGATCACGCGACATTCAAGATTGCGACTTTCGAAGGCTTCACTTACGAAATCGCGCTGGGAGAGAAAAACGACCTCAACGAACTCCCGATGACTCTCAAGGTGGACGGAAAGTTTGAAGAAAAAAGGAAAGCGGGTGAAGAAGAAAGCGACGAAGAAAAAGAGCGCCTCGACAAGCAGTTCACAGATGAGCTAAAACGAAAAAAAGACAAGCTTGCTCAGGAAAAGTCTCTCGAAGGTAACGTTTTCAAGATTCGCAGCTTTATCATCGATTCGATCCTGAAAAAGCGCTCCGAACTCCTCGCCGAAGAGACCGAAGAAGGCGAAGAAGAGGTCGCTCCGGGAGTGACTTTGCCAGGTCTGCCAAGCGGTGCCGCTCCAATCCCGGCTCCTGCACCGAAAGCGCAGACTAAGGGCGCATCGAAGGCTACCAAAGAATAGTTTTGCCACCAGTTTCTCTCGTAAAAGCGATGTCGGGAAAAAGGCTCTCGATCTCTGGCCTGAATATTGCGCAGTCGTTTCTGATGCGGTCATACTCGAGGACTTTTCAGGATAGGATCTGGCAAAAGCTCTGCACGGAAGAGCACCGGATATCGGAATCCTCCTCACGAGCGTATGCAACGAGTAATCTGAAGATCACTAAATCAGGGAAGATCCTGAAATCACATTTTTTCAGAAGCCCTACGAAGCGAAAAAGCTGACGAGCTACACATACGAGCTCCTTCAGGAATCGGCGTCCTAACCCGGGATTTCTTTTTCAGGGTTTCGGCCAATCATCGGATGCTGCTCAATATCAAGTACGGATCCGCTGGCTGGCCCGGCCTCGGCGGAAAGAAAATACACAACAGCTGCAGCAATTTCCTCGGGCCTGAAAATCCGACCGCTCGGAGCAAAAAAGTTATCGAGTCGCTTAGGCCAATCCTGCGGTAACCCCTGCGCTTGCTTTCGATCCTGTTCATTCTCGGTAAGTATCCACCCGGGGTTCACCTGGTTGATACGAACTCCGTATTCGCGATGAAGCGTGTCGCCCAAATTGCGGGTCATCGTCATCAGCGCACCCTTGGAAATCGAATACGGCAGCAAATCCGGCTCCCCGCAATAGGCATTCACCGAACCAATATTTACGACTGCCCCCCCTGTCTGCTGCAGATCATCCAGCAATGTTCGGATAAGAAAAAACGGAGCTTTCGTATTCACCTCCATGAAGGAGTCAAAGTGATCACTAGTTGTGGAAACAATGTTCCCCGTAGCAACTTTGGCCGCATTATTGACGAGACCATCGATCCTCCCGAATCGATTCAAGACTGCCTCGCGTATCTTTTGAGGAGCATCCGAATCAGCCAGATCCGCGATGAGAATATCGCTTCGATTGCGATCCGGATCGAGTTCGTCCCGCGTCGCTTCTGCAAGATCGGCCTCAAGCCCATGGATTAAGACTCGTGCCCCTTCTGCGAGACAACTCTTCGCAATTGCTTTTCCGATACCGGTGGTGGAACCGGTGACAACGATCACTTTGTCCTCAAGTCTCACGTCGCAAATATCAAAAAGCTTCGAAAGGAATCAGGTCGTCTCCAACCGCAGGCCGCACTGAAGTCGTGGATTCGTCGTGCTCACTCTCAAGCTTGGCGATTGCTTCGTTCGGATGAACCTCTTCCACGCGAACCCAACCAACAATTTCTCCGCTTCTACGAATCGCGTATCTCTGCTCGACCGCAACTTGCTGAGAAACTCCCGCATTGAAGGTCACAAATCCAAATTTCATATCGACGCTCGTTACTTGTGCCAGGGTGGGAGCCCGCGTGACACGCTCGCGCATCCTTGCCATCTCAGCCTCAATTTCTGGATTGCCACCGGGAGGATTCTCGACTGCATTGCGAAGAAAGTTCGGAAGGTCGGTGGATAGATCTCCAATGCCTCCAGTATTATCTAGCTGATTCTTGGCATTTTCCACGAGGATATCAACACCATCGGAAAGGTCACGATAACGCTGCTCAGTCTGCTCTTCCTGCTTCCGGATCTGGTCGAGAGAATTCCGAATCGCATCGATCTCCGGATCATTCGGAATCGGTAAAGCTGACTCCACATTTAAATTCGCAGCGTTCTGCGCTAAACCTGCATTGTTTTGAGCCAGCTGTTGATTCACGGGAGCTTGTTGTTGGAGGGGCTGCTGTGGGACCTGATTGGCAACTTGCTGCTGAGGCTGCTGAGGCTGCTGAGGGTAAAGGCCATTCTGCGGATACGGCTGTTGCAGTTGGTTTTGCATATTCGGGATCGGAGCCACCTGGTAACCGTTGCGCAACAAGAGCTGACGCTCCTTTTCCTTATACTCTTCTTCGAACTCCGATTCGACGTAATCAGAGTAGCTCATTGCTCCTACAATCAAAAGCAGCACTGCGGCAATTCCCAGTGCAATAGCAGGTGTGTGATTCACCTGACGCCGTTCACCCATTTCCTCAGAATCCATCATAGTTCTATAAGTATACTACACTCCTAACGATCAGCCAATCACCGTATTGGGACCTTTTTAAAGAAAACAATAAGGTCCCCGAAGCAGAAGCATGTAGGGCTGGATGGCAGCTGGACGTAATACGAGTCCAGTCGTGTAAAGAAAATCGCGAACTGCCAACTCTCGATAATCCGGGTATGCAAGGGCGTGAGCGGGATGATAGCGCGGCCAGTGCGACGACCAGAGAGCCATTTCAATTGATGGCCTAACAGGGTTGACTCCCTGACCCAAGAAGGTTGAGTGAGCAAATGAGCCAGCTTTCCTCTCTCTGCGTCTATTGTGGTTCCAGCCCTGGCTCGGATCCCATCTACCTCGAGACGGCGAGTGAGCTTGGGAGATACCTCGCAAACTCCGGCATTCGCGTCGTCTATGGCGGAGGAAACGTTGGTCTAATGGGTGCCGTTGCAGATGGCGCTCTCGCAGCGGGGGGTGAAGTTATCGGCGTCATACCGAAAGCACTCGCAGAGAAAGAATTGGCCCATCACGGCCTCACCGAAATACACACGGTCAGTTCCATGCACGAAAGAAAGACGATGATGGCCGAGCTCTCCGACGCCTTTATCGCACTTCCTGGCGGCATCGGCACCATGGAAGAAATCTTCGAGGTCTTCACCTGGACCCAACTCGGATTTCACGCCAAGCCTTGCGCGTTCCTCAATACTTCCGGCTACTACGACGACTTGTTTTCTTTTCTCAAAAACATGGTCGGACAGCGATTCATTAAACAGGAACACCTCGACATATTACTGATCGGGAAAAATCATAGCGAGCTGGTGCAGCAACTTTCCGAGGTCAAAATCGAGGCCTTCGACAAATGGATCGACCGGAAGGAACAAACCTGATTGCAGCACTTCTCAGGCTCTCGGGTGGGTCTTTTCGTAGACCGTCTTCATCCGCTCAATGGAAACATGTGTGTATATCTGCGTCGTCGAAAGACTCGCGTGCCCGAGCAAAGTCTGGACGCTCCGCAGATCCGCTCCGTGGTCGAGCAAGTGTGTTGCGAAGCTATGGCGCAACTTGTGAGGACTCACGTTCACAGGAATATCGGAAAGCGCGTGGTATTTGCGAAACACATCCGAGATCGCCCTCGTCGTGAGTCGCTTTTTTAGCTTGCTGATAAACAGCGGTCCGTCTAAAACGCGCGCCTCATTCCGATATTGGTGGATCGCTTCTGCTGCGGGCGTTCCTACCGGACAAATCCTCTCTTTGCTTCCTTTTCCAAATACCCGAATGCATTCCTGGTGCAGGTCGAAATCATCCACGTTCAGTGCCGCAAGTTCCGAAAGTCGAATGCCCGAGCTGTAAAAGAGTTCCAGAATCGCCGCGTCGCGAGATGCCGTCCACGATGCTGCCTGCTTCGGCTGATCTACCTGAAAAGGCATTTCAAGAAGCTTCGTTACTTGCGCCTGGGTCAGGACGACTGGCAGTTTTTTTTCTGCTTTCGGAAGCTGAATTTCGAGAACCGGATTGATCTGCAACCCCTCTCGTCGGGTGAGGTATTTGTAAAAACTTCGCAATGCAGCGAAGTGCAGGCGGACAGTCGAACGCGCCCAACCATCCTTCATGCAATCGTAGAGATAGTTCCGAAAATCGTCGGCATCGACCCGATCCCATCCTCGAAACTTCGTAACGGCGTCACGAAATTTCTCAATCGCATGGCGATAGTTCACCAGCGTGCGGGGCGAGGAGTTTTTCTCTACGGAGAGATACTCCAGAAAGCTATCTAGCGATTGGTCGCCCGGGGCAGGGCTGCCCGGCTCGGGGGCCTGCCTTCCGGGAATTGTTTCGGTCAACACTAGGGCAAAAGGTGGGAGCCAGATCTCGGCTCAGTTTACCGAAGGGCTGTAGCCTTTTGGCCAGAAATGCGCGCCTCGAAAGCTCATCGAATTACTCATGGCACCCACAGTTTTTTTGGTGTATTCGGGCAAGCGAATCGATTGTTCAAAGATCGAGTGAAACCCGCTGGAATCAGTATAGCCCAGAGCAACGGTGTATTCACGATCGTCAGCCAGCAACGGAACGATGAAATGGCCGGACTCGCGGTGAAGGTAGATCGTCTCCTCCGCTTTGCCATCCTTGCCATTCACCTGAAGGCAAAGACGAACCTTGGAGTGGACCGGCTGGCGCTCGCTGGTCAGGTTCCAATAAACGACTGCAGTGTCACAGTTGCGGGGAATCACGGCGAAGGAATCGTCGAAAAAGAGCTCGGAGGAAGCGGGAGGCGTGTGGTGGGCAACAGGATCCATGACGGAAAGATACTTATTTAAGAAAAATTAACCATTAATCGATTCAAATTACCAGAACTTTTGTAAAAAACTTCAAATTTCTTCGAAACGCTTGATTGCTGCCACGGAAACGGGAAAGTTCCGCCCATGCTGACTAAGCGCATCATCCCCTGCCTCGACGTCACCGATGGTCGAGTCGTCAAAGGAACAAACTTTGTAAATCTTCGTGATGCGGGTGATCCCGTCGATTGCGCCGTCGAGTACAATCGCCAGGGTGCTGACGAATTGGTCTTTCTCGACATCACCGCTTCATCCGATGAGCGCAACACGATGGTCGAAGTCGTAAAGAAGACAGCCGAGCGCTGCTTCATGCCGGTGACGGTTGGCGGTGGCATCCGCACGGTCGAGGACATGAGGAAAATGCTCCTCGCCGGAGCGGATAAGGTCGGGGTGAATACGGCAGCAGTTAATAACCCCGACGTCGTCTCAGATGGCTCCAAAGCATTTGGTGCGCAATGCATCGTGGTAGCGATCGATGCGAAACGGCGCGGCGACTCACCGGATGACGGCTGGGAAGTCTTCACTCACGGGGGACGGACGCCAACCGGTCGTGACGCGATAGAATGGGCTCGCGAAGTCTACGATCGAGGCGCCGGGGAAATTCTCCTCACAAGCATGGACGCTGACGGAACTAAAGCCGGATACGATCTGGAACTGACAGCGGCTATCAGTGAATCCATTTCCATTCCCGTGATTGCAAGTGGCGGCGCTGGAAATCTCGATCACATGGTCGAAGTCCTCGAAAAAGGAAAAGCTGATGCCGTGCTGGCAGCGAGTATTTTTCACTTTGGGGAATACACCGTCGGGGATGTGAAGCAGTATCTGGGTGAGCACGGAGTGCCGGTGCGGCCCGCTTAAGGCCTCGCCTAACACCCAAACAAATCAGCTCCTGGCCCGACGCCATTCTCGCGTTCGCAGAAGCCGCTCGCATTGAGGTGATTGAGGCAGTGGTAAACAGCTTCGACGTCGGCTTCTCCCAGCGTTTGTGCCATCGTCTCAGCGGTAACGCCACTGCCACCCGTTTCGGCGAGATGATTTTTGACGTTTGTCAGTAACTCCAGAAATTCCCCGGCCGCTTTCTTACCAGCTTCAACACCGGGTTGGTGATAGGCATTGATATTGACTAGGCTCGCGTAGAACGAAACGGCGCGCTCGTAGAGAGCGATCAGTGAACCGAGAGTGAAAGCATTCAGCTCATCGAGCGAAATCGTCATCGACTGGCGTCCGCTTCCATAAAGCGCATTCCGCGTTCCGCGGAGAAAGCCCTGAAGATAATCCCCGGTCGTGGACCCGTGCCCGTCGACCGTTATCGAACTCGAGCCTCGCGTCGAACGAACCTCAATGAAAGTCGCGAAGAAATTCGGCAGTCCATCGCGCAGTTGCTGGACATAGGCATGCTGATCCGTCGATCCCTTGTTTCCATATACGGAGATCCCCTGGTTCACGGTATTCCCTTCGAGATCGTGTTCTTTTCCGAGCGACTCCATCACGAGTTGCTGCAGGTATTTGCTCATGAGATCGAGGCGATCGCAGTACGGTAGGATCACCATATCTTTCTCTCCCGCTCCGTTTCCGGCATGTTGCCACATCAAGGCGAGTTGCATCGACGCGTTAGTCGATAGATCGTCGACACGTGTCCGCTCATCCATCGCGGCAGCTCCGGCGAGCAAACGATCGATGTTCAATCCGAGCAATGCGGCTGGGAACAGTCCAACCGCGCTCATCACGCTGGTCCGTCCGCCGATCCAGTCCGACATCGGAATGCGAGCGATCCAGCCCTTGTCTGCGGCGTAATTGTCGAGCTGGCTCCCCTCTCCTGTCACAGCGACCGCGTATTTCGGGAAGTCGAGATCACGAGCAGCGAAGGCGGCTTCCGCTTCGAGCATCCCGTTTCGCGTTTCCGCTGTTCCGCCGTTTTTGGAAATGACGATCACGAGAGTTTCAGCAAGCCCCGCCCCGAGTTCGGCGAATGTGTAGTCCATCCCGCCCGGGTCCGTGTTATCGAAGTAATGAATATCGACGGGAGGATTGGGGGGTAAAAGTGCTTTCTCCACGAGCTGAGGCCCAAGTGCTGATCCTCCGATGCCGACGAGGAGAATATGGCGAAAGGCGCGATCATTCGGCGCTTTGATTTCTCCACGCAGTATTTTTCCGGCCAAATCCTCCACCTGATTTTTCACGTCGCGGATCCAGGCACCTTCCTCTTCCGGAGCGAGATCAGGATTACGAAGCCAATAGTGACCAACAGCACGGTCCTCATCGGGATTCATGATCTCACCCGCCTCAATCGCAGCGCGATCGCGAAACGCACGCGCAATCTTGCTCTGCATTTCCGCCGACCACTCGCTCGGAGCATTCATTCGGCTCGTGTCGAGTGTGAACCCGATATCAGGATATCGGATTACGGATTTCTGGTAAGTAGCCCAATCGCTCATATTTCGTTTTTATGATCGACAGATCGGCGCCTTAAGCAAAAGGTTTCCCCATGAAAATTCTTTCTGCTTTTGCTCTCGCTCTTTCGTTTTCTCTCCTCGCCAACATCGCGATAGCCGATCATCACGAGAAATCAGAGGGCGCATTGTTCCGCCACGCGGTCTATTTCCAGTTCAAAGATTCAGCAACGGACCCTGAAATTGAGCGCATCGTCGATGAGTTTCTTCTTTTGAAAGAAAAGATCGATACCATTATCAGTATCGAATGGGGCGTTTCCGAGAGCGTCGAAGGATTGAATGACGACTTCACCCACTGCTTTCTCGTTTCATTCAAAGACAAAGCGGGACTGGAAACCTATATCCCCCATCCCGAGCACAAGAAGTTCGTGGAAATTCTGAAGCCGAGCCTGGAAAAGGTATTCGTATTCGATTACACGCAGCGTGATTGACCCAACTCCTTTCCCAATTATCAGGGCAGTTTTTGCCCGGTTTTCCCGGTTTTCCCGGCTTTCATTGCCAGTATCTCCCCGGAAAATGCATATTACATGACAGAAAAAGTCGGGAAATACCGCTTGCGACTCCGTCCCTGCAAAACCTAAGTAGGCGGCTCAACGTAACTTCTTCATATGAGTACTCTAGGAAAATCGGCTAACGAAGGCATCAAAGACGCCAGCGAATACCTGCGCGGGACCATTCTCGATGGTCTTGCCGACTCGGCGACTGGCTCGCTTTCCAAAGACGACCAGCAGCTCACCAAATTTCACGGCATTTACCAGCAGGACGATCGTGATATCCGCAAAGAGCGGAGAAAGAAGAAGCTTGAGCCTGCCTATTCATTCATGATTCGCGTCCGCGTGCCAGGGGGAGTCTCGACGCCCGAGCAGTGGATCGAAATGGATCGTATTGCTCAGGAACATGCCAACGGAGCCCTCAAGTTGACGACTCGCCAGGCCTTTCAGTTTCACGGCGTGATTAAGAGCAATCTCAAAAAGTCGATCGCCGAAATCAATGAAGCACTTTTCGACACGCTCGCCGCTTGCGGAGACGTGAACCGCAACGTCATGTGCAACCCGAACCCCATGCAGTCCAAAGTGCACGGCGACGTGCTGGAATTGGCCACGCAGATTTCCGATCACCTCAGTCCGCGTACTGGAGCCTACCACGACATCTGGATCGACGATGGGAGCGGCGAAAAGGTAAAAGTCACTTACGATCCCCCATTGATCGATGACATTGCGGATCCGGAAGAGCCGATCTACGGCAAACACTACCTTCCCCGGAAATTCAAGACCGTCATCGCCGTTCCACCAAGTAACGACGTCGACATTTACGCACACGACTTGGGATACATCGCAATCCTTGAAGGTGATGACAAAATCGGCGGCTACAACATCACTGTTGGTGGAGGAATGGGAATGACTCACGGAAACGAGGAGACATTCCCCCGTCTCGCCGATATTCTCGGTTTCTGCACTCCTGACCAAGCCGTCAAAGTCGGCGAGGCTGTCGTCCGCGTTCAGCGTGACCACGGAAATCGCGACGTCCGAACGAATGCCCGACTGAAATACACGATCGAGCGTCTTGGCATCAACAAATTTCGCGAGGAAGTGGAAAAGCTCTGCGGCTTCAAACTTGAGAAACCACGTGATTTCGAATTCGAAGACAATGGTGATCGCTATGGTTGGATCGAAGATCACGAAGGAAATTTCCACTACACCATGTTTGTGGAGAATGGTCGGGTCTACGACACCGAAGAGTATCCTCTCCTGACCGGACTTCGCGAGATTGCAAAGATTCATGCAGGCGACTTTCGTCTCACCGCCAACCAGAACCTCATCATCGCGAACATCTCCCCCGGAAAGAAAGCGGAGATCGAAAAGCTTCTTGAAGAATACAACATGGTCGACTCCTACGAGCGTTCCGCCCTGCGCCTCAACTCGATGGCCTGCGTTTCGCTTCCCACTTGCGGACTCGCCCTCGCCGAATCGCAGCGCTACCTGCCAGAACTGGTTTCCGAAATCGAATCCGTTCTTGAGGATACCGGGCTTCGCCACGATGCGATCACCATTCGCATGACGGGATGCCCGAACGGCTGCGCCCGTCCCTACATTTCCGAGATCGGTTTTGTGGGACGCGCTCCAGGCAAATACAACCTCTACCTGGGTGGCGGCTTTCACGGCGAACGCCTCAGCAAGCTCTATGCACCGTCGGTTAAAAGTGACGAGATCAAAACCGTTCTCGAGCCTATCATTCGCGACTACGCAGAAAACCGTAAAGACGGAGAGCACTTCGGTGATTTCACAATTCGTGCCGGTTATATTAAAGCGACCGAGAACGGACGCGATTTTCACAAGGACTTCGTCGAGCCAACCCTCTCCGTTTGAACTGACGTAGCCGAGCAGATTATTCTTCCATGAGCATTCCAGCCAACTCACCGCTTTCGCCTGATCAGCAACAAATCGCGAATCAACTCGCCGCCGGCCTCTCAGCTGAACAGGCCAACTGGCTCTCCGGATTTTACGCCGGCATCGCCCACACTGGAGCGCCGCTCATTACCGCACCGGCGGCCAAAACCGAGCTGACAATCCTCTACGGCTCCGAATCAGGAAACGCGGAAAAGCTCTCTGGCGATGTCGCCAAGGCCGCGGGCAAGCAGGGCTTCAAAACCAAAGTCGTCAACATGGCCGATGCCAATGCCGCGACAATGTCCAAGGCTGAAAACCTTTTCGTAATCGTCAGTACGTGGGGCGAAGGCGATCCTCCCGAAGGAGCGACCGACTACTACGAGGAATTCATGTCCGACAAGATGCCGCAACTACCGAACGTGAAGTACTCCGTTCTGGCTCTCGGCGATACCAGCTACGAACACTTCTGCAAAATCGGAAAAGACTTCGACGAGCGTATCAACAAGCTTGGTGGTGAACGCATCTACGATCGCGTCGATTGCGACGTCGATTTTGAAGAGCCATTCCAAAAGTGGCTCACCGGCGCTCTCGCCGCGCTACCAAGTGGGGAACCTGCAGCACCGGGAGCGGCCGCTCCCGCCGTCGCACCTTCCGCCACCGTTTACGATAAGAAAAATCCCTATTCTTCCGAGCTTTCTGAAAAGATCGTTCTCAACGGCACGGGATCGATCAAGGAAACACTCCACGTCGAACTTTCTCTTGAGGGATCCGGCCTCACCTACCAGCCCGGCGACTCACTCGGAATTTACCCCGAGAATCGCAGGGAGGACATCGAGGCCGTTCTCGCCGCGACCGGCCTCGAAGCGAACTCCAAGCTCGGTGACACCACTCTCGCCGAGGCGCTGAAAACAGACTTCGACATCACATCGCTGAGCCCCGCCATCGCGATGAAATACAACAAGGTCGTCGAAAGCGAGGATTTGCAGAAAGCCCTCGAAGACAAGGCCGCTTTCAAAGATTGGATTTGGGGGCGCCAGCTCGTCGATCTCCTCGAGAGCTATCCCAACAAAAAATGGGACGTCGATACATTTACCGGACTGCTTCGCCCACTTGCTCCGCGGCTTTACAGCATTGCTTCGAGCCAGGCAGCCCATCCCGATGAAGTTCACCTCACCATCGCAGCAGTACGCTACAGCGCACACGGTCGGGATCGAGTCGGGGTTTGCTCCACCTACGTCGCCGACAAAGTTGATATCGGCGGCACAGCCAAGGTCTTCTTTCATTCCAACAACAACTTCCGCCTACCCGAAAACGACGAGACTCCAATAATCATGGTTGGCCCCGGCACCGGAATTGCACCATTCCGTGCGTTTATTGAGGAGCGCGCCGCCCGTGAGGCAAACGGAAAGAACTGGCTCTTTTTCGGAGACCAGCATTTCTCATACGATTTCCTGTATCAGCTGGATTGGCTCGACTATCTTGAGGACGGCATCCTGACGGAACTTTCCACCGCCTTTTCCCGGGACCAGAAAGAAAAAATCTACGTCCAGCACCGCCTCGAAGAGCGCGGCGCTGAAATCTGGGAATGGCTCGAAAAAGGTGCCTACTTTTACGTCTGTGGAGATGCCACCCGCATGGCCAAAGACGTCAACCAAGCCCTCCTCGACATCGCGCAGGAACACGGCAAGAAGTCTCCCGAAGACGCCAAAGTCTGGCTCACCGCCTTGCGGAAAGAGAAGCGCTACCAGCGCGACGTTTACTGAGCGACAGCGAGAAAGAAACAGACTTCAGACCGCTCCGAAGGCGGCTCATGCGCTTCAGCAGCTCAAGGAGCCAAAACTCCCAAGGCAAGAGTGTTGAGTGAGGGATTCAACGGAGTTAGGTCAATCACCTTACCCTGTTGGATTTTCGGGAGAAACAGCATCAGCACAGGACTACGCTGATCTTCCGTGATTGTTTCAGAGGGAGGGCGATTCCACTTACTCCCGCTCAAACCATTCTCCAAACGGAGCGTAGTTGTGGTAAGGCACGGCTTTATCTTTCCAGGATTTCACCTCCTCATCATAGCGCTTTCGCATGTCTTCGAGAGCGGATGAGTGCCCCGGGTTTTTGGCGGCATTTTCCAGTTCACCGGGATCTTCGCGAAGGAAATACAGCTCCTCGGTTTTCTCAAAAACGCCCTCATCATAGGGCCAGTAGACGTATTTCCAATCACGCGTCACGACGGAGAGACTATGGGCCTGTTTCGGTCCCCACACATTGATAAGGGGCAACTGCTCGTGCGTTGTGGCGCTGGGATCATCGTAGAGCGGAACGAGGCTTCGACCGTCAATTCCCTTGGGAACGTCAAGACCCGTCAGCTCCAACATGGTCGGGTGAAAATCGACATTGCCGGTGAGCGCCTTACAGCGCAGGCCTTTCCCGGAATTTTCGTGACCGGGAATGTAGACAATCATGGGAGCTCGTGAGGCTTCTTCGTAGGGCAGAACTTTCGATCCGTAGCCGTGGGAACCACAGAGGAATCCATTGTCGGATGTGAAAATGACTACGGTATTGCCCTCGACCCCCGCTTCCTTGATCGCATCCCGAACCATGCCCACAGCAACATCGATGGCGTAGATCTGCTGATGATAGATCGCCATGACTTCGTCGTAATTGTCTGCATAACCCCACTCGTGAAAGCGAGTGTATTGCCGACCCTGCTGACTTTGCTTAGAGAAATGCTCCCCCTTCTCGCGCCCGTAGTTGCCGGGTTTGATGAAAGTTTTTCCCTTGTAGACCTCATCAAATTGCGGATCCGGAGTGGCCGGTTTGTGAGGTGCCTTGAAGCTGATCGACAGGCAAAACGGCTTGTCTCCTTTCGCTGAATCCTTGATGAATTCGCGGCCAAATGCTCCGTAGGAAACGGTGGAATGTGGATACTCCTCCGCATATTTCACCATCGATTTGTTTTTCTTCGTATCGTAACTGGTTTGACCCGGACCAGCCCCCCATCGATCAAAATCATCTTCGGGCAGCCATCCTTTTCCTTCTGGCTTGTCCGTGATTTCAATACCGATTTTTCCAGCAATCGCGGTCGTGTATCCTGCATCACGAAGCAGCACGGGGTAACTTTTTTTCCATTTCTTCTCAATGAGATGGCCGTGAGTGAAGTTGCATCCGGTGCGATACTCAAGGAGTCCGGTAAAAATGCTGGCTCGGCTCGCCATGCAGATCGCGGTGGTGTCGTAGTGATTGTCGAAGATCATTCCGTCGGCAGCCAACTGATCGATGTGGGGAGTTTTCACATCCTTATTCCCGTAACAACCGAGGGAGTACGTACTCTGATCGTCAGTGAGAAAGAAAACCAAATTGGGTCGCTCCGCTTTGGCCAGAGTCCCCAACAAAACGAGAAGGAGTGCGAAAAAAGTCGTTCGATTCATGGTGGCACAGTGGTAACAA